>JADMIO011167681.1_pt1 | contig 106029 bp, 82 predicted proteins | sample 8958161 | NCBI WGS metagenome assembly JADMIO01 (sample SAMN16585339, study PRJNA669376) | soil metagenome | isolation source: Crop rotation soil | place: USA: Cullars Rotation, Alabama | collected 2011
CGCGACAACTTGTCCACGTGGAATTCTAAGCTTAGGATCCCAATGTGCTGGAAAGATCTCGTGACCTTGTGGTGGCTGCCAGCCGCCGAGTAGGAAACGCGTGATACCCACTGCATTGACGCGGCCCGTGAGCCGGGCGATGAACCACTGCGAGTTGAGCCACCTGGCACGTACGCCCATCGACGTGGCACTTGCAGCAGAGCAGCACGACCACTACGAAGACGTCCTCGCCGCGTGCGGATACACGATTTCGAGGCTGCCTCCCGCCGACGACCAGCCGGACGCCGTCTTTGTCGAAGACATCCTGGTCGTCGTCGAAGGATTGGCGATCATCACGCGTCCTGGCGCAGAGTCACGGCGGGCAGAGACCGTCGGCATCGCCTCGTCGATCCCCACGACGCTGGCGCAGGCATCGATCGCGGCGCCAGGAACGCTCGACGGCGGCGACGTGCTTCGGGTCGGCTCGCGACTGTTCGTCGGCCGCACGGCACGCACCAATGACGAGGGCATCCGCCAGCTGGCCGCGCTCGTGAACCCGCTTGGTATCGAAGTGACGCCGATCGCGGTGACGGCGTGCCTCCATCTGAAATCGGCGGTGACGGCCGTCGCAGACGATCTGCTCCTCATCAATCCCGCGTGGATCGACTCCAGATACTTCTCGAACTACCGGACCGTGGTGACGGATCCCGGCGAGCCGGCCGCCGCCAATGCCCTTCGCGTTCATGAGCGCGTCATTTACTCGAGCACCCACAGTCGAACGGCGGAACGCCTGCGGGCCACCGGCGTGCAGCTCGTCACGGTCGACGTGTCGGAAGTCGAGAAAGCCGAAGGCGCGGTGACCTGCTGCTCGGTGCTCGTCGGTTGAAAGTGTTAGCATTCCGCCGCCACCCATGAACACGCGAGGCGTCGTCACGGCAGCCCTCGTCTGGCTGCTCGCGTCTTCGACCGCCATGGCTCAATCCAAACTGGCTGGCTTTGTCACGCGCGACGGCGACAAGCTGCTCGACGCCGGCCGTGAGTACCGATTCATTTCGTTCAACATTCCCAACCTGCATTACGTCGAGGACGACCTGCGGTTCGATCAGGTGAGCGCCTGGCGTTTGCCGGACGCGTACGAGGTGCACGACGCTCTTGCGACCATCGTCGAGACCGGTGGGCGGGTTGCGCGGATGTACGCGCTGTCGGTGCGCCGTCCGACCGACGATCCCTCGCTGCCGCGGTACGTCACCGGGCCTGGCGCATTCAACGAAGAGGCGTTCCGGGCGCTGGACCTCGTCCTGAAGGAAGCCAACGACCAGGGCGTCCGAGTCATCGTGCCGTTCGTGGATCAGTGGAGCTGGTGGGGAGGCATTGCGGAGTACGCCGGATTCCGCGGCAAGGCCGCGGATGCGTTCTGGACCGATCCGCAGGTCATCGCTGATTTCAAGCAGACGATTGCGTACGTGCTCAACCGCAAGAACACGTTGACCGGTGTCGTCTACAAGGACGATCCCGCCGTGCTCGCGTGGGAAACCGGGAATGAGCTGTCGAACCCACCAGAGTGGCGCCGCGACATCGCTGCGTACATCAAGTCTCTCGATCCGAAGCATCTGGTCATCGATGGCCTGCACGCGGGATCTCGCGGGATTGCACTCGACGCGCTGGACGATCCGAACATCGACATCATTTCCACGCACCACTATCCCGACGGCGCCGTGAACATGGTCGACGCCATTGCCGAGGCCCGACGCGTCGTCGGCTCGCGGAAGGCGTACCTGGTTGGTGAGTACGGTTTCGTCCCGACCGCCACGATTCAGCAGCTGCTGGATCAAGTCATCACGAACGGGGCATCCGGCGCCCTGATCTGGAGTCTGCGGATCCACAGCCGCGACGGCGGGTTCTACTGGCACGCGGAGCCAGCGGGCGGCAGCCTCTACAAGGCCTATCACTGGCCCGGCTTTCCAACGGGTGATGCCTACGACGAACGAGTCGTCCTGAAATTGTTGCGTCAGAAAGCCTACGAGATCCGCGGCGAGGCGCTTCCGGAACTCGCAGCGCCCGCTCCGCCTGTGCTCTTGCCTGCGGCAGGACCGCACGCGATTCGGTGGCAAGGATCGGTGGGCGCGACAGGCTACGACCTTGAGCGATCGGACCAGCCGTCCGGTCCCTGGACGCCGATCGGGCTCGACGTGGACGAAAGCGCCGTCCAGTACAACCCGCGTTTCTGCGATCCGTACGCGATGCCAGGATCGCGGTACTTCTATCGCGTGCGGGCACGCCGCGGCGAGCTGCGTTCCGAGCCGTCGAACGTCATCGGTCCAATCGGCAGCGACGTGACAACGATCGTCGACGAGCTGATCGATGCCTCGAGGCTCCTCGGCACGAGCAGCGACGTCCGGTTCGATTCGACGAATCCACGTCGCACCAAGGAAGATACGTCACGGATCAATGGGCCGTCCGGCGCCTGGATTGCCTACCGCACGCGTGGACCGCTGGCTGCCGTGCGTATTCAGACGTTCTTCGCCGGCAACGTGGTGGATCCCTTCATCAGCATGTCGAGCGACGGGCAGTCGTGGTCACCCGTGACGACCGAGCGCGAAGGCTTCTACGGAGGCCGGAACGACTACGACTATGACAAGACGGTGAGGTATACCGTGAGCACCGTCCCGGCGGGTCAGTTTTTCGTCAGAGTCCAGTTCGGCACAGATATGCAGATCGGACGTGTGGAAATCGATGAGGGCGCAACGTCCGGCCCGCGGCGTCACTAGTATGTGGGCACGGCCGCACTTCCGCGGTTGACCGTGCTACGTGAGTGGGGCACACTCTCGGCCCCGGAGGGTCTCGTTCATGAAGAAGTGGGTGATCGGTTGCCTGGGCGTACTTCTGATCTGTGGTGTCGTCGGTATCGGCGGCATGTGGTACGCGTATCACAGGGCCAAGGAGTACGTGTCCGGCCTTACGCAGTTCGGCGACATCCCCAAGATCGAGGAACAGGTCTCCAACAAGGCGTCGTACAGCGAGCCACCGAATGGCGAGCTTACGGCCGACCAGGTCGATCGCTTCATGAAGGTGCAGGAAGGCCTCGAGACGAAGATGGGCGCACGCCTGAAGGAGCTCGACACCAAGTACCAGGCGTTGTCCAAGGCCAATAACGGCAAAGCGTCGATTACCGAAACGTTCGGCGCAATCTCAGACCTTGGGTCGCTGATTGTCGAGGCCAAGCACACGCAGGTCGAACTCTTGAACGCCAATCACTTTTCGGTGTCTGAATACAACTGGACGCGCCAGAGCATGTATTCGGCCATCGGCGTGCCGATGACGGGCAACTTCACCGAGGCGCTGAAGAAGGCCGCCGAGGGACATCCCCCGAGCGGCGACACTCCGCAGGACACGATTATTGGCGTCGTCCCGGAGCACAACAAAGAACTGGTCGCGCCGCATGCTGAAAAGCTGAGGGAACGCGCCGGCTGGGCCTTTTTTGGACTCTAACACACGACGGCTTTGGGCTTTCGGCGTCAAGCGTTGTCCACGCCTGGAGCCTGGAGCCTGGAGCCTGGAGCCGACAATTCGTAGTTCGTAGTTCGTAGTTCGTGGTTCGTAGACCACAGACAGGCCTAGTCGAAGGCTTGCCTGAGGTCTTCGATCAAGTCGTCCGGATGTTCCAGGCCGATTGACAGGCGCAGCAGATTCTCGGGGGCTCGCGTGCGCGGGCCCTCGATCGACGCACGATGTTCGATGAGGCTCTCGGGCCCACCGAGACTTGTCGCGCGCGTGAACAGCCGCAACCGGTTCGAGTACGCCATCGTCCCTGCCCGATCCGCGCCCTTGACCAGCATCGACAGCATGCCGCCCGGTGAGGTCATTTGCCGGGATGCGACGGCGTAGCCAGGATCCGACTCGAGTCCTGGATACATCACGCCCTCGACACCTGGATGCGACGCAAGAAAGCGCGCAACGGCGAGTGCGTTGGCCGACTGTGCTCGCACGCGATACGGCAGCGTGCGGGTTCCCCGCAGCACGAGCCAGCACTCGAACGGCGACGGCACGGCGCCGCCCGAGACCTGCCACTTGAGAATCCGATCAAAGACGTCCGAGGTTTCACGCGCGATCACGGCGCCGCCCAGGATGTCGCTGTGCCCTCCGAAGTACTTGGTCGTGGAGTGCATGACGAGGTCTACCCCGAGGTCGAGGGGACGCTGCAGCATCGGCGTCGCCCACGTGTTGTCGCAGGCCACCAATGCGCCGGCGCTCCGGGCGATCTCGACCATCGCCCGAATGTCGGTCACGCGCATTCTGGGATTCGAGGGAGTTTCTATCCAGATGAGCCGCGTGTTCGGGCGGACGGCGCGTGCGACCTCCTCCGGACGCGTCATGTCAACGAACGTGCTCTCGAGTCCCCACGGGCCGAAATGCTCGATCAACAGGTCCGGTGTGCCGTAGTACGCCTCTTCGGGCGCGATCACGTGATCGCCTGGCCGCAGCGCCTGAAACACAGCGCACGTGGCCGCCTGTCCCGACGAGAATGCTGCGGCTCCGACCCCACCCTCGATTGCTGCCAATGCAACTTCCAGCGCGCTCCGGTTTGGATTGGCCGAGCGGGAGTAGATATATCCGGACGCGAACGAGCCATCCGGCGCGCGCTCGAAGGTGGTCGAGAGATGAATGGGCGGGGTCACCGCACCGGTCGTGCGATCCACATCCTGCCCCGCATGGACCGCGAGCGTTTCGACGCGCATGTGAACTCTCCGGAGGTGTGGGGTCGGCCTTCACGGTCGGGCGCGAAAACCTGTGAAGTTCCGCCGGAGGCCCGACCCCGAAGGCCCGACCCCCGAGGCCCGGCCCCGAGACTAGTGCGTAACGCTCACCATCAGGCCGACACCGTACGGCACAGCCATCGGCATCGCGTAGAAGTTGCGTCCGTGCCATGTCACCGAACGGCCGATGATGATGCCGTCCGTCGCGCCGAAGACAACGTCGCTGGCGAAATGGCGGTTGTCGTGCAGCCGGGACATCGCGACGTATGTGGCCACCATATACGTCGGCACGGCGGCCTTCCAGCCGAGATGCTGCTGCAGCACCGTCGCTGCCGCAAACGTCAACGTCGCATGGCCGGAAGGGAATGCGTAGCCGCTTGCCTGCGAACCGTCTGGCGCAATCGGCCGCTCGCGCCGCACCGTGTACTTGATCGCCTGCGTAATGCCTTCCGCGAGCAGCGTCGCCTCGATCAGATCCATCCCGATGTGCCGCACGCGCGGCTTATCACTGGCGCGGCCGACGATGTAGGTCGTGATCGAGCCGCCGAGGATGAGGGGGGTCGATCCGAGGTACTTCCCTGCTTTGAAAAACGAATCGGCGAACTCGGATCCCCCCAGCCGGTTGTTGATGTTGTCGTCGGCTGGATGAATGGCCAACGCCCCTGCGCTGCCGGCGGCCAGCCAGTAAAGACTGTTCTTCCGCGGCATGTGCTTGAGGTCGTCGCCGAGATTGTGAACGAGGGAGCTGAAGAACCCGCGGTCCGGCTTCTTCTGCTCTTCGGCCGCAATGATCTTGCGGGGCGGCTTCGGCGGGTTCGGATCCTGATCCTGAGCGGCAAGCGGTGCGGCAGTCACCAGAGATGACAGGAGCAAACCAGAAAGCACTATCCCGACACGCGACATATGCGCGTGATTGTAGCCGAATCACTTGTTGTGGCTCTCAGGCTTTGGGCTTTGGGCTTTGGGTTTTCGGCGGGGACTCTGCTGAAGGCGAGAGTCAGGCTTCTTGAAGGACTTGAGCGATGGCGCCGGTAATCGTCTGCCACTTGGACGACTCGACCCCAAGTTCTTTGCGCCCGGCGGTCGTGATCTCATACGTCCGCGCGCGACGGTTGTGCTCCGTCGTCGTCCACCGCGCTTTGATCAATCCGGCTTCCTCCATTCGATGCAGCGCGGGATAGAGCGATCCCTCCTCGACGCGTAGAATGCTGCCCGAGATCTGCTCGATGTGTGTCGTGATGGCATAGCCGTGGAGTGGTCCCCGCCGCGCGAGGATTGTCAGCACCAGGAGCGGCAGAGCGCCTTGCAACGCATCGGTCCGAGCCATAGGCAGACATCTTACTAAGATATCTACATACTTGTAAACAGGAGCTATTCGGATTCGTATTCGTATTCGTATTCGTATTCGTATTCGTTTTCGCAGTTCGTATTCGTATTCGTGTTCGGCATTCGTATTCGGTGGTTCGCGCGAAAGCGAACGCGAAACGAAGACGAGGCGGAACGCTGAGGCCCAATGTCCTACTTCTCACATCTCGAATGCTCGGTGCCCTGCGGCGCGCCGGCACTCGATCCGCGCTCCGGCTGGCATCATCTCTGTCAGTGCGGCGCTCCGCTGCTCGCGCGATACGACCTCGACGCGGCGCGAGCCTGGTCACGTGAATCATTGATTGGCCGAATCCCGACGATGTGGCGGTATCGGGAGATGCTGCCGATCTTCGAACATGAGGAACCGGTGTCGCTCGGCGAGGGTTTTACGCCGTTGCTGCACGCAACGCGGCTCGGTCGGGAGCTCGGCCTGGATCACCTGTACATCAAGGACGAATCGCCGAATCCGACGAACTCGTTCAAGGCGCGCGGTCAGTCAGCCGCCATGACCCGTGCGAAAGCGCTCGGCGCAACGACCGTGTCGGTGCCGACGGCGGGCAACGCCGGCAACGCGATGGCCGCGTACGCGGCGCGCGCCGGACTCGCCGCTCAGGTCTTTCTACCGCGCGATGCCAAGCGCCCGTTCCTCGACGAGTGCCGGTTGTACGGCGCCGAGGTGACGCTCGTCGACGGTCTCATCTCGGATGCGGGTCGCGTCGCAGCCGAGCGTGGAGGTCCGCTCGGCTGGTACGACGTCTCGACATTGAAGGAGCCGTACCGGATCGAAGGCAAGAAGACGATGGCGTACGAGCTGGCGGAACAAATGGATTGGCGGTATCCCGATTGGATCATCTATCCGACCGGTGGCGGCACGGGTATGGTCGGGATGTGGAAGGCGTTCGAGGAACTCGAAGCCATCGGGTGGATCCAGCCCCAACGGCGGCCGCGGATGGTTTCGGTCCAGGCCGAGGGCTGCGCGCCGATCGTTCGTGCCTTCGACGAAGGACAAGAGCGCGCGGCAGCCTGGGCGAACGCATCCACCATTGCCGACGGACTTCGCGTCCCCCGTGCGGTCGGCGACTTCCTGATTCTTCGTGCGGTTCGCGAGAGCGGCGGCACGGCACTCGCCGTGTCCGATCAGGCGATGGTCGACGGCATGCTCCGTATCGGACGCACCGAAGGTGTCAGCGCCGCGCCAGAAGGTGGTGCCGCACTCGGGGCAATCGAACGGCTGGTCAAAGAGGGATCGATTCGCTCGAGCGATTCGGTTGTGCTGTTCAACACGGGCGGAGCGCTCAAGTATCTCGACGTACTGACGCGCTAGGAGTAGAGGTTAGAGATTAGAGGTTAGAGGGAGCCGCTAATCTCTAATGTCCAATATCCAATCTCTACTTTTCGAAGACGGCCCGCTCAGCGTCCGGCATTCCGTAGCTATGCCGCTCGGCGGGGAATCTGCCCTCGCGCACGTCCTGGGCGTAGCGCTCCAGTGCTCGCCGGATCTCGGTTCCGAGTTGAGCGTATCGCTCGACGAATCGAGGCGCGGGATCCGGCGTCAGACCCAGCAGATCGTGCCAGACCAGCACCTGTCCATCACAGTCGGGACCGGCCCCAATTCCGATCGTCGGGATGGTGACCGTGCGCGTGATGCGCTCCGCGACCACGGACGGAATCGCTTCGAGCACCAGCGCACAGCAACCAGCCGACTCCAGCGCGCGCGCCGCGTCGTACAGCCGCTGCGCGGATGCGGCTGTTCGCCCCTGCGCCCGATATCCACCCAGCATCGTCGCGGACTGCGGAGTCAAGCCGATGTGTCCCATGACGGGGATGCCCGCTTCGATGATCGCCCGCACGCGTGAGAGGCGGTAGTCGGATCCTTCGAGCTTGACGATATCGGCGCCGCCGTCTTTGACGAGGCGGATGGCGTTCGTGACAGCCTCCTCGTCAGATACCTGATACGACCCGAACGGCAAATCACCAACCACGAGCGGCCGCGTCGCGACGCGAGAGACGGCACGCGTCAGGATCACCATCTCGTCGAGCGTGACCGGCAAGGTGGAGTCGTGGCCAAGCACGACCATCGCTGCACTATCACCGACGAGGAGCAGATCCAGACCGGCTTCCTCAGCGAGCCGCGCACTCGGCGCGTCGTACACCGTCACCATGGCGATCCGGTCGCCGCGCTGCTTCATCTCGATCAGCTGCGGCAGCGTGACGCGCTGGCGTGATGGATCGATGCTCACTCAGAACCTCCGTCCAGACGAACATTGTCGATCAACCGCACGCCGCCTACTCGGATCGCGGCGGCCAGGACTGGCGGATCGAACGGCAGGAGCTTGACGTACTCGACATCGACGTCCTGCAACATCTGGCGTGCCACCTCAGGATCTCGCGTCGCCAGCGCCCGTGGCAAGGCCAGCGCTTTGGCCCGTGCCTCTGGCGTCAACCGGACGTTGCGCGACGACATCGCGAGTCCGTCCGGATCGCGCAGGGTCGGCTGAATCGACAGTTCGAGGTCGAGGTTCAGGTCGCGCACCATTCGGCGGATCACTTCGACCTGCTGCGCGTCTTTCTGGCCGAAATACGCACGTGTCGGTTTCACGAGATGGAAGAGCTTGAGACAAATGGTCGCCACGCCCCGGAAGTGCCCGGGACGGAACTCTCCTTCCCACACGCGGCCGAGATGGTCGAGATCGACCCAGGTCTCGAATCCTGGCGGGTAGATCTCCTCCGCAGCCGGTACGAAAAGAACGTCCACACCCGCAGCTTCCGCCATCGCGGCATCACGCGATTCGTCGCGAGGATAGGCGACCAGATCGTTGCGGTCGCCAAACTGCGACGGATTCACGAAGAGGCTCACGACGACGACATCGCAGTCGCGGCGAGCGGCGGCAAAGAGTGAGACATGGCCGGCGTGGAACGCGCCCATCGTGGGCACGAAGCCCACTCGCGTCCCGGGCCGGTCGCGGCCGAGCGCGGTGCGGAGATCGGCAATCGTGCGTGCGACGATCATGGACGCGTGGCCTCCGCGAGGGCGCGGTAGAGCGGCTCGATGTCGGGCCGGCGATTGTGGATGGCCTCGAGGTGAGCCCCGACCGTGCCCCAATCGCCTCGCGCGATGGGACCGGTCAGCTCGAAGCCGTTTTCCATCGTCCGCTGCATGAGCGGCACCAACGCTTCTGGTGGCGCACCGGCCTCCGCTACGAGCGCCGCCGCCGCACGATAGAGCGTCACTAGATAGTTGGATGCCATTGCCGCACCCGAGTGGTACAGCGCCCGGTCGTCGTCGGCGAGCTCGAACGAAACGAGCCCCAGCGTCGCCGCGAGCCAACGGGCGCGGGACCAGCCGTCGTCCGATTCCGCCGTGATGGCAGCGAACGCGCCGTCGAGCTGCTCGGGGCCACGCGAGAGTACGAGGGATTGCAGCGGATGCACACTGAACCGGTTGACGTGCGGCGCCAACGAGGAAAGCGGCGTCGCACCGCTGACGTGCGCGACCCACGGCCCGGGAGTAACGTCGCCTGCCACAGTGGCAATCACGCTGTCGGGCACGCACAAGAGGACGAGGCCGGGATCGTGATTGTCTACGGTCAGTCCTCGCTCTCGCAGGCGTCCGGCAATCGCCTGTCCGGCGCGGCCGTTGCCGATCACTCGCACCCGATCGAACATGCTATTCGTCCTCGTTGTTTCGTTGAGGAAATGGGGTCAGTCCAGGGCGTGATCGGCGGCGAGGTCGCCGCCGGACCACGCGCGCTTCGCCGTCCACGGAACGGGCGGATCCGACCAGAATGGATCCGACGGTGAGAGGCCCAACGGCAAGAACGCCGTCGCGCACAGATACAGACTGCCGGTCGAAATATAGCGCTCCGCAACCGACGGTTGATGGCCTGCAACACCAATGGTCAGCCATCCGTTCGTGTCGAAGGTGCCAGGCGCATCTATCGTTCGCCGGATCACGGCGGTCAGCGCCTCCCGTACCTGCGCGGGACGGACCGCATCTGGCAGGTCGCGCCGCAATGCCGCTTGCGCCAGCAGATGGAACGCACCGCAGCGGTACGCGAGCGAGCGCCCGAACAACGGATAACTTCCATCGGCAGCGATCAAGCGTTCCTGCACGGCCGCGTACCGTTTTGCCCGTGCGTGGACTGCGGGGGTGAGCGCTTTCCACGCCGGATTCTCGTCGCCGACCGCGGCGAGAACGTCCACCAGCATCGGCTGAATCACGAAGCTGTTGTAGTAGTCCCAATGAAAGGTCGGACCGTCCCCGTACGCACCATCGCCCTTGTACCATTGCTCGTGCTGGCGAATCGCATAATCCACGCGGACCGGATCCCACGCCTCACCCATCATGGCCAGTGCCGCTTCGATCGTGGCCGCGAACAGAAGCCAGTTGTTGAAAGGCGGCCGGATGGTGTGCGTGGCTCGAAGTGCGGCAACCACGTTGCCACGCACGCCAGGTTCCAGGCTGCGCCAGAGAGCATCAGGCGCGCGCAGCATCGCCTGCGCGAGAAACGCCGCGTCCACGAGCGGCTGTCCGCCAGACGAGACGTTCACGTACGACGGTGAACGCGGATCGACACCTTGCGCGAGGGCCGCTCGCGCGAGGGTCAGCAGGCCGTCGCGCACTCGGCCCTCGTCTGCCTGCAGCGAAGCCGCCTGCAGCCAGGGCGCCAGACCCGCCAGCGTGCGTCCCAGTGCCTCGAGGTGCGTGTACGCACGGCGATCGTCTGTGGCGCCCGCCACCGCCTCGACCGGCATCAACTCGCGGATCCGCCCCGCCGCGAAGCCCTTCATGACGGGTGTCGCAATCCGTTCGAGTGTCGACGCCCAATACGTGCGCACAGGCGCGCGCTCACTGGACTCGACAGACTGAGCCGACCCGGCGGAGGTTGTACCAAGTGAGACCGCCGTACTGGCGGCCACCGTTTTCAGGAACTCGCGGCGATCAGGCATGCAAGCTTGCGCAAATTCTACGATCGTCCGTGGTGCGGCCGGCGGTGCCGGGGGCCGGGGTATACAATCGCAGACGTCGCATGCCGGATTCTCCGCCAGAGGCCGCGGTCAGTCACGTTGCCGCCATCATCGCCTCCGCCGACGACGCCATCCTCAGTACGGATCTGCATGGGCTCATCACCTCGTGGAATCCTGCGGCAGCGCGGCTCTTCGGTTATACGGCGAGCGAGGCGATCGGGCGATCGATCCGCATCATCATCCCGGTAGACCATCACTCCGATGAAGACGAAGTGCTCCGCCGCATCTCACGCGGCGAATCGGTCGTGCATTTCGAGACGGTCCGGCGCCGGAAGGATGGCAGCATGCTGCCCATCTCTGTCTCGATTTCGCCCATCCGCGATTCCTCGGGGCATGTCATCGGCGCGTCCAAGATCGCGCGCGACATCACCGAACGCCGTCGCGTCGACGAGGCGATTGCTGCCGCCGAACGGGCCCGCAGCGACCTGCAGCACCGCTTGCTGGCGCTGGTCGGTGCGTCGAGCTCGCTGCTCGGTTCGCCGCGCGTCGAGGACGTCGTTCCCGCGAGTCTCGCTCTCGCGAGCAGCCTCATTGCGGCAGATGGCTATGCGATGTGGCGCCTCGAGGCCTCCTCGAGCAGCTGGCGGATCGAATCGTACTCCGGCGTGTCTGCCGAGTTCGCGACGCGTCTGATCACGACAGAGCCAGACATATCGTCGGCGGCGTCGACGGAACCGGTAATTGCCGAAGACGTCGCTGCCGATCCCCGGCTCGTCGGCAGGCTGGACGCGTTCCGGACGGAAGGCATCACGTCGATGCTGAGTGTACCGTTGACGACCGCCAGCGACGCCACCGCCGCGCTGGCTTTTTACTACCGTACGCCGCACGTGTTCAGCGACGTGGAGCTCGAGACCGCGCGTGCGCTCGGGGCGCTCACGACGGCGGCGCTCAGGACGGCCGAGCTCTACGACGCGCAGCATCGCATCCAGCAACAGGCGTCGTTCCTCGCGCAGGCAGGCGAGATCCTCGCGAGCTCGCTCAACTATCGTCAGACGCTCGGACGTATGGCGACGCTCGCAGTTCCGAGCATCGCCGACTGGTGCGCGATCGACATCGTGAACGATGCCGGCGATCTGGATCGCATTGCGATCGCGCACGACGATCCACAAAAAGTCGCCATCGGCCGGCGGATTTCCGAAGCGTTTCCGTCATCGAGCGCGCCGGGGGGCCGCTCGTTGGGCGATCCCGACCATGTGGTGAACTCGGGACGCTCGATGTTCGTGCCCGAGATCACCGACGCCATGCTCGCGTCGTTCGCCCAAAGTGCCGAACACGCCGATCTGCTGCTCGCCATTCGCTTGCGATCGTACATCTGCGTGCCGTTGCGCACTCGCGAAGGCGTGCTCGGTGCGCTGACGTTCCTGTCGGCAGAATCGGGTCGTCGTTTCACATTGTCTGACCTGCAGTTCGCCGAAACCGTCGCCGGACGCGCCGCCCTCGCGATTGAAAACGCCCGCTCGTACGATGAAGCGCGGCGTGCCAATCGGTTGAAGGACGAGTTCCTCGCGACGCTCTCGCACGAGCTGCGGACACCATTGAACGCAATCCTCGGCTACACGCGGATGCTGCGGGCGGGAATCTTCGCGGCTGAGAAGCACGACCGCGCGCTCGAAACCGTCGAGCGCAACGCCTCGGCGCTGGCCCAGATAGTCGGCGACGTGCTCGACGTCGCGCGGATCGTGTCGGGCAAGCTGCGCCTCGAGGTCAGGCCCATCGATCTCGATCGGCTCATCGCGGAAGCGATTGAAACCGTGCTGCCGGCAGCACAGGCCAAGGGCGTGGCGCTCGAGCAGACCTCGGACGGCGAGATCCCGCAGGTCAGCGCCGATACCGATCGCCTCCAACAAGTGCTCTGGAATCTTCTCGCCAACGCGGTCAAGTTCACCGCGCGCGGGGGCCGTGTCATCGCCAGCACGCATCGCACGTCCGACGGCGTCGAGATCGTCGTCGCGGATACGGGACAAGGAATCCGGCCAGACGTTCTGCCCTACATCTTCGATCGTTTCCGCCAGGGTGACAGCGGCTCGTCGCGCGAGCATGGCGGCCTCGGCCTCGGGCTCGCCATCGCCCGCCACATTGTCGAAATGCACGGCGGCACGATCCAGGCCGCCAGCGAAGGCGAAGGACGCGGCGCGCAGTTCACCGTGCGGCTTCCCGCCGTCCAGGTACCGTCGAAAGTCAGCGCCTCTGCTCGATAGTCAACGCGACATGCCTCACCGACTGCATCGAATGGTGGCGGGCGTCATCGCCTGCCTTGTCATCTCAACGCCGATCGTCATCGCAAGCGGCACGAAACCCCTGCCGCTGCTCCATCCGTTGATTGCGGATCACATGGTGCTGCCACGCGACAGGCCAGCGCCGATCTGGGGTTGGGCGGCGGCGGGCTCTACCGTCGTCGTGTCGTTCGGCGGACAGGAGAAGACCACCAAATCGGGCAACGACGGCCGATGGATCGTGCGGCTCAATCCGATGAGCGCGTCCACAACACCGAGAACGATGACAGTGACCGTCACGGGTGCGGATCCGGCCGCGAGGACGCTGACGCTGAAGGTCGAAGATGTCGTCGTAGGTGACATCTGGTTGTGCTCCGGCCAGTCGAACATGGAGTTCGCGTTGAAGGATGCGCGGGACGGCGCAACTGATGTCCGGAACGCGCGCTCCCCGCTCATCCGGCTGTTCACGACCGCAACCGCGACAGCAGCCCGGCCCGAATCGATCCCCCCGGATGGCTATATTTCCTGGCAGCAGGTGACGCCGGCCACGGCAGAGAACTTTTCCGCGGTCGGCTATTACTTCGGCCGCGAGCTCGAGGCCGCGTTGGGAGTGCCGATCGGCCTGATTCACAGCGCCTGGGGCGGCACGCCGGTCGAGAGCTGGACGAGTGCCGGCACGCTCGCCGCCTCGCCGGAGTCCGCAGCTTCCGCCGAATCGCTGGCCGGAGACATCGACACATGGCGCCGCCGCTATCACGAAGACACCGACACCATGCTCGCCGACTGGTTCGTCCGCCACGATCCCGGCAGTGACGTCAACGCAGATCCGCGCCTCGACGATGCGGGCTGGCCGGTGCTTGCGGGCGTGCCCGGACGATGGAAAGCCAGACACCTGTCCCAGCAGGGTGGCATCGTCTGGTACCGACGAACGGTCACGATCCCTGACGAGTGGGCGGGCAAGGATCTCGCGCTTTCCCTCGGTCCAATCGACACGCAGGACACGACGTGGTTCAACGGACAGCGTGTCGGCGGTGCCCTCGTGCCCTGGGATCCACGTCACTACACCGTGCCTGGGGCGCTCGTGCACGCCGGCGTCAACGTGATCGCGGTGCGCGCGGTCAGCGAAACCGAGAATGGCGGATTCAGCGGATCGCCGGAGGGCATGCACGTCGCGCTGGCCCCGATTCCGGCATTGCCGAACGCGGCGTCGACAGCCGCGAGCGCCGCAGGTCCAGGTCCCGTGTCTCTGGCGGATGGCTGGCGCTATCGCCAGGGCCCAGACATGCAGACTCTCGGCAGGATGCCTTTCCGGCTGGGCGCCGATCCATGGGTACCCGCGTCGCTCTTCAACGCGAAGATTGCGCCGCTCCTGCCTTTCCCGATCGCGGGTGTGATTTGGTATCAGGGTGAACAGAACACGCGGGAGTCCGAGAAGTATGGTGCGCTCTTGACGGCGTTCGTTGCCGATTGGCGACGCAGCACCGATCAGCCGACGTTGCCGTTCGGAGTCGTGCAGCTTGCGAATTTCGGCGAGCGATCGGCCGAACCGTGGGATTCGGGATGGGCTGAAATTCGCAACGCGCAGCGCATCGTCGCGATGACGGTGCCAGGCGTGGGTCTCGCGTCAGCGGTCGATATCGGCGACGCGAAGAACATTCATCCGACGAACAAGCTGGATGTCGGCCGAAGGCTCGCGGGCTGGGCGCTCTCGGTCGTCTACGGGCGCGGCGGTGAGTGGAGCGGGCCGCTCTTCAAGAGCATGACCATCGAAGGCGGCAGCGCGCGCCTCAGCTTTGATCACATAGAGAAAGGCCTGACGATTCACGGCGAGCGCGCTGGTGGCTTTGAGGTGGCCGGCGAAGATCGCCACTTCGTACGCGCCGACGCGCGTATCGATGGTGCAACCGTCGTCGTGTCGTCGCCGGAAGTGCCGTCACCAGTGGCGGTGCGTTACGCCTGGGACGACGATCCGATCGTGTCTCTGTTCAACGGAGATGGCCTGCCGGCGTCTCCCTTCAGGACAGACACCTGGCCGTTGAGAAAGCGTGTGGAGCCCAGCCGTAGATCGCCGGGATACATTGGCGGATTGGAAGAATGAGCCCGGCGCCACTTGCTGGCTTTAGGCCTTGCCGTTGGGCGTTAGGCCTTCGGCGTTCGGCGTTCGGCGTTCGGCGTTTTACTTCCTCCCGTCCTCCGGTGTCCTATTCAGCTTTGATCGTCGTCCACGGCCCCCCGGGCAGATTCTTGAGGAGGGGTTGCTGCCACTGGAACTCGGGATGCTCCTGGACGAACCGCGCAGCGTCGAACGCCATCCCGCAGGCATGGCCGGCGGCGGCCGTAAACGTCATCTTGGCGGCCATCGTTCGATCAGTGACCTTGTTCTGCACGGCGCCAGCGGCACCGTACGGCGGCATCCAGGAGCCCGATCCGCGCGCGGAGAGGTCTATGTGTCCGCAGAGCGTGCGTTCGCTGGGCTCGGTCTTTCCGGTGAAGCTGTCCACGTGATCGGCCATGAATGATTGCGCCAGGGTGGCGTCAATGCGGCCCTTGTTCTCCGCCATCAGCTGTTCCCACCGCTTGTGGCGTGCGTTGGCGCTGTTGCTCATGTCGGCCACGTTGAAGTGGGTCTCTTCAGCCGCCAGTTTGGGATTGATCGGATAGTTGGATCCGACGAAGTAGCCATCGGTCTTCCGCTCCAACGTCACGTTCTTTAGCCCCAGCTCGAGACTGGCGATCTCGTTCCGGCGCATGTCGGCAATGAGCCAGTCATTGGCATAGCCGCCGTTGTTGCCATCTTTGAAGATCTTTGCGACGTCGTCGATCGAGCTGCCGTACTGCATCGCTTTGCGCGCGCGCACGAACTCCGGAACCCCGTTGACGTCGTAGCCGGCGAATCCGCTGATCGTGGTCTCGGTGATGACGATCCCGGCATCGTTGATCCCGAAGTCGTCACCGCTGTGGATGAGGCCCGGCATGCCGTCCATGAGCAAGTGATGGCCTCCGCTGGGCGCGATGTCGAAGGCGTACGTCCAACGCGCTCCGTCGGGATACGAGCTCCAGTTGTTGTGCGCCACCACCGGGTGCCCATCCTTCGTGTAGCTGCCGGTGGCGACAAATGCGCTGCAGTGTTCGGCCGCCGTCACACTCGTTGGTGGATTCCCGTGCTGCTTGTCATAGGCCTCGACGTAGTAGCTCCACTCGAGCTCGGCATTGATGGCGACTATGTCCCACACGTCGAGTGAGCCGCCGTGCGCTTTCTGGCCGTCGGCGATGCCTTGCATCTCTTCTCGATACTCTTGTTCGATGTGGGGCCAGAGCACGTCTCTCGCGGCATCACGGTAGAAGCTCCACTCCTTGTGTGTGTCGTGCGCCAGCTCCACGGCGAACATCCGCTGGACGTCTGCGATCTCAGACGCCAACAGATATCCGTGCTGGAATCCAATCTCGGTGGGAGTGCCCTCGAGATGGACGAAGGTCCAGTTGTCCTGCGGCGGACGGCGATACGCGTTCCGCAGCCGGGCATCATCGGGTGCGCGCCCGGTGATGCTGCCCGAGAGAGCGACGATCGAAAGCAGGGCGAGAAACACGAAGCGGCGCATCGTTCTACCCTCCGGATCGGCGCGCGGGCGATGACGTGGCACGCGCAGGTGGGGTCAGTCTACGATGTCGGTGGATCATTTGCACGGCCGGGACGCATCAAAAGGCCGCGCAATGACCCGACAACGCAGTGCCGACACCCGGTTTCGAGGAATCGTATGCGCATAGACTCGCACCATCACTTGTGGCGTTATGTGCCAGCCGACTATCCGTGGATTTCTGACCGGACGCCGGTCCTGAAGCGCGACTATCTTCCCGCTGACCTCGAGGCCAATCTCTCTGCTGCGCACGTGGATGCGAGCGTAGCTGTCCAAGCCAGCCAGACAATCGACGAGACCAGATGGCTGCTCGAGCTGGCGCGAGCGCATCCTGCCATCCGTGGCGTGGTCGGCTGGGTGCCGCTCAGCGATCCGAAGGTCGAGGATGTCCTGGCCCCGCTGGCTGGCGATCCGCATCTTCGCGGTGTTCGCCACATCCTGCACGACGAAGCTGACGATGAGTACGCGCTGCGGGAGGACTTCAATCGTGGCATTGCGCGCCTGAGGACGTTTCACCTGGTCTATGACGTTCTCATCTTCGCAAAGCACCTCCCGGTGGCTATCCGCTTCGTCGATCGTCATCCCGACCAGCTGTTCGTGGTGGATCACATTGCGAAGCCGACGATTACCTCGGACCGCTTCGACGTCGATTGGGCGCGCGGCCTTCGCGAGCTCGCGAAGCGCCCGCACGTCACATGCAAGCTGTCAGGCGTCGTGACCGAAGTGCGCGATCCGAAGTGGACGCGCGACCTCATCGCGCCGTACGTCGACACCGCCCTCGAGGCATTCGGGCCTGATCGATTGATGTTTGGGACGGACTGGCCGGTGTGTCTGCTTCGTGCGAGCTACGTGGAGTGGACCGACACGGTCGCGGCCCTCATCGGGCGCTTGTCGGCAGCAGAGCAAGAGGCGGTGTGGAGCGGGACGGCTGCCAGAGTGTACAGACTACGTGTTTAGTGACGCAGTCCGTCGTTCGTATTCGTGTTCGTATTCGAGCGCGCAAGCCGTGAGCCGTGCGCCATGAGCCCCTCCTGAGGCCTGGCGACCGCAGACCGAAGACAGCTCCCGCGTCATCCCGCGAGCAACGACCCTCTCAGGATCACGAGTGCCACGCTGAAATAGATCACCAGCCCCGTGACGTCGACGAGGGTCGCGACGAACGGTGCCGATGACGTCGCGGGATCGAACCCGAGCCGCCGGAGCAGGAACGGGAGCAGTGCGCCGACGAGCGTGCCCCAGAGCACGATCCCGATGAGCGCCACGGCGACCGTCGTTGCGACGAGCAGGTAGTGTTCTCCGTAGATGTGTGAGAACTGCGACCAGATCGTGATGCGGAGGAAGCCGATCGTTGCCAGAATCGCGCCCAGTGAAAGGCCAGCGAGAATCTCCCGCCGCATGACCCGCCACCAGTCGCCTAGCGTCACTTCACCCAAGGCCAGGGCACGGATGACGAGCGTCGATGCTTGAGAGCCCGAGTTGCCGCCGCTCGAGATGATGAGCGGCACGAACAGCGCGAGGACGACAGCCTTCGCAATCTCCCGTTCGAAGAAGCCCATCGCCGTTGCCGTCAGCATTTCGCCCAGGAACAGCGCCGTCAACCAACCGGCCCGCTTCTGCACCATGGTGAAGAAGCCGATCTCCATGTACGGCTCATCGAGCGCTTCCGAACCACCGATGCGCTGGATGGCTTCGGTGGCGGCCGTTTCGGCGACGTCGAGGACGTCGTCGATCGTGACGATGCCGATCAGCATGCCCGCCGTGTCGGTGACAGGCAGCGCCGAACGATCGTATTTCCGGAACATGGCCACAGCGGTCTGCTCGTCGTCGGTGGCCTTCAGGGCGACGAAGCTGCGATCCATCAGTGACGACACGCGATCGTCGAGCGGACGCAGCAGGAATTCGCGGATCCGGATGTCGTCGATCAGCAGTCCCTGCTCGTCCACGACGTAGATGACGTTCAGCGTTTCGCTGTCCTGTCCGTGCGCACGGATGTAGTCGAGCACCTCGCGAATGGTCCAGGATTCACGAACGGCCACGTACTGAGGCGTCATCAGACGCCCAATCGATCCCTCCGGATATCCGAGCAGTGTCAGTGCGACGGCGCGTTCGGCCGGCGTGAGCAGTGCAAGCAGTTGTCTGGTGGCGGCGGCGGGCAGCTCCTCGAGGAATTCGGTGCGGTCGTCGGGCGCCATGTTGTTCAACAGCGCCGCGACATCTTCCTGGGCCATCGCTTTCAGCAGTGATTCCTGCGATTCGTACGACAGGTACTCGAACACGGCGGACGCGTCTTTGCGCGGCAGGAGCCGGAAGACGACGACCTGGTCCTCGATCGAGAGATCGGTGAGGACCGACGCGAGATCGCTCGCGTGCCGGTTGCGAACCATGTCGCGGAGACGCGAAAAGTCGCGTGCACGGACGACGGCCGCCAGTTCATCGGCCGGCCGTGCCACACGGCGAATCGCGTCCACTGCGTCATCCCGCTGTGGACCGCTTAGTTGTTGTTCCATTTGCGTGAGGGCTGCCCTGACCACGTCGTGATGGTGCACGTGCGGGCCGACGGACTTCACCGCGTCGAGCCACAAGCGGTGAATGAGATCGAGATCGCCGGGCGTGAGCGCCGGCGGATGCGCGCCGAGATGGTAGGCGTCTGTCCGGCCGCTGTGGTGATGGATCACCAGGCGGACGTCCATGGCATCGCCCGGCTGCGCCACCTGTTCCCACGCTTCGCCAAGACGTCGGGCCTGTTCGTCGGCGGACAACGACGACGACTCGCCGACGAATACTTCAGATGATTTGAGGCGGGCAATCGTCGCTGCGAACGCGTCGAAGACGTTCTGGGCCGGAACGATCAGGAGACGCACTGGCCGGTGGTACCGCTCGGCGAGCGCGACCACCTGCGAGAACAAGCGGCGCTCGTTCGGAGTCGGTTCAGCTTCGTCGGCGGAGTCGTCGTCCACGTCCAGACCGATGAGACGCACCGTCATGACGACGACGTCTCGATCCCGGGCAGCTTCGAGCGCGTCGCCGACGTGCGCAATCAGATGTGGGTGGCGGACGGCGACGAGAATATTGCCGGGCCTCGCTTCGGCCTGTCCCAGCGCGAGGTCCGCCGAGGGCAGGAGCTCGAACTCGTCCACGGCGGCGGCCTGCCCGGGCGCGGCAAGCGTGCGCCGACGCGCGGCGAGCAACGCCGTGAGCACGCCAAAGAGGCCGAGCGTCGTGATGACAGGAACGTCGCCGGCAGCGATTGCCGCAATCGTCGCGATCCCGACGACCGAAATCGGCAGGATGAGACCAAGCGGGACTTCCCGTGTTCCGCTGCGCAGCGTCATCGGCGCGCTGAACGGACGCGGGCCGGGACGCCGCCGGCGGAGCCGGACCAGGGTGGCCAGCCGGATGATGAGCGTGATCGCGATTGCCCCCGCATATGCGTGGCTCAGCCACAGCACACGGCCACCGCTGACGATCAGCACCACCATCGTCGCCAGCGTCGCGACATCAATCGCCCGAGCGAACGTCCCGAACCGGGGGTGCGGTACGGCCAGGCGTTCGGGCACGGCGCCGGCGGCCACAAGCCGCCGAAGGGTCTGTTCCGCGTCGGCGAGCGCCACGTGCGCCGCTGGAACGAGAAACAGCAGCGCGGTCAGCGTCATCAGGACGCCGGCAATTCTGTGCGCCCATTCGGGGCCGCGCAGGTGGTGCGTGAGCGCGGGAAGGGTCGCACTCACGCCAGGCAAGACCTCATCGAAGGGCACAAGCCGCGCGAACTGCACGGCCAGGGCCGTGATGATCGCCAGCGAGAAGAACACCACGAGCCAGCCGGTCCGGCGCAGTGCCTGCAGACGCGGCGGCGGGAACTCGTGCGCGCCGCGCGACAACGCGTCGCCGCCGCCAATCACCGGCAGTACCGTGACCATCCCCGCGAAACCGGCGGTGATCGCGGCGATGAGCGACGGCCACCCTTTCGTGGTCGGCGGGAGCGGCAGCGCTAGAAGTGATTGCGAGGGCTCGGTCCCCGCAGGCGTGATCGCTCCCCAGATGACGATGGCCGCGAGCCCCGCCACGGCGACCCACACACCGCGGGCGATCCAGTCGTTCGACAGGTCGAGTCCCATACGTGCGCGCAGCCACAGCGCGCCAAGGACCACGATCGCCACGGGGCCGGCCAGTTCCTCTGCCGGCAGGCGGCCGAACCGCCCGCTCATGGCGATGACTTCGCTCAAGCCGGCAAATGAATGGCCGATGACCACGGCCGCGAGCGCGGCCAGCAGCAAGCGCTCCACGAGCACGGCCGCTGCGGTGGTGCACGCGACGCGCGGACCAAACGCGTCCTCGGCGCGTCCGACGGCGCCTCCTGGAATGAACAGCGCCCAGCTCTCGATGTCAGCGGCCCGAACGAGTAATCCGAACAGCGCGGCGCCCAGTACGAACCACGGTCCCCATGTGCCGAGATCCGCCTGCGCGGCGCCCGCGACGAAAAACGCGCCAACGCCCAGCTCCGCCAGCGCCAGCGCGCTCGCCTTCCGCACCGACATGAACGACAGGAGCGCAGTCGTCGACAAGACGACGCGGACCTGACGCGGGCGCGGACCAAGGGGTTGCTGGGCCATCGGAACAGTTGATGATAGCAACGAAAGAGAGTCGAAGGGTCGGAGAGTCGAGGAGTCGAAAGGTCGATTGGTCAAAGGGTCGAAAGGTCATTCATCGATGTAGTGGCGATCGCACAGCTTCGACGAGCGACTCTTCGATGACCCGTCGACCGGACCCGTCGACTTTTCGACCTTTCGACCTTTCGACCTCTTGGTTTACTCTCCGCGGATGACTTCATCGCAACTCATCGCCACGGCCGCACTCGCATGTCTGCTCCTTCCAGCGCCGACGGCCGCGGCCGCCGATCCGTCCGGCATCGTCCTCGAAACCAACGTAGCAGTTCGCATGCGCGATGGTGTGACGCTCCGCGCCGACATCTACCGGCCAGCCGGGACGGGCCGATTTCCCGTGCTGCTCGAGCGCACGCCGTACAACAAGGACGGCGAGGCCAGCTTCGCCGTCACCGCGGCCGGGCGCGGCTTCGTCGTGATCATCATGGACGTGCGCGGCCGCTATGCGTCCGAAGGCGAGTGGTATCCGTTCAAGCACGAGTCGGACGACGGCTATGACACAGTCGAGTGGGCCGCAGCGCTGCCATATGCCGACGGCCGCGTCGGCATGTTCGGCGGGTCGTACGTCGGTGCGACGCAGATGCTGACAGCGATTGCGCATCCACCGCATCTCGCGGGCATCTGTCCTGTGGTGACCGCCAGCAACTATCACTCGAACTGGACCTACCAGGGCGGCGCGTTCGAGCAGTGGTTCAACGAGTCCTGGACGTCCGGGCTCGCGCACGACACGTTCATCCGCCAGCTGCGGACACGGACCAACGCGCTGACGAGCGGGGCCCAGCTGCCGGTCACGGCATATCCGCTCTTCAATACGGCGGCCGATGGGAAGACCGCCGACGCCACAGCGACGCTTGCCCCCTACTTCCTCGACTGGCTCGCGCATCCGAGTGAGGACGCCTATTGGAAGCAGTGGTCAATCGAAGCCCACTTCTCTGACATTGCGGTACCGATGCTGACTGTCGCGGCCTGGTACGACATCTTCCAGGATGGCTCGCTGAAGAACTACGTCGGCGTCAAGGCACATGGCGGGACCGAGGCGGCACGAAACGGCCAGCACCTGATCGTGATCGTCGGTGGTCATGCGGGCAACGGCCCTCGCATCGGCGACGTGGATTTCGGTGCGGCGTCCAATTTCGACGAAGACGCGATCGTCCTGACGTGGTACGAGTATCTGTTCAAGAACGTGCAGAACGAGTTTGCGGGCAAGCGCGTCCGCCTTTTCGTGATGGGTGCAAACCAGTACCGAGACGAGGATGACTGGCCGCTGGCGCGCGCCAAGGCGACGAAGTACTACCTCCATTCCAGTGGACAGGCGAACTCGGTCCGCGGCAATGGGACGCTCTCGACGACGGCGCCAGCCAGCGAGTCGCCGGATCGCTACAAGTACGACCCGTCGAATCCCGTGCCGACGATTGGTGGTCCGCTCTGCTGCGATGGCGGACACCTCAAGGCCGGCCCATGGGATCAGCGTCCCGTCGAGGCGAGAGACGATGTACTCGTATATGCAACGCCGCCGCTGACGGCCGATGTCGAAGTGACCGGTCCGGTGAGCCTGGATCTGTATGTTCAGTCGTCCGCGGCCGACACCGACTTCACCGCGAAGCTCGTCGATGTCTGGCCCAACGGGTTCGCACAGAACCTGACCGAGGGCATCCTGCGAACGCGGTATCGCGACTCACAGGAAAAGCCGGAGCTGCTCACGCCTGGGGAGACATACAAGCTGTCGATCAACGTGTGGTCGACGAGCAACGTGTTCAAGAAGGGTCATGTCATCCGGCTGGAAGTATCGAGCAGCAACTTCCCGCGATTCGATCGGAATCTCAACACGGGCCAGGACAACGCGAGCACCACGCAGTTCATGACGGCAACGAACGCGGTGCTCCACGATTCGGCGCATCCGTCTGCCCTGACGCTGCCGATCGTCGCGCCCTGACAGAGTCGAAGGGTCAAAGATCGAAGGGTCGAAGAGTCGAAGGGTCAAAGATCGAAGGGTCGAAGAGTCGAAGGGTCAAAGGGTCGAAGAGTCAAAGAGTCGAAGGGTCAAACGGTCTGTGCCGACCGACTCTTCGACGACTCTTAGACCTTTCGACCCTTAGACCTTTCGACCTTTCGACCCTTAGACCCTTCGACCTTTCGACCCTTCGACCCTTCGACCCTTCGACCCTTCGACCCTTTGACCCTTCGACCCTTCGACCCTTCGACTCTCAAGGCCCAGCATCAGTTGCCCTTGAGAAGCGCGAGCGGATCCTGTTGCGCCGCCCGGCGCGCGGGGACCACGGCGGCAAGTGCGGCGACGCACAGGATGCAGATCCCCGCGACCACGTAGACGCGGAGGTCATCTGGTCCGATGCCGAAGAGCATGGCGCGCGCCGCGCGTGCCATGACGAGCGCAGCAATCGACCCGATCGCGAGTCCAATCGCCGAGACCAGCAATGCCTGCCTCACGACCAGCCGGACGAGCGACGTAGGCGTCGCGCCAAGTGCCGCGCGCACGGCGAGTTCGCGCGTCCGCTCTGCCACGCCGGACGCGAGGACACCAAACAGGCCAACACCGGCAATTGCGACGGCGAGTGACGCGAGGCCGACGAGGACGATCGCGTAGAGGCGGCGGTTCGCGAGAATCTCGTTCAAGCGCTCCTCGAGCGTCTGGATCGAGCCGATCGCAAGATCAGGTTGGAGCTGACGGACGATCCCTCGCGCGAGCGGCGCGTACTGCATCGGATCGCCTGTGGTGCGGATCACAAGAGCGGGCTGACTGCCCACGGAGTCGACCTGCCTGGACGACACGAACAGTTCCGGACCGGTTGACACGGCATCGGCGGTCCGCTGATCGCGGACGACGCCGACAACTGTCCATGTGTTGCCGCGTTCGCCCCAGGACATCGGCAGTATCTGACCGAGCGGCGCATCGCCAAGGTACGCACGCACGAACGCCTGATTGACGACCGCGACCAGTTGCGACGTGGACGTATCCCGCTCGTCGAACCATCGGCCATCCACAAGGCGAAGACCCAGCGCCGCCAGGTAGCGCGGACTGACGATCTGGAATGCCGTCTGAACGAAGCGGTCGCCAGAGCGACCCTGTGCGGGCATGGTGAAAAGCCGGACGGCGGTCGAGCCGCTGAACGGTGGGTTGGAGGTAACGCCGACGGCCTGGATGCCGGCCACCTTCTGGAGACGCTCCACCGCCGCTTCGACGATCTCCTTCCCGCGAGCGGCCTGGATGCTCTCTGGCATCGGCAGGCTCACGGTCAGGACGCCCCCCGGCTGAAATCCGCGATCAGCAGCAAGTAGCGACACGAAGCTCGTGCCGAGCAGCACTGCGCCGACCAGAAGCACCACGGCCACGCTCACCTGCGCGACGATCACCACGGCCCGCCAGCGCGCGGCCGGAAGACGCAGTCGCGCTCCTGGAGGCGCCAGGCCACCCTCGCCCAGCGCTGCGGCCAGGTCAGTACGTCGGCCCGACAGCGCCGGCAAGGCTCCGCACACGAGGCTCGCCGCGAAGGCGGCGCCTCCTGCCACCACCATCGCACGCCAGTTGACCTGGATGTCGTCGAGACGCGGGAAGTCGGCCGGCAGAATCGCCGGCAGCGCACGACGTAGCGCCATCGCAAGCGCAAACCCCAGCACTCCGCCGGCGGCGCACACGAGGAGATTCTCGGCCATCAGCTGCCGCGCAAGGCGAGCCGCACGCGCGCCCAGGGCGCCGCGCAGCGCCATCTCACGCCGCCGCCCGACCGCGCGGGCGAGCTGCACGCCGGCAACGTTGGCGACTGCGGCGACGAACAGCAGCATCACGGCACCGAGCAGCATGATGAGCGCTGGCTGCACCGTCTTGGTAGCAGCCTCGAGCGCCGATTCGATGGTGATGTCGACAGGCGCCTTGCTGCCGAACACGGCCAGAATCACGGGCCCGGCATCCGGGGCCGCGCGGCCCCGTGCGGTCGCTTCGGCAGTCGCCTGCGCGATCGAGACGCCGTGCCGGAGCCGCGCAATCCCATAGAGCATTGAAAGGCGGCCTTGAGATGCGCTGCTGACGTCCGCAACAGACATGGCCGTCCACAGCTCGGTGGTGCGCGACGGAAACGATGCCTCCTGCGGCAGGACCCCAACGATGGTGGCCGTCTCGCCATCCAGCGTGATCCGGCGTCCCAGGACCTCGCGCAGGCCACCGAATCGCGATTGCCAGAACCCGTACGCGAGAACCACGACGCGGGGCGCCCCCTCACGCTCGTCGGAGGGTTCGATGCTGCGGCCGAGGATTGGCGTTACGCGGAGCACGTGCGCGAGGCTGGCAGTGACGTCGGCAACCTCGATCCGTTCGACGTTGGCGCCGTCCTGGAATGTCACCGCGTCATTGCGCCACCCCGCAAGGTCCTCGATCGTCTGCGGCCGATCCCGCCAGGCGTGATAGGTCAGGTTGGTGATGAACTGGCCGAAGCGGCTGTTGCCCCCCTGCCGGCTCTCGTAGACCCGCACGAGCCGGTCCGGTTCTGACCAGGGCAATGGATGGATCAGGACGCTCCAGACGATGGCGAAGGTGGTAGTGACCGCCGCAATCGCCAGCGTGATCGCCGCGACCGCCATCGCCGTGACTCCTGGCGAACGGACCAGCACGCGGTAGCCGTATCGGAGGTCCTGGCCCAGGCCATCGAGCAGACGGGCGCTTGCGGGAGGCGGTGCGGGCGTCATGGGAATATGCCGGCAATGGCCGGCCGCATCACGCGCCCACGCATCGATCTGGTGTTCCACCATGAACCGCGCGGCGTCCTGCCCCTCGCCGCGAGCCAGAGCGGCTTCGTACAGACTGGTCGCGTGCTCGTTGAGCTCCGCGAGCACGTCGGCGTCCGGCAGCGCGCCTGCTGCCTCGAAGCGGGCCCGTATTTCGGCGTTCCAGTTCATTGGGTGTACTCGATGTCGTATTCGTATTCGTATTCGTGTTCGTATTCGTGTTCGTATTCGTGTTCGTGTTCGTATTCGGGCTCGTCGTCTCGGCCTCGGCCCTCGAGCCCTGGAGCCACGCGACGGCCCTTACCCCTTACCCCTTGCCCCTCTTTCCCTTTCCCTACGGGCATCGCTCATGCGCTCTTGACCCCAGCGACCCGGTGCAGTCCCGTCATGAAGGCGGACCACATGCCACGCTGCCGCGCCAGAGTACGCCGGCCCGATGCCGTCAACCGGTAGTACCGGCGTCGGCGCTGGCCAGCCTTTTCGACCCAGCGTCCTTCGATGAGGCCTTGTTCCTCGAGGCGATACAACGTGGGATAGAGCGACGCCGCGTGAAAGGTGATGGCACCTTCCGACCGCTGCTCGATCTGGCGGGCCAGGTCATAGCCATGCCGTTCATCGTCGTCGAGCAGCGCGAGGATCATCACGGTCGCCGTGCCGCGCTTCAATTCTCTGGAGAGTGCGTTCTCCATATGTGGGCACAAAACATATCATACGTTTGGCTCCAGGCTCCGGGCTCGAGGCTCCGGGCCCTCATAAGGCACTGGCCACGATCCGCGGGTGCGAACTGGAGACTGAGACCGAAGACTGCAGACCGAAGACCGTAGACGGCAGACTGTGTACACTCTCCGGGAGTGTCCCGCGGCGCCGGCGATCGGATCGATCATTACGAGCTCGTCTCTATCCTCGGTGTTGGTGGGATGGGCGAAGTCTGGCTCGCACGCGACCTGCAGCTCGAACGCATGGTCGCGCTCAAGCTCCTTCCCCCCGACATCGCGCGCGACACGACACGCCATTCACGTTTCGCCCGCGAGGCGCGCGCCGCCTCCGCCCTCAGTCATCCGAATGTCTGCACGATCTTCGCCCTCGGCGACGTGGAGCCGGACCGCCCGTTCCTTGCGATGGAGTACGTGGATGGGCAGACGCTCCGACGGCGGATGGCGTCAGGCGTCGTCTCGACACGCGACACCGTCAAGATAGGGATTGCGGTCGCCTCCGCCCTGGCTGCCGCGCATAGCCAGGGCATCGTGCACCGCGACATCAAGCCCGAAAACGTGATGATCCGGAGCGATGGCCTGGTCAAGGTCCTCGACTTCGGACTCGCGAAGCTGATCGCGCCATCCGATCGATACGACCAGCGGAGCACCGAAGGCAGCGCGGTCACGCATCCGGGCGGCATCGTTGGCACGGTCGTCTACATGTCGCCAGAGCAGGCGCGCGGCGAGCGGGTCGATCACCGAAGCGATCTCTGGAGCCTCGCGGTGGTGCTCTACGAGATGCTCACGGCGCAGCTGCCGTTCAAAGCCAGTACGACCACCGACGTCCTCGTCGCGATTCTCGAACGCGACCCACCCCCGCTGGCGCGGTTTCAACCGGACACACCCTCGGAGTTGCAGCGCATCCTCACCAAGGCGCTCAGGAAGGCGCCCGAGGATCGTTATCAGACGGCGCGCGACCTGGTGCTGGATCTGCAGGCGCTCGAAGACACGCTGCGGCAGTCCAGTAGCGAGACGGCCGCGAGATCGATCAGGCGTGCACCGGGCAAGTGGCCGCCAAAGCGTATCGCGCTCGTGAGCGCAATCGGCGCTGCGCTTGCGATCGTGGGGGCACTCGTCCTTGTGCGTCCGGCGCCGGCGCCGCTGATCCCTGCGTCACAAGCGAAGAATGGCGCGCCGAAACCGCGGCGGCTGTGGCGCCTGACCGTAGGCGGCTCGCTGCAGACTGATGCGACCTGGTCGCCGGACGGCCGGTTCATCGCCTACACGTCCGACCGATCGGGCAACTTCGATATCTGGGTGCAGCTCGTCGCCGGCGGTGATCCGGTGCAGGTGACGCACGATCCGGCGTCGGACGTGCAGCCCGACTGGTCGCCCGACGGCACCAAACTCGTCTTCCGCTCGGAGCGCGAAGGGGGCGGATTGTTCGTCGTGCCGGCGCTGGGCGGCGCCGAACGACGGCTCACCAGTTCAGGACAGTACCCACGCTGGGCACCGGACGGCACGCGCATTCTGTTCCAGCCAGGGCAGATGGTGCCGGGGCTGGCGTCGAGCAACCTGCTGATGGTCGGACTCGATGGCGCACCGCCGCGCGAGATCTGGCCGGACTTCTCGTTCGTCAACGCGGCCAGCTGGCATCCCGACGGCCGTATCTCCGTCCTCGGCGTGCACAAGACGCTCGGGCCCGGGCTGTTCACAGGGATGCCTGACTCCAGCGCGCTCGTGCGATCCGCTATCGATCGCGAGGTCGCGCAACAACTCGGCGATTTTGGCCTGCTCGCCGCTGAGGATTTCCGGTGGGGTCCGGACGGCACGACGCTTTATCTCGAGGTCACCGACAGAGGAATTCAGAACCTCTGGAGGGCGACCGTGGATCAACAGACACTGCGCGTTTCCGCCGTGGAGCGGCTCACCACCGGACCCACGCGCGATTCGCGCCTCGCGATTGCCCCGTCCGGGTCGCGTCTCGCCTTCACGCCGTCCACTGAATCCGTGCGGCTGTGGTCAGTGCCGTTCGATGCGAAGACAGGCCGCCTGAATGGCGATCCGGTCGCGATTACTGACGAGGGCGTCCAGGCCGGTGGGTCTGACGTGTCGCCGGATGGCACGAAGCTCTTGTTCGAAGTACGCCGGTCCGGCCAGCAGGCGCGTGAATTGTGGTCGGCCGATCTCGTGACCGGCACCTCGCGACCGTTGTACGGCGACACGCTGTTTCGCGGCGCGCCACGCTGGTCGCCCGACAGCCGGCATGCGATCTATCTCCGAGCGCCGGAGCCTCCGAGCGACGGCTCGACGATCCCGGCGATGGAGGCAGTCATCGGCGGACCAGGCCTCGACGAACGCACGATCATGCGCTTCAAGCCGTCGGCGACGATGCAACCGGGATTCATTGCATTCGACTGGTCACACGACGGCCGCTTCGTGCTGGGATGCGAGTTGACCAATGGCACATATTCGACTGTCGCACTGCGCAACGTGGACGACTACGCGGCAGGAAAGGAAGGCCGGACCGAGCTCTTTCACGATCCTCGGTACAACTTTTGGCAGATGCGTTACTCACCGGACGGGCGGTGGCTGTCGTTCGTCTATGTGCCAGTGAATGGCCAGGGGTACCCGCTGGTCGCCATTGCGCCCGCCGGTTCGCCCAATCCATCGGAGTGGCGGCGAGTGGCCGAAGGCTTTGGGTTCGTGGACAAGCCGCGGTGGTCGCCAGACGGACGACGGTTGTATGTGCTCGCGCGCGACGCGCGCGCGCGCTTCAACGTCCTTGCAGTCACGATCGATCCCGCGACCGGAGCGTCAGTAGGACAGCCAATACAGGTCACGCGGTTCGATCGTCCGGACCTGCTGATCTCGCCTGATGTCGATCAAGCGGAAATGAATGTGTCGGCCGACCGGCTGATCCTCACGATGAAACGCGCGACGGGCAGCATCTGGATGTTGGACGGGCTATGAACGGACGCTGTCGTTTTCGTTTTCGTTTTCGTATTCGTATTCGGACGGCGCTCACGAGCCGAAGACGAACACGAATCCGAAGACGACTCCCTAGCCGCCCGCGATCTGCGCGGCTGCTCGCTTGGCCTCGATGATCGACGAGCGGTGATCCATGATGCCCGCCAGATCCGAATTCGCGAACGCGATGCGGCCAACGGGTTGATGCCGCAGGACCTCACCCGGAGCTGGCGAGCCATCGCGGCCGAAAAAGAAGCCCGGCCCTGGGGAGAGATAGGCGTGCCCCCAGCGGTTCAGCACGATCGCCACGATGTCGCGGCGAGCGTCGAACCCCGACGAGCCGAAAACCATCGACAACTGCTCACGCAAACGCCGCTCGTATTCGACGAACGGCGTGGCGAAAAGCTCTGCACGCCCTTTCTGCACCTGCGTCTCGAGTGAATCTCCAGGTGAGGGGAACAGCACTTTGAACGTCAGCAGGACCGGCGAGTCGGGCGACAGCGTCGGCCGACCCGGACCGAACGTCGGCAGCTTGCGCACGGCGAGGAAATCGCCGAATCCCTCGAACCAGCGGCACTCGTGGATCCCGCGATCGTACAAGAAGCGCCAGTTCTTCACGGCGACGTGCGCGACGAGCGCGGGCGTCCGCACGAACTGTGCGTACGCTTTCTGATGCGACTCGGGCAGACCGCGGACGATGTGCTTGGCCGTCCAGCTGCCACCTGCGACGATCACGTGCCGAGCGCGAACGGCACGGAGACGTCCACGCCGGCTGTACACGATACGCACGGCATCCGCACGATCGACGGGCCCTTCATGTTCGATCGCGACGGCGGTCGCTTCGCTTCGGATCCGGACCTGCTGCCCCTTGCGATCGAGCGCAGCGCGCGACACGTGCCCTCGCGCCACGTCTTGCAACGTGTTCGCACCGGGTATGGCGTCGGGCAGCAGGGATTTCACGATGTGCCGCGCGACGCCGACGTTGCCGCCAGGAAACATCTGCACGCCATCCGCGTATCGCCAGGGCAACAACACATCAGCCGCGTAGTCCGAGTACGCCGACAGCGCATCCGCACCCAACCCTGAACCACCGCCAAGGATCGGCGACATGAAGCGGCGTACGGTCTCGCGGCTGACGCCGTACGCTTCCATCACGTGATCTTCGAGCGTCATACCGTCGAGCCGTCGCGACGCCTCGTCGCCATGCGCCTTCGGCTGCCATTTCGCGCGGACCTCGGTTTCGCGTGACGCACTCAAGAGCTCACGCCGAACGTCGTCGCTCAGAGGCGCGCCTTCGAGCTGATGCTCGATCGGATCGACCAGGAGCATGCCGTCCGGCCGCCCGAATGCCTTGCCGAAGTAGAAAGAGGATCCGTGTCCGGCGCTGAGATAGCACGTCCGGCCGACCGGGAGCTCGGGAGTGGAACCCGTCCACGTCTGGTAGTCGAAGATGTCGCGATCGATCCCGATCGACGGATAGAACTCGGCGAGAAACGATCCCGGCAATGGGGGAAAGAACAAGGCGGACGCCTGGTTGCCGACGAGACGTTCGCCATCGACGACGATCTCGTTGCTCTTGGCGAGACCGCCGAAGATCGGATGATCGTCGAGCACGAGGCACTGTCTCGGGGGCTGTGTCCGTTGCAGAAAAAGGGCCGACGCGAGGCCGCTGATGCCGCCGCCGATGATGACGGTGTCTACGGTCTCGTCGGGCGTCACGTCACTCACGCGCAGGCTCGCGAACTTACGGTCGCGAAGCCGATGGCCCTCCTGGATCACGGCCCACGTATTCCCGTTCGCACCGGCGTAGTCGCCGACCCCGCTGTAGCCGTCGAACGCTGCGGCCTTGGGATCGAGGACGTCCGCTGGGGCGACACCGCGCATGAGCAGTCCCGCCGAGGCGACCAGCGACGCATCGAGAAAGTCTCGTCTGGTGATGCGAGCGTCGAGGCCGAGCGACTTGGGCATGGTTTACGGTCTCCAGTCTACGGTCTACGGTCTGCGAGTACCAGTTGCCGGCCGCGGCAACGAATTCCGCAATCCGCAATGCGCAATGCGCAATGCGCAATGCGCATTTGTGAGATTATCCTCCCGGCTCTTATATCCAACACCCGACTGCCTTTGGGGGGACCCGATGTCACGACCTGCACGTACGCCTGGCCATCCGCTGAGCCGCCGATCCTTCCTCGCCGGGGCTGCTGCCGTTTCGGGAGCGCTTGCGGCGCCAGCCGTCACTGCGGCCCGTCGCGCGCCGAGCGACACGGTGCTGCTGGCCGTTATTGGCGCCGGAGGCCGTGGCGCCGACAACCTCCACTCACTGAAAGACACTGGAGCAAAGATCGTGGCTCTCTGTGACGTGGATGCGCAGAACGCGGCTGAGTCGTTCAAGGCGTACCCGGACGCGGTGAAATACAACGACTGGCGCCGGCTGCTCGAGCACGAGCGCAACATCGACGGCGTCGTCGTCTCGACCCCGGATCACAACCATGCGGTGATTGCCTGCGCGGCCATGCAGTACGGGAAGCATGTCTACAGCGAGAAGCCGCTCGCCCGCTCGATTTGGGAAGCGAGGCAGATGGCCAGCACTGCCGCGGCGAACCACGTCGTGACGCAGATGGGGATACAAGGGCACGCGTTCGAGGGTTCACGACGCGCGGTCGAAGTCATGCGCTCGGGCGTACTGGGTGACGTGCGCGCTGTGCACGTGTGGACCGACCGTCCCGCCGGATGGTGGCCGCAGGGGATTGCGCGCCCCACCGATACACCTCCTGTGCCGACGACGCTGAACTGGGATGTCTGGCTGGGTCCGGCACCGAACCGTCCCTACAATCCCGCCTACGTGCCGTTCAAATGGCGCGGCTTCTGCGATTTCGGTACTGGTGCCATCGGTGATATGGGCATCCACAATCTCGACACCGCATATTGGGGGCTCGAGCTCGGCACGCCCACGCACGTCGCGGTGAAGGATTGCGCGCGCGGAGCCGGAGACCGCGAAACGTATCCGCTCTGGAGCATCATCGAGTTACAGTTCCCCGCGCGCGGCGCGCGCCCACCGGTGACGGTGACGTGGTACGACGGCAACAAGCTGCCGCCGCAGGAGCTGTTCCACGGAGAGAAGCTCATCACCCACGATGGCGGCTCCCTCATCGTCGGCACGAAGGGAACCCTGTTCACGCGCACGTGGCACGGAGGAGAGACCGAGAAGGACATGTTCGTCCTCCTGCCGCGCAAGCAGTTCGAGGGTTATCAGCCCCCGGCGCCCACATTGCCTCGTGTGACGAGCCACCATCAAGAATTCGTGGATGCGTGCCGTGGCCAAGGCCAGACACAGGCCCCGTACTCGTATGCCGCGGTCCTGACTGAGTCGCTGCTGCTCGGCAACGTCGCCCTGCGGAGCGGCGAGGTGGTCGAGTGGGATCCGGTCAAGATGCTGGTGACCAACAATCCCTCTGCAGCGGCCTTCATCAAGCCGGAGTTCCGGGCGGGCTGGAGCCTCTAACGGAGAGTCGAAGGGTCGAAGGGTCGAAGGGTCGAAGAGTCGAAGAGTCGAAGGGTCGAAGGGTCGCAGGGTCAGCAAGGTCGAAGCGTTGAAAAGCGCGAGGGAGTGCGGATGTCAGCCCCGGCGGCGACTTCGCGCCGCCTCTCTTCTCACCTTGGCACCGGCGCGTCGCACCCCGCACGTCCGCACCGTAGTACCCACGTCCCGACGACGACGTTTTGTGCCGTGCTATTCTGACGCGCGCCACTGCCCAGCTTTCGTTCCCCGAGTGCGTTTGTGCCCCAGCAGACGTTCACGATTGGCCGCTCTCCCGACTGCGACGTAGTCCTCGCCGACGAGTCGGTCAGCCGCCGCCATGCCGAGCTGCTCGTCATGGAGACCGGCGAGCTGTTCCTCATCGACTGCGGCAGTACGCACGGCACCAGCCTCTCGCATCGCGGTGAAACGCGGCGGATCAACCAGGAGTTCGTCCACCCCGAGGCGACGGTGCTCTTTGGTGAGCTGTCGCTGCCGGTGCGCGACCTGCTCGACGCGATCCGAGCGAAGCATCCGCAGGCGGCGATCGGACCGAAGCCGGCAGGCGATCCTCCCAAACGCAAAGGACGCACGTGGGCACGGGGGAGTGCGCTCGTGCGCTGCCGGTGCGGACTGGTCAAGACGCGCGGACAGCGGTGTCAGGAGTGCGGTGAATGAGCGATTCAACTCAGGATTTCAAAGGTGCCATCGCCTCGCTCGGCGATCCGGCTGCGCGCGCACGGTTCTTCGAGCTGCCCGAACGACGCACCGTGATGGCGCTGTCGGTGGCTGCCGCGCTCGTCTTCATCTTCGTGGCCACGCTGTTCTTCGCGGCCGCCGGTGCAGGACGGAGTCATCCGAAACCGCAGGCTGCGGCGACCGCGGGCCAGGCGCAACCCGCATCAGCGGGACAGGCCGAAGCGCAGCCCACGCATGGCTTCGGCGTCGAGCGGCTCTCGATTCTGCTCCTCGACTATCCGTCGTCGCACTTCCCCTACCCGTTCACGATCCAGAACTTCATGCACATCCTGTTTTTCATCGGGCTGGGCGAGTTGTTCGTGCGGTGGCGGGTTGGCACGCGCGAGCTCAATTTTCTGAAGCAGCAGTACCTGCCCGAGGACGAATCGACGGTCCTGCAGTTCGCGGATCTCGGCCCCGTGCGGCGGCACGTCTCGCGTGCCTTCGACGGAGAACACGGGTTCCTGCCTTCCCTCATCGACCTGTCCGTCCTGCAGTTTCAGGCGAGTCGATCAGTCGATCAGACCGTCGTCGTCATGAACAACGCGCTCGAGCTCATCGCGCATCGCGTGGATCTGCGCTACGGATTGATCCGTTTCATTGCCTGGATGGTACCGACGGTGGGCTTTATTGGCACGGTGTACGGCTTGGGCGCATCGCTGTACGAAGCCGGACAACAAGTGAACATCGACGTCCAGACCACGGCGCGGACGCTCGGCGTCGGGTTCGACTGCACGATGGTCGCCCTGATGGAGAGTGCGGTGCTCGTGTTCATCATGCACCTGGTGCAGGAGAAGGAAGAGACGAGCGTCAATCTCTCGGGCGGGTACGTCTTGAGGAACCTGATCAACCGCCTCTACGTCGCGCCCTGATCCGACGACGACCGATCCGTCATGAAGTCGCGTAACAAAGAAGTCAACATCTTCAACATGTCGCTGCTCGACATCCTGTGCGGAGCACTGGGTGCCTTCTGCTTCATGATGCTGTCGCTGTTCCCCGACCACGCGAAGGTGAAGGAGCTGCAAGCACAGGTCGAGCAGATGGAAAACCAGACCGGCAACGGGAACGCGCAGAAACAGATTGAACGCGCGCGGGAACAGGTCCGGCAGGCGCAGCAGGAGGCCCAGCAAGCCCGTGAGGAGCGCGACAAAGCCCGGGCCGATCAGACGCTCGCGTTCTTCATGATCGCCTGGGACGGCCGCTCGTCGGCCGATGTCGATCTCTGGCTGCAGATGCCGAGCGGTAAGTACCTGGCGCCGAAAAAAGCCGACGTGCCGCCGGATAAATTCTCAGACACCATCCCCGACGTGACGAAAGGCGGCGGGCCCGAGCAGGTCTGGTTCACCAATGCGGCAGGGCCTGGCTCCGTTTACCGGCTGTTCGCGCGCCTCAAGGCGCTCAACGGCGACCAGTTGCCGGTCCGCGTGAATGGCTACATCGCCGCGCGCATCCGGTTGAACGACGAGCATTCGTATATGTCAGTGCGGGACCTGGACCTCGTATCGTTGAACAAGGAAGGCGAATTCCTCGAGCTCGGCAATCTCGAGTTCACCAACGACAACTACGCCATTAACAAAGGCCCGCGCCAGCAGACGCAGTCGGGCACGGCCAAGATGCTCGGAGCGCCCGAACCAACGCAACTGTTACGCTCGCCCCGAGAACTGGCGAGTCCGGTACCGCCGACGCGTCCCTAACCGATTTATCCGACCGACCGCCAGGCAGGAGATCTCGATGGCAACCAAGCGCTGTGAGAACGGCCACTACTACGACCCGGCGAAGCACACGACGTGTCCGTCGTGCGGCGTGCAGAACATCAATTTCGAGGCGACGCGCGGGAAGGACACGCCGCCGCCGGGCGGTGGCCCACCGACCGACGTGAAGAAGCTGCCGGCGGACGACGGGAAGACGCGTGCGCTGGGCGTCGTCCCCAATACCGGAATCGAGCCCGTCGTGGGCTGGTTCGTCTGCGTCGACGGGGCCGATCGCGGACGCGACTATCGCATCCGCAGCGAACGGAACTTCATCGGTCGCGGAGAGAAGATGGACATCCGGATCACGGGCGACGACGCGATCTCGCGGGAGAATCACGCGATCGTGAGCTACAACCCGAAGAACCGGCAGTTCAAGGTCCATCCGGGCGAAGCGCGCGGGATGGTCTATCTGAATGGCGCCGAGGTCGACACGCCGACGCAGCTGTTTGCCGGCGACCATGTCGAGCTGGGTAAAACGAAGCTGCTCTTCGTTCCGCTTTGCGGAACCTCGTTCGGCTGGGATTGATCAGGACGGTCCATGAGAATCCGCCCGGGCAACGCACAGAATCAGGGCGCGCGCGATTCTCAACAGGATTCGTTCGGGTTCTCGGATCTCGAGGACCGCGCGTTCACGGCGCATGCCGGCTGCCTCGGTGTCGTGGCAGATGGCATGGGCGGTATGGCCCATGGGGGTGCCGCGAGTGCGACAGCCGTACAAACCGTCTTGCGCGAGTACGCAGCGAAGCCGGCTGGCGAGTCCATTCAGGAGGCCCTCGAGCGCGCGGTTCGGCGCGCGAACGACGCGGTGGTCGAAATGGCCGAAACCGCCGGTGTCCCGCGCGAGGTCGGCACGACGCTCGCGGCCGCCGTCGTCCACCAGGCCGAGATGCACTGGATCTCGGTGGGCGATTCGCGCGTGTACCTCTTTCGAGGGGGGCGCGTCACACAGGTCACGGTCGATCATGTGTACGCGGCCGAACTCGATGCACGGCTGGCAGAGGGCGAGATCTCTGCCGATCGCGCGGAAACCGATCCAGATCGGGACGCGTTGACCAGTCACCTGGGACAAGCGAGGCTCGCTGCCGTCGATCGAAGCGTCACCGCGTTTCCGCTTCTCGAAGGCGATCGAATTCTGGTGTGCTCGGACGGCATCTACCGCGCGCTCTCGCAAGCGGAGCTCGCGGGTCCCCTCTCGGGTGCTCCGCAGGATGCCTGCGAAACCCTGGTCTCACGCGTGGCGGCGAAACAGCTCGCAAAGCAGGACAACATGACGGTCATCGTGCTGGCGCTCGATGCCAGCCGCGGTGAGCGGTAGAGGGCTACGGGAGCCCATGGCCTTCGATTCCTCGTCGGCGTCCCGCTCCGGCAGCCGATCCGAAAACGAAGACTACGCCGGCTTCCTGGAGGTCGAGGGAGCGTCCTGCTGGCTGCTGGCCGACGGACTCGGCGGCCATCGAGGGGGTGCGACCGCGTCGCGCACCGTGGTCGAAGCGGCGCTCTCGTCATTCCGCGAAAATCCGTCTGTGACCGTCGAGGCCGTCTCGACGCACGTCAGCCGTGCGCAGCACGCGCTGCTCGCCGCGCAGGACGCCGATCCCGCGCTGTCGCAGATGCGGTCGACGATCGTGGTCCTCGTGAGCAGCGCAACCGAGGCCGCCTGGGCGCACGTCGGTGATTCGCGGCTGTATCACGTGCGCGGCGGACGCGTCCTCAGCCGGACGCGCGATCACTCCGTGGTCCAGGCGCTCGTCGACGCCGGCAATATTCCGGCGTCACAACAGGGCTATCACGAGGACCGCGCGCGCCTCACGCGATCGCTTGGCAAAGGCGGCGACGTCACGCCTGCGGTGCAGGCACCAGTGCCGCTCTGTCGCGGCGATGCGTTTCTCTTGTGCTCGGATGGCTTTTGGGAAGCCATCGACGAGACCGCGATGGAAGTGGATGCGGCCGCATCGGCGACCACATCGGCATGGCTCGCGCGCATGGAGGCACGCGTACGCCGCGCGGCGGGTGCGTCGAAGGACAACTACACGGCCACCGCGGTCCGCCTGCTGAACGACCAGGCGCCACCAGCTCCACCGCACGATCCGACACCGCCGGTCACTGCATTGACGGATCTGCCAGCGGCCACCACGGTCAGAGTCGCCGTCGCCGGGCAGGTCGGTACGCAACGTCCCGCAATGGGATTCCTGGTCGGCGCGCTGATCCTCGGGGCCATTGTCGGCGTGGGCATCTTGCAGCGGCAGCGAGTGCGCGCGTGGTTCTTCCCTGCGGCACCCTCGAAAGTATCGGCGCCCGCAACGTCCGGCAGCACCCGGCCCGGGGCGAACGAACCCAGGCCGTCGAGCGCGACGACCGAGCCGAAACCTGCGGGCTCTCCTGCCACGTCTGCGTCCGTGCAACCGACGACAGATTCGCCCCAGGTGCCGGCGGTGCCGCGGGTACAGAAGGGCGCTGCTTCTGATGCTCCAGAGCCGCCATCCGCAAGCCCGTCGAACGCGCCCGCGACGGCGACGCCGGACGAGCGTCCACTCGAGCCTCACCGCGACCAGAGCGCGAAGCCATCGTCAACCGGTAACTCGGAACGCTTGCCGGCGTCGCCTGCGGACCTGTCGGCAGGCAGCGTCTTCCGTCCGAAGACGAAGGAGCACTTCACGCGTATCGAGGATGCGGTCGCGAAGGTCGGCAACGGCGAGACGATCTGGATCGGGCGCGGTCACTTCACGCCGCGGCTCGATCCAGTCAAGAAGAACCTAACGTTCAAAGGCGCCGGACGGGACGCCACCGTACTGGACTTCGCCGGTCACAAAGGCCTCATCTTGAACGGGCAGTCCGGTGGTGTCGCCGATCTGACGCTGTGCTGCGCGAAGGACGTCGTGCTGGAGCTCGGAGCGGGTTTCAAGGGGACTGTCGAGCGGAGCCATGTCCGCGACGGACACGGCTGGGGCATCATCATCAGGCGCGGCGCCAACGCGAAGATCGTGGATACGCCGGCCACCGGCAACAAACGTGGAGACGTAACTGTAGACGCGGGCGGGGACCCGAAGGCCAAACCATAGGCCGTCTCTCCCGGCACGCGACACACATATGGACGTTCAAGATCTTTGCATGGGATGTATGGCCGCACGGCAGGGCGCTTCACGGTGCCCGGCATGCGGCTTCGTCGAGGGAACGATGCCGCAGAGCCCCGTGCATCTGCCGACTCGTACCGTGCTGCGCGATCAGTACGTGCTCGGACGCGTGTTGGGCCACGGAGGCTTCGGCATCGCCTATCTGGGGTGGGACTCGCATCTCGAGATGAAGGTGGCGGTCAAGGAGTTCCTGCCGACCGACTATGCGACCCGCGGTGCGCAAGCCACCGAGGTGACCCCATACAGCGGAGACTCGCGCGAACACTTCGAGTATGGACTCACGCGTTTCCTGGACGAGGGACGCGCGGTCGCACGTTTCAACGATCATCCCGGCATCGTGCCCGTGCTGAACTTCTTCCGCGACAACGGCACCGGCTACCTGGTGATGCAGTACGTGCCGGGTATGTCGTTCAAAGAGTACCTGGCGCTCCGCGGCGGGAAGATTACGTTCGAGGAAGCCGTCAGCATCATCATGCCGGTCATGGACACGCTGCGCGAGGTGCACCAGACCGGCATGCTGCACCGCGACATCAGCCCCGACAACATCTACATCTCGACGACCAAGCGCGTGAAGCTGCTCGATTTCGGCGCGGCACGTCTCGCGCTGGGCGATCGCAGCAAGAGCCTGTCGGTCATTCTGAAAGCCGGATACGCACCGTTCGAGCAGTATCAGACGCGCGGACGGCAGGGCGCATGGACCGACGTGTACGCGCTGGCCGCTACGTTGTACCGCGCGATCACCGGAGCGACGCCTCCCGAGGCACCTGCTCGGATTGCGGGTGAGCCGCTGTCGCCGCCTCGCGCGCTCGGTGTCGCCATGCCTCCGGCCACTGAAGACGTCTTGCTGCGTGCGTTGGCCGTGGAGCCGGAGGAGCGGTATCAGCAGATCGCCGATTTCCAGCAGGCGTTACTGCAACAAGGTGGATCGAGGATTCCGCCTCCCCCGCCGCCGCTGCCGATTCCTCCTCCGCCTCCCCCACCGCCTCCGCCAGGGCCGTCGCCGCTCGGTGCGATCGTGGCGCCTCTGGCGGCGATTGGAAAGCCACTCAACACAATAGTCGCGCAGATCACGGGGCTGGCGCCGGCACCTGACGAACTCGCCTCAGCGCGTCAGCCAGCGCTCGTCATTGCCGTGCTCGCTGGATTGCTCGGCACGCTTTTTACGACGTCGTTCGCGCTGACGTGGCTGCGGCTGGCGCTGCAGACGGCGAACGCGCCGTTGCTCGTTGGCGTGCTCCGTGCCGGTATCGGCTGTCTCGGAGCCGTGGCCATGACGGTCGGCGCTCTCGCCGGACTCACCCGTGATCGGCGCGGCGTCGATGTCGTGTGGGCGTCGGGATGGTTGCTCATCGTCGCCGGTTTTGCCGGCGCCGCTCTGCAGATCCTCGCCAACATGAGCCAGACGGCGATGAGCCTCCTGGCCTTTACGATCACCGCCGAAGTGATGACGGTGGTACAGGCACTGGTCCCGACGGGGCTCGTGCTGTTGCTCCTGTGGCTTCGCCGCACCGGGACCACGGTGCGCCCGCAAGGCGGAAGCGCGTAGCGTCTGCAGGCTACGTCATCGCCGATACGTCGCTCGTCGCGAAGTTGTCGGCTCGCGTGGGTGACGTCTTCCGTGCGCGCAGGATGACGGCGATCAGGAAGAAGAAGGCGACGAAGGTCGAAATCGTCGTGAACACCGGACTGCTCGTCGTCGCGTCGTAGAACCCGTGTAGCACGGCCGCAGCAACCCACCCTCCCAGCCACAAGCGTTCACGATGCTGGGGACGCAGGATGCCCAGACCGACGAAGTACGCGAAGTAGCCGCTGTAGGCCATGTGCCCGGTCAGCGCGTCAAGAGTCCGGATCAGCGACCGCGGCAGAAGTCCCAGGATGAAGTTGGCCGCACCGGCGGCAGGTATCTTTCCGAGAGCGGCCGCTTTCAGCGCGATCGTGATGGGCTCACCGACATAGCGGCTGTCCGAACCGAAGGTCTCGACGAGGATGAAGACCGACGCCGCGGCACACGCATACACGATGGCGTCGAGTGGCTCGAAGACGCCCCAGCGGCGTTTGTCCGGCCTGACCGAATAGGCGGCGGCCGCCATGATCACGAACACCGGCGCCATCTTCTCGAGCTCCTCGAGAAGGCCGGCGCACGTGAAGTACGCCCAGAACAGCGACAGGAATCCCGGCATCTCGGGTGGCGGCCCCGCGTCTTCTTCCTCGTCGTCCGCGTCGGGCGCGCTGAGCGATTGCTTCGGCTGCCCGTCGCCCGGCGCCCGTGGCCCTTGCGGCGATTGCGAAGGCGGCTTCGGCGCTTCGGCCGCCAGCGCCGCATTTTCTCGTCTGATGATGTCGAGCGCTCCCGTCGCCTTGCAGAATGGTGCCCCGATGACCGAGTGAACGGCCATGAAGCCCATTTCCAACGCCATTACGAGGAGAATCATCGTCCACGGCTTGCTCTTGCCGCACAGCCGATACACGAAAATGAACGCCACGACGACGAGGGCGCCCGACAGTTCCATCAGGAAGCTCGCCGCAGCGGACGGATCGCTTCTCGTAGACCCGCTCAACCACAATAGACGCGCAACGAATGCGGCGAAGATCAACCCGGGCAGCAGGACCTTTCGATTGGTCAGCAGACTTCCGCTTCCGAGCACCGGAATGAAGTCGAGCAGCCGGACCCCTCCGTCGTGTCTGTCTTTAGGGTGTTCATTCTTCGCGGGTTCGCGCTCGGCGGATGTCTTGTACGCCGGCGTCTCCCGAATCATGTCTCGGAGCTCTTCGAACGAGACGACGATGTCGCCAAACGACATCGTGTCGCCGGGCTGTACGACCCCTTGCTGATGAGGGGTCCGGGTGCCGCGGCGGGTCACCGACGTTCCGTTGGCGCCTCCGAGATCGCGAACGAAGATGCGGTTCTCGTCGAGCAGCACGAGCTCGGCATGACGCCGGCTGACTGAGGCATCGGCGATGTTGACGTCGCAGGCGGGGTCTCGACCAAGCAGCAGCGTGGCAGCCATCACGTCGTGTCCGGCAAGGCGCGGTTATCGCCGATCCCGTGCGGCGACCACGGCCGCACCGCACGGGCATCAGGGCTCGATTCGTTCTAGAGCGGCACTGTCAGCGGTGACGCCAGCGTAATCGTCACCGGTGTTCCCACGGCGAGCCGTACATCGAGACTGACCGTCTCGCCGATGTGCAGGCCGGTCTTCGTCTTCGACACGAGATCCTTGAACTTGCCGCCCAGGCCAGTGCCGCCGCTGCTCTTCTTCTGCACCAACGTGCCGCGCCAGATCGTGTCGCCAACGTCGAGCCGTACGTCACGGCCCGAGAGCACGATCGCATCGAAGCGAACCAACAGCCGCGAACGCCCGTCGACGCGGCCCGCCGCGATCACCGTACCTCGCACGTTCGTGCCGGCAGCGAGCAGGACCTTGCCATTGGCGACGAGCGGCGCCGACAGCACCGCTGTCGTTACCTGGCCAGGCTGACTCGTGTCCGAGGCCAGGGCGGACGAGAGACTCAACGTCAACTTCGTGCCAGTCGGCAGCACGATACTGCCAGCCGTCTGTCCGCCGTCTGGCGGCCCGTCAGGCACAGCAGGTCGAGGATTCGAGTTCGCCGGCGTCGTGGCTGGTCCGCTTGGTGCGGCGGAGGGCGGCGGAGTCGCCGGCTTTCCCCCACCCGCTATCTCGACGGACGTGGCCGCCTCGATGGAGACGACGTCGGATCGACTGATCACGATCTCTGTTCCATCCGTCCGCCTGACGACGATCGCGTCTGGCCGCGTGGCCACGAGCTCGCCAACGACGACGCCTGTGCGCGTCACGACCTTGGTGAGCGTAGCCCTCTGGCACCCCGCAAGCGCGAGCAGCAGACAGACGGATATCACCGTGCGGCGGATCATGAGGGCTGGCAAAGAAGAGCTGGAGCCGCAGTATACGAACGGTCCGTTTCCGTGACAAGGTGACGGGAGTACTAAGCGGCCCGTCCCTGAACACACCCACTGACAGGTTCCGACAACCAGGCGTTCAGAAATCGTTGGCGCATCACGGAATGCGGATGACCACCTTTCCCACATGCGACTGACTGGCGAGATGCTGGAAGGCGTCCGGCGCGCGATCGAAGGGGAAGACGCGATCGATCACGGGTCTGACCGCACTGGATTCGAAGACGGCATTCATCCGGCCGAACATGGCGCGCGATCCAACCATGATCCCCTGCAGCCGGATGCTGCGCATGAACAGCGACGTGACTTGCACTTGCGCGTTCTCTGACAGCGATCCGATCGCGGTGATGGTGCCGCCGAACCGCACCGCTTTGATGGACTGTTCGATGGTCGCCTGGCCGCCGACATCCAGCACCTGATCGACGCCCACGCCGCTCGTCAGCGATCGCACGCGCTCACCCCACGCTTTTTCGGTCGTGTAGTTGATGGTCTCTGCGGCGCCAAGCGCTCGCAGCCGCTCCAGCCGATCATCACGGCTCGATGTCGCGATGACGCGGAGGCCGGCGTGGACGGCGAATTGGAGCGCGAAGATCGAGACGCCGCCGGACCCCTGCGTGAGGAGCGTCCGGTCAGGCCGGGGAACGTCTTCCTCGAAGAGCGCATGCCATGCCGTCAATGCCGCGCACGGCAGGGTCGACGCTTCTTCGTCGGTCAAGGTCGTTGGAGCCGCGATCACGCCGGACTCGGGCAACACGACGGTGCCCGCGAGCATGCCGGGAGTCGTGCCTGCTCCCAGCGCGGACTGTGCCGCCTGCAGCGAATAGCGACCGTCTTGCCAGACGGGCGCGAACGTCGAGGTGACCCGCGCGCCGATGGTGACGCCTGTCACCTCGGTGCCAATGGCGACGACCTCGCCGGCCATATCTGAGCACGGGACCGTACCCGGTGGAACTGTACGTAAATACCGCCCGTTGATCAGCAGGTGATCGCGGAAGTTGAGCGACACGGCGCTCGTTCGAACGACCACGTCTCGAGGACCCGGTGAAGGATCCGGCAGCTCGGTGAGCGACAGTCCCGCAGCACCGGTGGGTTGTGTCAGCGTCCAGCAGCGCATAAGTCAGCGCCCCTCGCGGACGCCGACTCATGCTACATCAGGACTACTGGCCCCAGGCTCCGGGCTGGCGGAGGACCTTCGCGACACTTGATGCGCGGCTCAGTCTCACGGGAAGCAACGCGCACGGCTCAGGGCTCACGGCGCGCACCGTCGCACCGCGCACCGTCGCACCGCGCACCGTCGCACCTTGCGTCCGCACCCTCCGTCCGCACCTCGTGGCCGCACCCTCCGTCCGCACCTCGTGGCCGCACCCTTCGTCCGCACCTCGTGGCCGCACCCTTCGTCCGCACCCCTGACCGCACCTTCCGCACCTTCCGTTGTTATTGTCCCTGCGCCTTGATGGTGAATCCCCACAGGCGCCCGCCACCACCCGAACTGCTCTCGACGAAACCGTATTCACCGGGTTCGAGCGGTTGCTTCAGCGTGACCGTGAAATCCTTGGGTCCCAGCTTGGTGAACTCGAACGAGATGTTCGCGCTCTTCTCTGACGTCAGGATACGGTCGCCGTCCTTCTCTTCCAGCCGCGCCAGCCGGTAGTCCTTCGGGCTGTCGCCCATCGCCAGCGTATTCTGCTGGTCGGCCATCTTCTCGAAGTCCATCGAAGGCGTCATCACCCGGCCTTCCTTCGAGAACACGAACTCGAACGTGGGCTGTCGTTCGGCGGTTTCGAAGCTGCCGTGTTCACCGCCAAACTTGAACAACACCTTTGGCTTGATAAACCCTCCGCTCAGCATCGTGGCCGCAATCCCGGACTGTTTCTGATCGGTCGTCATAGTCGCCGTGAGCCGCGCGGGAGAGGCGGCTCCGGCCTGGATGTAGATGCCGGATTTCTTTGCGGCGGTCTCTTCAGCGGTCAAACGGCCAGCCAGGCCCGCGGCGAATACTGGTACTGCTATCGCCCACACGAGCTTCGTCCTCACACGCATGTCACTCCTCCATCACTCGACGCGGCCGCCCCAGTCGGCTCGCTCGATGGATCGTGGTTGGCGCGTGAAGAACGTGACGGGCCCGACGACGCGGAATGTCAGCGCGGCAGGTCGTTGAGTGCAGCGAGAATGCGGGTGGCTTCTCCGGCCGGTCCGGCGCCAGCTGCAGCCGCGGTCCGGAGCTCCGCCGTGGCAGTCGCGACGTCGTCCAGCGCGAGAGCAGCTTTCGCCAGGTAGAAGTGGGATTCGCCGCTCCAGGGACTGACGCCGAGTGATGCGGCCGCTTCAAGCGGAGCGCGTGCATCCGCGGGATGACCAAGCAGGAGCCGGCTCACACCGAGATAGAAGTGAGCTGGCGCGAGGTCGGGTGCGCTCGTCACGACGGTGCTCAAACCGGCTTCGGCGTCGGCGTACTGCCCTGCGGCGTACTTCGCCATTGCGGCGTCGAACTGACGGCGTGCCGATGTTTCATTACCGCGGGTCGTCAGTGGAGTGAACGACGGCGGCGTCACGAGTGCGAGCGTGCTGAGCGCCGCCTGCCGAGTGCCCGCGCGTCTGGCATCGTCGTTCGCACTGGGAGTTTGCGCAGCGGTTGCTGCGTGGTCGCCCTGCGCAGATTCCCCGGTCCGGGTACGCCTCGCGGACCATTGCCACGCCCCGACCGCCAGCAGTAGCACAGCTGCAGCGGCCAGCGCGGCGACCCATTTGATGGAGCGCTTCCCTTCCGCCCGCCTTGTCCCTCCCGCACGAAGAGCCGCCTGCACCTGCTGCAGGTCGCGGACGCGCTCAAAACACGTGTCACAGGCGAAGAAATGCTCTTCGAACGCGGCCTGCTCGGATTCCGACATTTCACCAGACACGTACCGCTCGGCATCGACCGGGTCCGGGTAACGCTCACAGGTCATTCATGCGTCCGTATCAAAGTGGTCACAAGCTGTCAGGACGTAACAGGCCGGCCATGGCCGTCAGCACCCGCTTGAGTGCTCGTGATTTTCGGGTGCGGACCACCTCCGCTGCCACACCGAGGCGGCCGGCGATGTCGCCGGGCTTCAACCCTTCGACGAGGGTCCACTCGAGGATGCGGCGATCGGAGTCGGTCAGCTCGGTCAATGCCTGCTGCAACAGCGCCTGACGTTCACGGTTGCCGTAATCTTCCTCGAACGAAACCGACGCAGGCACATCGTCAACGAGCTGGTCCTCGGCCCGGCGGCGGTTCCCCCGCAAGTAGTTGCTGACGACGTTCCGTGCCACGCCGTGCACGAACGCACTCAAGCGTTGAGGATCACGCACCTGGCCGGCCCGGGTCGCACGAAGCACGGCGACCAGCGTGTCCTGTGTCAGATCGCGGGCCAGTTCATGGTCTCGCGTCCGCGCCAGCACCATCGCCCGGATCCGAGGCCCGAACTGCTGGACGAGCGAGGTCTCGGCCTCCGCGTCGCCGTTGGCGATGCGCGCAAGGAGCGCCGGGCCAACCGACGAATCGAAGGCGTCGCCCACCGTCTCATTCTATCGACCAGACGGCAGCCTGCCCACCGAAGCGCGAGGCGCGAAGGCGGATGTCACGTTGCGTGCGTCCGCGCCACTAAGTGGCATCCAGATGCGCGTGGCGCCGGCGATTGCCGCTGGCCAGTTCGAAGGAGTGACCGAATGATGAAAGCAGTTGCCCTCGCTGTCGCGCTCGGCCTCGCGCTGCAGGCCGTGCCCTTATCAGCCGCCGGCGGTGATGAGACCGCCAGCACGCCCCTGAAGGCTTCCATCCAGCGTGCGGCCACGACGGCCGCCATGTCTGCGTCGCCTTCGACCGCACCGAATCGCATGCCGCATCGCAGCGGGAAGGCGTACTACAAGCGATCGGGCGGCGGCAACACCGCGATGGTCCTCGGGATCGTCGGCGCGCTCGCCGGCGTGGGCGCCACGGTATACATGGTCAAGGAAATGAACAAGGACACCGACAAGATCGCGACGCAGCAGCCCGCGATGTGGCGCTAGGCCGAACAATCACGGCGTGCCGACGACGACGAACCCGGCCCAGTACGCCGGATCATCTGGCAGTTTGACAGGACCGTTTGGTCCGGGTGTGGTGAGACGTCCTCGACGCAGATCCGAGAGTACGGCCAGCTGCGCCCGGCGCAATGCTTCGTCTTTGGCGACGCCGCGGGCGTACTGTTCGTAGAACCGAGGCATCAGTCGCGCTGGCAGCACATCGGCCACGTCCCAGAGCGCCGCGACGACCGTCGGTGCTCCGGCGGAAATGAATGCGCGTGTCAGTCCAGCGATGCCGTCGCTCGAGACACGGCCGCGCGCCGAGCGGCACGCGCTCAGCACGACGAGATCCGCAGAGAGCGGCACATCGTAGACCTCACTCGCCGTCAATCGTCCGTCGTGCAGAGGCTCACGCGCATCACCCGTTCGCCGGCCCAACGCGATGAACGACGAGAGCGTGTCGCGGTCGCCGACGATCGCGTGCGTGGCGAGATGAATGACGCTTGCGCGCGGCAGTTGTGCGGCGACCAGCCCTTCTTCGGCCGCGTCACCCGTGAACACGGTGCATCGCGCAGGCCCGACTGTCTGAGCGATGCTGGCTACCTCGGCTCGTGCCCCCGGAAGCTCCGGTAGCGGTCGTTCGTCGGGCAGAACGGGCAGCGGCGACGGATCCGCGACGAGCAGATAGCGACCCTGCCGGGATGAAGCCTCCGACGTTCTGCGCTCGGCGAGCCGAAGGACTGCCCCGCCCGGCGCGTAGTGGATGGCATACCGCTCGACCAGATACGTGCCGCGATCGTCGAGGAGCGCGGCGAACGACAGCCGGAAGAGCGAACCGTGCGGAATGATCGTCAGACGTCCGCCCGGTGGCAACCACCGTGCGATCGGCGCGACCAGCTGTGTGTACAGAGTGCGGTACGGATTGGAACCAGCCGCATGGCCTGTCAGCGGATCGGCCGCGGTTTCATCGACGCGCGCCGACAATCGCGAAGGCGTCACCGGGAGCACCCGCGCATGCACCCGCCCGTTGGACGTGACGACCCAGGCCACACTGCCGGCGTCGCCCACCCAATACTCGATGATGACGCTGTGGAGCCGTGCGGCGAGCGCCGCAAGATCGGCAGGCGTCAGAGCATTTGCCGCGGCCGAAGCGGAAAGGTCACTCGTCACGGCCCGTACGGCAGGAGCATCGCCAGCGTTGGCCGGAGCTTCTCCCAGGAGCGGGATCTGCTCCTCTCCGGTCGATCGGCCCAGCGCGCGAGCAGCGAGCAGGTCGGCAAACGCCCGGGCGCGAGACTGCTCGGCGGCGGCGAGCGCTTCCTCGGTCCGGCCGCGCCGCTGCAGAAGACTGACCACGACGTCGTACGCGTGCTCGTGGATGTCGCCGAACCCACGTCGCAGGAAATCGACCGGCGACAGCTTGGCACGTGCCCGCTCGATGATCGCGAGCACCTCGCGCGCGTCGCTGAGCGCATCGTCGTGCCGCTCGAGCGCGTCGAAGATCTGCGCGCGTTCGAGCAGCGCCTGCGCTTCGGCATTCACCATCTCTCGCTCGCGAGCGAGCACGAGCGCACGTTCCACCGGCGCCACCGCTTCCTGCGGCCTCTTCAACTGCCGGAATGCGGTCGCAAGGTTCGTGTACGTGTACGGGGCGGTCCAATGGTCGAGCGGACCCGCGACGGCCTGCTGAATGATGGGCAGCGCCGCCGTCGGACGATGACGCGCTAACGCCACCCATCCTTCTGAGCTCAGGGCGTCGTCCACCAGCCGTGGAAGGCCGAGCTGTTGGGCGATTGCGAGCGCCAACGCATAGTGCGTCCGCGCCTCTCCCCAGCGGCCGAGCTCAGCGTACGCAGTGGCGAGGCCATTGGTGCACTGATACAGGCCTTCGAGGTTACCGACGCGCCGTTCGATATCGATGGCCGCTTCGTAATGCGTCAGGGCGCGCTCGCTGGCGCCGTGCTGCCGAAGCGCCAAGCCCAGACTCGTCTCGACGCGCGCGAGCGTGTCCTCGCTCGGACGATAGGGCGCCCGATTGGGCAGATCGGCGCCCTGTGCGTGCAGGAGGGCGGCGGCATGTTCGAGCTCACGAATGGCCGCTCCGCCGAGTCCCGCCTCGATTAGCGCATCCGCCCACTGCAAGTGGGCCATCGGGACGTCGTCGGGATCTCCAACTTCCTGAGCGAGCACGAGCAACCGTTCATGAAGCGGGCGGTCTGCAAGCGTTTTTCGGATCACAACGAGCAATGCCAGGGCGCGCAGCTCGTCCTTCGGCTCGCCCAGTCTTTTGAACGCTTCGACCGCCTGCGTCCATTGTCGGTCTGCTTCGTCGCGATTCCCCTCGCCGAACGCACCGAGCCCGAGTGAGATGCGGATGTGCCCGGCACGACTCACGTGACCCAGTCTGGTCGCGCTCTCGAGTGCGTCCTCGAGAATCGGACGCGCCTCCGCGTACTTCAGCAGGCCGACGAGGGACGTACCGAGACCATTCTGGGCAAGGGAGCGCTGGTCGTCTGTGATGCCGGCGTCGGCGAGCGCAGCTTTGAATGCGTCAGCGGCGCAGGCGTGCTGACCTTTGTCGAGCAACGCCTGTCCGTGCCGAATCCAGTCTGCCACCGAGGCGGCGGACGATGTGGTTGGTGGCGGACACGCCGGCGTGGTGCCCTGCGCACCCGGCTGCGCCGGCTGTTGTGAGTGAAGTGTTGTATACGGGCAAAGGACGGCGACGGCAATTGCGCACGCGAGGAGCGCGTGCGCCGCGCGCCGCGAGTGCGACACGACACGTTGCGGACCCGACGGATCCGGGGATCGATCGCCCACTGTCGCTCCGTGCGCCTCGGATGTCAGCGCACGCTTTCGAGCAGGCCCGCTGCCTTCTCGATTAGCTCGGACTCGCGATCGAGCGCCGCCGCCGCGCGCACGACCTCTTTTTCAGCGCCCGCATAGTCCTTCTGCTCGATCCCTTCACGAATTCCTGGCAGCGTTTTGACCGAGTACCCCGTGTAGTAACCCGGCGCGTAGATCAAGTGGCGGTACCACTCCCGCTTCGGCAATCCGGCGGGATCGATCAGCTGACGTTCGCTCTGCATCAGCAGTGCGTTCACGTTCTGTACGGTACCAGCGGACGAACTGAGCTTCCCCGCTGACGCCGCACGCGCTTTGGTGTACCGCGCCGCAGCATCCGCCAGCCTTCTGGTGGCGTTCTCGAGCGGAGCGAAGTTGATCGCAGGCGGAACGACGTCGCGTGGCGGCGCAATCTGCGGGCGTCGTGGATCCACCATGGCGGCAAAGACACCATCGTCGAGTTGGCGATTCTTCTCCGCGATCTCGTCCTGCCGGGTCTTGAGCAGCTTCTGGACCTCCGTCGAGTACGCCGTCACGGCATCTGAAAGATCCGCGAAATCGAACGGCAGCAGCTCGGCGTCGGCGAGCTCGATCACCGCGGATCCAATGAGCTGCGCGAACGCGCGGCCGTAGACGAAGTCATAGTCCGAGAAGTGCGTGTACCAGTAGAAGTCGTCGTAAATCGAGTGGTAGATGCCGCCGGGGTCTTCGCCGCCGAAGCCAAGATTGAGCGTCGGCACACCGTTGTGCTGAAGGAACGGTGTGAAATCCGAGCCGGACCCGAGCGCGTCGAGCCGCAGATTGGCACGGCTCCGCGTCGTTTTGCGGACCTCCTCGCTCCCTGTGGCGATCCGATTGGCCTGAAGCCGTTGCCAGGTACTGACGTGCGCCTCGGGGTCGTCCACGAGCTTGGCCACACCGTTTACAAAGCCTTCGAGCGTGTGCGATCCGGAGAGATCCAGAAACCCGCGATCGTTGCCGTCGGAGTTGATGTAGACGACGGCGTGCTTCTTCAGATCTTCGTCGTGCTGCTCGACCCACTCGGTGGATCCGAGGAGCCCCGGTTCCTCCCCGTCCCACGCGGCATACACGATCGTGCGCTTCGGCTTCCACCCACGCTTGACCAGCTCACCTAGGCCGCGAGCCTCCTCGAGCATCGGCGCGATGCCGCTGACCGGATCCTCTGCGCCGTTCACCCACGCATCGTGATGATTGCCGCGAATGATCCACTCGTCGGGATACGCGCTTCCCGGCAGCTTGGCGATGACGTCGTACAGCGGTTTCAAGTCCCAATTGAAGGCCAGCTTCAAGTGGACCTTGGCGGGACCGGGCCCGAACCGGTACGTCAGGGGAAGCGCGCCGCGGAATTCCGCGGGCACGACGGGCCCCTTCAAGGCCTGCAGGAGCGGTCGCGCATCGTCGTAGGAAATCGGGAGAACCGGAATCTTCGTGATTGTCGGAGCGTCTGCCGTCGGCAGCCGTTTGGCAGATGCGGTGGCGCCGACACCTGGCGTCAGCGGATCGCCTGCGTACGTGGGCATGTCGGCCACACTGCCGCGCTGCACGCCCTGACCGGGCCGCATCGGACCATTCGGGAATACGTCGTCCTCTGTGTAGCCGTCGTCGATCGGATCCGAGTAGATGAGGCACCCGACAGCGCCCTTCTCTGCTGCGACCTTGGGCTTGATGCCCCGCCACGACGCACCGTATCGCGCAATGACGATCGCGCCCTTCACGGAGATGCCATAGCGGTCGAGGACCTCGTAGTCCTGCGGCCGCCCGAAGTTCACGTAGACGAGGGGGGCTGTGACGTCGCCGTCACGCGAGTACGCGTTGTACGTCGGCAGCTGCTCGTTCTTCTGAGCCGACGTCGGATCCTGAGGAACGACGGGTTCGTCGAGTTTTGCGGTATAGCGAGTCGGCTCGACGAGCTCCAGGACCCGCTCCTTCGGCGTCGGGAACAGAACGTCGAAGGTCTCTATTTCGGTCTGCCAACCGAACGCGCGGAATTGGGCAGCCAACCACTCGGCGTTGTCCTTGTCGTAGGGCGACCCGACGTGGTGAGGGCGGGCACTCAGCCGACGCATCGACTCCTTCATGGCGGAGGGCTGCGGCAAGGCCCGATACTGTTCGGCCCACGAGGGGGCCGGACTTTGCGGCGTTGATTGGGCGTGTGGCGCGACGGGGAGAAGAACGGCGGCCGTGAAAACGACAAGTACGCGGCGACGGAGCATCAGGCCTCCAGATCCCAAGGATCTTTCGGCCTGATTCTATCTCGGCGGGCTGAGCTGCTGACGATCAGGCGCTAGGACGACACCGCGGGCGGCGCTACCGCGCGCTTACTTTCCATCTCGCGGCGGGTCTGCTCAATGGCGCACCACTCTTTGTGCTGGTCCACCGGCATGCCGCATTCGATGCATACACGAACGCGTGCCACCGGCTCAGTTCGTCCGCCGCCCAGCAGTTTCTTGAAAAACGACATCCCGGTTCCCTCCGCCAACGAATGCACTGCCAACTGAGACGATGCCGAGGCCCGTGGAGTTCATTCGGCCCAGGAAAATTGTCCAGCTATGCTAAATTTATAACACACCTTACGGGTGCGCGCCAAGTCATAGGGCTGGCGCCCCCAGTTCGTAGTCCGTAGTTCGTAGTTCGTAGTTCGTAGTCCGTAGCGTAGACCGTAGAACGTAGAACGTATCGTTACTGCACCGTCAGCGTCACTTGGCTCGACTGTACGAGGGTTCCCGCCGTACCAGCCACACCAATCGAGTACGTGCCGGCTGGCGTAGTGCCCGTCTGGCCAGCGCCGGTCAGCGTCACCGTACGAGGACTGCCGGCTCCGGAGTCGGTAACGACCAGGGATCCCGTGCGCGTTCCCGCAGCTCTCGGCGTAAACGTCACAGCGATAGCACAGGAGGCCGACGCTGCGAGCGATGTGCCGCACGTATTGGACTGCGCGTAGTCGCCGTTGGCCGTAATGCTCGAGATCGTCAGTGCGCTTGCCGTGCCGTTCTTCACCGTAACCGTCTGCGCCGCACTCGTCAGGTTGATCGTCTGGGCCGCAAACGTCAGGGTTGCCGGCGAGATCGTCACGAGGCCGTTCGTTCCTCCTCCGACAGACCCGTTATTGCCCGACGACGAGCCTCCGCACGCGGGCACGAGGGCCATTGCCATACACGCCAGAGTCAGCCCCGCACTGCGCAGTGCCGGCGGCCGGCGATAGCGAACCAGCAGCACGAGCGCCGCGGTGACCGCCAGGGCGGCCGGGATTGCGACGGGATCCGCGGCAACGCCCCTTCCCACTCCGTTGGACGGTGTCTCGCGCTCGGGCGTTAGCACCTCCGTCGTCGCCTTGGTTCCTGTCGAGATGGTGAGCTTCGACTGCGCGGAGTTGGTGCCCGGTGTCACCGTCGCCGGTGCGAAGCTACACGCGGCGAGCGGCGGGAGATTGGTGCACGACAGCGCCACGGGCGCGCCGTACGCACCACCCTTCGCGGTGAGGGTCACGGTGTAGGTCGCCGCCGTCCCGCCCGCGACAGTCGCGGTGGATGGCGATGCCCCGACCGAAAAGTTCGTGACGGTCACTTTGATATCGGCGGAGTCACCGAACGTCACGCCGTTGTTACTCGCGCGCACGTGCACTTCAGTCGTGCCAAACGGACACGTGAGGCTGTCTCCCGGGCTCGTCCCACACCCGCCAGTCCAGGTGAGCCCCGTCAGCGCGCAGCCCGTTGGATCGCGGAAACCGAGCTGACTCGCTGAGACCTTCGCGCCGCCTCCCGTATTCCCATCTACTGTGAGCGACGATGCACCTTTGAAAGCAGGGAGGGTCTTTTCGACGGACGAGAGGGCATCGGCGCGTCCGGATCCGAACTTGTTGTTGGGTGTCGGGGAGCCAAGATGGTCCGCGTTGTCCACGATGAGCGATCGCAGACGGCCTCGCGCGGACGCGGGTGCCAACGCATCCTGCGCACCGCCGCCCAGACAGGGCGCCGCCTGCAGCACGAGCGCCGCGATGCTGGCAACGTGGGGGGCGGCTGCAGACGTGCCGAAGAAGGTTCGCGGGAACCCGCCGGCGCCGGTCACCGACACGCCATCGATGCCCGACACGTCCGGCTTCGTGCGGCCGTCGATCGTCGGTCCGAGGCTGCTGTAGAACTCTATGGTCGAGTTCGATCGATCGTTGCAGGACTCGCTCGGCGCGGGACTGCCCGCGAAGACAGCCGCGGCGGCTGCCGACGCAGAGCAGATCGCGCCGACCGACACAACACTCACCGGTGATCCGCCCGAATCACTCTGCGCGCTGACGCTGCGCGTCGCCGTGTTGTAGTTGTGGCGCTCGTGATGTCCATTCGCCAGGAGCCGTGGGCCGTCCTGCGCGCATTCGGGCTCGAACGAATACAGATTCAGCTGCTTCGGCTTGGCGCCGTCATTCACGTTCTGCACGACGATCCGAAACAATCCGGGATCGCCAGAGTTCGTGAAGTCGATGAACTCGACCGGATCCTGCGTTCCACTTTGCGTGTCAGTGCTCCGGGCGACGACGCTTCCGTTGCTCTGACGCACCAGGTACAGGTTGTAGTCGTTCGATGAGCCGCCAAATGCATCGTCCCACGTGAGGAAGATCGCGACTTCACCGTTGGTGGGCAGTGAAATCACGTTGTACGGCTGCGCACCCAATCCAAGAATGTCGGTCGTGTCGTTGCTGCGCTGAAACAGGTGCAGGTGGCCTGCCGTTGTGATTCCCGAGATCGTTTGACCGTCCACACCGGAGTCGGTGTAGGTGCCGAGATAGTGCTCATCCGCCGAGTTGCCTACGGACGTGAAGTAGCCGCGGATCGGATTCTGATCGTTGTTAAGCGCGGTCGCGGTGTTGCGCGATACGGTGCTGCTGCCGTCATAGGGCAAACCAAAGAAACCGAGATCGTCCACCACGACGTCATTGCCAGAGGCGAGATAATTGACGGCATTGTTGAACGCCATGTCGGTATCGGCGTTCGCGAAGGAGAGCTTCGCGCCCGGCGCGAGATCGTGGACGATCTCGAGCAGCGCGGTACCTTCGGCGCCCGCGCCCGCAAAGGCACACGTGCCGGACGGCAAGCCTTCGAGATCGCTGTCTGACTGAAACGAACGGCCGGTGATGCCGCCGCTCGACGAGGTCAGGACGCCTGCAGCGTTCCGAACACCGGCAGCGTCGGGCAGGTCGCCAGTCGAAATGGGCCCTCCGGCCGCTGCGCCACAGGTGGCGGTACACCCCGTCGCGAAGACTCCCTTCACACCATCCGAGAGCACACCGACGCGCACACCGGTGCCATCGAGCCCGAGTTGCTGCCTGGCGCGATCGGCGCGGAGGATCGAATCGCCTTCGGTCTGCACTGCACCGGAGCGGTGGCGCGCATAGGTCGGCGGACGCACGGCATTGACCGCGGGCAGCTGTGACAACGCTTCGAGACGGCTGACGGGTACACGCGCCTGGATACGCCTGGCGCCTGCGTCCTCGATCTCGATGGTCGCGCCTGCACTCGCCAGTTGGGCGCGCACGTCATCGTTGACCTCGTTGACGAGGACATAGATCTGCACTTCGCCGCGAGGATTGATGCGCAAGTGTCGGGCGCGCAGGGCATCGCGCACCGATGCCGGCAAATGGTCCTCGGGTGGCACGCCCGTCGCCTGTGCGGTCGGGAAAGATGCGTTTTCGAGGGAGTAGGCGCGGGCCAGATCGGCGAGGACCGTGCTGAGACGTGATGCGGTCTGGCCCCGGACGCGACCGGACTGAGTCACGACCGCGAGCAGGCACACCCCGACCAGCGCGGCATGCCGTAGACGTGCACGCGATCGTCGTGACATCAGCACCGACTATAGCAATTCGGAATTCGGAACTCGGAGTTCCAAAATGGACTCGAGTGCGGGTTGAACGGGCGATTCGCAATTGTCACTGCCGTGCTAGCGCGTGGCCGGCATGAGCGTCCAGTCACCGCTCTCGGTCTGTCCCGGCCTGTACGACGGATCGTTTGTGTTGCGGTAGCCGCCGTATCCGTCGGTCCAGTGATATTGATAGTCGGCCGACTGCTGGGAGGTGCCGTAGTACGGATCATCCACCGTCTCGACACCCCGGATGTAGTCGTCGAACTTCTCGACACTGCTGCGCCCGGATCCTCTCGGCGCACCGCTCGCCGATGACGCGGCGAGCTGCCGATCGATTGCCGCAATCATGGCGTCGTTGTTCGCGCTGATCTGCTGGCTCAGTCGCGCTGCCGCGGCGATTTGATCGTAGCCCGCCTGAATCTGCCGGTTGAACTGCTCCTGCAGATACGCGTTGATTGCTGCGAGCCGCTGCTGCCACGCAGGATTCGGACGGAATGACTTCGCCACCGCGGCGAACACGGCGCGCCGTTCGTCGAGCATCCCCCGCGGTGCGCGGAAGCTGTGAATGCTCAGCAGTCCCCAGTTGATTTGATATGTGCGACCCTGCGGTCCGTCGTACGGGATCTCGAGCACGTAGTGCACCGCGTAAAACTCCTCTTCGACAGGAGAGCCTTCGAGATCGTAAGAGACCTTGATCCCGATACCACGCTGATTCGTGGCTGGAGGCACTCGCATCGCTTCAGGCAGATCGGGCAGATCCTTGCTGCCGACGAACTGGAAGCCAGGCTGCCGCCCCCGAATCTGCTGGACGAACCCTGCCAGCGTCACGACGGGTGACTGCGGCGCCGCGTAGATGTAGCCACCGACGTTCTGTCCGAATTGAAAAATCCCCGGATACCGCGGACGCAGGTCGAAGAATTGGGCGGCGGGATAGCCGATGACGGCTTCGGCGTTCTTCGGATTCTGCGCACGGGAAGAGGCGCTCACCGGATTCGAGTAGTTCGCGTAGTTCCAGGTGACTTGCGCATCGAACGTCCACGACTCGGGAATCGCGACCACACCGACAGGCAGCCCGCCCTGTTGCGGATCGTTGACGACGCGTGTGGTGAAGTGCTCACCGAGCACGATCGCGCCGTGCCGCGGCGACGATCCGGCATCGGGTGCGCCATTCGCGGCTGGCTCGGTTGGTGTCTCTGGCGGACGAGAGGCGGCAGACGCGGAGGAGGGTTGCGCGGCGCCTCCGCCTGTGCCTTCGGGGGAAGGAGCGCCACACGATGCCAGGAGCAGGGCCGCGGCACATGCGAGCGAGCACGGAACAGAGCGGCAGACGCAATCGAGCCACCGAAGGCGCGTGTGCATGGGGAGACCGTCCTCCGCCGGGATTATAGCGAGGGGGGTGGGTAACGGTCTTCGATCTACGGTGGCAGTCTACGGACGTGACGCTGCGGACGACAGTCCGGTGGCAGGGCACCGCGCATCACAAACAGTCTGTCAGGCCGCGTGCAGTGCCTCACGAACGGCAGCCACGACGTCGTCTTCGGATGGGAAGCCGCCGAACATGGTCTTCTGCGCGACGGACTTGTCGTCCACCCAGACGGTGAACTCTCCTCGTTTACCTTCGACGAGACTGGCGTCGACGTTGAGCGCGGACTTGAGTGCCGCGGCCGCACGGGCCGCGCGGGGCCGGTAGTTTCAGGACCGGCAGAAGCGGATGGTGACGGAAGGCATCAGGACCTCCCTTATAGCCTACAGGCTCCTGGCTCCAGGCTCCAGGCCGTGCATTCCGAAGACCGTAGACTGAAGACCGCCGACTACCGGGTCTGGCTGTCGCGCAGCCGTTGCCAGCTGCCATCGCTGGTCCAGCCGCCATCGACGGGAATTGCTGTGCCGTTGATGAATCCGCTCTGCCGTGGGTCCGCCAGAAACGCGACGGCACTTGCGACGTCATCCGGATACGCAAAGCGTCCCATCGGAATGCGTGAGGTGATGTCGATGTCCGAATAGTGACCGCTGGCCTGGTCGTTCGCGTCCATCTCGGTCTTCACCCAGCCGGGACAGACCGCGTTGGTGCGGACGCCGCGTCCGCCCCACTCCCCTGCCAGCGTTCGGGTCAATCCGATGAGGCCGTGTTTGGATGCGTTGTAAGCAGCCCGCTCCGAGACGCCCGCGAGCCCGGCAATCGACGCGATGTTGACGATGCTGCCCGCGCGCGCGGCCAGCATGTGCGCGCCGAAGGCTTTCGCGAGAAGGAAGGGCGCGACGAGATTGACCTCGAGCACGCGGCGGAACTCGGTAGACGTGGTGAGCTCTGCCGCGTGAATGCAGCTGATCCCGGCGTTGTTGACGAGAACGTCTACGCGGCCCCAGCGCGACATGACCGAGCTCGCACATTCGGTGACGAACGCCTCGTTCGAAACGTCGCCGATCGATTCCAGGGTCTCGACACCTGCCGCGTGTACCGCTCCGCTTGTATCGCTTGATGGGCGCAGGTCCACGAGCGCGAGCGCATAGCCTCGTGCTGCCAGGACTTCCGCGATCCGCTTGCCGATGCCTTGCGCGGATCCGGTGACGACCGCGACTGGGCTCACTTCAGTTCCGGCGCGGCCTGCTCGGGGCTCGTGACGCCGGGCGGCAGCTCGAGAATCCTGATGTTGCGGAAGTGGATCTCTGCGCCTTCGGACTCCAGACAGAGATATCCCTTCTTCTGCGTGGACTTCTGGATGCCGTTGACGAACTTCCCGTTGACCGCCAGCTTGATCACGCCGTCCACCGCCACGACGTCGTAGACATTCCACTCGCCTTTGCCTTTGCAGCGGTTCTCGATCGACTTGCTGCGTTCGCCGCGCGGATTGTCAGGCACCGTTTTCACGCCGCCCACGCCAAAGAGCTCGCCGTGGACGTACGCGATCGGCGGCGTGACACCGTTCACCTTGTTGAGATTGGGCCATTCGAGTTCCAGCATCTGCACTTCGACGCCGTTCGGCAGCCGGCTCTCCGGGTCAGGCACGGCGCTGCTCCACTGAAAGATGCCGGAGTTGCCACCTGGTTCCATGTGCATCCACTCGATGTGGAGGATGTAGTTCTCGTACTGCTTCTCGCTTCGCATCACGCCGATTGGATGTCCCGAACAGATCAGCAGCCCGTCGCGCACCTTCCAGGTATCGGGAGCGGTGTTGACGTTGACCCAACCGGTCAGGTCTTTGCCGTTGAATAGATCGACGAACTGTGGAACCGACTGACCGACGGCGGACGGGGCAAACGGCGCAAGCAACAGCGCGGCGATGAACGGAATGGCTGCAAGTAGCTTCATGGCGGTCTCGGCCGGATCGCCCGGCGGAAAGAGTCAGAGTGGGACCAGCGGGGTCGCGGCGGCATGATACTCGAAGCGCCGCAGCGGCGATCTGTCGGAGGGGATATGGAGGGCGAGCGGCACGTGGCCGCTCGCGAGCGGGTGTTACGGGAGATCGGTCAGCGCGGGCAGCTGGTACTGAACGCCGCGACGCTCGAGAAACCGCACCGCGATCAATTCCGACAGCAGGACCTTGCAGGTGTCGGTATCGAGGTTCCACAGCCGCTGCGCCTGCGATTCGGTGAGGCGCAGTGCCGGCTGTTCGATGAACGCCTTGGCGATGCGAACGAGCACCTCGCGTCGTCGATCGTCCTTGGCGACCGGGAGCACGCTGTTCGACTCTGGTGACATGTCGTCGGGCCCTCCGATCGTCACGATACCGATCGGATGTGACGATGCCGGCACATCGGCGCAAACTTTCCGGGGAGGGGGTCAGGTCTTGAAACCGAGCAAAATGCGCGGTTTCAAGACCTGACCCCCTCCTGGCCCGACGTAGAATGACGCATGCCGCATTTCGAGCATTGTCCCAACTGCGGTGCCCATCTCACCGCGGGCCCGGACGGGCGAACCGTGGACTGCGCCTACTGCGGTGCGAGCGATACGCGCAAAGTTGATCCCGGACGCCTCGCGGCAGCACTCCGCGCGGATGCGAGCTCTGCGACGGCGCTGTTCGAGCGCGTGGCCGAGCGGCTGGAACGTGAACTCCCCGACATGGTCAGCATCGAGCGGAAGGGCGGGCTGTTCAGCGCCTCGCGCATCCAGCAACTCGAGCTCACACTCGGCGGCCATGTCTTCCGCCTTCGACGCGACGGCAGCCGCGTCGTCGCTGAGCGAAGCGAGGTCGTTCGCGGCATCGTGCTGAAAAGTGAGAGCGTCGCGATGGACGCGTGGCTCACAGCGCTCGCAGAAGCGCTCTCAGCGCACGCCGGCACCAGCGCGCAGGCGCTCGATGCGCTCCGGCGTATCAGCGGCTGAATGTCGGACGGACGGGGCGTAGCTATCGATCGTTCAATTGCAGGGAGAGCGCCGGAGTTGCTGGCAAATCCAGACCCGCCGCCGGCCGGCTGACGACGGCAGTACCCAAGGCGAAGTACTCGATGACGTGGCTGTCCCAGCCATGGTTGTTCTCGCGGAGGTTCACGCCGACGATGCCTTCGGCTTTGAGCTTTCGGGCTTCGTGCTGCATCCGCTCCATCGCCAGCTCGCGCGCGTCATAGAGCGCCTGCGTGAAATTCTCCATCTCGATGTTCTGGTTGGCCGTCTTGAAGAACTGGCGGAGCGTCTGATGCGCCACGTGGTACACGCAATTCCCCATGACCAGGCCCACTGGGGCATAGCCGCCGGAGCGCAGTACAAATAAATCCTGCCCCGATAAATCGCTGGTGAACGGCTTGCCTTCGACGGTGCGGTGGCTCGATCCATCACTGCTCTTGACCGCGGTCCCAATCGCCATGAATTCCGCGAGATTGGGTCCCCACTCGTACCGGCTCACCTCGAGGCGGATCCCGACGACGCCATCAGCCCCGAGGGCGTCGGCTTCGGCCTCCATGCGAGTCATCGCCAGATCGCGCGCGTGATACATCGCCTGCGTCAGAACCGTCATCTCCTGGTTCTGACTCCATTGGCTCTGCTGGAAGCCGATGTGATAGATGGACGATCCGACGACCAATCCGAGCGGTTCGAAGCCGGCTTTCTTGACCAGCAGGAATTCGTTGACCGAGAGGTCACTCGTGAAGAGGCGCGCTTCACCCTCGCCGCCGGCCATCTCTCGCATCCGTTCGGCCGCGTGCTGCGGCAGCGCGGAGCTCGTCACGGAGGTGAACTGCGGCAGCGTGTTGGCAGGAACCCAATTGGCCTGCCCTTCCGTCCACACATGGACGTCCTTCGGCAGCTTGCCCGACGCGATCAGTTTCACGATGTCATCGAGCTCTACCGGTCCCTGCTGCGCACCGCCCTCGACGTAGTACCAGCTCATGTCGTCACCCTTGGGGCGTCCGGCCGAGACCACGCAGAGTCACGCGGCGGACACATGGCTGATTATGGCGCGGAGCGGACCGAACCGCATCGTGCTGCGACCTCGACTGTCATCCTTCGTTCACGAACCGATGACCCGTCCTGTTAGGATGCGGCCGTGTCGCCACGGCTCATCCTGGCCATCGCCGCCGTTTCGCTCCTGGCCGTCGCCGGATTTCTGTGGCTGACGCGCGCGCCGACACCTGCGGAACGCGCGTCCACGCCGCACCCCTCCACGCGGAAGACCGGAGCCCAGGCGCCTGCGACGGAGTCGGCCGCGCCACCATCGGTGATCCCACCTGAAAAGCATCCGCATACGCCAAAGACGGAAATCGCTCCCGCGGCGCCAGCGGTGACGGAGGCCACGGTTGCCGCGACCGGCACCCTGCACATCACGAGCGATGTGGCGGGCGCGCAAGTGTTTCTCGATCACAAGTTCATCGGCGAGGCGCCCATAACGGCATCCGACGTGGCGCCGGGCGCGCACCGCTTGAACGTGTCGGCGCCCGGCTACGAAGGCTACGCGAGTTCGATCGACGTCGCCGCTGGCCCGCGCGACATCGCCGTGCGGTTCAAAGAGGTCACACTCGACGCACACATCGACGTCGTCCACAAACACGCGTTCGGTTCGTGCAAAGGCGTACTCTCGGCGACGCCCGAGGGCCTCAAGTACGACACCTCGAACAGCGGTGACGCGTTTACGACGACCCTCCTCGATCTCTCCGGATTCGACGTCAACTATCTGGAGAAGACGCTCAAGGTGAAGCTCAAGGCCGGCAAATCGTTCACCTTTACGGATCCTGACGGCAACGCCGACCACCTGTTCGTATTCCAGCGCGATGTCAGCAAGGTCCGCGAGCGGCTGCGAAAGGGCGAGTGAGTTCGATCGAGCTCGAACACGAATCCGAATACGAAAACGAAAACGAAAACGAAAACGAATACGAATCCGACACCTCTCTCGTCCGTGATGCCACCTCCCACGCTCTCCGAGCTGCGCCAGTTCGCGATCGACCGCAGCCTGTTTCCTCCGACAACGCTGAAGCGCGCGATGGCGCGCATGGGATTCGTCCAGGCGGATCCCATTCGGGCTCCCGCGCGAGCGCAGGATCTCGTCCTGCGTCATCGTGTCGCCGGTTATCGCGCCGGCGACCTGGAGCGGCGCTACGCGTCGCTCGACATCGACGAGGGCGTCTTCATCAACTACGGGTTCATGGCGGCGGATCGCTACGCGTTGATGCACCCGCGAAACGTCACGTCGAGCTGGTCGAACCTGCGGCGAACACGCGCAGAGGCCCTGCATGGTTTCGTCCGCGACCGGGGATCCGTTCACCCGCGCCTCGCGTCCGAGCACTTCGCACACGGCAGCGTCACGAACTACTGGGGCGGTACGTCCAACGCGACCACGCATCTGCTCGACGAGATGCACTACGCGGGCTCGCTGCGGATCATCAGGCGGGAAGGCGGCATTCGTATCTACGCGGCGCACGACCATGGGTCAGATCCGGTAAGCGGCGCCGAACGTCAGCGGCGCCTCGATGCGCTCGTCGATCTGGCGGTCGGAGTCTACGCACCGCTGCCGGCCAGCACGCTCTCGTACGTGGTCGCGCGACTGCGATGGGCCGTCCCGCAGTGGAGGCGATTCCTGCGCGCGGCGCTGCTTCGCGCAAAGGCACGCTTGTCATCGGCCCGTGTGGACGGCGGCGATTGGTACTGGCCCGCGGGTGAGCGCCCGCGGCGAAGCCAGCCGAAAACGGTGGTTCGTCTGCTCGCGCCATTCGATCCTGTCGTGTGGGATCGACGGCGGTTCCAACGCTTCTGGGGATGGCCGTATCAATTCGAAGCGTACAAGCCGGCAGCGAAGCGAACCTTTGGCTACTACGCGCTCCCTCTGCTCTGGCTGGATCGCATCGTGGGCTGGGGCAACCTCTCGGTCACCAAAGGCCGGCTGCAGGCATCGATCGGGTACGTTGACGGGCAGCCGCCCTCAGAGGCTGGGTTCGCAACCGCTCTGGAGGCCGAAATCGAACGCATGCGCGTCTTTCTGCGACTGGAGACCACGGACTGATGGCGGATTACGAACTGCGGCAGATCTGGCCTGACGAAGCAGACGCGGTAGCGGCGCTCGTCAATCGTGCGTTTGCAGTCGAGAGCTACTTCAAACGCGGCAATCGTACGACGCCGGACGGCGTCGCGGCGATGATGCGCGACGGACTCTTCCTCGCACTGGATCAGGGCAGCCAGCTGGTGGGAAGCGTCTTCGTGCGTCCGATGCGGCCGCAGGGATACTTCGGCATGCTTGCGATCGACCCTCAGCTCCAGGGCCATGGCCTCGGCAGACGGTTGATCGATGCGGCGGAGCGTCACCTCGCCCATGCGGGCTGCACGCACGCCGAAATTCACGTCGTCAATCTGCGGGAGGAACTACCTCCATACTACGCGCGACTGGGCTACGTCACGGCCGGCGAGATTCCGTTTCCCAAGCCCGACGAGCTCAGCCAGCCGTGTCACCTGATCGTGATGCGCAAGCCACTCGTGGGCGCGGACAACTTGGAAGTTGGGAGTCGGGAGTTGGGCGTTGACGATCGCGAACGCGAGTGAGCGCTGGCGTCAGTAGGCCTGCGCGAGCACGAGCAAGCCGACGAGACACGCCAGGGCGAGACTGTGCCAGAAGACGTACCGCAGGATCTCGCCCTCATGGCCGTACCAGCGGGTGGCCGTGCTCGCGACGACAATGCTCTGTGCATCGATCATCTTGCCCATGACACCTCCGGAGCTGTTGGCGGCTGCCATCAGCACAGGGCTCAGGTGCAGTTGCTCGGCGGTGATGCGCTGCAGGCTGCCGAACAACACGTTCGACGAGGTGTCGGATCCGGTGAGCGCCACACCCAGCCAGCCGAGAAGCGTTCCGAAGAACGGATACAACACGCCGGTCTGCGCAAACGCGAGTCCGAGCGTGGCGTCGAGTCCCGAATAGCGCGTGGTGAAGCCCAACGCCATCATCGTCGTGATCGTGAGGATTGATGGCCACACGATCACGAGCGTGCGCCAGTACGTGCGCGCGAGATCGCGAATCGAGCATCCCATGAGCAGTCCAGACACGAGTGCGGCGAACAGAATGCTGGTGCCCGTCGCCGACAGCCATGTGAAGGCATAGACGGCAGGTTCTGGCGTGGGGGTGCGCACGACCGGAGGTACGCGGACGATCTGCAGGTGCAGGCCAGGCACCTGCACGCGCACGGCAGAGACAGCGTCGAGCTTTGCGCGGATCACCGGCAAGCCCCATAAGAACACCAGCACGCTCAGGATCACCCACGGCATCCACGCGCGCAGCACGTCGCTCGACGAGTGGACCGGTGCCTGCGGATCGGCGGGCACTGAATCCAGCGACCATTCGTCCTTCGGACGCCAGATACGCAGGAACAGGACGAGCGCTCCCATCGACGTCACCGCCGCTCCGACACTCACGAGCCACGGGCCGTGCAGCGTGGAAATCAGCAGTTGCGGAATGGCAAATGCGACGCCTGCCACGAGGATCGCCGGCCAGATGCCGCGAACGGCTCGCCAGCCGCCGTACGCCGCGATCACCCAGAACGGCACGACCACCGAGAACACCGACAGCTGCTTCCCGACGGTCGCGCTGAGTTGATACAGATCGAGTCCCGTCACCGTCTGCAGCGCGAGCACCGGCGTGCCCAGCGCCCCGAATGCGACCGGAGCCGTATTGGCAATCAGCGACAGACCGGACGCTGCCAGCGGATTGAAGCCGAGGCCGATGAGGAGCGCGCCTGTCACGGCGACCGGCGTGCCAAACCCCGCAGCGCCCTCGAAGAACGCGCCGAACGAGAACGCCACGAGCAGCAGCTGCAGCCGCGCATCCGTGGTCACGCGCGTGATGCTGTGCCGCAGAATCGTGAACAGCCCGCGATCCGCGGTGAGTTGATAGAGGAAGATGACGTTGGTGACGATCCAGCCAATCGGGAGCAGTCCAAACGCCGCACCGTATCCTGCGCTCGCGACGGCCATCCGGACGGGCATGCCGAAGATCAGAATCGCGACCGCGAAGGCCGTCGCGAGGCCGACCATCGCCGCAATGTGCGCCCGCAGTCGCAGGAACGCGAGCGAGCCCAGCAGTGCGACGACCGGCAGTGCCGCGCACACGGTTGACACCCACGCGTGGCCAAGCGGGTTGTAGGTCTGCTGCCACATGCGAACGCCGCCTTGTTATCGTCGATCGGTGGTCGAGACTCGCGAGCCGCCAGCAGTATAGTGTCTGCGGCGATCATGACGTCCAGCGATCTCCTCCCGGCGCTCTCGCGACTGCTTCCGCCCGAACGGTTGCTCACGCGTCCCGGTGCGCTCGCCGCCTATGAGTCGGATGGCCTGACCGCCTTTCGTGCCAGGCCGCGGGCTGTCGTGGTAGCGGAATCGCAGGACGAAGTCGTCGAGATCGTCCGCCTGTGCCACACCGCTCGCGTGCCATTCATGGCGCGTGGCAGCGGTACGAGCCTCTCGGGTGGCGCTGTCCCTATCGAGGACGGCATCGTCATCGCATTGAATCGGCTGAACCGGATTGTCCGATTCGATCCGGACCGTCGAGTCGCGGTGGTCGAACCTGGTGTCGTGAATCTCGCCGTGACGGCGAAGGGGGCGCCGTTCGGGCTCTACTACGCACCAGATCCTTCGAGTCAATCCGTGTGCACGATTGGCGGCAACGTGGCGTTCAATTCCGGCGGCGCCCATTGCTTCCGCCATGGAATGACCGCCAACCATGTGCTGGGCATCAAGGCAGTGCTCGGGGATGGCGCGGTGGTGCAGCTTGGAGGAGACAGCCTGGAACACACCGGGCCGGATCTCACGAGCCTGTTTGTCGGCTCCGAGGGACTGTTTGGCATTGCGCTCGAGATCACGCTTCGTCTCGTGCAGCGGCCGGCCGTCTACCGTACCGTGCTCGCGTCGTACGGGACGCTGCAGGGCGCCGGCGATGCAGTGTCGCGCGTGATCCGATCTGGACTGCTCCCTGGTGCGATGGAGATCATGGATCGTCTCGCGATCCAGGCTGCCGAAGCCGCTGTGCAGGCCCACTACCCCACTGGCGCTGCGGCCGTCCTGATTGTCGAGCTCGAGGGCGAGGCGCCACAGGTGGCGAGCGAGTTCGAGCGGTTGATGCAGATCCTCGGCGAATCAGGCGCGACAGAGACACGAGTCGCCGCCAACGAGGACGAGCGCGCACGCATCTGGAAAGGCCGGAAGTCGTCGTTCTCGGCTGTCGGCCGGCTCAGTCCGGACTTCATCGTCCAGGACGGTGTCGTTCCACGGGCGCGACTCGGCGAGGCGCTCGTGGCCATTGAGGAGATGTCAGCGCGTCATGGCATCCGCGTCGCGAACGTGTTTCACGCCGGCGACGGGAATCTGCATCCGCTGATCCTGTACGACGGACGCGAACCGGGCGCGCACGATCGAGCCGAAGCGCTCGCGGCCGAGATCATCCGGCTCTGTATTCGACTCGGCGGATCCATCACGGGCGAGCACGGCGTCGGTCTCGAGAAGCGCCGGTTCCTCGGCGAAATGTACGCAGAGGCCGACCTCGATTGCATGCGCCGCCTGCGCGATGCCATGGATCCGTCGGGAGTCGCGAATCGCGGCAAGAAGCTGGGGCCGGGTAGTGACTCGGGCTTTTCTCACGGCCTGCATCCGCTCGAACGCGCAGGCGTCATCTCACGATCATGACCGCCCTGCCGGAATCAATCGATGCGCTCCAGGCGGCAGTGCTCGCCCGTCCGCACATCGGTGTTCGAGGAGCCGGCACGAAGTCGGGACTGGCATCCACAGCCGATGACCTCGTCGGACTCGGCGCGCTCGCCGGTATCGTCGAACACACGCCCGAAGAGTGCACGTTCACGGCCCTTGCAGGAACTCGCCTCGCGGATCTCGAACGACAGCTGCTGGCGCACGGACAACATCTCCCGTTCGATCCGCCGTTCGTTGATGCTGGCGCGACAATAGGAGGCACGGTTGCCGCCGGCCTGAGTGGATCCTGCCGGCTGCGATATGGAGGCATCCGGGATTTCCTGATCGGCGCCAGAATCGTTGATGGACGAGGCAACCTCGTCAGAAGCGGCGGCACGGTCGTGAAGAACGCCGCCGGCTTTCTGCTGCATCAAGCGATGATTGGCAGCCTCGGACGCTTTGGTGTCCTCGCCGAGCTGACCTTCAAGGTGTTCCCGCGCGCGGAAGCCTATGCGACGATCCGCGCGAAGGCAGGAGACTTGTCGGCAGCGCTGAATGTCGTGACGGCTGCACAACGAGGACAGTTCGATCTCGAAGCAGCCGATATCGAAACTCCAGGAACGGTATCGCTGCGGATTGCGGGGTTCAAGGAGTCGCTGCCTCCAAGAATCGACGCCATCCGAACGGCTTTGGGCGTACCAAGTGAGGTACTCGACGGCGCCGATGACGAGACCGCCTGGCGCGAAGTCCGCGAGATGACGTGGGCTCCCGCCGGCAGCATCCTGTCGCGCGTGCCGCTGACCGCTCCACAAGTTCCGCAACTCGACGCGCTGCTCGCCGCGCGCAGTGCTACTCGACGCTGTGCGCTCGCGGGGCATGTGGTGTGGATTGCATGGCCAGGTTCGATCGAAGCGTTGTCGCAGGTACTCGCCAGCCTCGATCTGGTTGGGCAGGTCGTCTGCGGTCCGCCCGGGCACGCGCTCGTTGGTGCGGTGAAAGACAACGAGTTCGAGCGGAGAGTCGCTTCCGTGATGGACCCCGAGGGGAGATTCCAGCACTGACGCAGCAGGCCTTCGGCTTTGGGCCCTGGGCGTTGGGCTATTGGCTGACTACGAACTACGGACTACGAGCTACTGAGATCGACCTTGCGTCACGAGATCCCAATCGAGTCACTTGGACCTGCGGGTCCTGCGATGGCACGCGCCGTCGAGACGTGCGTCCATTGCGGCTTCTGCCTTCCGGTGTGTCCGACCTATCGCGTGCTTGGCGAGGAAATGGACTCGCCGCGCGGCCGGATCGTGCTGATGAAGCAGGCACTCGAGGGCGAGCTCACGCCGGCTGACGTGCTTCCTCATATCGATCGGTGTCTTGGCTGCGTCGGTTGTGTGAGTGCATGCCCGTCGGGCGTGCAGTATGGAGAACTGTTGACGCCATTCCGGGCCACCGTTCAGACCAGCGTCAGACCAGTGGCCGCGCGCGCACGACAGCGGCTCTTGACACAGCTGCTCGAATCGCCGCGGCTGTTCAGGCTCGCACTGCTGGGCGGACGTCTTGCCAGGGTCGGCCAAGGCGTGTTGCCCGAACGGTTGCGGCACATGCTCGCCCTGCTGCCGGCATCGGTGCCGCCAAGCGATCCATTACCGGCGGTGATCCCTGCCATCGGTCAGCGACGCGCGCGAGTGGCACTCCTGACCGGTTGCGTGCAGCAGGTGCTGGCCCCCTCCATCAACCGGGCCTCGGCGCAGGTGCTTTCCGCGAACGGGATCGAGGTCATCGTTCCAGCCGGCCAGACGTGCTGCGGGGCACTCGCCGTCCACGCGGGAGAGGCCGCCCATGGACGTGCGCTGGCGAAGCGCCTGATCGATCGGTTCCCGACGGATGTCGATGCTGTCGTGACCACTGCGGCTGGCTGCGGCTCGGCCATGAAGGAATACGGCCATCTGTTTGCCGGCGCAGCCGATGAAGCACGCGCGACTGCATTCGCCGCACGAGTGCGCGACGTCTCCGAGCTGCTCGATCAGGTGGGACTTGTGACCCCGCTTCGCCTGTCGGATCCCATGACGATCGCGTACCACGACGCCTGCCACCTCGCGCACGCACAGCGCGTCCGCGCCGCACCACGGCGCCTTCTTGCCGCCGTTGAGGGGCTGACGATTCTCGAAGTGCCCGACGGCGACATCTGCTGCGGATCAGCGGGACTCTACAATCTCGAGCAGCCAGCGATCGCTGGCACGCTGGGCGCCGCGAAGGCCGCGGCGATCGCGTCCACAGGCGCACGCGCGGTGGTGGCTGGCAACATCGGATGCCAGACGCAGATCGCGTCCCACCTGGAGCGGTCGGGTCACACCCTCCCGGTGCTGCACACGATGGAGCTGCTCGCACGAGGACTCAGATCATGATGCCTGACGCCTATCCGCAAGAAGTCTCGAGACGCCGCATGATCCAGTCGCTCCTCTCGGTCGCGACCTCCGGAGCCGTGCTCGCGTGGAGCGATCGCCTTGCCGCCACGCCGGATGGTGAATGGCGGTCGCTGTTCGATGGACAGACACTCGGCCAATGGAAGCCGACCGAGTTTGGCGGTGAAGGCGTGGTCAAGGTCGAGGACGGCCGCATCATCCTCGCGATGGGTGGCGACCTCACGGGCGTCACGTGGACGGGTGAAGTTCCGACGGTCAACTACGAAGTCGAGCTGCAGGCCACGCGACTCGCGGGCGGCGACTTCTTCTGTGGGTTGACGTTCCCCGTCAAGGCGTCGCACTGCTCGTTCATCGTCGGGGGCTGGGCCGGCACCGTGGTTGGGCTTTCGAGCATCAACGGGATGGATGCCTCCGAGAACTCGACCACGGTGCGGCGGAAATTCGACAACGAGCGGTGGTACACGATCCGGGTGCGGGTCGCCGAGTCGCGCATCCAGGCCTGGATCGACGACGAACAGCTCGTGGACGTGGACACCACCGGCAAGAAGATCAGCGTGCGTGCCGAGGTGCTCGATTCGCGTCCACTCGGGATCGCGTCCTGGCGGACGAAAGCGGCGCTGCGGAACATCCGGCTTCGCACAATCGAGAGCGCGTGAGCGATCGGCCGCCGGATCGTCGCGGCCTTTTCGGCGAACTCGCCGGTGACGCTCCCGCGCCGTTGACACTCACCGCCCTCGCATGCGCGCAGCCCGGAGCATTCGCGATCTTCAACCTGATGGGGAGGCGACTCATCACTTCGACTGCTCGATGAACTCCCTGGCCCGGCGCAGCTCGTCGAGCGGATCCGTACCCGAGTCGCGCCAGACGTAATTCTCGATAATGACCGGCCCTTCGAAATGTGCCTGGCGCAGGATGTGGAGGCATTCACGGACGTCGGCTTTCCCTTCCCCAAGTCGGGTCTCCCGGCCCAGCGCCCGCGGATCGGCGGGTGGTAAACCGTCCTTCACATGGACCGAAGTGACCCGCGGCAGCAGCCGCTTCAACGCGGCGGGTGGCAAATCCATTCCGTAAAGGACAAGGTTGGCGGTATCGAAGTTGATGCCGACGCGCAAGGGACGCAGCCGATCGAGAAATCCCTCCAGAACGGCCGCCGTCTCCTGCCCTGTCTCGAGCGACACCGTGACACCGCGGGCGGTCGCGTGCTCGGCGATCTCGCGTGTCGCGTTCAACATCGACTGATAGATTGGATCCTGCGGATCGGGCGGCAGGAATCCCACGTGAAAGGTGAGAATCTTCGCCTCGATGCCCGCCGCGAATTCCACGCAGCGCTTCGCGTACGCGACGCGTTCGGTCACAAGCGCCGTCGGCCTAAGCCCCACCGTCCGCTCGACCGCATCACGATCGCGATACGACTCACCGTCGAACACGACGACCACCATGGGACCGCGCACACCGGCACGCTTCAGCATGCCCGAGAACTCGACCGCACCTTCGGGCGTGTAGAACCGATCTGGCAGCTTGCTGACCTGGACGGAATCGAACCGGAGCGCCTTGACCGCCTCGATGGCCTTCGCAGGATCGTCGGTGCCAGCGCAGCGGAGGAACACGCCGACGTCGAGCCGGCCATCGGCCCCGAGTGAGGCGGCGGTCACGAACAGGATGCATAGAGCCCCGGCAACGCAGCGTTTCATAAACAATTCCCCCATCAAGGCCGTTTGAGCATGACGTCGAGATTGTTCGGTTCGACTCGGTGGCGCCATCGTTGCGGTCGCCCACCGGTCAATCACCCTGGCGCCGCCGATCACTCGCCAGATGCGGTCTGCTCGCCGGTGATGATCTGCCTGGCGAGCTTGGCGTCGCTCGCACGGACGAGCAACTGGACACCGGCGCCCAACCACAGTCCCGGCTGCACGCCGCCTGCGTCGTCGGCGTGCACGAACGAATCGATCCCGACCGCGGTCAGAGCACTTTGTGCAAGGTCAGCCTGGATGTGGTTGGGGAATGTGTTCAGCACCACGAGGTCATCTGTGTTCACGGGTTCCGTTGGCATTCTTCGATTCTAGCGCTCGCACGGTCAGCGCCGGGCGGGCTGGATACTGATGGCCCTGGCGCGCGTGAGCGTCACCTCGACGCGATCGCCATGCCGCAGCCCTTCGACCAGCTTCTTGTCGGGCACCGGTCGCGTCATCTTGCGGCCGTCGGCGGTGCGATACGTGATGAAGAGCCCCTGCGGATCCACGTCTTCGACCGTCACGATACCCGTCACCTGCTGAACGATCGTTGGATCCGCCTTCCTAGCCTCCTCGGTAGAATCCCGGACTTCGGCAAGCTTGGCGCCGCGCCGAACCTGCACGACGGCTGATTCGACCCACGTGACCGTTACTCGATCGCCAGCTTTGAGGCCGTCGAACTCCCTGACACCCGGATCGACCACCAGACTCTGCGTCGTGTTGTCTTTTGTGCGCAGCGTCACGGTCCGCGCGGACTGATCGATCCGATCGACCGTCGCCGTGGTGACGGTCTCGTGCCTGACGACGTTCGGAGTTTGCGCCGACGCTGAACCGGCGAACACGAGCGCCCAGACAAACGGGGTCGGGAGTATTTTGCGTTTCTGCATCACGAACCTCGCCCTGGCGCAGCACAAAGTGAAATTAAGCCCGACCCCGCTGGAGCCGCGCGATCGTATTATGCGCGTCATGTTGCGCGTGCTCTTGTCCGATTCGAGGCGGGCCTTCACAGCCCTGGCCCTGACCATCAGCTTTGGAGCTGCTCTGACGCCATTTGGCGGCTTGGCCCTGCGCGCGCAGGCGTCCGACACAACCACGCTCGCCGGCCGCACCGTCGTCCTCGACAAGGACGGGCATTTGCTCTCGTGGGTACAGCCGCAGACCGCCGCCTACGACAAGATCGTCCGCCTGGCCTGGGAGCAGCTGCTCACTGGCTTCCCCACGGAATCGAACGGGCTACCGACGTGGCTGTCGTACTGCTGCTTCGACGCGAAAACGTTGCGAGGCACCGAGTGGCCGCACAACCCTGCGTGCGTGTACGCAGGACTCACCGACGCCGCCGCCGCGTACTACGCGTATTCGGGCGATCGCCGCGTCATCGATTTCGTCCGCCGCGTCCTCGATTATCACCTCGCGAACGGCACGACGCCCGCTGACCGCGGATGGGCATGGCCATCGGTGCCATACGCGAGCGCGGACCATGGAGACGTTCGCTATCGTGGCGCGCACGACTTCAGATACGCCGGTCCGCAGGATCCGCCGAAGCTGGGACGAGGGGATGGATACGGCGTGATCGAGCCCGACAAAGTCGCGGAGCTGGGCAACGCGTATCTGACCGCGTGGCAGCTGACGAGCGACCTTCGCTATGGCGACGCTGCACTCGCGTGCGCGCGGGCGCTCGCCGCACACGTTCGAGCTGGCGATCAGAATCGCTCGCCGTGGCCGTTTCGCGTGGTGGCCGAAACCGGCTTCGTGCGCGAGGAGTACGGCACGAACCTCACGCCCGCACTGCGCCTCTTCGACAGACTCACCGCACTCAAGATTGGCGACCTCGCGGAGTGGCAGCGTGGGCGCCGCATCGCGTGGGACTGGCTGCTGGCCTATCCGATGAAGAACGACGTCTGGGCGAACTACTTCGAAGACGTGCCCTGGCAGCCTGATACCAAGAACGTCAATCAGCTGGTTCCCGGCGAGTTGGCGCGCTACCTTCTCGAACATCCGGATCTCGATCCAGAGTGGCGGGACCACGCACACCATCTCATCACATGGATCGAGCGCACGTTCGGCGGAGACACGCCAAAGGAGCCCGGCATTCAGTGGGGCGCCATCACCATCTCCGAGCAGCGTGAATACATGTACAAGATGGGCAGCCACACGGCGCGATTTGCGGCGATCAATGCGCTATGGGCCGAGAAGACGGGCGACGCCGCTGCACGTGACAAGGCGCTTCGATCCTTCAACTGGGCCAGCTACATGTGCGACGCGCACGGTGTGGTGCGGGTCGGACCGACCGAACAGACGCTGTGGTTCAGCGATGGATACGGTGACTACATCCGGCACTTCATGGCGGGTCTCGGAGCGATCCCGGACTGGGCACCACCGGACGAAGACCACTTGCTTCGATCCACGTCGGTTGTCCCGGAAGTGCGTTACGAGCGTGGCCGCGTGAACTATCGGACGTTCGAGGATAGCGGCGGAGAAGTCCTGCGACTGACGTTCGAGCCCGCGGCGGTTCTGGGCGATCGTGCGACGCTTCCACGTGTCGCCACGGGAACGGGCTGGACATACGACAGCGTCGCGCATGTGCTGCGCATCCGGCGCCAGGGGACGCGGAGTATCACAATCCGGGCGCCGAGCCTTGGATAGCCGGGGGGCGATCAAAGCGCGTTGCCGGGATACAGGTCCCGGCAACGCACTCGGCTATTTCCCGCTCGTCGGCCGCACGTCGCACTGGGTAGCCGCGAGCTGCGACTTGTCGTTCATCTTTCCAATGCAGATGACCCGAACGCCGTTCGAGACATCGTCGAGCGTGCCGGGCTTGTGGTCCTTCGTGAACTTCGTGTGGTCGTCGTAGACGACCTGCGCCGGCGTCTCAGTGCCGGTCGGCCGCACCGCAATGGTCTTCGTGTCCTTGTTCACGAGCGTGACCTCGCCGGCGACGCGATCCTCTTTCTTTTCTTGCGCGCGAGCCACGACTGAGACCGGGCCTGCCAGGGACACGCCCAGGAGCACGGCCATCGCTACAAACTGACGACGATTCATGGCACCCCCTCCTTAACGACTCCGAAAGATTGGCCGGCATACTCTAGCTGATCCTGGGCCGGTTGGCGCAGCAGAACTTCGATCCCCGACCCGCGTGCGGTCGCCGAAACCTCCGGACAACGGGCCGGGGGTCCCCGTGGTAGCCTGACGCCCGCCATGACTATTCGACCAGCGCTCTACCTCATCGTTCTCGGAACCCTCACGAGCGTCGCGCTCGACGCGCGCGTGCCCGATGCCGACTGCGCGGGTGCCAACGTCCTCTCCCCTGCAGAGAAAGCAGCAGGGTGGCAGCTCCTGTTCGACGGATCCAGCAAGGCCGGCTGGCACGCGTTCAACAAGCAAAGCGACGAGTTCTGGCTGGTCGACGGCTGCACGCTGAAGACCGCCGGCACCAAGGACAACTACGGCGCCGACACGCGGGCCGACCTCGTGACCGACAAGGAATACACGAACTTCGAGTTCACGCTCGACTGGAAGGCCACCAAAGGCGGCAACAGCGGGGTCATTTACGGCATTGTCGAGGATCCGAAGTACAAGACCCCATGGGCGACGGGTCCCGAGTATCAGCTGATTGACGATGAGGGATTTACGCATCCACTCGATGCCACCCAGAAGGCCGGGTCGAACTACGGAGTGCAGGCCCCGGACAATGCGAAGAAGCATTTGAAACCGGTCGGCCAGTGGAACACCACCAGGATTGTCGTCAACGGTCCTCACGTCGAGCACTGGCTGAACGGAGAGAAGATCGTCGAGTTCGAGCGCTGGACGCCTGAGTGGACCGCGAAGAAGAACGCCGGCAAGTGGAAGGACTATCCGGACTACGGCATGGCGAAGACCGGGCGCATCGCGATCCAGGACCATGGCAGCGTGTTCTGGTTCCGGAACGTCAAGATACGGGTGATAAGTTAAGGATCAACTCCCAACTCCCAACTTCCAACTTCCAAGGCCCTGAGCCGTGTGCCATGCGCCGTGTGCCTGAGAAGTCCGTGACTCGCGCGGGACTGGTCATCCTGGTCGCCACGCTGCTAGCTGGTGCCTCGGCGACGGCTCCCGTCTCGCCGTTCCCGCTCAAAGTGTCAGCCGACGGACGGCATCTGACTGACCAGTCCGGCGCACCGGTGCTCGTGAATGGCGACACGGCCTGGTCCCTCATCACTCAGCTCAACGAGGCTGACATCGCGCGCTATCTCGACGATCGCGCGCGGCGCGGCTTCAACGCGATCATCGTCAATCTGATCGAGCACAAGTTCGCGTCGCATGCGCCGAACACGCTCGCCGGCGTCGGTCCATTTCTCGCGCCCGGCGACTTCGCTCGTCCGAATCCTGCGTACTTCGACTACGCCCATGCCGCGGTTGCCGAAGCAAACACGCGCGGGATCGCCGTGTGGCTCTGTGCCGCGTATCTCGGATGGGACGGTGGCGACGAAGGCTTCTTCAAGGAGATCAAGGCCGCAGGCCCGGCCGCGCTGCGGCAATACGGACGCTTCGTCGGTCAGCGCTTCAAGGATCTGCCGAACGTCGTCTGGATGATGGGTGGTGATTTTGCGCTAGGCGGATCGGACCGCTGGGCCGGCGACGAACTGGCGGCGGGCCTTCGCGAAGGCGGCGCGACGCAGCTGATGACCGCGCACGGCGGCCAGACGTCCGGGGTCGAGACATACGGCGATCAGCCGTGGCTCGCCATCGACACCGTGTACAGCTACAAGGACGATCTGCGGCCCTCGCTGCTCGAGGCATGGACCCGGCGGCCTGTGCGCCCCTTCGTGCTCATCGAAACCGTCTACGAAGGTGAGCACGACTCGAAGCCGGATCGCATCCGTCGTCAATCCTGGACGGCCATGCTGACTGGCGCGGCCGGTCAGTTCTTCGGCAACAATCCGATCTGGCATTTCGATGGACCGACGCTGTTCCCGGCGCCCGATACCTGGCAACAGGCGCTCGACGATCCGGGTTCGCGAGACATGACACGGCTCGGAGCGTTCTTGCGTGAACATCGATGGGCCCGACTCGAACCGACGCAGGCCCCGGTCGCAACGATGGCTGGGAACACTCCAGGCGTTCCGGCGCCGGTCAGTGCCGCCACAACTGACAAGGCGCTGACGATCGTCTACGTCCCGTCACTGGGCACCGTGCCGCAAGCCGTTGTCGTCGATCGCGAACAGCTCGCGCATGCGTCCTCCGCGGAGTGGTTCAATCCAGCGAAGGACGGCGCGCTTGTAGACACCGAGTTCCGCCGCCATCCCAATGGCACGCTCTGGACGCCTGGAGACAACGGGGCAAATGCGGGCGACTGGGTATTGGTGCTTCACTCGGAGTGAGACATCCCGTGAGCAGTTGTTGGAACATGCTGTTGTCGGCCGGCGCTGTCGCCGTTTCGATCGCACCGCTCACTGGTCAGTCCAGTACGCTGGAGTCGCGTGCGGACTGGCTTCATGACGCGCCGTTCGGCGCGTTCATGCACGTCCTGCCATCGGACGACAAGACGTTGGCGCAGATCCGAGACTTCGACGTCGATGCGCTCGCCAGGCAGCTGGCTTCTGCACACGTGAAGTACTTCGTCCTGACGCTGGGCCAGAACTCCGGCTACTTCAACGCGCCGAACGCGACGTACGACCGCATCACCGGCTACCGCGCCGGAGAACGCTGCAGCACGCGCGATCTGCCGTTGGATCTCCATCGTGCCTTGGCGGCACATCACATCCGGCTGATGCTCTACCTGCCGTGCCAGGCACCCAATGAGGACGCACGGGCGCAAAAGGCGTTTGGCCTGCCGACTGGCGCGGCGGATCAACCAATCGATACCGCCTTTGCCAAGCAGTGGGCGTCCGTGATCCGCGAGTGGTCGTCCCGGTACGGGGAAGGAGTTTCGGGGTGGTGGTTCGATGGTGGATACGACGGCGTGCACTTCAACGAAGCCATTGCCGCAGTCTATGCGGAGGCGGCCAGAGCTGGCAATCCTGCCGCGATTGTGACGTTCAATCCGGGCGTCGGACTCAAGCGGCACACGCGCGCCGAGGATTACACCGCCGGCGAACTGAACGAGCCGTTCGCCGTCATCCCGACATCACGGTTCGTCGACGGTTCTCAATGGCACGCGCTGACGTACTTGGGCTCGACCTGGGCCACACGCACGACGCGCTATCCGACCGAGCGCTGGCAAGCGTGGTACAAGCAGGTCGTCGCGCATGGGGGCGCGGTCACCTTCGATGTCGGCCCCAACTGGGACGCGCGCATCGGGCCGATTGGCGGGATTGATGCGAAACAGCTCGAACAGCTTCGGGCGATCGGATAACCCTGAGACGATCAGGATGCGCGGCGCTCCAGCCACGCGGCGCTCCGCGCCAGGGCCGCTTCGAGTTCCGAGACGCGCACGGGCTTCGTGATGTAGTCGTCCATACCGGCGTCCAGACAGCGCTCGCGGTCGCCGGTCATCGCTTCCGCCGTCATGGCGACGATGCGCGGCTGGTGGGGACCTGGAATCTCCGATCGGATGCGCCGCGACGCGGCAAGGCCGTCCATCTCAGGCATCTGCACGTCCATCAGAATCACATCGTAGCGCTGGCGATGCATGGCCTCGACGGCTTCGAGGCCGTTCGACGCGATATCCGCGCGATAGCCGAGGCGCGCGAGTACGTGGGTCGCGACTTTCTGATTCACCACGTTGTCTTCGGCGACCAGAATGCGAAGCGGCAGCCGCTCACCGAGCACGGAGATCGTCTTTCCTGGCGTATCCGCGCTCTGCGGCGCCGGTTCGGCAACAATCGAGGCGAGCACGTTGAAGAACGCAGACGCTTTGATCGGCTTGGTCAGCTGCGTCGCGAACAGTCCTGGCTCTGGTCGGTTCAGCACACCGAGCGACGTCAACAGGACGAGTGGGCGCGTGCGGACGCGTTCTTCCCCCTGTAACGCCCTCGCCAACTCGACGCCGTCCATGCCAGGCATCTGCATGTCGAGCACGGCGATGTCGAAGGTGTTTCCGGCGCGAACCCACTCGATGGCCTGAGCGCCCGACTCGAACTGCACCGAATCGAGGCCCCATGCCGTCGCCTGTCGCGTGAGGATCAGCCGATTCGTCGCATTGTCGTCCACCACGAGCAGCCGCCGGCCCGTCAGCGATCGCACGTCAACTGGCGAAGTGGTCGGCGTGATGTCGGTCGCACGAGCGCCAAGCGTGAAGTGGAACGTCGAGCCGCGTCCCACTTCGCTGTCGACCCAGATGCGGCCGCCCATCATCTCGCAGAGCCGCTTGCTGATCGCGAGGCCCAGCCCGGTGCCGCCGAAGTTGCGAGTCGTGGACGCATCGACCTGACTGAACGAACGGAACAGGCGGTGCAGTCGATCCGCCGGAATGCCGACGCCAGTGTCCCGGACGGAGATCTGCAGCAGACACGGATCCCCCGGCGCCGGCGCTGTCTGGGCACGACGAACCGCCACGTCGCTCGAGGGCTCCGGCTCCTGATGTGCGAGCCGGATGTTGACCACGACCTCGCCGCGGTGTGTGAACTTGACCGCATTGTTCACGAGGTTGACGAGAATCTGCCGGACGCGGGTCACATCTCCGATGACCGCTTCCGGCACACCGGGTTCCATCAGGTAGCCGAGCTCGAGATGGCGTTCGGAGGCGCGGACCGCACACAAGTCGAGCGTCTCCTCGACGCAATCGCGCAGGCGGAAGGGTTGTTGCTCGAGTTCGAGCTTGCCGCTCTCAATCTTCGAGAAATCGAGGATGTCGTTGATGATGGTGAGCAGCGAATCACCGGACGTGCGCGTGATGTTCACGAACTCCTTCTGCTCCGGCGACAGCGTCGTGTCGAGCAGCAGGCCCGTCATGCCGATGATGGCATTCATCGGCGTCCGGATCTCGTGCGACATGTTGGCGAGGAACTCCGACTTCGCACGATTGGCCGCTTCGGCCTCGTCGCGCAGCGACGCCGCGACTCGCAGCTGATCGCGAATCACGTCCGTCTGACGTCGAACACGCCGTCTGAGCACCGCCACCCACGCGGCAACCGCGAGCGCCCCGGCTGTCACGATTCCGAGCAGGGCCGCGAGGTTGCGCAGCGTCCACCACGGTGCGGCAACGACGACTCGCACGTCCTGCGGCGATCGCAGCAGCAGCCGGAACGATTGCACGAGGGGGCCGCCCGCCTGGTTCAGAACAGAGGGGTCCGTCTGTGTCACACAGATCCCCGTCACCGAGACGATGGTGCCAGGCGCGAGATGATCGAGCCCCGATTCCGTGGGCGTAGCGTCGAGCGTGGCCGTGAACAGCTGATCACCCGCCTGCAGCGTGACGATCTGCTCATGCGATCGCTTCACGACGTGCTCGATCACCTGGGCGTCGAGTCGGACCAGCGCCGCATGGCGTCCGCCGCCCATCGCATCGTCCACCGTCAGCAGTGTCGGTTCCGGCGGAGGCCCCGCACCGAGCTTCCGGATCAGTGCGTCCTCCAGCTCGGGGGCCGCATCGCCGGCCGTCGGGAAACCGACCACGTCCACGCGATCTCCCGGGCTGAGGCGGATCGACTGGGCGATCTTGACCCTCAAGCCAATGCCGTGGTCGCGGATGAACACGCGATCCTGCCGCTGCATCGTCACGACACCACGCACGCGCGTGAGAGCCGCAGGATCCTCGGTGAGACTGAACTCCAGTAAACCCGCGCTCGGACGCAGTGGCAGGCTGAACGGGTCGCTCGCGAGCGCGTTCTGAATTGCGGTCTCGTCGAGCGACGGCACCATCAGCTTGATGCCGACGAGCTGGCGCCGGTCGTTGAAGACCGCGCCGCAGACGCCGCGCACGCGCAAGTGACCGCCGATCAGTCTGGTCGGCAGGACGACGCCAGGTTTTCGGGGCACGACGATCGGATACTTGTGCGATCCAGAAACCAGCGTCAGCGCGATGTGGATGTCGTTGTCAGCGAGCGCGACGCTTTGCACGAGACCGTCGGCTTCGACCCAGGCACTGTCGAAATGTCCGGAGAGCAACTGGTCGAAGGGCACGCGCTGCGGAGCGGGCAGGGTCCCGCGGCCCAGAACGCGGATTCGCGGCTCGACGACCATGGGCGCAAAACCGCCACGCGCGCTGAATCCGTCGATTTCCACCAGATCTCCGGTCTCGAGTTTCGGCGGATTTGGAATCTCCGCGTGCACGTAGATCCCACCGGACTCATCCTGAATGAACAGGTTGGCCCACGGCTGATCGTAGTACGTCACCACGCCGCGCAACCGAACCGGGTAGCGCTCCTTGGCCGCGAGTGGCGACAGGCCATGCACGGCCGCGACGGTGGTGAGGAGTTGTGTGGATGGGGCCGTGTTCCCGGACGCGCTCGGCTCCTCAGCTGCTGGACGAATCACTGCGTTTTCGATCGTCCGATGCGTCGCGTCGCCGCTGACGAAGCCGAGAACGTCGGCGACACCTCCTGCCACCAGGTCGGCGCCGGCGGCATCGGTCTCAATCTGGCCGGTGCTGTCGGCAAGGACCAAGACTCCGTCCGCTCGCTCTTTGACGTGGCCTTGCAGGCGCACCCGGTGGTACGGCGCCCGGCCGAGCGTTGCGAGACTGGCCACGGTTCGAACGGGTACGGCGTACGGATCGCGCGGCGGTGCCTCGAGGACACGCACCTGAGCGCGTGACGGCACCAACACCTGCGCGTGCACGACTTCGCCATCAGTCGTACGGACTGTTTGCGCCACCCCGCGGACGCTTACGCGAGCGTTCACCACAGTGTCAGCGTCCGTCGCGCCATCGTCGGCAATCAGCGCAACGAATCGTCCGTCGTCTCCATCGAGATCCCAGCGCGCGAGCTGGCCGTTGTTCCGCTGCTCGACCACGGCGCTGCGGACGATACCTTCGACCTCGACGAAGTGATCCGCGTGGCTGCCTGCGACAAGGTCTGATGGCGGAACGGGCACCGCGTACGGCAACATCGTCGCGCCGAGGGATGCTCCGCGCGTTGCGAGCACGATCGTCGTGCGCCCGGATTCAGCGACGGTTCCGTCGACTTCAATCCGGTCACCAGGTGCAAACGCGAGCGTCCCGAGCCGGCTCGTGTCGATCGTGAGGGTGGCCTGATCGTTCTGCACTATGAGGCGCGGCTGACCGGGGAAGCGGTAGGTCACGATCCCCTTGACGTGGGCGTATCGTGGAGCGATTCCCGGACCAAGCAGCGTGCGGCCCGCGACAGCTGCCACCACACATGCGGTGGCTACACCTGCCCAGGCCAGGAACTGGCGCCACGAAAGAGACGCAGCGCTCCCGTCCGCACGATCGGTATCGTGGACCTGGGGCTCCATGCCTGGGTCAATCGGCGAATCGAGAGTGCTTCATGAGCCAAAGGCGCACACAGGGACGGAAAGGTGCGGACGGAAGGTGCGGACGGAGGGTGCGGTCAATAGGTGCGGACGGAAGGTGCGGCAGGAGGGTGCGGCCTGTAGGTGCGGACGGAAGGTGCGGTAGGACGGTGCGGTCATTAGGTGCGGCAAGAGGGTGCGGCCTGTAGGTGCGGACGGAAGGTGCGGCAAGAGGGTGCGGCCTGTAGGTGCGGACGGAGGGTGCGGTAGGACGGTGCGGCGTGCGCAGTGCGAAGGTGCGCAAATGTGTGTCGGGCACCGGCGACTTGGGAGTTGGAAAATTGGGAGTTGGGAGTTGATCCCGGCCGCGTCTATCTAAGGCCGAAAACGTTGAGCTCTCCCTGCGTGACCACAAACACCTTTCCATCGTAGACGGTGGGAACCGCGAATCGCAGGCCGACCGACAGTGTGTCGCGGTCTCCCGTTGGAGCAATGCCGGCGCGCTGGTCGTCGGCGCTGCCGCTGCTCTTGTACAGAACATGCGACAGGTCACCAGCATCGAACGCATAGAGCACGGCTGGCGTCCCCGTCGTCTCACCTGAGTCCACGGCCCACACGATGCCGCCCTGATCCAGGTTTGCGGTGATCGAGGTCGTCACACCGGGAAAACGGAACGTCGTGGCGGAGGCCGACGACGGCTCGTTGGCGAGGCCACCCTCGACAATGTCGAAGGCTTTGAGGTGGTCGCCGGCGGCCGCGACATAGACGCGTCCTGCGAAATACGAGGGCGAACTGAAGATGCCGTGGCCACGAAACACGTCGGGCAACCGGTCATCCGCATCGGCACCACTGGCGTTCTTGAACACCTGTAGAACGGGATCGCACGTCTCGGTCCACGCACGTGTCACGGCGGCGCGACGGGCCGAAGCAATCGCCGTCAGCGCGTCCGTGCTGCATTCGCTCTGATGCACGTTGTCGCTGGTGAACTGATCGCGGTCCAGGACGTATATCAATCCCTGTTTGCCGCCAGCGATCAAGAGATGTGGCTGAGGACCTGGTTGATCCGGCAGCAGGAGTGTCCCTCCGGTGCCAATGTCCAGGTCGTAGTCGAGCAGGAACTGAGGATTGAATGGCTCGAAGTAGTCCAGGACGCCGAAGGCATTCTTGTCGAGAATGGTTTCGCGATCCACAGGCACCGCAAGGATCGTGTCGCCCCAGTTCCCGGCCTTCGGATCGTACGGACCGTTCCCCACCTGCAGGTACATCGTCCCGTCGCCGTCGATGGCAGGTGCGGCTCCGCTATTCCAGATGCCTCCGTACTGGCCGTTCGGCGACGTGTTGAACACGACCACCTGAGAGAGGTGATTGCGCGTGTCGTACCCGAAGAGCCACCCGTAGTACGGCAGCTGATCGCAGTACGACGCGAACCCGATGTACACGATGCCGTTGACCAGCGCCAGCGCGGCACGCTGATTCTCGCGGAGCGGGTCGAAGCGAACCACGCCGTTCAGCGCAGGAAAGTCGGGAATGCCGTTGCCGGCCACGGAACCGTCGATGACGACCGGAGATCCAAGCGATGTCTGCTCCAGCCCTGTACCGAGATCGAGCGCGTGAAGTGCGAACGCGATCTGTCCGGTGTTGTCCTTCGTCTTCGTAACGACGTAGACCGTGTGCGTCTTCGGATCGATGACTGGCGTGCTCGTGATGCCGATTTCTGGAGCCACGGCGCCGCAGACTTCGCCGGTGCCGCCTATGTTGTCGGAATTCGGTGCTGGCGTAGCGCCTTCGGGAACGAGGTGCTGCTGCCAGATCGGCGTAGACCAGTGGGCGGGATGTTGATCGACGTCGGCGTCGAAGGCGTACACCGTGTCGTGCTCCGTCGCGACAATGACCAGGTTGAACGTGCCGCTGCTGGTGACGATGCCCGGTGCATAGAGCGGCTGACCGTAGACCATACCGTCCAACGCCAGGTGCGTCTTCAGGCGTCCGAAATGAAGCGGTGTGACCGTGGCTGGCGTCAGGCGCGTCTCGCGGAGGTTCTGTCCAGTACGCGCCCAGTCGTTGTGATACGTGAAGACACCCGGTGATTGGTCTTCCGCCTCGGTCGTCACGTGACGCCGCTTCGTGTCGTCTTTCGGCGGTGCTGAGGGAGGACGAATGCCTTGTGCGCTGAGAGGGCTGACCGTCACAAGAACAACGGAGACGGTGACGACCGATAGTGCGTGGCGCACGTGCCGCCGCCCATGCAATCGTCGTGACATCGGGTCGAATTCGCGCAGGCTGTGACAACTGTGGGACAGAAGCGCGAAAAAACTGCGGCTCATCCCTAGTCGAAACCGAGTAGACGAACACTCCGGATTGGGGGGATGGCGCCCGAGAAAAACGCCGGTGCGGGCCGACGAGGCGTGGTCCGGCTTCAGCGTAGAATGAAGAATTCACCGCCGTTTGTGACACCGAAAGGATGCTTGTGACGATCCGAGCGCTCACGTTGGCCGCCGCCGTTCTTTTGAACGGAGCGGCTTTGGCAACTGCCCAGGCGCCGGCGGCACCGCCTGCGCAAAGCTCAAGCGCACAGCCGACCGCGCCCGTCAAGGTCACGTCCGTCGAGGGCATCACCGAGTACAAGCTCGGCAACGACCTCCGCGTGCTCTTGTTCCCCGATCCGACCAAGGCGACCGTGACGGTGAACGTCACGTACAAGGTTGGGTCTCGTAACGAGAACTATGGCGAAACGGGGATGGCGCACCTGCTCGAGCACTTGCTGTTCAAGGGCTCGACGAACCACACCAACATTCCCCAGGAACTGACGGCGCACGGTGCGCGCCCGAACGGCTCGACCTGGTACGACCGCACGAACTACTTCGAGACCTTCCAGGCCAGCGACGAGAACCTCAAGTGGGCTATCGAGCTCGAATCCGACCGGATGGTGAACTCCTTTGTCGCGAAGAAGGACCTCGACAGCGAGATGACGGTCGTCCGGAACGAGTTCGAAATGGGCGAGAACGACCCCGGGAGCATTCTGGGTGAGCGAGTGCTTTCGACGGCGTACCTGTGGCACAACTACGGTCATTCGACGATCGGCGCGCGTGCTGACATCGAGAACGTGCCCATCGAACGGCTGCAGGCGTTCTACCGAAACCACTACCAGCCGGACAATGCGGTGCTGCTCGTGGCTGGCCGGTTCGACGAGGCGAAGACGCTCGCGCTCATCAACGACACGTTTGGCAAGATCGCCAAGCCCACGCGCACACTCCAGACGACGTATACGGCGGAACCTGCGCAGGATGGCGAACGTCGCGTCGAGTTGCGGCGAGTCGGCGACCTGCAGGCTCTTGCGGTGGCGTATCACGTGCCAGCCGGCGCGCATCCTGACGCCGCAGCTGTTGGTGTGCTCGACGCGATCCTCGCGGACGCCCCATCTGGACGTCTTTACAAAGCATTGGTCGAAACGCGCAAGGCGTCCTCGGTCCACAGCGAGTATCTCTATCTCCACGATCCGGGCTTCCTCCTGGTCGGTGCCGAAGTCCGGCCGGAGTCGTCGCTGTCGGAGGCGCAGTCCACGTTGCTGCAGACGCTGGATCAGGCCATCTCGCAGCCGGTGACCAAAGAAGAGGTGGAGCGCGCGCGGGGGACTCTCCTGAAGCAGATCGATCTCACGTTGAATTCAGTGGACCGCATCGGTCTGGAACTTTCAGAGTGGATCGGAGCGGGCGACTGGCGGCTGTTCTTCCTCAATCGCGACCGCATCAAGGCGGCCACGGTCGAGGATGTTCAACGTGTGGCTGCTGCGTACTTGAAGCCATCGAATCGGACGGTCGGCGAGTTCATACCCACACCCAAGCCGGATCGCGCCGCAATTCCGGCGACACCCGATCTCGCGACTCTGCTGCAGAACTACAAGGGACAGGCGGCGGCGGCGACGGGAGAGGCATTCGATCCCTCGCCGGCGAATATCGATTCCAAGACCGTTCGCTCGACACTGCCCAATGGCATGGCGCTGGCGCTCCTGCCGAAGAAGACGCGCGGCGAAACGGTCGTCGCATCAGTGACGCTGCGATTTGGCGATCTCCAGCGCCTGATGAACATGGCCACCGTCGCGGATCTGACGGCTGACATGCTGATGCGCGGATCGACCAAACATACGCGGCAGCAGATCAAGGACGAGTTCGATCGTTTGAAGGCGCGTGTGTCGATCTCCGGCACCCAGCCGCAGACGACCGCGACGCTCGAAACGACGCGTGCCAACCTGCCGGAGGTACTTGGGCTGCTGGCCGAAGTGCTGACCAGTCCGGCATTCCCGAGCGACGAGCTCGAGGCGCTGCGGCAGGAAAATCTGGCGGCGATCGAACAGCAACGCACCGAGCCGGATGCGCTGGCGCAGACCTCGTACGGGCGCCACATGAATCCGTATCCGACCGGCGATCCGCGCTACTCGCCCACACTCGACGAGCTGTTTGGCTGGTACAAGGCCACGACGCTCGAGCAAGTGAAACGCTTCTACTCCGATCTCTACGGCGCGTCGAATGCGCAGATGGCCATCGTCGGTGACATCGATCCGACCGAGACGGCCGCACTGGTGGGGAAATTGTTCGGCAACTGGAAGAGCCCGAACGGGTATACGCGCGTGCCGCGTCCGTATCAGGCTGTCGAGCCGGCGAACCAGGCGATCGAGACGCCGGACAAGGCCAATGCGTTCTTCATCGCCGGCCTCAATCTCAAGATGCGCGATGACGATCCGGACTACCCCGCGATGGTGTTGGGGAACTACATGCTGGGTGGCGGCTTCCTCAACTCACGGCTTGCCTCACGCATCCGTCAGAAAGAAGGGTTGTCGTACGGCGTCGGCTCGCAGTTCCAGGCGAGTCCCCTCGATCTGAACGGGTCGTTTGTCACGTTTGCGATCTACGCGCCGCAGAACGAGGCCAAGCTCGAGGCCGCGTTCAAAGAGGAGATCGCTCGAGCGCTGAAGGACGGCTTCACCGATCAGGAGATCAAGGAAGCGAAGTCCGGGTACCTGCAAGGACGCCAGGTCAGCCGCGCACAGGACGGTCCGCTGGCGAATCGTCTGTCGCAGGATCTGTTCCTCAAACGCACGTTGAAGTGGGACGCGGATCTGGAAGCCAAGATCACGGCGCTGACGCCGGCGCAGGTGCAGACCACGCTTCAGAAATACATCGACCCGGCGAAGTTCGTGATCATCAAGGCCGGCGACTTCGCCGGCGCAAAGTCGGCGCCTGCTCAACCGGCGCAACCGGCGCCGACAGGAACGGCTGCTCCAAAACCGTAAGGGTGAAGGCGGGGCGTTGGATGATCGTCCGATGCCCCGCCGGATCAACTCCAACTCCCAACTCCCCCGCCTTCGCGCTCGCGTCGCAAGCGCGCTTCGGCGAGGCCTTCGGCCGTGCAGCGCCGTACGCCGTGAGCCTAGTGCCGGCTCTTAGTAGCGTTGTTGATCCACACGTCAATCCGCGGCGCGTCCCAGTTGTAAGGCTTGTTCAGGACGTCCAGATCACCATCGCCATCGAGATCTGCGAGGCGCGTCTCGTGGAACCCGTGTCCGACGGCCATCTCCGTGACTCGGAAGTGTCCCTCGCCATCTCCATACAGGATGAATGCGGTCGCCTTCGGATTGTCCGGCGCCGTTTCTTTCTCCCGCCACTTCGCCATCTCCGCTGCAAGAATATCGAGATGCCCATCCCCGTTGATGTCGCCGAGATCGAGGGAGTGGCCGTGGACGAGATCGCGGCCAATGAGATCGCGTCCTGACCAGTCCGCCTCGCGGGTCGGGTCTCCGCTGCATTCGTAGATCTTCAGCGGCCCGCTGCCGTCGCCGGGCGCGATCACAATCTGCAACGCCTTACCAGGCTTGAAACGGCCAGCCGCGATGCGGCCACCGATCGTACCTACCTTGATCGGCCGGAACCGGTCGCCGCCGAGATGTTTGAACCAGAAATTTCCCGCGAGCAGATCGATCTGGCCATCTCCGTCGACATCGGCCGCCGCCAGTCCCTCCGCGTACTTGAATCCGCCCGACGGATCGCCAGTCTCGCCAGCCGACCCCGTGAAGATGGCCGTGCGCGGCCATGACGTCGCCTCTCGCGGGTGCGCGGGAATGTCTGCGAGAAACAGGGTCTTCGCTCCCTGATTCCAGAAAACCAGCTGCGGATGGCGAGTCCCTTTGAAGTCGCCGAATACCTGGTCGTGGTGCTGCGTTTCGCCATCACCCTTGATCAGGTGGCGCTTCCACGGTACCGCCGGGTCGAAGCGCGGTGCGGGATTCTCCCACCACCACATCTCGCGGCTCTGCCAGTCCCCGCCAAAGACGATGTCGAGATCGCCATCGCCGTCGATGTCGTACGCTGCACCGCCGGCTTCGACGGTCAGAAAAGCGGGATCGATCACCAGCCGCGTCCAGGACGTGCCGGTCCTCCGATACCAGACGAGCGCTGGGGCAACCTCGCGGAAGCTGATGACGAAGTCGGCGATTCGATCGCCGTCGAGATCGGCCACGAGCGCTCCCGTCTGCTGCGTGGACGTGCCCGGTGCGGGCAGGTCGCCTCTACGGCTCGACAGATCGGTCCATTGCGGATCGGCTCCCAGCACGGTCGCCGCCAGGATGAGGGGTGCAGTGAGAAGAAGAAGGATCGTTCGCACGCGTCGCTCAGTGAAACTCTACAGCAGTCGTACGCACTATGACTGTAGGTCGGAGTCCGTAAGTCCGTAAGTCCGTAGTTCGTAGAAAGGTCGCGCAGCCTCGTCGTTATTGACTTCGATCTATGGTCCGCCGATGATCGCGCGCAAACACGCGGTACTCAGGCCAACCTCGACCGTACGGAAGAGCCGTTGCCATGCTCGAGCAGCTCCAGAAGGCACTCAGTGATGCGTTCTCGTTGGCCACCCTGGAGCGGATGGTCACGTTCAAACTCCACAAGGATCTGTACGACTACGCCGCGCCCGGCAACAAACAGGACGTCATCTTCGATCTCCTCGACGCAGCCACACGCGAGAACTTCGTCGAGGAGTTGATCGTCGGCGCGCGTGCGTTCAACCCCAACAACGAGACGCTTCGAGAGTTTGCCCGCCAGTACGGTCTCGAATCCACCGGAAAGAATACGCAGGAACTCGAGCGGATCATCGTTGCGGCTAATGAGAACCTCGATCCCGTTCAGCTGCGGCAGTGGATCTTCGAAGCTGAAACGCGTGTGTGCCGGATGGAAGTCTCGACGCCGAGAGGCATCACGTATGGGACAGGGTTCCTGGTCGCGCCGGCGGTCGTGATGACCAACTATCACGTCCTGAGCGAGGTGATCGCCAAGAACGTGTCCCCCGACAAAGTCGTGTGCCGGTTCGATTTCAAACGCACGCTCGCGCGGACGGTCGAATCCGGCGTGGAGTGCAAGCTGGCGGCAGATTGGTTGATCGATCAAAGCGAGGTTGGTCCGTTCGACGAACCCGCGTCCGATCAACTCGACTTTGCGGTGGTGCGTTTGAGTGCGGAACCGCCGCGCGCCGGCGATCAGGGCAGCGTGCGCGGCTACTACCAACTCAACAACACACCCGTACCGACAGCCGATGCCGCGTTGTTCATCATGCAGCACCCCAGCGCTCGCGCGGCGGAACTGGCGATGGACACGAAAGCCGTCATCGGCACGAACAACGCGCGCACCAGGATTCGCTACCGCACCAACACTGAAGCCGGGTCGTCCGGCTCACCCTGCTTCACGTCGAAGTTCGAGCTTGCTGCGCTCCACCACCTCGGCGACCCGAACACCGATCCGGCACAGAAGCCGGCTTACAACCAGGGCATTCCGATTGGTCTGATCACCGCGCGGCTCAAGGCCGGGCCGCAAGCAGCCACTCTGGGCCTGGCCTGAGCCATGGCATTCACCGCTCCGCAACGAGCCGATCTCGCTGATGCGCTGATAGCTGCGTTCAACCGCGGAACGCTCGATATCGCCGTCCGCGATCACCTCGGTCCGCGGCTGGACGTGATCACCGCCAACGCAAACTTCCAAGAAGTCGTAAAGGAGCTGTTGGACTGGGCCGAGGCGCAAGGCTTCGAGCGCGCCGTGGTGCGCATGACGCTGGAAGCGAATCCTGGGCACCAGAAGATCGTCGCCTTCATGGAACACCATCGCGAGTTCCCGGCCTTCCTCGTCCCGGAGCAACGCGAACGCTTCCGCGCAGGTCTGTTCAACGTCGTCAAAACGGTGGGCGATCTACGAGCCCTGCTCACGCCTCCGCTCGCGACACAGCCGGCAGGATTCCTCGACAACGCCGCCGACGCATCGTCGGCAGAGACGTATCTGCCACTGCTCATTCGCCTGTCGGATCATTTTGGCTTCGTGCTGCTGCTCATCGAGCGCGTGCTGGAACGGTTCCCTGCGAACGCCGTCCTCGAATCACAGGTCCGCCCACTGATGGCGTCCATCCGAAGCCGCGAGCCAGCGGCGGGCGCCGCATCAACGAACCCGTTCGATGCCTGCGATCTTGATGGCACGCTCATGATCGATCGCGCTCCGCTGCGCCAGGCGATGCGAGGTCTCTCCGGAGGCGGCAATCCACGCATCGTCGGTGTCGCGGGCGACGCGCGAAGCGGCAAGACGCATTCGAAGTATTTCATCCAGCACATATCGGAGAAGGAACAGACGTACGACGCCGTCATCGTGGATCTGAATGACGAAGCGCCAGCGACGTTCCGGCCGGATCAGCTGATCAAGCGGATCGTTCGCGGCTGGGGACGGAACGACCTCGTCGCGTCGATCCCGACGCGCGACCCGGTAGAAGTCGAAGCGCGATGGGTCATCGATCTGGCCGGGTTTCTGGTCGGCGAAGTCCGCAAGTCACAGCGGCTTCTGGTCGTTGTGCTCGATGGGTTCGCCAACGAGAAGCTGCATCTGCTGACACATGAACTGCTCACGAAGCTGGTGCGGATGGCCAGCGTCGAGAAGTACCTTCGGCTCGTGCTGCTGCACTATCCCGACGAGGTCCTTGCCAACGAGCCACCCGGCCGGATCGAGACGCATCGCATCGCGCCACTCTCCGAGACTGACGTTCGGAATTTTGTGAGCGCATACGCGATGACCTCCGCAGGTGAGGCGCCACCGCCGGAGTCGATCGACTTGATTGTCAGCAACGTGTTTGCCAACCCGACGCCGACGACCAACGAGGAAGTCGCGCTGCGTGTCGATCGCTTCCTGCGGGAGGTGATGCAGCCATGAGTGCGCCCGGCCCCAATCAGCCGAACAAGGCATCGCGCTGGTCGGTCGAGAACATTGCCCGCGTCAAGGCGCGCCTTGCGTCCCAGTCTCCACCGACGCCGGTGGCGATGATACGCAATCAGCGGTATCACCCGTCGGCCGCGGTGGTCACACGATTCTCGATCAATCCGAACTATCACACCGATCGCGAAGCGGCGCAGAATCTCGTTGCCGACTCCCTGCTGGTCGACGAGTCCGATGGCTGCCAGTACTGGTCGCTCAAGAACGACGTGCGCAAACGCGTGCTCGCCGGGTTGCATGCGCGCACCGAGCTCACTCGAGTCCTCGACCAGGTGCCGGAGCGGCCTGACAACCTGCTGCAGCAGGTGCTCGAGTCATGGATCCGGGGAGAACAGAAGCCGCTCGATCAGCTGACGCCTCCCGAGTTGTCCGCGACGCTTCAAGTCATCGACTGGCTCGAGACGACCGAGCTCGAGGCCCATCTGCCCTCGACCGATGACGTTCGGCGTCGAGTCGAGTACGCGGCGCTGCTGCAGCCGTTCCGCGACCTGGTCGGAACGCACTTCCGAGGGCGGGCTCGTGAGCTCAGTGTGCTCCGCGACTATCTCGCCGACTCGGGCACACCGAACGTTTTCTGGCGACCGCTGCTGATCCACGGCCCCGGCGGGATGGGCAAGTCAACCCTGCTGTCGAAGTTCATCCTCGACACCGCCGCCAATGCATCGATCGCCATCATCTATCTCGATTGCGACCGCCCGGGCCTGGTGGCCGAGGAACCCCTCACATTGCTCGCGGAAGCCGTGCGTCAGCTCGGGCTCCAGTTCGAGCACTTGCGCGGCTCGTCGCTGCGCCTCAGAAGCACGTGGCTGGCGGAGCTCGCCAACTTCCACGTTGCGGCATCAGACGGCCTCGAATCCAGGCCGCTCGAATCGGTCGCGACGCGCGACCGGCAGAACTACGTCCATACGTTCGCGCTGTTCGCTCGTGAGTTGCCGCCGTCCGTACCCGTTTTGCTGGCGATCGATACGTTCGAAGAGCTCCAGTTCCGGTCGCGCGATTTCGTCACCGAGCTGTTCGAATTCATGAGCGAGCTGCGCGCTGCGTTGCCGCAGCTGCGCATTGTCATCTCCGGACGTGACGAGCTCCAGGGCTTCGAGACCGAGCGGCTTCCGTTGGCCGAGTTGGACGCGGAAGCCGCCGAAGGCTACCTGGCAGCCAGAGGCATCGATCGCCCCGAGGTACGGCGCACACTCGCGCGCGCATTGCGCGGCAACCCCTTGAGCCTGTCACTCGCGGCCGCACTCGTCACCGGCGGCGTCATGTCCGCCACCGAAGTGCGCGAGCTGGAACGTATCGTTGACGACACGCAAATCCAGGGCTTTCTGTACGGCCGCATCCTGGATCATCTGCACGATACGGACGCCGAACTCGAGAAAATCGCCCACCCCGGTCTCATTCTGCGCAGGATCACCGCGCCGTTGATCCAGCACGTGCTCGCCAAAGCCTGCGGCTTGACCATCGACTCGCCCGAGCGAGCGGAGGAGCTGTTCCGGCGTCTCCGATCCGAAATGGCTCTCGTCATTCCCGACGGTGACGATGCCGTTCGACACCGGGCGGACGTGCGCCGCGTGATGCTCCCCGCTTTGTTCGCCGCCGAGCGGGCACGCATCGATGCCATCCAGCAGGCCGCGATCCAGTACTACCTCGATCGTGAAGACGTGACGTCACGTGCCGAGGAGCTCTATCACCGCCTCATGCTCGGACAGCCGCGTGAAGAGATCGACAAGCGCTGGACCGTGGCCGGCGTAGACGCGCTGCTCCGCAACGCTCTGGATGACATGAGTGGTCCGTCTCGCGCGTACCTCGCGGCAAAACTGCAGATCGAGCTGTACGACAACGATCTCGATGCGCTCGAGCCGATCGTCTGGGAGCGCACGGTCACCACCCGCGCCGAGTCGCTCATCAGACTCGATCGTCCGCAGGAGGCACTCGCCCTCATGCGCCAGCGGGCCTGGCGCTCGCCTGGCAGCTCTTTGTACTGGCTGGAAGCGCGGTTGCTCCGACAGCTCGGACGGAGTCGTGAAGCCAGGCAGATCGCGCGCGCTGGCATTGCCTCCCTCGAGGGACGCCGTCCATCGCCGGAGCACCTGGACCTCTACATTCTCTCGGCCGAGATGGACGAGGTCATCGGAGGCGACATCGACTGGGAGGCGGCCGCCGCTCACTATCACCAACTGGCCGACGCGAATCCACACGAGCCTCGTGTCGTGCGCTTCGCACTGCCCTACCTTCGCCTCGCAGCGCGTACGGGAAATCGTTCGACGGCTGTCGATGCGTTGACGCACGAAGCGGTTTCGACGTTGTCGGGCATGTCGCGGCAGCAAGCCACTCAACTGGTCCAGGAGCTCCCACTCCTTGCAGCGTTCGATCCCTTCCGTACGAAGCCGGCCGATCCGCCGAGCTCGTCCGGCACGAGTCTGCGGGAGTCGTACGCGGTCGCCCCGAGTCCGGCAAATGACCTCGTGGACGCGTTGCTGGAGGCGCTGCCGACGATGTCGGACCTGTGGCTTCTGGTGGCGCGGCTCGACGAGAAGCTGGATCGGATTGCGAGTCCCAATGCGAGCTTGAAGGAGGCGACCCACGCGGTCGTCGATTGGGCGGAACGCAAGGGTCGAACCGGAGATCTCGTATCGACGGCAGCAGCGCTCAATCCGAAGGCCTCGGGCCTTCAGCGCCTGTTGTCGCACCAGGGCACGCGCGTCGCGACTCCGGAGGCCAATCCTTTCGAGGCCGTTTTGCTGCCGGGTGGCCGGCCGTTCCTCAACCGGAACGTGCTGCGTCGTTTCATGATGGGTCTGCTCTCACCCACACCCGTCTCTCGTGTGTTGTCGATTACGGGACCGTCCGGCTGCGGCAAGTCGTACTCGCGGGAGTACGTCTCCTATCTCGCCTCGGCGACCGGCGCATTTGAGCCCGGGTACTTCGACGTGAGTCCGGTGATGACCGCAGAAGATCTGGTTGGAGCGATCCACAGTGCCTTCCGATGGCGCTGGGACGAGCGGACCGACGAACCGTCCGAGCGCACGGCCCGTCTGGCGGCGCAGTATGCAAACCAGGTGGTGAACAAGGGACGACGAAGCAAGCGAATCACGCTCATCTTTCTCGATCTCGAAAGCGGACCGCTCCATGCTTCCGTCGTCGAGTTCGTGTCGCAGCTGTCGCGGCAGGTCGCGCAGTTCACGGCGCCGCTCGCCGTCATCGCGGTCGGCTTCGACAGTGTCCTGCCGCCCGACATGTGCCAGGTCGAATCTCTGGTTCCGCTGTCGAAAGACGATCTGGTTTCGGGCCTGCGACAACTCGCTCCCGGCACGGACGCCGCGCTGATCGATCAGACCGCCGCCGAGATTCTCGCGCGCGTTCCGTCCGATACGCCTCAATTCAACGCACAGCTGAACCGGCTTGCCGCGAGTTATGCAGCTTCGCTTCTCGATGCCATTGCTCCGGTGCGCATGTTCATCAGCTACGCGTCGCAGGACGAGAGCGCGCTCAACACCGTGCTCGACATCGTCGAACCGCTTCGCCGTGAGGGGCTCGTGCAGCCGTGGAGTACGCGCGATCTGCAGGCCGGCATGGAGTGGCGCAGCGAGATCGCGAAGCAGTTGTCGCTTTCGGAAATCGTTCTGTTGGTCGGGACGAAGAATTACGTGCGGCTGAAACAGTGGGAGTCGCTGAACGTGCCACAGCTGCTGACACGTCAGGCACGCGGCGAGGTTCGTGCGCTGGTCGTCCGACTGGACAGCGAAGCCGACGCAGGAGCTCTCGATCCGATGTTCCCCGTCGCCGACCTCAATAGCTTGACTGCTGCGCTCACCGACGCGGCTTCCGCCATCCGGCGCAGAAGGGTCCAGCGAACCGGGGCCGGCCGCTGAGTTCGTACTCCGTAGTTCGTAGTGCGTGGTGCGGAGTTAGGAGTTCGGAGTTCGCGGCGATCCGCAGACTGCAGCCCGCAGACTGAAGACCATCGAGGCTGCGTCCGGTCTATACTCGGACGCTCATGACCAAGACCTTGATCGAGGGGCTGCGGCGCTTCCGCAGTGATTTCTTTCCACGGTATCGCGATCATTACGCACGGCTCGTCGAAAACGGCCAGCAGCCGAACACGCTGTTTCTCGGATGCGCTGACTCACGCGTGGTGCCGGATCTCTTGACCGACACGCTGCCAGGAGAGCTCTTCGTCGTCAGAAACATCGGCGGCTGGGTGCCACCGTTCGAGCAGGACACCGGCTACCACGGAACGTCCGCCGGCATCGAGTTCGCGACGGTCGTGGTCGGCGTGAAAGACATCATCGTGTGCGGCCACAGCCACTGTGGTGCGATCCGCGCGCTGTACGAACCGCCGCGCCAGGACACGCCCAACATCGCGCGGTGGTTGGGACTTGCGCGCCCCGCCGCGTTGAACGAGCCCGTCACGCCCGAATTGATCCGCCGCACCGAAATGCGATCGATCGTGATCCAGCTCGAACGGCTGATGACGTATCCGATGGTTCGCGAGCGCGTCGAGCGCGGCGAGCTCGCGTTGCACGGCTGGTACTACGTGATCGAAGAGGGCCGCGTCTTCGCATTGGACTTCGAAACGGGTGAATTTTCTCCAGCGACAGGTTGACATCGCTCCCTCATCTACCAAATCTGTAACTCCCGCGCGCCGATCAAATTTGTAACTCACACTTGTGTCGACGCGATCGCAGTTGTGGGTCTACACTGCTTGCCCACGCGATCGCCGGAGTGCGCTCCGGCAGCATCAAGGAGAAACAGACATGAGTCGTCGAGTCGTGCTGTCACTTACCGCGCTGCTCGCATTATCCGCAGCGGCTGTCTACATGCGACAGACGCCGCTCGAGGCCCAGGCCACCAGCTGCGTCTCGCTGCCAACTGCCGGACATCTGAAGTCGTACCTCTCACAGGCCCCTGCGAACGGTGGCACTGTTGGCGGTCTGTTCAACGGCACCAGGATGTGGGCAGCAGTCGTCAATCGCGATGGCGTCGTGTGCGCAGCCGCGACATCGACGGTGGATCCGACGCAAGTGTGGCCGGGCAGCCAGGCCATTGCCAAAGCGAAGGCCTACACTGCCAACGCGTTCAGCCTCGACACGCTCGCGCTCTCGACGGCCCGCTTGTACACGTTCACGCAGCCCGGTCATTCACTCTGGAGTCTTGGCCAGTCGAATCCGTTCAACCCGGGGCTTCTGACGATGCCGAGAACGCCAACAGTGCCAGCACTCGCAGGCGGTCTCATCTTCTTCGGCGGCGGGGTTCCCATCTACCGGGGCGGCCGCATCATCGGAGGACTTGGCGTCAGCGGCGACACGTCATGCGCGGATCACGAGATCGCCAAGCGCGTGCGGAATCTCGCGAGCCTGAATCCTGGCGGCGGCATGCTCGTGGACGACATCACGTATTCCAGCGCGGACGGTGCCAGCGTGTACACGCATCCGCTGTGTCCGAACACATTCCGCAACGGCGCGTTCGTCGGCACGGAAGCCGTGGCAACCGGCTACTGAGACGCAACATGCAGAGGCGATGGCGACTGTGCCATCGCCTCTTCGTCTACCCGCGACGAATCACGCCAGACGGGTCCTACCCTATCAGCCCTTCGAGAAATGCCTTGGAGGCGCGCACGTCCTCCATCTGCTGCGGTCCGGACGTCTCGCGTTCGATCGTGATCGCACCCCGGTAGTCCAGCGCTTTCAGGCGCGCGACGATCTTCGGAAAATCCACTTTGCCTTTGCCGATCGGCACTTCCTCGCCGAGCTTGTCGGGATCCGTCGGCCACAGACCATCCTTGGCGTGAATGCCTTGGACGTGCGGTCCCAGAAGTTCGATCGCATCGACGGGGTTGGCCTTGCCGTACAGGATCAGATTGGCGACGTCGAAGTTCACACCCTGGTTATCAGTGCCGACGTCCCGCATGGCGCGAATCAGCGTGATTGGCGTCTCCTGGCCAGTCTCGTAGCGAAAGTACTGTCCGTTCGCGCGACAGTACGATGCGACGTCTCGCGTGGCGTCGATCGCTTCCTTGTAGAGAGGATCGTTTGGATTTTCCGGAATGAACCCGCAGTGCGTCTGGACGGCCGGGATGCCTGCCTGCTTGGCGAAGTCGGATGCCTTCTTGATCTGCGCGACCCGCGCGGCACGCGTCGCACGCGGTACGAGTCCGATTGTCTGCGGCCCCTGAATGAAGTCCCAGACTTCCTTTCCAGGTCCGCCAACGACGAGCGCTGTGGCCTCCAGGCCGAGTTTGTCGAGAGAAGCGCGCAGACGTGCTGCACTGGCCGAGTCGAACTCGTCCACCGAGACCTGACACGTCGGCACGCCGAGGTCGCGCACTCTCGCGAGCGCCGCGTCAGGATCGTGGTCGACGCCAAGAATCAATCCAAGACGAAGCGGCTTCTTGCCGGTGTTGGGATCCGCGATCGGTACCGCCGACATCGATCCGTAAACAGTCGATGCCGATGTGAACGGCGCGAAGGCCGAGCCGGCAGCGACAGCCGCCGACGCCTGCAGAAAATGACGACGTGTAGTGTGCATGGCGCTGATTGTGCCAGAAGGCTTCCCTGCCTTCCAGCCAGTCAGCGTGTCAATGCGGCGTGCTCAACGCGGCCTTCCGGTCGCGTGCAAGCGCTTCAACGTCGGCAAGGCCTGTCTGCTGCGCCATGCGAATCGCGAGATCGTACTGTGAGCGGGCTGCATCCCGTTCGCCCTCATGCGCGAGTGCGTCGCCGAATTTGATCACGACAGGAACGATGGCGCTCGGGGCAGGGCGGGCATCCGGTGGCGCGGCCGCCGACAATTCGAGATACGCGCGGTAGTGCGGCAGCGCTGACCGGACGTCCCCTCGCTGTTCCAGCAGGCCGGCGAGATAGCCATGTACCGGCAGCTGCGTCCCATCCCGCTCGAGGGCCCGCCGCCACCACTGCTCTGCCGCGTCCGCGTGCCCCAGGCGGAACGCGAGCACGCCCGCGTTCACCAGCATGTCGACGTCCTCGGGCCATCGAGCCGCGACCGATTCGGCGACAGGATACGCGTCTGCAAATCGATTCGCTTCGATCAGTAGACGAACGAGTGCTCGCGCCGGCGACGGATTGTCCGGACTGATCGACATCGCCCGGCGGAGCGCCGACTCCGCCGCGTCCGTGCGGCCGGCCTTGCCCTCGGCCTGCGCCAGGCGCAGATACGCGCCGCTGTCGTAGGGATTGATGGCCGTCGCCCTGATCAGACGCTCCGGATCGGAGTGACCTGTGGCGAGGCCGTAGCGCCATTGGTCGACGAGCGCCAGCGCAAGCAGTACGACAACGGCAGCGACTCGGGCCCCGATCGCCACGACACGGCGATCGCGCCACGCTGCCCGCGGGGTCGGGTCCATCACGCCTTCGCCGGACACCGGAACCGACGACTGGACGAGGAGCTGACCCACCCGCGGATTACGCAGCTTCCAGACGACACCATCGATCATGAAGTGGTGGATGTTGACGATGGACGCGACGATGAAGGCGCTGGCGGTGAAGTCGGCGTGCCAGCCGTAACTCGCGAGCCAGGGGATCGGCAGGAAGAGAGCCATACCGCCAGTGATGAGCGTCGCCCAATACGCCCGGGCGCTCCACGGCGACGCCGGCGACTCGGTTGCGGCATCGCGCGCTGCGAAGTACCTCGTGATCCACAGGTACTGCGCAGAGTGCATGACCGCGATCATGCCCGAGCTGTACCGAGTCTGCGGCGCGGACAGCGACGAGGCCCAGCTCAGCGCGATGGGGAGTACGAACCAGAGCGCCTGCGTCGAATACAGCGTCAGCGGCGGCAGGAGCGCGCGTCGCGGGGCCCGGCGGGCCATGGACCAGAATGCGGAGCCACCGGCCGCGACGAATACGAGTGCCGCCGTGATTTCGACGGGTTGCGCGATCCAGTTGGGCAGCGCAAGTGACAGAACGAGCGGATCGTGCGAGGGTCCGTTGTTGAACGCCGCGATCAGCAGCACGTACGAAGCCACGAACGCCACGTGCAGCCGTTGGCGCTCTGCACGCGAGACGTCCAGGCCGGCGCGCCGCAGGAACATCATCAGCAGGCCGAAGTTCTGTCCGGTGTAATGCCAGGGACTCCAGAGGACGTAGGTCGTGAAGAGCCATGGCACCAGCCAGAATCGCGCGTGTGCGATCACACCGAGCACGACGAGCGCGGCCGTCAGATAGTGCGTGTACAGCCGGTAGCGTCCGCGGTCGTCTCCGCGGTACGCGCGGTAGATCGTCGCCATGTAGTGCGGGTAGTTGCAGACGAGCGCAAGCCCGTAGAACACCGCTGACCAGCGGGGCACGTCTCGATCGACCAGCGTGTAGGATGCGAGCAGCAGCGGAATCGACCATCCGCCGCACCCGATCAGGAGGTCCGTCCACGGCCCCGTAATCCACACGGAGCGCGTCGGAGCAGCAGCCGCAACCGAGGCCATTGGTGAGAGATTGAACCACAGACTGAGCGAGGTGCATCGGATGAGGAGGAGAATGCCCTCGCGGGTTAGGCTCTCGGCTCGAGGCTCTTGGCCGTTGTTTGCCGTGCGCCGTGCGCCTTACCCCTTCGCTTGCCCCGTTGCCCTACGCTGTGGTGTTCGCCGCCCTACGCTGTTCCTGTCGCAGTCCTACGCTCTCGTCTACCGAACCGACAATGATGGCGCAGGCAAGGGCACGGTCGATGGCTCGATCTCGGCGCTCCATGCGGCGACTTCGTCACCGCTCATGGTCCCATGCGGCCCGAGACGCGCGTCGGAGAATCCCCACGCGTCGACGTCCACGAGGTACTGCGTGCGCGAGAGCAGCGTACCGCGGCATTCCCGCCCCGACCCCGGTGGCTGGTTGTCGCGACGCTTCCAGAGCTCGTCGAGTACCCATGCAGGGACGATGTCCCTCGCCGCCGGATAGACGTAGGTGAACAGCATGACGTGCGCCAGCAGGACGTTGCTGTGGCCGTCGAATCGCGCAAGGAGACGCTGCCAGTTCAGCTGTTTGCCGGAGTGCCGAAGAATGTGCAGGACATCCGCACCATCGAAGCGCTCGCGTTCCATGACGAACGACTTCGACCACATCATCTCTTCCGGCGGGCAGACGCGCACCGGCACGTCGAGGATTGTGCTCACACTGCCATGCGTCAGCCACGTGTCATCCACGCGGGCGAGACCGTTGCCGCTCGCAAAAATCAGGTCGACGAAGAATTCGCAGTACGTCGCTTTCCCCAGCCAGTGGGCGTACACGATCCGGGTGTCGATCCCCACGTCGCGTAAGGCGCGGCAGGCCGCGGCCCAGTCCTGCCGACGGACGAACAGATCGAGGTCCTTGGTCTGACGGGAGATCCCGGCCAGCGTCTCCATCGCGAACGTTCCGCCGACGAGAAACGGGACGTCCGAACGATGTAGCGTTTTGAGCACTGTCCGGTAGAACTCAACCGGACCGTCGGCGCTGACGTTGAGCTCGAGATCGGGCATGTCACTTGCCAGGCAAGACCGATACCAGGCATGTTCCCTGGTAGCCGGAGGACAGGCGGAGCCGTGCCACACACACTCAGGATAGGGGCCGTGGGTGATCTTCACTTCGGCCGAACGGCGAAAGACGTGCTGGCGCCGATTCTGAAGGCGGTGCAGGACACACAGCGGGATGTTCTGCTGCTGCTCGGCGACCTCACCGACTACGGCACCGTCGAGGAAGCGCAGGCGCTCACCAAGGAGCTCGTGAACGGCATCAAGGTGCCGGTGCTGAGCGTCCTCGGCAATCACGACTACCAAGGCAACGCGGTTGACGGAATCACCCGCACGTTGCGCGACGGCGGCATCACCGTACTTGACGGCGATTCCTGCGAAATCAAAGGTGTCGGCTTCGCCGGAGTCAAAGGCTTCTGCGGTGGATTCGGCCGCGGCGCCTTGGGGCCATGGGGCGAACCCGTCATCAAGCAGTTCGTACACGAAGCAGTGGACGAGGCGTTGAAGATGGAATCTGCGCTCGCCCGCCTTCGAACCGCGACCCGCATCGTCCTATTGCACTACGCGCCGGTCGTTGAAACCGTCGTCGGAGAACCGCCCGAGATCTTCCCGTTCCTGGGAAGCAGCCGTCTCGAGGAGCCACTCTCCCGTCTCGGGGTCACCGCCGTCTTCCACGGCCACGCGCACAAGGGGGCGCTTGAAGGCCGGCTCACATCGGGTGCGCCGGTTTACAACGTCTCACTTCCCCTTTTGACCAGAACGACACCCGCTCAGCCGATCCGATTGTTCGATGTTCGCGTGGATGAGGCTGCTCCGGCGTCATAACCGGCCAGCGGGACTATTCGGGCGTCCTAATCAGGTCCGCTGGAGGGACGTGTATGCAGGGGTCTTTGTATTGGGTCGGTCTCATGGCGTTGACACTCGCGGTACCGGCGGCGGCACAGACACGGCCGGCCCAGGCGCCTGCCGCGGCACAGCCGACCCTCGCGTCGGCCCTTCCGGCCGGAAGCACGGTGGGCTTCATCGATCTCGAACGTATCGCCGCAACAACGCGTGAGGGAAAAGAAGCCAACGCCAGACTCGACCAGCTGCGGGCTCAGAAGCGGGCGGAAGTAGACGAACGCGGCAAGCAGGTCGAAGCGCTCCAGACGCGCCTCGCTCAGAGTGAATCCGTACTGAGCGCGGACGCGCGGCTGCAGCTGCAGCGGCAATACGATCGGGCGCAGGTAGACCTGCAGCGCTTCACGCAGGACGCGCAGGCTGAAGTACAGAGCACACAGGAACAGACGCTGCACATCTTCATGCAGCATCTCTTTCCGATTGTCGGCAAGGTGGCGTCGGAAAAGAAACTCTGGGCCGTCTTCACCGTTGACAGTTCAACGCTCTGGCACGATCCCGCGCTCGACATCTCCGATGAGATCGCGAAGCGTCTCGACAGCGCCACGCCGCCGGATCAGAAAACCCCATAGCGACGTCTTCAGTCTGCGGTCTACTGTCTACGGATTTTCTCTGCTGACGGCGGGCATTCCCGAAGACTGTAGACTGTAGACCGAAGACTGTTGTGTCGCAGACTGCAGACCGTAGACTGCTGATTCTCAGAGAAACCGTTTATCGTCCGCGGTCGGTCCGTACACCGAGGGCACGGGCCGTTCAAGCAGCCGCAGATAGACCGTCAGCTGGCCGCGATGATGGGACCAGTGGTTGATGGTGTCGCGCAGGACCAGGTGGCGAGGCTCGTTCATGACCACCTGCCCACCGGCTTTCAGACGCCAGTTGGTCGTCAGCAGATAGTCGTCGTTCGTGTTCGAGAGCGCGGTGCGCGCTTTTCCGACCAGTGCGTCGAGTGTATTCACGAGCTCGCTCGTTGGAGGCGCTTGATATTGCCCTCCGCCGGGCGGCGTGAGATCGAGCTCCTCCTGTTCGATGATCAGGTTGACCCATGAAGGCATCGATGCCACGAGGCCGGCGAGCCGGCCGAACGGCATCGACTTTTCGTGCGGCTTCCAGTCATCCCGGTCGGTCGGTACGTTTTCGAGCACACGTCGCGTTCTTGCGGCTTCGCGATCCAGCTCTTCCTCAAACAGCTTCGTCAGCGTCATGCACCACTCTCCTGGCCTTACCTTACCAGGATCATTCGTGGCGCAACGCGACGAGCGGATCCACGCTGGCGGCGCGACGAGCTGGCAGCCACGTCGCCAGCATCGACACGACCGCGAGAATGCCCACGGATGCCATGACGGCGACAGGATCGGCCGCCGACAGGCCGTACAGCCGGCTCGCAATCAGCTGGATCGACGCGGCCGAGAGCGCCGCACCAGCAACGAGGCCCGCGATGAGCAGCCATCCGGTCTCGCGCATGATCATCCCGATGAGCGCATGGTGCTGGGCGCCCAGCGCCTTGCGCACACCAATCTCGTTCGTGCGCCGGCTCACACCATACGACAGCACACCGTAGAGGCCGATCGCCGACAGCAACAGGGCGACCAGGCCGAAGCCGATTGACAAGCGAGCGAGCAACCGATCCTGCACAAGCCTGGTCTGGACGGCATCGCTCACGCTCAGCGACCGCGTGATCGTCATGCCCGGTTCCATCTGCTGAATCAGGCGGCGCACTGACGTGATGAGCGACGCGTTTTCACCGACCGGTCGAATGATGAACGACAGGCCGCCTATGGTGGCCGCCGGCTGCGACACGGGCGTGTAGAAGCGGTGCTCGATCTCGCCGCGCAAGCGATTCTGCCGCGAGTCGCGGACCACGCCGACGACTTCATACGTGTGGTGCTCTTCTCCGTACTGCTGCGTGACGTGCAGACCGATCGGACTCCGATTCCTGAAAAATTTCTTTGCGAAGGTCTCGTTGATGACGCACACCTGCCGCCCACCGGCGCGATCCTCGTCGGTGATCTCGCGTCCGACGAGCACGGGAATCCCGAGCGTCGAGAAGTATCGCGGACCGACGGCGTCGTAGCGCGAGCCCTGATCGCCCTGCCCCGTCGGTTTGTATCCCTCGACCACGATCTGATCGCCATTGTCGGAGCCGCCGAAGAGACCGTTGTTCGAGACGGTGGCCGCCCGCACACCCGGCAGCCCACGCACGCCCGCCAGAAGCGCGTCGAACGCTGCCGATTGGCGTTCCGGCTCGTAGCCGGCTGCCTGCGCGTCGATACGCACTGTGAGCAGGTGGTCTCTTGCGTATCCGAGATCGACGTTCTGCAGGTTGCTCAAGGTGCGGACGAGAAGTCCGGCGCCGACCAGCAAGGGCAGCGACAGCGCCAGCTGCCCCACGACCACGATGCGGCCGATCCGGAGCCACGCAGCGGATCCCGCAATCCCCCGGCCTTCCTCGCGGAGTCCGGTGTTCACGTCTGCCTTCGTCAGACGCAGCGCCGGGAGCAGGCCCAGCAGCAGTCCCGCCGTCAGCGTCACCGCGAAAATGAATCCGAGTTCGCGTAGATCAAGCGAGGCCGGCAAACTGACGGTATCCGAGACGAGCCGCAGCAGGCCTCGCCGCAATAACACGGCGGTGCCAACCCCGCACACGCCGCCCAACATTGCCAGGCTCAGGCTTTCGGTCAGCAGCTGGCGTATCAAACGCCCGCGGCTCGCGCCGAGCGCCAGCCGCACTGCCATCTCGCGGCTCCGTGCCGTCGTTCGGGCCAGGAGCAAATTGCCGAGATTCGAGCAGGCGATCAGCAGGACGAATCCCGCTGCCCCCAGCAGCACGAGCAGCGGCTCTGAGAAATCGCCGCGGAGTGTAGAGGCTCCCGTCGAGGCCGGACGCACTACCAGCCGCTGATCCATGAAGCGCTTGCGCATGGTGGCGTCCGCTAACGGCGCGTAGTAGTTCGCGAGACCCTGCTGGAACGTGACATTCGCGTGCGCCTGCACCTGTTCGATCGTTGCACCTTGTGCGAGGCGCCCGAACACATGCAGCCACATGACCTTTTCGAAACTGCCCGGTGTGTCGTGCAGCCAGTCGCGCCCCGGCAGCACTGCGCCTTGCATCGCGAGTGGTACCCACAGGTCAGGCTGCTCGCCCACTGTTTCGCCAAAGAAAGACGACGGCTCGACGCCGAGCACCGTGAACACGGTGCCCCTGATGTTGATTGGCTGTCCGATGACGTCGGCACGTCCGCCGAAACGGCGCTGCCAGAAGTCGTGGCTCAGGACGGCGTAGGGCGCCGTACCGGGCGCTGGTTCCGACACCGCGTCGAACGTGCGCCCCACGAACGCGGGAACGCCAAGCGTCGTGAAGAATGAAGACGAGACGAGACGGATGCTGACTTCCTCCGGTTCGCCGCCACCGATGCGCACATCAAGGCGGTCCGCACGGCTTTGTGCGGCCATCACGGACTGCAGGCCGCTCGGGTTCTGCTGCAACGCCACGAACTCCGGGTACGTGAGCAGCGATCGATCCCCGTCCTCCTGACCCTGACTGACGCCAGCGACCGTCGGATCGGTCAGCACGACCAGCGTCTTGGGATGCGGAACCGGCAACGCGCTGAGCAGGACGCTGTTCAGCAGGCTGAAGATCGCGACGTTGGCGCCGATCCCCAGCGCCAGCGAGAGGACGGCCACAGCCGTGAATCCAGGCGTGGCGGCGAAAACGCGAACGGCGTGGCGCAGGTCCTGTTGAATCACGTGACGATGCTCCCGGAAGGCTGTAGGGACGAGATCGACGAGCGTCGTGAACCAGATGACAGCCGTCGCGCGCCAGCCTGCGCCGTGACGGGCGTCGCGGAGCTGGTCGGCGAACGCGCCCACCATCTCGCGGCCATACTCGTCGCGGAACTCGGCCGGATAACACCACAAGAGCGCGCGGTAGACGTCTGTCGCGCGCATTGCTACAAACGCCGGGGAATGAGGCCGGTCGCCCGCGCCTGGCTGAGAAGATCGTTCAACCTGCGCGCTTCGGCCGCTGCTGCGGCACGACCGAGATCCGTCAGCCGGTAGTAGCGCCGCCGCTCATCGCCGTTGGCCGGATCCGGACTGGTGCGCAGCTCCTCGATGAGCCCTTGCTCCAGCATCCGGCGGATGGCGCTGTAGAGCGTGCCGGCGCTCAGACGGACTTTGCCGTCGGTGCGCTGAGCCACGTCCTGCATGATCGAGTAGCCGTGCCGGTCGCGGTCTGCGAGAGCGACGAGGATGTGGAAGACAGCCGTCGGCAGCGGCAGAAATGCATCGAGATCGGGGGCTTCGCGTAGGTTCGACATGTGTATCGGCCATCACTATACCGAATATCGATATAGTTGGCCAGCTGCTCGGAAAGGACGTCCCTCTCCCGCGATCGCCGCAGTCGAGTTGACCGCGTCAGCGCGACGAGTGGCGCGAGAGCAACTCCACGAACGTGCGGCAGAAGCGATCTCTGTCCAAGTCTTCCTGCACATCCACGAGCTGCTCGCCCATACCGGGCTGTTGTCCGGGATCCCACGCCAGCGTTTCTCCATACCCAGCGCCGTGATCGACGTCTACGTCCACGTAGAGCCGCCGGCTCTTTGTGACGAGCGTCGGATCGAGCCATGCCACTGCGGCGATCTCGTCCCACAGATAGCTCTCTTCGGCGTACTTCGCGAGGTACTGAGCGCCTGGCGCCGGGGCGCGCGTCAACTCGGCGATCAAACGCTTGTCCATCCGTGTCTTGACCGAGATGTCGACCGTCGTCAGCGTTACTTTTGGCCATCGAGCGTGCAACACCATGCGCGAGGCTTCTGGATCCATCCAGAAGTTGAACTCGCGTCGCGCTGACGGACCGAACTGTGGATCGTCGGTCACCGGGCGGATGCTGCCCCCCATCACGACCAGCTCTTTCGTCAACTCGGGGAACTGCGGATCGAGACCAATCTTTCCAGCACAGTGGGATCCGAAGCTTGGAATTCACGTGACTTGAAGTCGCGG
>JADMIO010830124.1_pt1 | contig 106018 bp, 96 predicted proteins | sample 8958161 | NCBI WGS metagenome assembly JADMIO01 (sample SAMN16585339, study PRJNA669376) | soil metagenome | isolation source: Crop rotation soil | place: USA: Cullars Rotation, Alabama | collected 2011
GCCGCGACTTCAAGTCACGTGAATTCCAAGCTTCGGATCCCACTGTGCTGGAAAGACTGAGTTTTGCAAAAGCTGTTACTCCATTACTGAGGACCAGGAGAATAGACTTTGCACTGGTGTTTGCAATCAGCAAGAACCAATTATGCGGTATATTAAAGGATGTGATCCCGGCGCTTCATGACGAAGCTAAATTATGGGTGGCGTACCCAAAGCTCACTTCTAAGATAGTCAGTGACCTTTGCCGCGACTGTAACTGGGAAATGATATCATCCATGGGGTTCGAAACCATAAGTTCTGTTGCCCTTGATAATACCTGGAGCGCCATTAATTTCAAAAAACTAGCTGTTTCATCTCCTAAGAAATCTTCTATAACCACTACTGCCGGTTCTTCAGGCATTACTGATATCAAACTCAGGACTGTTGCCATACCGGAAGAACTTAAAACAGTTTTCAGGAAGAATAAGAATGCAGGTGATTTTTTCGACAGCCTTTCTCTTATCAATAAGAGGGAATACGTTGAGTGGGTTTCGGAAGCAAAAAGAACCGAGACAAGAACCAAAAGGCTGGAAACGGTAATCGAAAAACTCAATACCGGTAAGAAAAGCCCTACTGCCAAATAGAATCATCATCCCCATTCAACGCTGTACCATTTTTATTCGTTTTTATCCTGTATCATTTTGGATAAACTGTATTTTGTATCGATACAGCTTTTAGCATATACCGGGTAGATACTTATTTTATGTTCATTCAAAATGATCATGAAAAATCCCAGGCCCGGTATTATTTATAGATCACCGTACCAACTTCGCGGGTAAGTTCTATCTCCATTTGTTTCAAATGCTGGTGTGTTTGCAGAAAGATAAGCTGTTCCTCAGGTTTGGTTGCTTTTTCCATGTCGTGCTGGTTTTCTTCTATCATCCGTTTGATCTTCCTGAGCTTGAGATAATTTAAAGTAGAGATCACTTCTTCTTTGAACAATTCTTCCCTTGTTGCAATATGCCCTTCATAATGTTCCTTCCAGTTTGGGCTGATGTCTGTATTTACATCCATGATATTGATCACAAAACTGTGAAGCTTCTGGTCTTCATGGTATAAAAAATTCTTTGCAGTCGGTTCCAGCCCTTCATCATACCATTTTTTATAGATACCGATGATATCGATCAATATTTTATTGTCGATCATTTTATCCAGCTCATTCTCTTCGATCTGGCTAAAAATAAAATCAGCTGTACGTTGCTGGTCGTTCCATTTTTTTGTTCCAAACTCTAGCAGGCTTCTTACCATTGCCTGTTCCTGCATTTCATCTTTATTGAATAAATTCAACAGTTCTTCATCTTCTGCATTACTGTTTTCAACAGGCAATTCAACCGGCCTGTTGAACCGGGAATCTTCCTTGGAAACCTTATCACGGATAAACTTATTCACCAACGCATTCAAACCGGTTTCTTCTATCTTCAATAATTCAGAGACCTGTTTGATATAGTCCTGTCTTCTTGTAAATTCTTCTGTCTTGTTTATTTTGGAAATCGTTTCTGCAACCTGGTTCACTACCTGTGATTTCTTCGTACTATCATTACCGGCATCTTTTAAAGCGATCTCAAGCTGGAACAGGATGAAATCCTTTTTATTATCGGCAACAAATTTTTTAAACCCTTCTGCACCGATCTTATTTACATAACTATCAGGGTCTTCGTTATCGGGGATCAAAACCAGTTTCACATTCAGGCTTTCTTCCAGTGCAAGGTCAAGCCCACGCAATGCAGCTTTCACACCGGCGCTGTCGCCATCATAAATAATGGTAAGATTGGATGTATATTTTTTGATCAGCCTCAGTTGATCAGGAGTTAAAGATGTTCCGCCGCTCGCCACCACATTCTCAATGCCCGCCTGGTGCAGGCTTATTACATCCGTATAACCTTCCACCAGCAAACATTCATCGGCCTTATCAATCGCTATTCTCGCAAAATAAGACCCGTACAATATCCTGCTCTTTACATACAATTCATTTTCGGGAGTATTGATGTACTTGGGAGCTTTGTCATTTGTCTTTATGATCCTTGCACCAAAACCCAATATCTTCCCGCTCTGATTGTGAACAGGGAATATTATCCTTCCGCGGTAATTGTCCTGCAGTTTTTCATCACGCTGGGCCACCAGGCCGCTTTTTAATAAGAATTCTTTATTGTATTGAGCGGTAAGTGCAGCCTGCACAAATTCATCACGGCCTGTTGGATTGAAACCAAGCTGGAATTTCTTTATGATATCTTCCCTGAAGCCCCGCTCTTTCAGGTAGCTGAGGGCAATATCCTGGCCTTCGTCGGAATGAAATAATTTATCCGAAAAAAATGATTGGGCAAAACCGTTGATGATATATAAACTTTCAGCAGCCTGCTGCTGTATTTTAAATTCAGGGCTTGTTTCCGTTTCTTCGATCTCAACATTGTACTTATTGGCAAGCCAACGCAGTGCTTCTGTATAAGTATATTTTTCCTGCTCCATTAAGAAGCCGATCGTATTACCACTTTTACCACAACCAAAACATTTGTAGATCTCTTTGGCAGGCGAAACAGTAAAGGAGGGAGTTTTTTCATTATGGAAAGGACATAAGCCAAGATAATTTGCACCTCTCTTTTTGAGTTTCACAAATGACCCAATGATCTCTATGATATCGATACGGCTTAGTATCTGTTGTATGGTTGCCTGGCTTATCAAAATAAAATAATTGCTAAAATTAACACTCTCGGGCCGAACCAGCTATAACAAAATGTTATTGTCATTTTATTGTTTGAACGCTGGCATGGTTTGTGAAAAATAGGCTTAAAATTACTATTAGTCTCACAAATCAAATATCTTTAGCCTCTCAAAAAATCAGATATGAAGAAAATTTTTATTTTAATGCTGATGTTGTTTTCGGCCAGTTTTGTTTTTGCACAATCACTGGATGATATCGGCGAAATGATGAACAAGAAGGATTTTACCGGCGCCAAAAATGCCATTGACAAATACCTTTCTGATCCCAAAAATGCTTCGAAAGCCGATGGTTGGTATTTTAAAGGAAGGATATATAATTCACTTTCTTATGAAAAGTCAACTCCTGAAAATACTTTGTATGATCTGAAGGTAGCTGCATATGATGCTTTTAAAAAATACCAGCAGATCGAAACAGCAGAGATGAACAGGATGAAACTCGAGAACTATGCATCTTACCTGGACCTGTATTTCAGCTTTTACGACCTGGGCGCAAATCTCTTTAACAACAAAAGTTATGATGCTGCATACAGTGCCTTTAAAAAAGCATTGGAAGTAGAAGATTATATCCTTGCAAAAAAATACGTGTACACACAGGCTACCTTGCATCCACTGGATACAGCGCTTATACTGAACACAGCGATCGCAGCAACCCAGGCTAAAAAAGATGATGAGTCAGTTCAATATTACAGGAAGCTGACTGATGCCAATATTGCCGGAACCGGCTACAGGGAAGTATATGAATACCTGCTCGATTATTATTATAAAAAATCTGATATCGGTGCAGCAAAAGAAATTCTTGCAAAGGCTAAAAAAGCTTATCCTGCCGACAATGATATCTGGCTGCAGATAGAGATCGATAATATCGCCAAATCAGGAGACCAGGCTGCATTATTTGCCAAATACGAAGAGATCATAGCAAACGACCCGTCTAATTTTACACAGGCTTATAATTATGCAGTTGAAATTTACAACACACTGTATGGCAAAGACGCAAAACCAGATGATGCCAGGAAAGAAAGGCTTACAGCTGTTCTGAAAGGAGCCATAGCAAATGATAAAGGGATCGATGCAACCGTTTTAATGGCGAACCATTTATACAATGTAGCGGCTGATTACAGTACTGCAGCAAGTGTTATAAAAGGAACCAAACCTGATGATGTAAAAAAGAAGAATGAGCTAAAGGCATTGTCCAATAAAAAAATGGATGAATGCATTGTTTATTCTGAGAATGCAGTTAAATATTTTGACGGGAAGACAGATCTTAAGCCAATGCAGGTTGCAAACTATAAGATCGTTCTTGGTTATTTAGCTGATATCTACAATCTGAAAGGAGATAAGAAAAAGGCCGATGAATATGAAAAGAAAAAGGCTTCTATAAAATAATCCCGGTTACGTAATTAAAAAAGGCAGGTTAACCTGCCTTTTTTGTTGTAAGTTCTATTGTTGCTGCCTGAAATTGAATCCCGAATTCTGGATCATTCCCTGGAATTCTTTCATAGGCTTTACATCAAAGTCTTTTGGTATCTCGAAATCTTTATCGGTAACTTCTTTCTTAAGATCAATCTTGGTGACCTCTACAACCATCCTTCTGCCCCTGCGCATATTCATTTCATATTGCATCACAAAACCATTGATCTTATCAAGGCCATTCAATGAAGTAAAGTTTCCGAAATTGCCAAACCCGCCAAATGAACTTGTACCACCTGTTGAAGGAATATTATCAAATTTCAGTTCAGGGCTGTACCAGACTGCAACCGTATCTTTTATTCCCAGTAATCTTGTTGTAACAACAAGCGCTTTCTTACAGGCATAGCCTGCCACTTTCTTTGTTTCTTCAGTATAAACGATATCCACATTGGAAGCAGTATTTGCCGGCCTCATCCTCATGGCAGTGTCCCTATGGCTTGTATCGGCTTTTCTTCTTGCCTGCATCATGCTATCCATTTTCACCCGCATCTGCGCCTGTTCTTCATCCGTGATGTAAAATCCTGTTTTGTTACCCATGATCTCGAGCAGGGTGGTAGTGAGCTTTGCACTGTTATTACGAATGATGGTTGTTCTGCCCATATCATTCTTCATTATTGTCTTTACCATACTGTCCTTTACATAAGTGGTCGACTTCGTTTCACCGTCGCCGAAATTGCGGAAGTTAAAACCACCGCCCTGGCCCTGCTGAAGGTTCTGAACATCTTCTCCTTCGGGAGCGATAACGGTAGTTGTGGTGCTTATAATGGCCTGCTTTACCGGTTGCTGGGCAACTGCTGCCGCTGATGCGAAAAGCATCGAAAAAAATAAGATAGGTTTCATTAATAAAATTTAGGGCTCAAAAATAATCCATTCATGAATGGCATGGCCATGTGTGAACGTATAAAACAAATATTTAACTTGCAAGGTAGAAGCTGGAAGGTATAAGGTATAAGGCGGAAGAGGAATATGTATTTGCCTTACACTTTTACCCTTTGGCCTTTAACCTTACTCCGCCCTCATCAACTGTATCTCCGCACTTACCCGCAGTTCATCGCTTACCAATAAGCCTCCGGCTTCCAATGCTGCATTCCAGTTCAGGTCCCAGTCTTTACGGTTTATCTTTCCATTGATGCTGAAGATGGCTTTTTCATTTCCCCACAGGTCTTTTATAACACCTCCGAATTCAACATCCAGTTTTATTTTTTTTGTGATTCCTTTGATGGTAAGGTTTCCCCATAATTCATAGCTGCCATCATTGTCAACATTCTCAACAGAATCTGCCTGGAAAGCTATCTGAGGATGATGTTCTACATCAAAGAAATCTGCACTCCTCACATGCTTATCACGTTCTTCATTACCCGAATCTACAGAAGCGGCATCGATCCAGCAATCTATCTCTGCGGTCATGAAATCATCACCCGTCGTATAAATGCTTGCATCAAAATCCCTGAATTGTCCTTTTACAGTACTTATCATCAGGTGTTTTATTTTGAATTCTATATGGCTGTGTGCAGGATCAATGATCCATTTTTCTTTTATTGCTGTTTCCATGATAAAATAATTTTAATATAAAGATAAGGATGAGGTAAATGCCACAAAGCCACAAAATCACAAAGCAGCACAAAGACATGCCCTTCTTTGTGAAACTTTGTGCCTTGGTGCCTCTGTGGCAAAACAGCATTTCTGTGAAAAACCTGTGCATAATTACCTGCCGGTATCAGGCTGGATAAGCCTTTTGCTCAATTCATTATATTATTTTTACGCCCGGCTAAGATTTTCCCAAAAAATCTCCACAGGAATAGAAAATCAATCATTTTAATGTAGGTTTGCCACCTTATAAAAATTAAGAAAAAGTGCGTTTAAAAAGTCTGGAAATCAAAGGATTTAAAAGTTTTGCCGATAAAACTGTCTTGAATTTTGACGAAGGTATTACCGGCGTCATCGGCCCCAACGGCTGCGGCAAAAGCAATATCATCGACAGCATCCGCTGGGTGATCGGTGAACACAAGATCAGCAACCTCAGGAGCGAGAACCTCGAAAGCCTTGTATTCAACGGGAGCAAGACCCGCAGCGCCAGCGGCCTTGCTGAAGTGAGCCTTACATTCGAGAATACCAAGAACCTGCTTCCAACAGAATTCAATACTGTAACCATTACCCGTAAATATTATAAAAGCGGTGAAAGTGAGTACCGCCTCAATGATGTTGCCTGCAGGCTGAAAGACATCCACAATCTTTTCATGGATACCGGGGTAAGCACCGACAGCTATGCGATCATCGAACTGGGAATGGTAGATGATATTATCAAAGACAAGGATAATAGCCGCCGTAAAATGCTTGAACAGGCTGCCGGTATCACCATTTACAAAACCCGTAAGAAAGAAGCCAAATTAAAACTTGATGCTACAGAGCAGGACCTTGCCCGTATCGAAGACCTGCTGTTTGAAATAAACAACCAGTTAAAAAGCCTCGAAAGCCAGGCCAGAAAAGCAGAGAAATATTTTGAGATCAAGAAGGAATACAAAGAGGTCAGTATTGAACTGGCCAAAGCTGCATTGGAAGGATTCAATATCACTTACCACGACCTGAATGAACAACAGCAGCAGGAAGTTGATAAGAGGATCGAACTGGAAACCGCTATTGCAAAAGAAGAAGCATTACTGGAGCAGGAAAAACTCGGTTTCATAGAAAAGGAAAAAGCGTTACAGCAAATGCAGCATGCATACAATGAAATGCTTGACAGGGTGCGCAGCAAGGAGAATGAAAAAAGCCTGAGCTCGCAAAGACTGCAGCACCTGAAAGAAAGACAAACGAGCCTGCAGGATTTTATCCAGAAAGCAGCAGGACAATTGAGCGGCCTCGAAGAAAGCATCAGCTTTACCGGCCAGCAGATACATGATGAAGAACAAAAACTTCACGAACTGGAATCAAAACTTCATGAATTAAAAGAAGGAGTGGAGCAGAAGCGCAGCATATTTGATGAGAAGCGTTCAACCATTGATAATTTAAGAAGGGAGAACCAGTCGATACAACGCAACCAGTTTGATGCAGAGAAAAAGGTTGCGGTTGCAGATACTTCTATCCAGAACCTGCAGCGGACGATCGCACAGATCCAGGAAGAAAAAGCACAGCGCCAGCAACAGCTCACGCAGCTGGATGCTGACAAAAAAATAAAAGAAGAAGAGCTTGCACAAAAGCAGCTAAGCTTACAGCAGCTACAGGAAGAGCATGAATTCACAAAAGAGCAGATCCTGCAAACTCAGAATATGCTGGAAGGGCTTCGTGTAACGCTTGCCGAAGAGAACCGTAAGCTGGATGCAAAGAAGAATGAGCATGATCTTTTAAAAAGCCTCATCGATTCTTTGGAAGGTTATCCTGAAAGTGTGAAGTTCCTGCATAAGAACCCAAGCTGGAACCAGGATGCACCATTATTATCAGATATCATCTATGTAAAAGAACAATACAGAACGGCTGTAGAAAATGTACTGGAGCCTTACCTGAACTATTACGTGGTGAACAATCTCCAGGAAGGATTGCAGGCTGTTCATTTACTGGATGACAATAAAAAAGGAAAAGCAAATTTCTTTTTACTGGATAAATTCACGGAGGCCGTTAATGCACACCAGCCACAGGGAACCATTCCTGCATTGGACGTAGTTGAGATAGACAGCCGTTATGCAAAACTTGCTGAACATTTACTGGGCAATGTTTTCATTGCAGAAAATGAAGATGCATTGCAGAACAGCAACGGTGCCGTGGTATTGGAAAAGAACGGTAAGTATGTAAAAGGAAAATATTCACTCAGTGGCGGAAGCGTTGGATTGTTTGAAGGGAAGAAGATCGGCCGTGCAAAGAACCTTGAGAAACTGGTGGAAGAGATCAGTGCACAGGACAGGATCGTAAATGAATTGAAAGCACAGATCCAGGAACGCCATAATGAGGTGATCAGCTTCAACAACCAGTTAAAGGAAAATGCCATCAGGCAAACGCAACAGGATATCAATAGCCTGAACAACCAGGTATTTTCTTTGCAGAACAAGACAGAGAACCTGTTGCATCTTGAAACAACCAGCAGCAGCAGGATAGATGAACTCGATCTTCAACTGAAGCATAATCACGAATCCATATCAAGTACCAGGCTTGAACTCGAGAACTTCAATGCACAGCTTGCATCATTGCTGGAAAAAATGCAGCTGGTTGAAACTGATTATGCAACTGCAGAACAGGAATACAATGCAGCCAATGCAACTTTCAATGAGAACAACCTGCAATATACCAAGCAGCAAAGCAAGGTAACCTCAACCAAACAGGAACTTGAGTTCAAGACAAATCAATTGAATGACCTGAAGCTGCAGGTTGAGAACAGTACAGTGCAACTGAATGAAGCAACAGAGAACATTGAGCAGACAGCAACTGAATTAAAAGAACTCGAATCGTTGCTGCTGAACATGCTCCAGAATAAAGAAACAGAGGAAAGGAAACTGAATGAAGCAGACCAGGAATATTATAACCTGCGCAACGTGCTTACTGAAAAAGAAAGTGAACTGCGCCACAAACAGAAATCCAAAGAAGGTATTGATCATTTGCTGAACGAGATCAAAGACAAACTCACCGATCTTAAACTGCAGCTTGCAGGAATGAAGGAAAGGCTGAGTGTTGAATTCAAGGTTGATCTTGATACCATCATTGACGAACCACGCACAGGCGATACGCCGCTGGAAGAACTGAAAGAAAAGAATGAAAGGATGCGCAAGCGTCTCGATAATATGGGAGAAGTGAACCCAACGGCGATCGAGGCCTATACCGAGATGAAGAAGCGTTATGAATTCATTCTTGAACAGAAGAATGACCTGGTAACGGCTAAGGATAGCCTCATGCAGACCATACAGGAAGTTGAAGCAACTGCAAACCAGCAGTTCCTCGATACATTCAATAAGACAAGGGAGAATTTCCAGAAAGTGTTCAAGGCATTGTTCACTGATGAAGATACTGCAGACATGATCCTTGTGGATCCTGAGAACCTTGCAGAAACAGCCATTGATATTGTTGCAAAACCAAAAGGCAAACGCCCAAGCAGCATAGGACAGTTGAGTGGGGGAGAAAAAACCCTTACAGCAACCGCATTGCTCTTTGCGATCTACCTGATCAAACCTGCACCGTTCTGTATCCTCGATGAGGTTGATGCACCACTTGACGATGCGAATGTTGGCAAGTTCACCAATATGATCAAGCAGTTCAGTGAGAACTCACAGTTCATCATTGTAACCCACAATAAGATGACCATGAGTGCAGTGGATGTGATCTATGGTGTTACCATGCAGGAAGCCGGTGTAAGTAAGCTGGTGCCGGTGGATTTCAGGAATCTTGAGAATTAACAATTATGTGCTGAAGTGCTAATTGATCGATGTGCCGATTGGATAATCAGCACATCAGCACATTGATTAATCAGCATATTGAATAATCATCACATTGTTTTTTATGTTCCGTACGATCTTATTACTAACCGCCTCCAACATCTTCATGACCTTTGCCTGGTATGGCAACCTGAAGAATACCAGCCTTCCGTTATGGAAATTAATACTGATCAGTTGGGGGATCGCTTTCCTTGAATATTGCTTCATGGTCCCTGCAAACAGGATAGGATATTCAAGTGGCTTTAGTGGTTTCCAGTTAAAACTAACACAGGAAGTAATTACACTGGTTGTATTTGCATTGTTCGCTGTACTGTATCTGAAAGAACCTTTTCACTGGAGATACCTTGTAAGTTTTGCATTGTTGTTAGGTGCAGTTTATTTTATGTTCAAGAAATAAATGTGGAAATTAGAAGATAAGGAAATGTGTAAATAGGAAAAACTATTAGCCCATATTTTTTGATTTAGTTGAAATAATAATCTTGGATAAAATATTGATGATAGATTTGCATTTACTGATCAATTCATCGCAATTATTATCATAGCCTTTTGAATTTTTGCACAATAATAACCAATACGCAGTTTCTTCAGCTTCTTTTACGGCAATCTTAATTTTATGAATAAAGTCCGGCCGGCTTTCGGCATGTTGTGATTCTCTAACATTAGCTCCTATTGAAGTAGCCGATCGCAATAATTGCTTCGCAACAACATATTTATGGTTCTGCTCCAATATATCGACATATTCTATAACCTGAAGCGAGAATTCAAATGTAAGATCCATTATAAGATTTCTAGATGAAGTTTCGTTCATAATTAGCTTTTCAATGCAAATTATGGTTGTAAACTTTAGCGAAAGCCTGATCTTGCTAAAGAATCTTAAATAACAGCGAACTTATTTTACAAATCTGAAAAATATATTCTCACATCTTCTAATTTCCACATCCTCACATTTTCACTTCTTCACATTTTCACATCCTGACTTAGTTCTCCAGTTTCCCGATCCTTCCGCCACCACCGGCAAAATAAACTGCTTTACCTTTCTTTGCTTTCCTGCATACATGGAAACCATCTTTGCTGATCCATGAAAATGTTTTCCCATTATCATTACTGTAATCAACGCCGTTCAAACCACAGGTGATCCATGTTTTCTTTCCAAGCCATTCAACACAGCTCCTGTATCCATGCGGAGGCGTAACAGGCATTGTCCATGTGATGCCGGCATCGGAGGTCATCACACAGTTTTTCTTTGTTGAATCTCTTGTATTGAAATCACCACCCACAACCATAAAAGTTTTACTGTCTTTCACCGCAATGGAATTTGCGCCTGTAGTTTCCAGTCCCTGTATGATCGGCATGTTGATCTTATTATCGCGGATAAAAACATGCGAAGACTTTCCCCCTGTGATAAATACAGCTTCTCCTTTATTGAGTTTCCTGATATTGGTACCGCTGCTTGCAAAACAGGCTTCACCACTATCAACAGCAGGGCGGTTCATTTCAGGAATACCACGCCAGCTATCCCCGCCGTCAAAAGTCCTTGCAATGAACATCCTTCCTTTAAGCGGATCACCTATCACAATCCCCGACTGCTCATTCCAGAATTCCATTGCATCGAGGAACATACCTGGAGTACGGTCTTCAAAAACGGTTTTCCAGGTTTCACCTGCATCTGTTGTCTTTAAGATAACAGCAGGTGTATCTATTCCCATAATGACCGCGGTCTTTTTATCAAATGCTTCAATATCCCTGAAATCAGCTTTCTCAAATCCTTTTACCGTTATCCATTTCCATGTTATGCCGGCATCGGTTGACAAACCCACAGTACCGCCGGTTCCACTTACCCATACCGTGTTATCATCTACAACACTCAATCCACGCATGGATAATTTTTTCCCGCTTGTGAGTAATTTTACTGTTTGTGCATTCAATACATGGAAGCCAAAACAAATGATAATGGCAAGGAATATCTTTTTCATATGAAATCTTTTTGATAACACTAATTGAAAACGAATTAAATGTAACCGCGACAATTCAGTATTGGGCTAATTACAGATTGTTCATTGCGAGCCTACCTGTCGGCAGACGGGATACGAAGCAATCTTATTTATTTTAATGAGATTGCTTCACGTTGTTCGCAATGACGATTTCAACAAGCGATCTAATTAGCACGCTACCGGCAATTCGTGTAATTAGTGTTATTTCTTTACTTTTGGCAATATACAAACAAACTTATTCCCGAACCGCTATATATATGAGTTATAACTACCTGCCGTTGGATAAAAGCCATACAGATTTTCAGCAAATAAAAAATCTCCTGGAATTTGACCAGCTTGTTTCCATCACATTTGCTGCGCATGAAAGTATTGAGAAATGCAGGAAATACCTTGATGATAAAATGTCAGGCTCTGATGCTTTATTCTATGGCATCAACACCGGGTTTGGTTTTTTGCAGAACGTAAAGATCGATAAAGCCCAGCTCACCGAACTCCAGAGCAATCTATTGAAGTCGCACGCATGCGGGATGGGAGAGGAAGTGCCGCAGGATATTGTGAAGCTGATGATCGCACTCAAAATAAAATCCCTGAGTTATGGACATTCAGGCGTGCAGGTAGATACGGTGAACCGTTTAATGGATATGCACAACAATGAAATGCTCCCCGTTATTTATACACAGGGATCGCTGGGTGCTTCCGGCGACCTTGCACCTTTAAGCCATTTGAGTCTGCCATTGATCGGCCTTGGTGAAGTTTACCTGAAAGGGAAAAAGATGACGGCAGCAAAAGCATTGAAACAACTCGGATGGGAACCCATAACATTGCAGAGCAAGGAAGGACTGGCGCTCATCAACGGAACCCAGTTCATGAGTTCATACGGATTGTATTCACTTGTGCAGGCCGACCGTTTGATCCAATGGGCGAATATCATTGCTGCGATCAGCTTCGATGCATTTGATTGCAGCCTCGATCCGTTGAATGAGAATATTCACCGGGTGCGTTCACATGAAGGACAGGTTGCCACTGCGGCTTTATTACGTTCATTGCTGACAAACAGCCAGATCGCCGGCCAGCAGAAGAAGCAGGTGCAGGACCCATATTCATTCCGCTGTATCCCGCAGGTGCATGGCGCTACTACGGATACGGTAGCTTATGTTCAGTCTGTATTCATTAAAGAGATAAATTCTGTTACTGATAACCCGAATATTTTCCCCGACGAAGACCTTATTGTAAGCGGCGGTAATTTCCACGGCCAGCCTTTGGCGTTAGCATTGGATTTTTTATCCATTGCCATGGCAGAACTTGGCAGTATCAGTGAAAGAAGAACATACCAGCTCATCAGCGGGCAAAGAGGGTTGCCTCCATTCTTAATAAAAGACCCGGGGCTTCATTCCGGTTTTATGATCCCGCAATACACCGCTGCCGGTATCGTGAGTGAAAACAAGCAATTGTGTACGCCTTCAAGTGTTGATTCAATCCCCAGCAGCAATAACCAGGAAGATCATGTGAGCATGGGCGCCAATGCTGCTACTAAGTGCAGGCGTGTTGTTGATAATGTTGAAAAAGTATTAGCGATAGAGTTACTTACTGCTGTACAAGCACTCGATTTCAAACGCCCCCTAAAAACATCTCCATACCTGGAAGAGATCATTACAGCATTCCGTAAAAAAATTTCTTTCAACAAAGCCGACAGGATTCTACATGATGATATGATGAAAGCCGTAGAGTTCCTCCAAACTCATTCTTTGTGAATCTTTGTGCCTTAGAGTCTCTGTGGCAAAGAAACAGCCACTAAGACACGAAGAACTAAGGAGCACTAAGAGATCTTTTGATGAATGAGTACAACCGATTCCAGCGCCAGTTTAAACATATTATCCAAAGAAGATTGCCTTTGATCAGCAGACATACTCTCATGCGTAGGAATAACATCAGAGATCGTAAGAATGGTAGCCGCCATTTTATTTAAGAATTTTGCATTGGAGAATAAAGCAAAAGCTTCCATCTCCACACAAACACAATTATTCTTTTCAGCCATAGGAGGCGTTCCTTTTTTACTGCGGTAAAAAACATCACTCGAATGTATATTGGCAGCTTTTACCTGCATATACATTTGCTTCGCAGTTTCATTGATGAGCCCATAAGCAATTCCCTGGTGAGGGATATGATCGGCTTCAATACCAAAAGCTTCCCTTGCATAAGTGGATTCACTGAATGCATTGTCGGCATTGATCACTTCGTATAACTTGGTTTGCTCAGAATATGATCCGGCTGTACCAATACGGATGATGCATTCCACTCCATAAGCGCTGAACAGTTCATAAGAATAAATACCTATTGAAGGACATCCCATACCACTTGCACCGATGGTAACCCTCACGCCTTTATAAGTACCTGTATAATAAAAAGCATTGCGGGTCTGGTTCACCAGTTTCGCATCCTGTAAAAAATTATCGGCAATATGTTTGGCCCTGAGTGGGTCTCCGGGCATCAATACTATTTTAGCAATATCTTCTTTCTGAGCAGTTATGTGAGCTGTCATTCCTTAAGCTTTCGTTAGGTTCGAAGATAATCAAAGAATTTGAAAATAACTTTGTGCTGCTTTGAGTCTTAGCGTCTTAGTGGCGAAAAATATTGCCACGAAGGCACTAAGGCACCAAGTTTCACAAAGGATAACTAAATTTACCGCCAGTTATAATTATGTAAATCATGTCAACACTTACTTACGATTTTAAAAAATACAAAACCCCCACCGGAACGAAATTATCCTGTAAGGGCTGGATCCAGGAAGCAGCGCTGAGAATGCTTTTGAACAACCTCGATCCCGAAGTAGCAGAAAGGCCTGAAGAACTCATCGTATATGGTGGCCGCGGTAAAGCCGCACGCAATATTGAAGCGCTCGATAATATCATCAAGGCATTAAAGGTTCTGGAAGAAGATGAAACATTGCTCATACAAAGCGGCAAACCCGTTGCCATGCTCAAAACACATAAAGATGCTCCACGTGTTTTATTAAGCAACAGCCAACTCGTTCCAAACTGGGCCAACTGGAAACATTTTGATGAACTGGAAAGAAAAGGATTGATGATGTATGGACAGATGACCGCCGGTTCATGGATCTATATCGGCAGCCAGGGCATTGTGCAGGGAACTTATGAAACCTATGCCGCTGCCGCCAATAAGGATTTCAATGGAACGCTTAAGGGAACATTGAATGTAACGGCAGGGCTTGGTGGCATGGGTGGCGCACAGCCTTTGGCCATTACCATGAATGAAGGTGTTGCATTGATAGCAGAAGTGGAAGAGTGGAGGATCGATAAACGACTTGAGACAAGATACCTTGATGAGAAATATACAAATATTGATGAAGCGATAGATGCTGCTTTAAGGTACAAGGCAGAAGGTATAGGGAAAAGCATCGGCGTTTTGTGCAATGCTGTTCATTTGTTGCAAAGGCTGATCGAAAGAAAAGTTATACCGGATACTTTGACAGACCAGACATCTGCACACGACCCGCTCATCGGTTATGTACCACATACATTGACCAACGAGCAGGCAAATGTTTTAAGAGAAAAGAATCCTGATGAATACATCATACAGAGTTACGACAGTATGAAGCTGCACGTTGAACTCATGTTGCAACTGCAAAGTTTAGGTGCCATCACTTTTGATTACGGGAATAATATCAGGGCCCGTGCAAAAGAATGGGGACTGGAGAATGCATTCGGCTTCCCCGGCTTCGTGCCTGCATATATTCGTCCATTGTTCTGCGAAGGCAAGGGGCCGTTCCGCTGGGCTGCATTGAGTGGCGACCCGGCTGATATTGCCGTTACCGATGAACTCATCATGAATATGTTCCCCGAAAATAAAGGCATGATCAGGTGGATGAAGATGGCCAAAGAAAAAATTGCATTCCAGGGATTGCCTGCACGCATCTGCTGGTTAGGACAGGGAGAAAGAGAGAAGGCAGGACTTGCATTCAATGAACTGGTAAGAACAGGAAAAGTAAAAGCGCCGATCGTTATCGGGCGTGATCATTTAGATACCGGCTCTGTGGCCAGCCCTAACCGTGAGACTGAAAGCATGCTGGATGGTTCTGATGCTGTTGCCGACTGGCCGATATTGAATGCACTGGTAAATACTGCCGGTGGTGCAAGCTGGGTCTCTTTGCATCATGGCGGTGGAGTAGGTATGGGTTACAGTATACATGCAGGAATGGTGATCGTTGCAGATGGTTCTGATGATGCAGCCAAACGCCTTGCACGTGTGTTGCGCAACGACCCGGGCATGGGTGTTATACGGCATGCAGATGCGGGGTATGATGTTGCGTTGGATACTTTACGTAAAAATGACCTGGATTTTAAACAAAGATTAAAATAAAAATATTGAATATTGAACAAGCCTGCCTGACTGCGTCTAGCAGGCAGGGAATCTTGAATATTGAAGTGCCGAACTTCATCATTCAATATTCGATATTCAATATTCACATCCACGATGTTTAAGTTTACATTCCAATACCTTCTTTTTGCGGTAATCATTTTTTTTATTGAGTTGTGGATCGCAATGTCAGTTCATGACGAATTCATCAGGCCGCACGTGGGAGATTTTCTCGTTGTGATCCTGATCTACTGCTTTATAAGATCGTTCTTAAATATGGCTGCCTGGAAAACAGCTGTTTTAGTGTTGGCCTTTTCTTATGCTGTTGAAGTTTTACAGTATTATAATATCGTTGACCGGTTGGGGCTTCAACATTCAAAGATCGCAAGGATAATTATTGGTACCACGTTCTCATGGGCCGACATTGCTGCATATACATTAGGAATTATGTTCGTATTGCTCATTGAAAAGTTTTTTCCTTTTATTAATAAAGTAACGTCATCCTGAGCCTGTCGAAGGAGGAGTATTATATTTACATCTATATACCTACCCGGTTACAAACCGGCAGATTTAAAAGGCATCAAGTGATCCTGCGGAACACTTGCGCCAGAAGCTGTATATTTAGCTGTTAGCTGCTATTTTACTAAATTTAATCCCCAACATGCAAAAGACAACCTTACTTTCTTTTCTTCTCAGCATTTCAATAACAGCATTTTGCCAAAACAAAATTGATTACGGCAATAACAATACCGCGGCAAAATATTATCATATACGTGGTATAAATATGTACACCGAGCAATACGGAATCGGGAAGCCTTTATTGCTTATTCACGGTAATGGCGGCAGCATTCATTCCATGGCGAGTATCATTCCTTTCTTTTCCAGGCAATACAAAGTAATTGCGGTTGACAGCCGTGCTCATGGCAGATCAACAGACGCAGCCGATTCACTGAGCTTCGAAATGATGGCGGATGACGATGCAGCATTGCTCGACCAGATGCATATAGATTCCGCCTACGTGATCGGTTGGAGCGATGGCGGTATCATTGCCCTGGTACTTGCCATGCGGCATCCCGACAAAGTAATAAAGCTTGCTTCTACAGGCGCCAACCTCTGGCCCGATTCAACAGCACTGGTTCCCGCTGTATGGAAGGAAGAAAAGAACTACTATGATTCCACACACTTAAAAACATTTACCGGCGCAAAAGAAAAAAATGACTGGAAAGTATTCATGCTCGACTGGCTTCAACCAAACATTCCCCTGGCCGCACTGAAGCAGATCGTTTGTCCCGCGCTGATCATCTGCGGAGACCATGATCTTATCAATCTTGAACACACGATAAAGATCTACCAGAACATTCCCAAAGCTAACCTTTGGGTATTACCTGATTCAGGCCATGGCACCCTGCATGAACACACGGATGATTTCGATAATAAAGTGAATGAGTTTTTCCAAAAGCCTTATAACAAACGTTGATCTATACATCCTATATTCGCTATTCAACAGCTTAAACTAAACTTATGACCCTTAGAAAACTCCCTGTATTTATTTTTATCTTTTTTCTTGCATCAAATTCGTACTCGCAGGATACGAGCAAACCTTTATTGATTGCGGCTGACTCTTCCATATTTCAAAAGGTTGAAGTAGAAGCACAGTTTCCCGGTGGTATCACGGCATGGATGAGGTATTTACAGAATAATTTAAATGCCGATACGCCGATAAAAAATAAAGCCAGGAACGGAACATATAAAGTGATCGTAAGGTTCATAGTCTCTAAGGACGGTTCCATTTCAAACGTAACTGCTGAAACACATTTCGGGCATGGAATGGAACAGGAAGTTATACGTGTAATTAAAACAGGCCCAAAATGGGAACCGGCCCTGCAAAATGGAAGGCCTGTAAATGCATACAGGAGACAGCCGGTTACTTTTGTTGTTTCGGATTGATAAACCGCAAAAACAATATCGAACCCGGAATTTCGAAGTATAAAAACTTCATGATTCAACATTCCTTGTTCAATATTCAATATTCATCAATTATCGCTTGCTTCAAACAATTTTGAAAACTCCTCGCAGGCTTCGCGGCGGTTCTTTACCTCCAGTTTGCGATAGATATTCTTCAAATGTTTTTTTACGGTATTGATGCTGATGCCCTTTTCGTGAGCGATCTCTTTATACAGTTTATTTTCATTCAGGGATTCCATGACCCTTAGCTCGGCGCTACTCAACAGGTTAATTGACATAATTCTTGTTTTTAAAATTGATAATGATCTTTTTAAAAACCACAGCACGAGCTGTGGCTTTTAATTGCTGCAGAGGGTTTCGATACTGCATTTGTGGTTGCAGAGGCGCTTATTAGAGGTAGGTTAACAACGGCGGTCTTCATATTCAAACCCGGATCGATCGGAACTTTTAAAATTATTTTTTACCCTTTGATCTTTTATCAATGATCTTTTGCGCAGCTTCTTCTGAAAGATTTTTGACCTGCATTAAATAAACAAGTTCTTCTTTGATCGTAAGTATCTCCATCGCCCTGACTTTTGCAATAATTGCTGCGATAACAACGGTGGTTTTAGAAAAGGTATATGATCTTTTAGGTTGCATTCAGGATTTATAAGGCTATTGGCATGAATGGTGCCAGAATGCTGTAAAATCCAGTAATGGCTTATATTACGTTAGAAATGGCCTGTTAAATGTTTGCTTAAATAGAAAAATAAATAGCACTGCAATTTGCACTACAAAGCGGCAGTTTTTAGCACTACAAGCAGGCAGGAATTTCCATTTCTTATTCCTTATTCTTTATATTGCTATTCTTATGTTCAAACTTGTAAAAAATAAGATCACCTTCATTGGACTGTTATGCATTATAGCAATACCGTTTATTTCAAATGCCCAGGATCAAGCATTCAACATGCGAGGATCTGAAAAGGGGGATATATTATTGTTATGATAAAACAGGAGCTGAAGCAATCATAAGAAGGGAGGAGGGCTTTCAATATGAAAATGAAAAGAAGACAGGCGACAGCACCATGTACAAAATTGAATGGGTAGATGATTGTACCTATACATTGAAATATGTATCGGGTTCTGCTAAACAGGAAGCGGGCGTAGCGAAACTCTTAAAGGACCACAAATTTGCTTTCGAGGTTACGAAAGTAACGGATAAATATTATGTATATAAAGGTTACCTGGACAATGTAAAGAAAGGAGTATTGATGCTTTCCGATACGATCTGGTTCGAACCCAATGTTCATTTTGGAAATCCATTCCTGTTTGAACCCGTGTCGGAAGATGCGGTAAGTAAACTCAAAATAAGCGATACATCCCGCTATGCGTTGCTCTATGTTTACCGTATAGGAAAATTCACCAACTCACTTTTTAATTACCTGGTATATGCAAATGATTATATTTTATGCGTGGCAAAGAACAACTCGGGTTATATATTCAAGGTATTTAAAGAAGGCTCTTTGAAACTGACCAGTAAAACCTATAATGATAAAGCATCTGTTGATCTTAATATCAGGTTCGGTAAAACCTATTATACAAAATCATTAATAATCTGGGGCATACATGCCAACCTGAACAATTATAAACTGCAGATGGCAGAAGTTGATGCACATACGGGAAAAGAGGAGTTTGAAAAAGTAAAGCATAAGTAACCAATCAGGCGCAAATATTCCGCAGGATCACTTGATGCCATCCAGTTCTGCCGGATTTTGTCCGGATTCTAAAAAATTCGCAGCTATCTCTTGCTTTTCTAAATCCATTTTACTATTTTAACATCGAGTTGTAATAACACGATTTTTGAAGGATTTTTTTAAGTGACACTTCAGCCTTCCAAAATTGTTGTGTCAAATTTTAAAAGACGATTTGTGTCGACACAAAATTACCTTTTTTTCAAATGTCACAAAATTGAAAAAAAAAATTTTGACACAAATTTGAATGGGCCAGGTTGAACCGTAAAATTCGCCACCTGGCGCAAGCGTTCCACCCACAGCAGAGCTTCAAATGCTGAGGTTACAGTAGTACAAAAGCTAAATCAAGGAACAAACTCGCAATCGGGGTGTAATCGATTGCGGGACCCTTTTTTTGGTTCTTTTTTGGGCGAGCAAAAAAGAACATAATTATTTTAACGAAATATCTTTTTAAATAAATTTTCTTTCTTTTCTTTTTGTCTTGATACAAAAAGAAACAAAAAAATCAAGAACAAACGATATACAGCCCGTTTGTTCAGCAGCAATGTTCAACTTCTGTACAAAGTAAACTCAGCATTTAAAATTCAAGGCTGAATATGCTTATTGTTTCGATCAACAAATAGTTACTATTTATTTAACGCTTTCGGATTTAACAGCAGAGATCAAATGCTGAAGCTACAGTAGCACAAAAGCTACATCAGGGAACAAACCCGCAATCGGGGTGTAATCGATTGCGGGAGCCCTTTTTTGGTTCTTTTTTGGGCGAGCAAAAAAGAACATATGTATTTTGGAACGCGTCTTTGCCATCCTTAGCGTCTCTGCGTGAAACCGTGAAACATTAAGAACTATTACTTCTTCGCCTCTGCCAATACTTCCTTATTTAAACGGATATACTCAAGGTCTGCACCTTCAGTAGCCAGCTTAATACCTTCATTGGCTGTTACAATAGCTCCGGCTTTATCACCCATCTTCAATTGTATTCTTGCCTTCCAGTATTTCGCATTGTCAGCCTGGGGCTGTGCTTTTTCAAATTCCTTTATCCATGCAAGGGCTTTATTCATATCCTTGTTATGATTATAATAATAGATCGCCGCGAAGTAATACGGTTTTTTCTCTTTCTTCATCGCCTCGTCTATATTGGCCATTACACGGGCATCTGCATCAATTTCCAAATGAAGAGATAAAAGGGTGTTCTCCCATAACAGCTGGAGCTCGCTGTGTTCTGAAAAAGTATTCGCAAACTGGATTGTAAAGGTTTCTGATTTCTTATCCAGCTTACCCGGCTTGATCTTGAACCGCAAAACATCCTTCGTTGAATCATAAGAATAAGCGCCCCATTGTACGGCAGTTTTATTAAAGATCACTGTCCATTCATTCACACCCGGTATGGTAAACAAGGAATATTCACCCGGTGCCAGTGCATGTTTTTCGATCTGTATGGTATCGGTCAGCTTGATCTTTGTAGCTGCATTGGCGCCGGTACGCCAAACGACTCCATAAGGTTCCATGCCACCAAATATTTTTCTTCCTTTCACATTGGGCCTCGAATAAGTTATGGTTATTTGCCCAAGGCCAAGATCCTGTTGTATGACCTGCAAAGTACTCGGTTGCGGAATTTTAAGATCCTGTGCACCCACATGGTAAGTGCTGATAACTAATAAAACGAAAAAATGATTTCTAAGCTTTGTCATGGTAAATAATTTTGATTTTTTGTATGGCATGAATTAGTAACGTAAAAGAGAAGCGGGTGGTGGGGTAGCTGCTACCATCGGCAGTATTTTTACATAAGTGGTTAATGCAGGGTGCTGAATAGAAGATAAAGGCCTTCGGCTTTGCTGATTTTTTACATTTATCTTTTCTTTTTGTCTTGATAGTTTATTGTTTCGATCAACAGATAGCTACTGTTTATTAAACACTTTCGAATTTAACAGCAGAGATCAAATGTTGAGGCTACAGTAGTACAAAAGTTAAATCAGGGAACCAACCTGAAAACGGGGTGTAATCGTTTTCAGGTGTCTTTTTTTGGTTCTTTTTTGGACAAGCAAAAAAGAACATAGTTATTTTAACGAAATATCTTTTAAATAAATTTTCTTTCTTTTCTTTTTGTCTTGATACAAAAAGAAACAAAAAATCCCGGGTTAAAAACCCGGGACCATAATATCATTTTATTGACAGCAATTAGAGATTGAGAATCACGTATTCCTGTATATTCTTCATATCCGGGCCGATGAGGCCATTAGGTTCGTTGTGGAATGTTGTATAATATATCCTTCCTGCACCATTTTCATTATTGCAGGTACCACTGGTTGCACCAGCAGCCAGCAATGAAGCAACATCGGCATTCTTTACGCTTAAGGTAATATGCTGACCGCCGGCAACGGTAACGCAAACCTGGCTATAGCCGCTATTGCCGGCATTGCCTATATTGATCGTTCCCTTTGTAGGATTGGTATATTCGTTTGTACGTATCAGTAATGGGTTACCGGTTGGATCCGTTACCATCGTTTCCCAGAAAGAAGCATCGAGGTAATTTATCTTTTCCCAGGCCACCAGGTTATACACGATCTCATCAATGGTTGTTTTATTCAGGTAAGCCTGCAACGAAGTAGATACGATGGGTGCATTGGAAACCGTGCTTACAATTCCTGTCTTCCTTACACAAAGCAGGCTATCAGCAATAAAGCCACCCCATCTTTCTATACTGCAGGGATCAGATGCATTTAAATGTTGTCCAACCAATGCTCTCACAGCCCAGTCAGATACATAGAGGCTTCCGCCATTGGCAACATAATCGCCGAGGGTAATATCTGTAGGGCCGGTCACCTGCGGCATATTACTTTCTGAAGTACAGTTGAGAAAAATGGCATCATAACCCGAGATATTGGAAATATTACTCAACATGCTCCAGGTAATTGAAGTGGCGGTATAACCCAAAGAGTCAACCAGTATATTTTCTATCTTATCGAAAGTACCGGGAATATATGCCAGTGTAGCTACCTGCTGCAGGTTTACTGCCTGGCTGGAGACCTGGGTTGTCTGGCCTTCTGTTACCACAACATCCATCTCAGTCCTGAACATGGATCCATCACCGGATTGTATGGTGAGGTGCCTGTTGCCTGCGGGCGCTTCCAGTACAAAAGAACCGGTCATATCAGTATGAGTGATATAAACCTTCCCGTTGTTGTAAGTGAATACCGTTGCATTTTTGATGGGGCTGGTATGATTGGCTGCAACTATTTTACCCGAGATGTTTCCCAGGGCTACAATCTCTTCCGGGGTATCTTCTTTTTTACAGGAAATAAGGAAGAGAACAGGTAGTAGAGCATACAATGAGACCTTCAGCAAATTTTTCATAAAAACAGTTTTGTCTGGTTAAAGATTAATTTCCCGGGATCTCAGAAGTTTGAAGTTAATGAACAGATGCCGGATAATCATCTTTTGCAGCCTGAATTTTTGGAAAATTACGGATACGGGATTCCAGATGCCTGATACCGGATACTTCAAACTCAAAGCTTTAATTGTTTTTTTGTTGCTGACAGCCTGCCTGGATGAACTCAGTTCGGATGGGGACAAGCAAAAAGAATAGTATTTCTTTTATCTTTTCTTTTTGTCTTGATACAAAAAGAAACAAAAAAATCAAGAACAAACGAGATACAGCCCGTTTGTTCAGCAGCTCTTTTCAGCTTTAGTGCAAAGTAAATTCAACATTAAAAATTCGATAGCGCACTATTCTTAGGTGTTGCAATAAAATGGTTGTAACAAATTAAAGAATAGAATTACCACTGCTGAAGATACAGTAGCACTAAAGCTAGATCAGGAAACCAGCCTGAAAACGGGGTGAAATCCCTGCCTGCGTGGCGCAGTCAGGCAGGGATTTCAGGGATCTTTTTTTGGTTCTTTTTTGGACAAGCAAAAAAGAACATGATAAAATAATATATCTTTTATCTTTTCTTTTTGTCTTGATACAAAAAGAAACAAAAAAACCTGCCTACCGGCGGGCAGGTCAAGAGCGAAAGATATACAGCCCTTTCGCTCAGCAGCTCTGTTCAACTTTAGTACAAAGTAAGCTCAGCATTAAAAATTCAATAGCGTATCATTATGAGGTATCGCAATAAAATGGTTACAACAAATTAAAAAATAGAATTACCACTGCTGAAGCTACAGTAGCACAGAAGCTAAATCAGGGAACCAACCGCCAATCGGGATGTAATCGATTGGCGGGGTCTTTTTTTGTTACTTTTTTGGACAAGCAAAAAAGTAAGAATAAAATCAAGGATTTACTACCAACACACCCGACATTGCCAACCCGTGAATGGTACAATGGTAATTGAATGTACCGGCCGTATTTGCAGTATAAGTGAATATTCCTGCGGGAGCAATATTATTGCTGTTGAAACTGCTGCCATCATTGGAAGTAACGGTATGGTCTGTACCATCCGTGTTTGTCCATTTAACTGTTGTTCCCTTTGCAACAGTTACCGTTGACGGAGAATAGGACATCGACTGTATACTTATGTTTGTTGTTGTTGGTCCGCCTCCGCCTGCAGGAGCGGGGTCGCTGCCTTTACTACAGGAATTCATGGCCAGTAAAGAAATGCATAGGATTGAAATGATAAGCGGGAAAATAAACGGGTGTTTCGATTTCATAAAATATGATTTTATTTAAAAAAGGTTAACACCTATTAATACGTTCATACCGGCGAAAGGGTTGCATACTTATTTTATAATATGAAAAAAAACGATCCGCTACATGGAATGTTGAACAAACAACATTGAACATTTATTATAAAGGCAAAAATATCTTATACCTTTTATAACAATATTCAGTTAATGCTTCACGGTCACCGGGATGCGCAATATCGATGAGGGCTTTTGCACGCTGCCTGAGATTTTTTCCAAAAAGAAAAGCGCTTCCATATTCTGTTACAATATAATGAACATGTCCCCGGGTTGTAACAACACCTGCACCTTCTTTCAGGTACGGAACGATGCGTGGAATTCCTTTTGCAGTACGGCTGCTCAATGCAATGATTGGTTTACCGCCATCGCTCAATGCAGCACCACGCATGAAGTCAAGTTGCCCGCCAATGCCGCTGTATTGCATTTCGCCAATACTGTCGGCACATACCTGCCCGGTAAGATCAACTTCAATGGCACTGTTAATGGCGATCATTTTTGGATTTCTTCTTATCACGTGCGGATCATTTACATAATCAATATCAAGAAAAGCAAAGGAAGGATTGTCGTTTATATAATTATACAGCCTGCGGCTTCCCAATGCAAATGATGTAACAGATTTGTTCGGATGGATTTTCTTTTTCCTGTTGTTGATAATGTCTTTCTCAACAAGATCAATGATACCATCGCTCAGCATTTCGGTATGTATTCCCAGGTCTTTATGTGCGGTTAAATATTTCAGCACAGCATCGGGTATGGTACCTATACCCATCTGTAAAGTGCTGCCGTCTTCAATAAGAGAAGCAACATTCCTGCCGATGATCATTTCTGTTTCGCCCGTTTTTTTACTGTATTCTTCTTCATATAACTCTGAAGGAAAGAAAACCATTTTTGCAAAGCGATCTGTATGGATCATGCCGTCGCCATGTGTGCGTGGCAGCAGGGGGTTTACCAGTGCGATCACCTGCTTTGCATTGTCAACTGCAGAACGGGCGATATCGATCGATAAACTCAATGAGCAATAACCATGAATATCGGGTTGTGAAACCTGTATGATGGCAACATCAATTTCAAGTATCTTTCTTTTGAACAGGTCGGGGATATCGCTCAAGAAAACAGGAATGAAATCCGCACGGCCTTCGCTTACGGCTTGTCTTACGGGGGCAGAAACAAAAAGTGAGTTGATATGAAAAGACAACTGGTATTGAGGTTTATCAACTTCAATATCGCCTTTTAAAGTGATCGACACCAGTTCAACATCTTTTAAGCGCTGTGATTCTTTTGCAAGTTCATGCAACAGGTGTGTGGGCGTACACACACCTCCGTGAATAAAGACTCTCTGCCTGCTTTGAATAATGGACAATGCTTCTTCAGCAGGAACATAATGATAGGGATGGATCATGGCAGCAATTATTATTTTCGGGCAAAAAAACATTCTTCCATGGTAATAATATATGAGCCATGTCTGCTGAGATATGATTTATATCAGTTTTCCAGGGATCTTATTCCACCTGTGCACAAAAAAAGAATGTATGTGGACAGGTTGCCTGGAAAAAATACCCTCCGGTGAGTATTGTAAGCTGCTTATCAATTGTATATTTTTATTTCAAACCAGCAATTATGAAAAAATATTTATCAGTACTTGTCTTTTTAATATTCTTTATAGCCTTTACACAGTTAACATACTCACAGGCCACCCGCACCTGGGTTTCGGGTGTGGGTGATGATGTGAATCCCTGCAGCCGCACTGCTCCATGCAAAACATTTGCAGGCGCTATCAGTAAAACTGCTATTAACGGAGAAATCAATGCTATTGACCCGGCAGGCTATGGCGCTGTTACCATAACCAAATCCATTATCATTGATGGCAAGGGAACAATGGCCAGTATCCTGTCATCACTTACAAACGGCATTATCATCAATGGTTCAGATGCCGTGGTTACGATCCGTCATATAAATATCAATGGTGCAGGTAACGGGATCAATGGCATCAGGATAATGGCTGCCAGAAAAGTGATCATAGAAGATTGTGTTCTGAACAATTTCACCCAGAGCGGTATTGAAGCAGGCGGTACAGATAACTATATTGTGATCATAAACAATGTAACGGTTCACAATGCAGCCAACGCGGTTACCGTGAGCAATACTTCAGCATCTGTACTGGCAGATCATTGTACGCTGCAATCGATAACAGGGGCGGGGATCAACCAGTCGGGTGGAACTGCCATGGTAAGTAATTCCACGATCTCGGATTGCAATACTGCTGTTTCTGCGGGTTCCAATACCACAGTAACTCTTTCAGGTAATATCATCAGTAATAACGGTACCGCTTATGATGGTTCGGGAAAGATCTTCTCGGCTGGTAACAATACACTTGCTGGGAATAAAGCGACAGGGGTTTCGGTTAGTACCGCGAAACTGCAATAGGAAAATTTCCCGCAGAGGCGCAAAGAAGCAGTATTCAGTATTAATGCGGCTTTCGTAATTTCTTTGCGGCTTTGCTTATACTTAACGTCTCTGCGTGAAACCAGAAATATTATTAATTTCTTCCGATTATTCCCTAGCTTAGTACCCATTTACTGCGCCTAGGTTAACACCTGACATTCTTTTAAATCATTAAAAAATTATCATGAAAAAAATTCTTTCGTGCAGTTTTATTGCATTGTCATCATTCGCTTTTATCTCCTGTAACAGTGGCGACGAAAAGACAGATTCCAAAACAACCAGCGATACAGCTGTAGTGACTCCTGTAACGGATGCTGCACCTGCGGCTGCTGCTACCAATGAAATGGATGCTGTGAAAGTAGCTCCGAATCTCTACAAAGTCCTGAGCGACACAGCAGGGATCAGGATCCTTGAAATTAATTATAAACCCGGCGATTCATCTGCCATGCACAGCCATCCTGATAATGTTTTGTATGTTATCGATGGCGGCAAATCTGAGTTCACGGAAAGCGACGGCAGCAAACATGTTATGGAACTTAAAAGCGGGATGACAAGCATGAGCCCGGGAGGCAAACATGCTGTAAAAAATATTGGCACAACCACTTTAAAAGCGATTCTGTTTGAAATAAACCGCCGGAATACTGCCGGACCTGCTATGGACGCAGCGATGGATGCTACAAAAGTTGCGGGAGATCTTTATAAAACTTTGGTTAAAGATTCAATGGGCATACGTTTGTTGATGGCAACTTATAAGCCAGGACAATCATCTGCCATGCACAGCCATCCTACACAGGCGGTTTATGTTCTTGAAGGAAGTGATGCTGAGTTCAGCATGAAAGATGGTACCAAGCAATCAATGAAAATGGACAAGGGAAGCAGCATGATCATACCGGGAACGACTACCCATTCTGTAAAAAATACGGGTAAGACAACCATGAAGGCATTGATCGTGGAAGTGAACAGGCAATAAAACCGGATACAGATCCCTGCTCCCGGATGATGGATGATCAGAGTCGTTAACCTAATACATTAAAACAACTTAAAGATCGGTCGTAAGGCTGATCTTTTTTTATTGAATCAATAATCTCTTTGAACAAAAAAATCAAGAGCGAAAGATATACAGCCCTTTCGCTCAGCAGCTCTGTTCAACTTTAGTACAAGGTAAACTCAACATTAAAAATTCGATAGCGCATTACTAATAGGTATCGCAATAAAATGGTTGTAGCAAATTAAAGAATAGAATTACTACTGTTGAAGCTACAGTAGTACAAAGGCTAAATCAGGGATCCAGCCTTAAAACGGGGTGTAATCCCTGCCTGCATGATGCAGTCAGGCAGGGTTTTCAGGGGTCTTTTTTTGGTTCTTTTTTGGACAAGCAAAAAAGAACATATCTATTTAGATAAATCTTTTAAAGAAAGAATAAAACTTACATAACGGCTACAAGGCATTCCTTGTATATGCCGATCTCCACGCCACGGCTTGTTTGCAGTAGTTGTTTTAATTCCTCAACACATGATGCAGGAACATTGAAGTCGAGCACATAACTGAATAAACAGCTTTCATACCATGCCTGGTAAACATTGAGCTTTGTGTATAGGGGGGATAGCACATAAGGTTCTATATCGATCTCATTGATATTCAAAAAAGCCAGCAAACGAATGCTGCTTCCCGGTTCTTTCCGACGTTGATGGGTATCCGATAACGCATAACCACCGGCAGAGACCATTTTAATCGTAGCTTCCTGGAAATGCCTCGCAGGTTTCCGTTCTGCTGCTTTCTGCTCCCATCGTTGCCTGCTGATATATTGAAACCGGCCCTTTGTTTCAGCAGACAGCTTTAGCAATAACAGGTCATGAATGGTTTCTGTTTCTGCATAATGATCCCAGTGATGCATAAATGCATGCTGATCGAGCTGTGTTGAAAAGCAATTGAACTGAACAATAGGGGCTTGTTTCATCGAAAATGTTTAAACATTTAATAAATATTCCTTTGGCCGGTTACCAATTCATATAATCCGACTTTGCTTTTTTTGGTTTTGCAACAGAAATACTCATAGGACGTCCTTCGTTTTCTTTGTTCTGCAATCCCTTGATGGCTGCATTGCCTTCGTCATCTGAACTCATTTCAACAAAGCCAAAGCCACGGCTGTTACCTGTAGCACGGTCTGTTATTACAGACGCTGAAATAACTTTACCATACTGGCTGAACAATTCATTCAATACTTCCGAGCTTGTGTTGAAACTCAGGTTTGATACATACAGATTCATAAAATAAACTTTAAATAATAAAATAAATACCCGTGATGAAATGCAACAGCAAAAAGTGGATTAACTAATAAAGAGAAGACTATAAAAGTTGATGCTAAGAAGACTAATGTTGAAATGCCTTTTGATCACATGATAAAGATACGTTATTAAAACCCAAGTCTGGCTTTTATTTTCAGTGATCGCCGTTAATAACATAGTTATAACAGGCATGAATAAGACATGGTTGCCGGGTTTCCAGTGAATTATAAAATTTGCTGCAAATCATGAAAAGTGAAAATCAAAGATCTGTAATGTACCTGGTCATTTCTTTTCTTACATCCTCATCAGGCAAAGGCTCTTCACCTGCTCTGAAGTTATCTGCTGCATGTTGAGGGTTCCCGGTTGCGGGGATCACGCAGGAGACTGCAGGATGCGAGATAATGTATTTTAAAAAGAATGCTGCCCAGTTATCAATATTCAATGAAGCGGCCCATTCAGGTAAAGGTTTGTTCTTTACGATCTCAAATAATTTTCCCACATCAAGGGGGCGGTTAATGATCGTTGCGATGCCCATATCGGCAGCCATGGGCAGCAACTTTTCTTCTGCATACCTGTCAGTGATAGAATAATTGAATTGCACAAAATCAGGTGTTGCCATTCTCATCACTTCCAGCAATTCATCATGAAAAGCATCTGTATAATGAGTGATCCCAAGGTATCGTACTTTGCCTTCTTCCTTCCAGCGACGCAAGGTATGCCAGTGTGTTTGCCAGTCAACCAGGTTATGCACCTGTATAAGGTCCATTGATCTTCTTTTCATTTTTTTCAATGAATTTTCCAGTTGCCGGATGCCTTCACGTTCCCCGGTTGTCCAGACTTTTGTCGCATAGAAAAAATCATCTGCATTTTCCATGCCGGAGCTAATATCACCGATCACCTGTTCTGATCTTCCATACATCGGTGAACTATCGATGAGCCTGCCGCCTGCAGCGTGCATCGTTTTCAATACTTCTTTTAAAGTTGAATAATTTTCAGTTTCAGGAATGTCAAATGTCTGCCAGCTGCCAAGCCCGATCACCGGCAATGCTTCTCCTGAAACGGGTATTATCCTTTTGATCATGGTCTTTAAAAATTGTAATAATAAAACCTGAAGTTCAAATCTTAAGCCATAAAATATTAAAATGACGATTTAGACAAACGATCGAATTAGTCCATCAAATCATATATCTAAGATCATACATGATACTTTTTATTTAATTTTATCGCCTTATAATAAAACACATGAAAAAATATCTGGCAATCGTATGTATATTCCTGTTCACAGGGGCAAAAGCACAGGAGCAATTATCCGCTGGCGCTGATAGTCTTTTCAAGAACAATAAATCTAAACTTACCAATAGTGAAAAGAACTGGCTGTTCAGCCAGCTGAAAATAACTCCTAATAACCGTATTTTCAAATCAGGCAACAATGATGTTACCGCACAGGTTTTTGTAACAGACCTTAATAAAGATGGTGTTGAAGAAGTATTCATGCAGATGCAATGCCCGGCTTTGTTCGGTGATTTCGGAACTGTTATGATGTACACCCACAATAATAAGAATGGATTTGACAGGCAGGATGAATTGGGCGATGGGTTCATCATGATCCTCGATACAAAAAAGACGGGTTATCCCGATATCGCTATCGCCGGCCCCGGTTCTGCATGGCCCATTTATAGCTGGGATAGCGGGAAATATAAATTGTCTTCTAAAAAATTACTGAATGCTGACCTTGAAAGCAAAAAGGTGAATTACATAGATATCAGCCAGGCTAATATGGATTATATTACTACGTTGAAGTAATTCCACAAATTCTATATGGATTTTAATAGTGAGCTAATTGCAGGTTGGTCATTGCGAGGAACGAAGCAATCTTGCCTGTTTTAATAAGATTGCTTCACTTTGCCTGCCTGCCGCAAGCAGGTTCGCAATGACAATTTCGAGAGATGATCAAATTACCCCACTTCCCGGTTTTTTATGTGGCACTATTTTAGTTGATTAGTTTTTATGAAAAAAGATAATAAAGATATAACTGGCAGGAAAGATCAACTGTCAACAGAGCCAATCAATGATGCCGATGTAAGTAATGAAGAAAAGGAATTGTTGCAACAATCTGTTGATAGCAGTTCAGGCATCGATGATGAGAACTGGGCAAATTCAAGACTCGATAACGTGGATAATGATAATGAACCTCTCAATGAGCAGGTTGATTATACAGGTAGCGAACTCGATGTACCTGGTTCAGAAGATGATGACGACGACGAAGCACTGGGTGAGGAAGACGAAGAAAACAATAGTTATAGCCTTGGTGGCGACAGCAAGACGGACTAGTATAATATCCAAATTCCATTATTTTGATCTGCACCTGCGTTATTCATTGCCGGCAGGATGATCATTTTTCATTTGTCCTGGCAGGATTGGCGCCCCACATATTCCAACCGGTAATAGTTGCATCGCCGGTATTGATCGCGTATAATTTACTATTCACCGTTGTTACATAGATCCATCCATTATCAACAACAGGCTGGTAGCGTATAGGGTCTTTTACTTCATATTTTTTTGTAAGTGTTCCATTCTTCTCCTCAAATATCAATACCTCTCCATTCAATGTAGCTACAATGATATGCCCGTTCGCATATACAGGAGGTGTTCCCATATAACCACCTTCATTGTTCATGTCTCCATCGAGCTTGTGTTTCCACTTAACATCACCGTTACTGTCGGTGCAAATGATCTCATCACCCATGGTATTGTAAAGGCGGCCTGATCTATACAATGCTCTTGAACCCTGGAACGATTGTAATGATGAAACATTTGATTGCCCGATATTGTCATATGCAGCCATATAATTTGAACTTGCGGGGGCACCGGCAGAAAACCCATTGCCTGCATCAGCATTTACAGCCACGGTCTTTAATTTCGAATTGCTCTGAACTTTTTTATCAAGGTATTTAGCTTCCTTTTTGTACACAGATTTTTCCTCGGTCCCATAACCGATCACAACAGATTCACCAACCGCCTTGGTAACATTGTCATCAGTTCTCCTGCTTACAACGATCTCGTTGGAAGCGCCAAAAACAGGAGCAGACGTAGCTTTCATTGCTTTCGCTTCAATGATCTCTCCCGTTCTTTGTTTTACTTTATACATGGCACCTGAAAAACTCGCAACATATAAGAGGTCGTCTTTGGCAACGGGGGCGCTCATGATATCACTATCGATCCATTTCTGCCATAATATCTTCCCTGTTTTCAATTCAATGGCAATGAGTACATGGGTTGGAATAAAATCATCGGCTCCCCGTTTGGCTTTTTCATCAATATTATATTGTGCAGGATAAGATGTAAATACAATACCGTTGGCGATCGTAGGCATACTCATCAATGGATCACCCAGGAAATATGACCATATTGGTTTACCCGTAACCATATCGCATGCGAAGATGGTGCATGATTCTGTATTGAAGACGATGACACCATCGGCAATAGCAGGAGAAGAAGGCCCGTCGTCATCCAGGTTGATCGCCCATTTATTCTTACCGCTTACAGCATCGAATGCATAATATTGCCGGCTGCCAAAGCCACCGCTCAGGTATAATGATCCATTGATCACGGCGGGTGTTGGTATGTTCGTGTTTGAAGGTAATTGAATGCAATACCCGTTGGAAGTCTTGCTTAAATAATTTTCAATGGATGTCCTGCTTACAATGCCCTTCCTGAATTCAGTGGAAGGCCGCGATTTAAGATTGCTGTTAAGGGCCAATACCTGTGGAAGTATATTTTTGGAAGATGAATCAAAATATGAAACATGAACCATCTTTTTAAACAGGAATGAAGTTTTGTCAATTCTCCATGCAGTAAGTATTGAAATTGCAAGCAGCAGTGTTACCTGGAATTTGTTGATCGTTTTCATTGCAGTCATTTTTCCAACAGATGCAGCAATGAATAAGTTTACATAAATAAAAAATTGTTAAAGAAGCAGGTTTTAAAAAACAAAGAGCCGCAGATAAACTGCGGCTCATCTTTATGGTCAAGAGCTTATTTTTCGTTATCCGAGGAAATTGAATCGAAAACGGGAACGATAATCCTTCGTTTTTTCATCGATAAATAGATCCAGTATTTTTCATTGATAATTTAAAAAAAAGGGGACCGAGATAGAAATCTAGTCCCGCCTAAAATCCAATATCCTATGAAAAACCAAAGGGTATAATTCATTTTTCATGCCAGTCCGGTTGAATGTGCATTTCCGGTGCAAAACCGCTTTTTTTAGCGTTAATATGCTGTAATGCAGCAATAATACAGGCTGTGAGATTCCCCACCCTGTGGATTTTTTTTCGCAGTAGCCGGCATTTTAATGGTTTGTTTTAGTCATTCGAATCAATATCTTTAACCTCCCTGGTTTCACCAGGAAACTCCTGTGCAACACACCCCATTTCTTCATTTAAAAAATCATTGTATGAAAAAGCTGAACTTATGTATAATGTTTATGGCATTCCTGGTCATAAAAACAGGAAATGCTTATTCCCAGGACAGCTGGGCATCCTGGTCTTATGCCATACCTGCAAAGAATTACCAGGGACATAAATACCGGGTTGAAGCACAGGTAAGAACAGAAGTATCAGATGACAGCGCTTCAGCGATGATCTGGACAAGGGTGGATAAGGAAACGGGATTCGCTTTTTTTGATAATATGGCCGACAGGCCGATCAGGAATAGGTCATGGAAAACCTATACGATCGAGGGTAATGTTGATCCCGCTGCAACACAGATAGCATTCGGCGCATTGGTAATGATGAACGGAAAATTTTATTACGACAACTTTAAAGTAGAAGTAGAGCAGCAGCCCGGGAAATGGACTTCCATTTATTCAATGGGATTTGATAAGGATATGCCTGGCTGGAAAGCAGGAATAAATATGGGCGCATCAAAAAGCGGCATCAATAACCTGTATAAGCATTCGATCATTACTGATCCATTGTCCAAAAGCAATGTTTTATTGCTGCAGGCAGATGATGCACCCACATGGGGTTATAATAAAAAAGCAGGAAAATTTGCAGACGTTAACGGCATAAAGCTATACTACGAAATATATGGTGAGGGCGCTCCACTGGTTGTATTGCATGGCAATGGTGGCTCCATCCAGAGCGCTTCTTCTCATTATCCTGAACTTATAAAAAAATATAAAGTAATTGCGATAGATAGCCGTGCACAGGGCAGGTCAACAGATACAGACCAACCACTCACTTATGACCAGATGGCTTCTGATGTGAATGCATTGCTTGACCAGTTGCATATAGATTCTGCTTTCATCTGGGGGCAAAGCGACGGGGCGATCCTATGCCTGCAACTGGCAATGGATTATCCAAAGAAAGTAAAAAGAGTAGTAGCATATGCTCCCAATATACAACCCGATAGTTCTGCCGTGCAGGGCTGGGCTGTTAATCTGGTGAACAAATCCATTCAAACTTCAACTGATAAACATAAAGTGAAGTTATATACCATGATGCGTGATTATCCCAACATCCCTTATGAAAAACTGCACAGTATAAAAGCTCCCTGCCTGATCATGGGGGGCGACCGGGATGTGATAAGGCTTGAGCACCTGGTGAAAATGTTCCAGAACATACCTAATTCACAGTTGTGTATCTTACCTGGATCAACTCACGGGGGAGCATGGGAGAAAAAAGATATGTTCCTGCAGATCCTGAATGATTTTTTTAACAAGCCTTTCAGTATGCCGGATACCAGGGACTGGTTTACGGATTAACCATACATTAATTTTATCGATAGTATCACAGTTTGAAAATAATTACAAATATTTCTCCAGGGTGAGCTTGTCGAACCCGGGCTTGAAAATAATCATAACGTCTTCGAAAAGCTCAGACTGTCAGAAGAATTTCAAACTGAGGCCCTGCTTTTTTACTTCGATGGTTTGCATCTCTCAGACAAAATGTTTATTTTGATGTAAACCAAAATTAATAAGTATGAAAAAATCCATTATTGCAGCCATTGTTGGCGGCATTATCGTTTTTGCATGGCAGTTCCTTTCGTGGACAGTATTGAACATGCACAGGTCCGCGAATGGTTACACTCCCAATAATGTTGCACTCATGAGTGCTATTGAAACGAACCTCGATAAGGAAGGAGGCTATGTACTTCCGGGACTTCCTGATAATGCCACCAGGGAAGACCATGAAAAATTAATGAAGGAAGCTAACGGTAAGCCCTGGGCTACGGTTCAATACCATAAATCAATGGTGTCAACTCCCGCATCCATGTTTAAGAATATGGCAAGAGGGCTCGTTGTAGATATGGTGATGGTCTGGCTTTTCTGTTGGATCCTCGGTAAAATGAATATGGCCGGATTTGGAACCATATTCATGGCGAGCATCTGTATGGGTTTCATTACATTTTTTAATACAGCTTATACAGGCCATATCTGGTTTAAATTCTTCGATGTCATGGCATATTTCGCAGACTCGATGATATCCTGGGGTGTATGCGGGCTCTGGCTAGGGTGGTACCTGAAAAAGTCATAAAAAATTTATAAAGAACTATTTGCAAACGCCGGTAACCCACCGGCGTTTTTTATTTAATATTTACTGGCAGATTTTTTGTCGTTCATTGATTGCGAATGGATATCCTATAACAATTAAAATATGGTATATGAAAAAGATAGGTTTCTATTGGAAAAAATCATTCCTGTTCATATTGTCAGCATTTCTTTCAGGTGCTGTATTAAAAGCACAGGAATCCAAAAAAGATGATCGTCTTATTGATGACAGTAAAAATGCCAGGGTTGAATTTGTAAAAGGAGATAAGCTGATGGATAAATTGTTCAGCAGCTCATATGCATATGTTATCTTCCCGAATATTGGTAAAGGTGCCGCTGGTGTTGGAGGAGCTGCAGGTAATGGTATCGTATATGAAAAAGGAAAAGCCATTGGTTCTGCAAGCATGACCCAGCTTACTGTTGGTTTACAATTGGGTGGTAAAGCATACAGGGAAGTTATCTTCTTTGAAAACAAAGAGGCACTTGACAGGTTTACCGGTGGAAAATTTGAATTTGCTGCCCAGACCTCTGCTGTAGCTGTTAAATCAGGTATTTCTGCGGATGCAAAATACCGTGAAGGTGTAATGGTATATTCACAGGAGAAAGCAGGCCTTATGTATGAGGCATCTGTTGGCGGACAAAAATTCAGTTATAAAGCGTTTTAATGCAATTTGTTTTTAGTTTATCATGCAATAAAATTGCAAGGTCAAAAAGTAAAAAGTCGAAGCCAAAAGTTTTAGGTTTTGACTTTTTATTTATTACCAGGACTGCTCATTTTCATATTTCCAATCTTTCCAGCACGAGTAATGCTTCAAGAAATTCATTCCATGAAGCCTGCCATTTATCCTGTGCTGTTTTTATCTGCTGTTTATGCTCATCTTTCATTTGTTTTGTCCGCATATATTCTTCCAGCTTTTTAAGCGTTTCGGCATTGAGTTCTTCAAGTTGTTTTCTCTGTTCCATGATCGTTGGTTTATGTTATATAAATTACGGGCACAATTTCCCTGCCGCTGATTACCTGTAACGGATATTCATCGAAATGACATTTGCATTCATACCAATATCCTTAAAATAATGGCCATATCTTAATTCCAGCATATTAAAATGTCTGATACCAAAAACTCCTTTTAGCGGTTCAAAACGGAAACCCGCCCCAAAGAAATTGCTGTTGAATTCCGAAAGGTCATAGTTACTGCTGTAGAATTCGTCACGCACAGTATGAACCCGGTAAGGAGCAAAATAATCAACAGCGGTTTGATAGTAGAACCTGTAAAAAGGGCTGATGGAAAGAAAAGGGCTGATCTTGACAGGCATTTCAATATCTATTGTGTGCGATCTGATCCCCCAGTCATCTGCATAAAAACGATAGTAGGCTTTAAAGATGAGCCTGTCACCCGCAAAATAACTTGCACGCAACCCTACAGGGATCTTGAACCTGCTGTGAGGCAATTTTTCCTGTTTTACTGTTGAATCTTCCAGGTAAACGCGGTGAAAGGGGAGGCTTAAATATCCATTTTGCTTTACTACGTCAGCAAGGAGCATTAGCTGCAGCCTTTCATTGACAACCAGCGACCATGACAGTGATAAAATATAACTGTTTCTTGCTGCATGAGGATAACTATGGAGGCCGGTGTTAACGATCGTTCTCAACTCTATCGGGGCTATTAACTTCACCCTGTCGAAATAAGCCTGTATTTTGGCTTTGAACTCACCGTTCTTGTTTGTTCTTTTAGCATAATTCATATTGATGCCATAAGAAAGGTAATCACTCTCTATGGATGAAGATATCCCTGCACCAAAAGTATTTTTTTTCTTTTCGTTCTCTAGGGTCCAGTTAAGTGAAGGATAAAATCGTGCATCCTCATGTGATGATGATGAGTTTGCTTTGAGATCGATCATATCTGAAGATGCAGATGTGTAATAATCAATACCCATTTCAAAGTCAAAATTATGTTTACGCAATTTTTTGTCGTAACGGATAAGTTTCACATCGATCACATTGGATATATCAGTTAGTTTCTCTGAACCGATTCCTCCTGTTACAGCAGAATTGTTGCCATCCTGGCAATAATAACTTGAAACGAGATTGATCTCATCTATTTTTAATTTCCTGCTCTTAAACCCTGTGCTGTCAATCTCCCTTTGAGCATATGATTGCAATAGAGCAAACATTCCCATCGCAGTTAAAAAGATCCTTTTCATCCATTTGTTGTTTTCAAATACCTGGTTCTTCCAGGAAGTATCACTAACAGTTTACAAATTACTTTGGAGATGATTACAAAAAAAATGCAGTAAGGTATTTAACATTGTGTTCGATAAAGAAGGAAATTATTATTATGGTATGTCTGTCGCAAAATATACCTTTAATTGTCGTTTTTGCACCGCATTTCTTTCAGGAAGAATGTTGAATTTTGTGTTGTAAACAAAAACAATAAAATTAAAATTTATAACAATGGAAACTCAAAACAGAACAGTCATCACCATTCAAACAACAGTGAATGCACCTATCGAAAAAATATGGGAATATTGGTCAAAGCCTGAACACATTACCAAATGGGCAACTCCTTCAGACGAATGGCATACACCACGTGCCGAGAATGACCTTCGCACGGGTGGAAGTTTTTTATCAAGGATGGAAGCCAAAGACGGCAGCATGGGATTTGATTTCGGTGGCAAATATGATGATGTAAGAAAAAATGAGTATATCGAATATACCATAGGTGATGGAAGAAATGTAAAGACAAGTTTTACAACAAAAGGAAACAGTACTGAAATTGTCCAGTCTTTTGAAGCTGAAGAGATACATCCAATTGAAATGCAGAAAGCCGGCTGGCAGGCGATCCTTGACAATTTCAAAAAATATACTGAAGCGAATTAAGCCATAGTTGATCTTTCCAGGATCTCCGGCCTGAACAGGATAATGAAATGTAGCGGTACTCTTTATTTATATGTTGGAATTCGCTTAGATCATTTACTTAAAATGGGGACTACATGAAAATGAAGTCCCGTTTTTTTTAAATCGAAAATCCCCCATAAAAACATTCTTTATAACGCAGCAACCATGCCATAGGAGATTTTTATTATTTTGAAACAGGTAAAGATTAGTTAAAGCAAACTGGGGGTACTTAACCTGTATTAACAAAAACACCGGGTACGGAACCCGGTGTTTTGATTGCTGATAAAAATATTTTACCTCGCTATAGTGAATGTTTTTGTTTCATAAAAACCTCCAGCCTTGATCTTATAAAAATAAATTCCGGCAGGAAGGTTTGCGGTATTGAAGTTAACCTGGTAGATACCTGCATCTTTATTTTCGCTTACAAGTTTTTTCAGCAGCTTACCTGCATTGTCAAAAACATCCAGGTCAACAAAGACATCATCTGCGATCCTGAATTTGATATTAACGATATCATTTACAGGGTTAGGATAGCAGGGGTATAAACTATTATCGAGATCCTTGAATACAACAAGCCTTGTATCGCTGTATTTATAATTAAGGTCAAGGTCCAGTTGCTTCAAACGATAAACAAATCTCTTTCCGCCGAACGGTTCATCATTAAATGTATAATTCCTGGTTGTTGTTGAGTTGATGCTTCCATTCACAAAGCCGATCTTTTCCCAGCGATAGTTTCCATTAGGAACATCGGGTGATCTTTCAATCTGGAAACCTTTGTTGTTTTGCTCACTAGATGTACTCCATTCAAGCAATACCTTTCCTTTATCTTTTGGCGTTGCTGTGAATGAGTTCATCTGCACAGGAAGTACAACCGGTGTGATCAATGTGAAAGTATCCCTGAACCAAACCCTTGTCCCGGTTGAATTGAAAAGGCTTGAACGCATATTCACCTGTGCGGTACGGGTGATGAGTATATCATCAACATACCAGCCCGTTGCCGCTGTATTATCATCAGATGTCATCCTGAAACGGAACATTGCACTTTGATTGGCAAAAGATAGGAGGTTCACTGATGTCTGGATCCAGCCACCGCTGTTTCCGCTGAAAGCAGAACGTCCCGCGATCGGGTTTGTTCCTCCAACAGAATTATTATAACCATTTGTTGTCATGAATGGGCCAAGGTCTGTCCAGCTACCGCCACCGTTAGTACTGATCTCAACTACGCCACCGTCCCAGCCAGCCTCTGTATTATAGTTATGCCAGAAACTGAGTTTGGAAGTTGCAGCTCCCATAGCAATGGATGATGTTGTACTTACGCGGAAATCAGTAATGGCTGCTGAATTATCAACGCCAAATAAAGATCTTGGTGCGCTATGGCTTTGTGTTGTGGATGATACCCACTGGCTTGTTCCTGTTCCTGCTGTTGATGCCCATCCTGCAGGAATGGCCGCAGTAGTAACCTGCTCATCCAATAAATTTACCGGTGCAAAATAAGTACCGGCATTAATGGAAACTGTAAATGAATAATCCTGGCTGGCTCCTACGGCAAGGTTTACTGGAAAACTAACAACCCGGTTAATGGCATCATAAGTACCGCCACTTACATAAGTTACATTGGATGGTAATGTATCTCTCAAAACAAAACTATTAACTGCTGCACAGTAGGCAGTAACGCGGTTCGTATAGGTAACATTTTTTGTTTCTTCCTGCACTGTAAGACTCTGGGTAAGGCCAAGGCTTGTTTCAACTGCTGAAAAACCTTCTGTCTGGTCATTGGTATTATTAGATGATCCCTGTATTGCATCGAATCCCATTCCTCTTCTTGCAAATGCATTCACGATAGCACAATGATAAGTGCCTCCGTACAGAACCTGGTCTGCCTGCAATATCGCATCCCTTGCATCGAGGAATCCAGGGCTGCATTTTTGAAGCTTCTCTCCAAGCATTACAAGTTTCAATGCAATGGTATTACCACCGGCGCCGGCAGGATTAAAAAGATTTGCATTGATACCTGCTGTCTGGATTATATTCCATGTCATGTCCCAGATGGTAGCACACCATATCTCACCGATATCATGAACTTCACCTCCTGAACTCTGTACACCGGCATAGGTCCATGGGTTTACCGCCATATTGGTACAATAAGGATGAACCCGGATGCCCGGTCCGTTAGTAGCCTGTGCAAGCACATAAGTTCCCATTGGCCTTGGTTTATTGAATCCATCTGTTATCAATGCAGTTGACCAGTCAGTTGTCATCATCAATGCATAATAATCACTCCATCCTTCATCTCCGCGTTCAGCATTTTCAAGACATCCTGCACCGCTGGCCGGTCCGCCCGTGAGGCGATGGGAGATACCATGGCCATATTCATGACAAACAACGCCATTATCAATATCACCATCACGATCAGGATTAGGTGCTGTAAAAAGATACATCTGCATCCTTCCATTGATACCATCTGCAGAAGTTCCGAAATTTGCGTTATTGGTTCCTGATCCGTCCTGTGCATCTGCATATACAAAATCATTTCCTGAACCGCCACGTCCCTGGTTATCTGCCTGGAAGTTTGCTGCTGCTTCATCGAAGCCATAGAGATAACTCATGTCATGCATCAGGTTGTTCCAATAGAACAGGTTTGTTATGGCAAACTGCTGGAATGCAGCCGTGGTAGGAGCAAGTGTATAATTTGGCGGGAAGTTGAATGTAAGCGGATCAGGAGATGTTGAAGAGGTTGCAGGAACACCCGCATTACTGTTTGTTCCGGCCCTGTCTTCCTTGGCCCAAACATTATTTCCCCTGGTAATTGTATAATTAGTGGTACCATCAAAATGCCATTTGTATGAAGTTGCATTGCCGGGAGCCATCAGCCATGGATCCGTATGAACAGAAGCTGCAGCAAATGAAGGCGCTTCTGTTGGATATTTTATTACCAGGTAACTTGCACTTCCAACGATGGTTGGGCTATTTGTAAGTGATGAAGATCTGAAATCTAAAGCCCTGTTAAGATCATATACAGGTTTTTTTGCGCTGATGCCGGCAGTATTATTCCTGGGCTTATCCCAATTACAATAAACGGTCAGGTTGTTGATGCCAAGAATATTCCCGTCATTCGCATCAAGGCGAACCAGCCATAGGTCAGATGAAGTAACTGGTGCAACATATACCTGCCATCCAAGACTCATCGTATTTCCATCTTCAGAAGGCACCCACATCAGTTCAGCAGTGATATTATCTTTCGACACACCCATTTTGGTAAACTCAAGTTTGCGGCCATCAGCTTTGCTGCTTAAAAGTATGGCAGGTTGTGTGGCTGTTAAGCCCCGGTTTGTTATTGCAGCCTGGATAGCTGACTCGGCTGAAAGAGCCGGGGTAAGAGAAGCATTCTTATCAATTTTACCAGGCCTCTCGTTCTTGCCGGAATTAGATACAAGCTTATTGTCTTTAAAGGCAAGCACCTGTATTTTATTATACACAGGGATCTCTTTACAGGTTTGCTGCAGGTAAACCAATCTTATTGAACCTGCAGATCTATCAATATAAGAAGCCGATACTTCCAGGTTATTTATGTCATCAATTGTAAAACCAAGGCTGGCGCTGTTTATAAGGATAAGCTGGAGCGCTGCATTTCTATCCGCATCATTTACCTGGGCATGAGCTGCTGTAAAAAAACCGGAAAGAATAAGTACGAGTGTGTAGATCTTCTTCATATTTGAAAATTAACTTGTTGAAATATAGTTCAGGGCCGGGTAAACAGTATTTGCCGCCGTGGTTCTTTAGGAGATATAAGGGATCTCTGGGATCGATGAAACCCGAAAATTACATCAATATTCAGTATAATTCAAAAAACAGCGGCGAATATATCCACTGAATTATCACATGAATTAATACGGGAAATTTGCTGAATGGTAATGTTGTCCCGCAGAGAATTTTGTAACTTTCACAGAAGCCAGCGAACAGTATGAAAACAATAACGGTCATAATATTCGGCATCATTTATTTATGGTTCAATAATGCAGGTTCTAAGCCCGCGAGGAAGATGCCAGGCCCTTCACCAGCCGATACGGGGAAGATAGTATTTGAAACTACTGTTCAGCCGATCCTCAAAAGAAATTGTTCTCCCTGTCATTTCCCGGGCGGGAAATTATATGAGAAACTGCCATTAAAGCCACGACCATCATCAGCCATGAACCTGGTATCTCGAAGCGTATTAAAAATGAAGCGGACCTGGAATTGATCAGGGAATTCATTGAACAAAACAGGCCCGGGAACTAATACTGCTGACGCTTATTTTCTTAAGCATTTATTATAAAACAAAAGATCCTTGCATTATTTTAGTGATGGTATCTCATTTTATTGTCATTCATTATTTCAAATCATTAAAAAAAATTTTATGAAAAGTCTGGAACAACGCATGAGCAGCCTTGAAAAACAGGTTCGGATCTCACGTATCATTATCGTAATGCTGTCAGGAACGATCTGTACATTTTTTATAACAGGCTTTAAAGACAAACAACAGGTGCCCGAGGTTATACAGGCAAAGAAATTTGAAGTAGTAGATAATTCCGGGGCTGTACTGGTACGATTAAACGCTATTGACGGACAGGGAAATTTTACCAGCTATTCCACAACAGGAAAAGCACTGGTAAAATTATTTTCATCAACAGGAGGTGGAGGAGCTATAAATACGTTTGATACTGATGGTGAGATTAATTTCAAAGTAACCCGTACAACAGAAGGTGGAGGATACATGGCATTGTTCAATGGCAACAGGAAAGAAGTATTTGAAACAGGATGCACAGATAAGAATACAGGGTATCTGCAGCTTAACGACAATGAAGGAGAAAAACTTGTATGGATGACCTACACACAGGACGGCGGGGGATATATGTCATTGCAGAACCGCTATAATAATAACAACATAACATTTTCCACTCCTGATGCAGGGGGCCGCATCGGTATTTATAATGGCTCAAAAACAAGGATTTGTTTTCTTGGTACACAGGATAACAAAGATGGCAATTTAACTCTTTATAATGCGGGAGGTACCAGTACAACTTCATTACCATAAGTTATATTAATATGAAAGTGATTGATGCGCAGTTCTCAACAGAACCTGCGTAAGATGACTATTAACATATCCTTTGTAAACGAAGGAGAATAGATTCTATCTTATATGCATTAATCACTTTTAAATTTAATAATTATGAAAAAGATCTTTACGCTATTGGTTTCTGCATTCATTGTTGGATCAGCGTTTGCACAATATGACCAGGGTAACCAGAAAGGTTATGGCCATGGCAATGATATGGTCTATAATAGCAATGATAGCTGGAAGCACAAGAAAGACCACGACTCGTATTCCTTCAGTAAGCGTGAACGGGATATGCAGATCGCACAGATAAACAGGGAATACGATTACAAGATCGAAGCTGTTAAGAACAGGTACTTCATGAGCCGTTACAGGAAAGAACGGATCATCAATGAACTCCAGGATCAACGCAAAGAAGAGATCAGGAATGTATGGATGAAATTCCGTGATAAAAGAAACCGTTTCGATGATGATGATTCAAGAGGACGTTGGTAATTTTTATAAACAACACGACCCACCAGTATCAATAAACCCCGTTAACCGGGGTTTTTGATTTTATGTTTACTTCAGGAACCTGTAAGTGAATTTTATTAAAAAGCTGTTTCGTGAATTTCCTGTAAAGGCGTTATTTAAAAGGCTTTTGAATACCGGTGTATCGAGTTCACCAAATGCATCCGAGGTATTTCCATCAGCCCATACAAAATAAAATTCTGAACCAGGTCTGTATTCCCATCGAAGGATGAGGTTGGAACGGAACTGGACAAAATTGAAATCCGGTTTACCGAAACTATAATCAGCAATACCATCAAGGTTCTCATCAACTGAATAGGTTCCATTGTTATAACTGAGCTGGTTAGCCGTAAAGCGGGTGAATCGTTGTGCAACTGTTTTTGCAAGTGCGTTAGAAACCCATGCAAAGTTGCTGTACAATGGTCTTGTAAGGAATGGCTGACCATAGAACTGAAGTGTAAGATCGGGTGTAATATTATAACTTATCCTTCCCGTGAAACGCAATGTTTTTTGATCAACCTGTGCAACAATTGTTCTTGTTCCGTTATTATAACTCACATTATCCACGAACTGGTCCTGCTTGCGGTAATAACCATCATAGCTGCCGCTTAGGCTTATGCTGAGTGGATTTATCGGCACAAAATAAAAAGACAATCCCGCACTCTTTGCATCCATCGAATTATGAAAACCCCAGAAACGGAAAAGGTTCAGGCTTACACTGAATTTTTTCCTGGAATCACTATTCAGATAATAATTCCATCCGATCCCATCAGGCCTGCGCAATGATCCTGCACCACGAAGCGATGTATTTGAAACATCATAAGGATTCCAGGTAACGCCCGTTCCCATCTGCCAGTTATTGCGGAATGTGGCGTGGTAGTTTGTATTTACCTGCTGGTATAATAACTGCCCGCTGTAATCCCACCTTAACCAGTGATTGTAATTGATACGTGCATTGCGGAAAAAAGAGAACGGCTGTTGAAACTGTAATCCTGCCCATGTAAAATGATTGATCTCGTTTGATGTAAGCATGAAGCCGATATCATTTAACTCAAGCTGGGGAGAACGGAGTGTTACGCCTGTCTCAAATTTAAATACCTGTCCATATTTGCCGGCACGGCCACCGATCTTTCCAAAACGAAGCGTTCCACCGGTACCTGTGAGCGAAGTACGGTTAGGATTTACTTCTACTTCACTTGCACCCGGTCGTTGAAAAAGATGTTCGAATGATCTCTGCGTTCCTTCAATTGCTTCCTTACTTCCATTCACCCTGCTGTATATAACATTACCGCGGATATACCAGTTACGGTTCTTCCAGTAATGAAGAAAATCGACACCACCGGAATAAGCACTTTTATTAAGCATATTATCCATACCATGCTCGCGGTTCACTGCAGTGAAGATCCCGCCAATGATGGTCTTGCCTCCATTGATATCTTTTTGCAGCCTCCCAACAAAATAATTCGTGAACGGCTCTACCAGCTCTTTTCTTCTTTTACCATTGCTGTCGATCTTTGCATTCTCCCTTTCTGTTGCAGCATCAAGCACACCGATACTCCATCCATTTTTTGTCTTGCCACTGAATTTTGCTGCACCAAGTATCGTGGTATTCTGGGGATATTTTACATATTCTCCATTTACGGTATTTGGATAACCGTGAGGAGAACTGCCGATACGACGTGAATAAAACAACAGGTCAGCATCATAATCACCACCTGCTTCAGAACCTGTAAGCTGGTATTCGAATATATTCCTGCTCTCTATAAAGAAAGGCCTTTTTTCATCAAAGAAATTCTGGAATCCATCTATCCGTACCTGTGAGGGATCGGCTTCTACCTGGCCGAAATCAGGATTGATCGTAAAGTCGAGTATAAGATTATTTGTTACGGCAAGTTTGCCATCAAGTCCGCCCGTAACTTTTGCATCAAAGCCCTTGGCAAAGGGATTACCCGGTTCTTTCTTGTATTTATCGGCCTGCACTGTTACATATGGAGCCAGCTCAACCTGGCGGTAGGTGGGGATATTATTTAAACCATGTAATTCTCCGAACCTGCTGCACCATACACCGGAGTTCTGTGGTATGAGCTGCCAGCAGGAACGTTCTTCTTTGCGGAATATGCGCCGGGTTACCTGGAACCCCCAGACCTTTTCTGTTTCATTTCCATAACGCAGCTGGCTTAACGGAATTTTCACTTCAGCTGTCCAGCCGCTTTTGTTCACATGTGTTTTTGCAAACCAGATCGGGTTCCAGCTATCGTCCCAGTTATTGCCATCATTGGAAACAAATTCATCACCACGCACACCCGAAACAGAAAGTGTAAAAGAGAATGCGGTACGTTTGTCATGGTAACTATCAATATTGATCTCAACCCAGTCACCGGGAAATTCATCGCGTCTTCCCATTCTTTTTACGATCGAATCGGGGGCCTGGTCATGGCAATTGTATGCGATGTACAGGAATTTGTTATCGTATAATATTTTGAAATTGGTCGGCTGGGAAGGGGCTTTGCCTTCGTTGGGTTGCCATTGTGTAAAATCACCGCCCCATTCAACTGCATTCCACGCTTCTTCATTGGGTATCCCGTCGAGTGTGATAGAACCTGTCAATCTTTTAGTATCATAAACTTTTCTTGTAAAAGTGGTATCAGACGGATTTGCACTGGAAGCAAAAAATGCTAACAGGAAGAGGCTTACAAGCAGGGTGGTTTTGTTCATATACCAATAATATCAATAGATAATTCAGCCACAAAAATAAATTATAACAGCGGCAAATTTTTCAAGATATGTGGTCTGGAAAGCCGCCTATGAAAAGTTTAACAGTGGGCTGATTCCATGCTGCTCATTGCGAGCGATGAAGCAATGACGATTTCCAAAAAACGATCAAATCAGCCCACTACCAAAAGTTTAGAAAGACACCTTGTACTCCATAATATCAGTTAATTTTGCAGGATAAACACATATCTCATGAAATCATTGATCATCATAGTTTCCATCATTCTTTCTTCATCTGTTTCATTTGCCCAACAGAATACCAGCATTCCTGACCCCAACAAAAAGATCCAGGTTGTGGAAGTATCCTGCGGTGAATGCAAATTCGGGATGAAAGGAAAAAGCTGCGACCTTGCAGTCCGTATCAACGGCAGATCTTATTTCGTTGATGGTACAGGAATAGACTCACAAGGAGATGCTCATGCAAAAGATGGTTTTTGTAAAGCCATCAGGAAAGCTGAAGTGCAGGGTGAGATCGTTAATGGCCGGTTCAAAGTAAGTTATTTCAAACTCCTTCCTTCCACTGATAAAAATTCAAAAAGCAAACCTGCAAAGGCTTAAGAACAGTACCGAAAAATCACTGTCTTTTGTGAGAAACTGGCACAAATTTGTGTGTGTGTATTCATGTTCGTTATATCCAAAATACTAAATGTAAAACAACATGAAAACACTTATAGTAATTGGTTTGCTGATGCTGGCTGCCTGCAAGACCAGCAAATTCCAAAACGGCACATACAGGGTTGAATCCGCAAAGAATATGAATGGAAGATCTGTTGTTCACTTCGAGGGCTTAAAGAAGGAATTCATATTCGATACAGATACATTGAAGAAAGGGGACCTTGTTACTTTCTCTGAAATGCCAAAAGGCCTTGTCAAACAAAAAAAATAATCATTTGACGATCTGCTATCGGCCGTTGCCAAGCGGACTGTGATGCGGTATGCTTTTATAAAAAAAATGTCTAGATTAATGTGGTTTGCTATCGCATGACAGGAAGTTAATGGCCTGACCGTTTACCTATTCGCCGGTGTAAAACTGCAAGAGCCTGTTCTTTGAGCATTTAACAGGAAATAAATTCATTAGCCAAAGATTTGGTTTAAATTTGCAGATCCAAGGTTCAGTGAACTCACAAAACGTATAAAGTTAGAGGCCTGATTGCAGTAACATCATTTCTTCAAAACAGTTTCAAACAATTTAAAGATCCTTTTATATTCATCTGTCCAGCTGCTTGGCTCAACAAAGCCATGGTCTTCCATGGGGTAAGGAGCAAGTTCCCAGTTATCTTTTCCAAGTTCGATCAGGCGTTGGGATAACTTCACCGCATCCTGGAAATGTACATTCACATCAACCATACCATGACAGATCAGTAAATGTCCTTTCAATCCTTCTGCGAAATAGAATGGTGAACTCCTGCGATAAGCAAGACTATCGTTATAAGGTTCGTTCAGGATATTGGAAGTATAACCATGATTGTAATTTGCCCAATCGGTAACAGGACGCAATGCAGCGCCGGCAGCAAACACATCAGGTTCATTGAACATACCCATCAGTGTGATGAAGCCACCATAAGATCCTCCATACAAACCAACATGTTTCGGATCCACGCCATAAGTTTTAACCAGGTAATTCACCGCATCAACATTGTCGCTAAGGTCTTTTCCTCCCATATGCCGGTAGATGCCCGTTCTCCAATCCCTTCCATAGCCGGCACTTCCGCGGTAATCAATATCCATCACGTAATAACCATTATCAGCAAGCATATTATTGAACATGAACTCACGGAAATAACTGCTCCACCATTTGTGTGCATTCTGTAAATAACCTGCACCATGTACAAACAACACAGCAGGTTTGTTAGGATGTGGGTTTTGCGGTTTGTAGATCCTTGCATATACTTTTGCTCCATCCCTTGCAGTAAAAGTTATCAGTTCCGGGTCTCTCCATGAATATGACCTGAATTCATCACTCTGGGCCTTATTGGTAATCTGTTCAGCCTTTCCCCCGGGCTTGTTCTCCTGCAGGTACAGTTCCCATGGTTTGGTAGAGTAGGAGTAAAGAATACCAATATATTTTTCATCAGGTGAAATACTCACCTGGTTGGCTCCTGCCATAGTAGTGATGCGTTCCTTTTTTCCATCGGCTATTGTTAACCGGTAGAACTGTTGTTCACCCGGATGAACTTCATTTGTTGTTATGTAAAAATATTTCCTGTCATTGCTGAGCTGGGCCTGCTGCACTTCATAATTCCCCAACGTCAATGCTTTTCTTTCTTTCGTTATGATATTTACAGTGTACAGGTGAGCATAGCCGGTTGATTCTGATTGGAACCATACAGTATTATTATCCAGCCATCCATTGCGGCCAAAACTTCCCGGGCCACCGATCCATGCTTCATCTCTTTGCCTGTCGATAAGTTTCAGTTTGTTCTGTGCGGTATCCCATAACATCAGCCAGCGGTCTTTATTATCCTGCGAACGGATCTCGAGCAGCACATTGGCCCCATTGAACGACCAGGTTGCAGATACAAATGTTACAGCACGGTTCAGACTATCCTTCATTCTTTTGGCAAGTTGTTTTGGATAATCCTTTACATAATCAGGCAGGTCTTTAATCCCCGGAATGGAATCTGTTTTGATCGTATAGACCGTATCCCTTTCACGGTCGTACATAAAGAACTCTGAGCTTCCCTGTACTGCGCCTACTTTTGTTCTTGCAGTAAGTTCAGTAGTAAACCCTGATTCAGTTACATAACTTGGAACAATGGCGATCTTATTGTTACCGGCTTGTTTGAATAAGCGGTAACTTATGAAACGTCCATCAGGACTGATATTCAGTCCCTGCAATGTTCTGCCTTCAATATTGATCAGCCTCATTTCCTTTGCTCTCACGGCTTTATTATAAGCTTCCGACTTATCACGTTTTTCTTTCCTGGTCCTTAATACTTCAAAGTATTGAAGCTGGTCATTCTTCAGCCAGTCTTCCTGTTGATTACTTGTTTCTTTTTTTTCCGGTTCTGCAGGGCGAAGGTTTGTAAGCTGCATCGTTTCTCCTGTAGCAATATCCCATGCGTACAGGTTCATGTTACGGTTGTAAACGATCTTTGCCTGGTTGAAAGAAAATTGGGGATTGCTTTCAAAGTCATTTGTCTGGGTTATGCGTTTTGTTTTGTTTGATCTCATATCAACAAAGAATACATCTCCATCCTTGCTGTAAGTATAGGCTGATCTTGATTGGTTGTAAACAAAATTCCCGGTTGCATTGAAGGTTTGTGTTTCGGCTGAACTTGCTTTTACGGGTGTCCTGTTCATTATGCTGATCGAATACAATGAATCTGCAGTATTCTTTTCCGGGTTCCAGTTAAAATAAAGCCTGCTTCCGTCATTACTCCATTGTACATTGGATGGTGAAGTACCGATCCATTGCGGATCACGCATGATCTTTTCAACAGTTAGTTTCCCGAGCTTCTGTTGCGCATGCAGCTGGGAAAATGATAATAACAATAAGATGATGATCGACTTTTGCATGGAAATGATTTAATGTGTAAATATAAATAAACTGCATACAGAAATTGTGTGTAAAGAAAATTGATCAGTGATCAATTCCAGGTTGGTCATTGCGGGGTACAGCCAGTCCCGACTGGGGAAAGCAATTTTTTAGTCATTGAGAGGTACGAAGCAATCTTGTTTAATTTAATGAGATTGCTTCACTTCGTTCGCAATGACAACGTCGACAATCGACAGAAAATTGATCAGTGGTGATTTGTTCGATACATTTCCAAAATAATTTCCCTACTTTCATTTTTGCTAAATAACTGTTATGAAGAAATTATTCCTGTCTGTTTTCATTATTTCCTTTTTTAATTTTATTTCAATTGCGCAAAAGCCCGATGAAGCTTCGAACAAGCCACAGGTGATGAACCGGATGGTCAAAGTTGATTCATCCATAACCACGCGGAACCAGATAATGGTGAAAGGACAATCGATCCCGTATACAGCAACTGCAGGGACCTTACCTGTCTGGGATGAGGACGGGAAACCCATTGCAGGAGTCTTTTATACTTATTATGAAAGATCCGATATAAAAGATAGAGCATCAAGACCATTGATAATCTCGTTCAATGGAGGTCCGGGCACACCATCAGTATGGATGGAGATCGGTTATACAGGGCCACGAATCCTCAATGTAGATGATGAAGGTTACCCCATCCAGCCTTATGGACTGCATGATAATCCCAATTCGATCATCGATGTTGCAGATATTGTATATGTTGATCCTGTGAACACGGGTTTTTCAAGAATGGTCAGCAAAGATGTGCCCGGTTCAAAATTCTTTGGTGTTAATGCTGATATTAAATACCTCGCTGAATGGCTGAATACATTTGTAACAAGAAAGAACCGCTGGGCTTCTCCAAAATACCTGATCGGTGAAAGCTATGGTACAACAAGGGTTTCAGGACTTGCACTTGAATTGCAGAATGCACAATGGATGTACCTGAACGGAGTGATACTTGTTTCACCGACAGACCTTGGTATCAAACGCGACGGCGCAGTTGACCAGTCATTGATGTTGCCATATTATGCGGCCACGGCATGGTATCATAAAGTATTGCCTGCCGACCTTCAGCAAAAAGACCTTACTGCCATGTTGCCGGAAGTGGAAGACTTTACCGTGAACCAGCTTATCCCTGCGATGGCAAAAGGAAATACCTTGACAGATGCCGAGAAAAAACAAATTGCGGCTAAGATGTCCCGTTATTGTGGCTTGTCTGAAACTTCCATTCTTCAGCATAACCTGGATATAGACCCATCGTTTTTCTGGAAGGAATTATTAAGAGATAAAGGATTTACTGTAGGAAGACTCGATTCGAGGTACAAAGGTATCGACAGGCAGGATGCAGGAGAGGGCCCTGATTACAATGCAGAATTAATTTCATGGCTTCATTCTTTTACGCCCGCTATCAATATTTATTTAAGAGAAGAATTGAATTATAAGACAGACCTCAAGTACAATATGTTCGGTCCTGTGTCGCCGTGGGACAGGACAAATGACCGTACCGGTGAAAATCTTCGCCAGGCAATGGCTGAGAATCCATACATGCACCTGCTTGTTCAATCCGGCTATTTTGATGGCGCCTGTGATTATTTCAATGCCAAGTATAATATGTGGCAAATGGACCCGGGCGGAAAATTGAAAGACAGGATGAGCTGGAAAGGATTCCGCAGTGGTCATATGATGTATCTGCGTAAAGAAGACCTTGCAACAGCCAATGATCAATTAAGGGAATTTATTCAGAAGTCAATTCCCAAAGCGGGAGCACCGGCAAAATACTGATGAATCGTTCCAAAAAAGATCCTCAGCATTATAAGTGACATGCAAACCACTTGTAACGTGAGGATGATTTTAATCCTTGCAGGATTATATATAAAGCATTATTGAACATTATTTTCAATGACTCTTCCGGGAATAATATATTCCCAGGCACATTGGCCATAATTCAGGCCGGGGTTATCCTGCAACACCCAAACCTGTATAACAATACTGCTTTTTTATTTTAATAACCTTATCACACCTGCGTCTGCTGATTTACCTTCCTCAACTTTGATATTTTCTATCACTGCATCTTTGTATGGTTTTTCTGCTTCAACAACGATCATCCAGGTGCCGGTAGTAACAGCAATGGAAAATTTGCCGGCTTCGGGTACTACAGTCACAGTATCCTTCCCGCTTATTGCCAAAACTTTTTTTGCAGCTTCAGCAGGTTCGATCGTCCCATAGATGCTTGATATTTTATGGGCACCTGGGATAAAACCAAATATTATCCAGCAGGTGAGTATTATAATAATTATGAGATTCTTCATCACTAAGTTTTTTGTTCTGTCAACAATAAGAAGATGAACTTTTACTGCTAAACAACTACTATGCCAGCAGCAAATGAACAACAGAAAAAAAATAACTCGCTCCGTAACCCTTGCCTGTAAAGGGTTGCGGGAATTTATTTTGCAACTCAAAAATTAAAACTTATAACCTGTTTGGGGAATTTCTTCCAAAGCATTACACGTGCTCATCGGGGTAACAATATCTTAATGTGGAAAAATATCAATAGCCTGTCACTAAAATGTTCCCTGTTACATTACAGGTGCTTCCGGGTTCAAGGCTGAGTTTTATACATTGTATCAATCCCATAGCTGCTGTTACAGAAACTGTATGCCCGTTTTTGATGATCACTTCATCAGTTGGCTGTGGGATACAATTGCACACCCATGTTGAAGGAACATTCCATGGGCCTGATGTTGCAGAAACAACAATTCGGTTTGCGATCACTACTCCATAATCTTCTGCCTGACCTGCACCACTTGGAGATACACCTGTAAGATGGCAGGCTGTTGGTTCAAAAGAAGGATCATCAGCAATAACGCGGAGCCTTAAAGGAACACCCAAAGGAATACCGGTAGCTGGTATTGTAATATTAGCAGTAATAGTTCCTTCAAAAGAAAAAGTTGAAATGAGTGTTTCATTCGCATCATTGAAGTCACCATCATTATTATAATCAATGAATGCTTTGATCCAGCATGGGTTTTGGTAGCTGCCGGTAATTGTGAGTGGATAAGTTTGACCTTTCACAACAGTTGTCCGCTGGTTACAACTCCTGTCAACATAAGTTGCGCTATCGGCAAGGCTGCTGTTGGAATAAACATACATATCATTGAATCCGATCCTCTCCACGCCATAATAAGGAGATAACCCATTATCAGCTGTGGGAATACATGCTGCCGCCGGGGAAGCAGATGGAGGAGGGCTTAACGCACCTGAACTGATCAATCCATGACGAAATAAAAAAAGCGTTGCCCTTATCCTGTCCTTTTGTCCTTGCGTGAACATCCACGGGCAGTTAGTATAATTCATATAATTGTGCAGGACGCTGTAATTATGCGATACATCTGCGATCACATACGGAAGGCCCGTACATATATTCGTTGTGTTGGTACAATCATATTCTACTTTGCCGGGCTCGGTATCACAAACGCGGTCACCATAATAAGAACATGAATCAGTACGTGGACATTGCGTTTCATTTCCATCATCATAAAATATATGATACATCTCGAACACATGTCCCATCTCATGCGCAAGTGTTTTTGAAGAACCGTTCACATATGCTGCATTCATAACGATCCCATCGCCGGCAGCAGAATTATTCTCAGCGAAATAAGCGAAACCACCGGTAGCTGTAGCTGATCCATTGATCTTGTTCACCACCCAGATATTGATATAATCTGTATTCGGCCACCGGCTGATCGCTTTAACTGCCCATTCATCTGCACTCCCGGGATATGTAGAGATAGCAATACCACCTGAAACATAATTTGGGATTGAACTTCCGTTGACCCTGACAATACCTGTTGTTGTTCCGCATTGAGGCGAACGGATTGCCAGCTGAAATTGAATCCTGATATCAACACCGCCATATTGTGCGCCATTCTTTCTCCATGCATTGTTGAGCCCGGTGATCATGTCATTGATATCAGCATCTGTGGGATTATCCGGCGAACCAACAGCGTCGCCTGTATGGATCACGTGAACAACGATGGGTAGGGTATATAAACTATCAGCATCGAGTGGCTGCTGATTTTTGAGATAGTCTTCTATTTGTTTTTCAGCAGCGATCTTCCTCAATTCAAATAAAGACGGGTTCCTGTTCCGTTCCATATTCCTTGCGGTGATCCATCCGCATGTAGCTGTATTGTTTTGAGCTTTGAGAAAAAAACCCAAAAGGATCATTGCGAAAAAGCTGCAGAAAAAAACAGTTCGTTTCATTGAAATGAGCGTTTCCTAAGTTAAGATTAAAATTTAAGTCTGAAAAATCTAAAAGCCTATTTTGTACTTTAGTCTTGGTGGCTAATTTGTCATTCTGACGAAGGAAGAATCTCTCTGGAGATGCTTCGTACCTCAGCATGACAAACCTGGAACGAGCGTATATTAGTATCTTAATATCGCTATAATCAAATTAGCCCACTCAAAATACTTTTATCAATAAATGAAAAAGATAAAATGGGGTATCATCGGCTGCGGTGATGTCACTGAATTAAAAAGCGGGCCGGCTTTTAACAAGGTGGCCAATTCGGCATTGGTTGCAGTAATGCGCCGTGATGCTGCAAAAGCCAGGGATTACGCACATCGTCACCAGGTACCTGCCTGGTACGATGATGCAGCCAAACTCATTCATGATCCAAACGTTGATGCGGTTTATATTGCAACACCACCTTCATCGCATGCTGCCTATTGTATTGATGTGATCAATGCAGGCAAGCCCGTATATGTTGAAAAACCGATGGCACTCAATTACAGGGAAGCTAAGAACATGGCAGGACTTGCTTCTGAAAAAAATGTAAAGCTTGTGGTAGCGCATTACCGTCGTGAGCAACCCATCTTCAAAAAAATAAAACAGCTCATCGATGAAAATTATATCGGGGATATAAGCCTTGTGCATCTCGAATTTTATCGCCCTGCATTGACAAAAGAAGAACTTACGGTTGAAAAGACTACCTGGAGGGTTGACCCAGAGATCGCCGGTGGTGGCCTGTTCCATGACCTTGCCCCGCACCAGCTCGACCTGATGTATTATTTTTTCGGGCCGGTGCAAAAGGCGGCCGGCATTGCTGTCAACCAGTCCGGGCTTTATGCAGCAGATGATACCGTAACAGGAAATATCTTATTTAAAAATGGAATAGTATTCCATGGAGCCTGGAGCTTCAATGCACCTGCGGCATTCAATAAGGATCACTGCGAGATAACCGGCTCGAAAGGAAAAATAAGTTTCAGCGTATTCAATCATACTGCATTTAGTGTAACGATGAACAACGTTACAACAGTTTTCAATTTTGACCCGTTGCTGCATGTTCAGCAACCGATGATCGAAAAGACAGTACAATATTTTCTCGGTAATACTGAAAATCCTTGTTCAGGAGCAGATGGCGCAGAAGTGATGCGGTTGATAGATGCATTCGCGGGAAAATAACATTGGTTTTACAATAATAAAAACTAGTTTCGTTCATAAAGCTTTTTTTGAAAAAGATCATCTTCATATCATTGCTTATTACTATTGCCAATACAACCAAGGCACAAGCCCCGGACTGTTATCCATTCAAAGAAGGAAAATTCAGGATCGACGACAAACGTGTTGGAGCTGTTATCATTGCAGAAAGAAGAGGTGGTTACGAGACCGAGACGATGGAGACATTAAAAGCAATTGCCAGGTTCAGGATCAGCTGGCAGGATGACTGTTCTTATACACTTACACTCGACAAAGTTATCCGCAATGAAAATAAACTGAACTTCCCCGCAGGAATGGTCATAAACGTTAAGATCATTGCCAGCCATGAGAACAGGTCATTCACGCAGGAAACCTCTTCATCCGTAACCGGCGGCACTTACCGCTCGGAAGTAACAAAACTCCAGTAATAAACAGGCTTTAGGATTTACCGGTTTGAGGTATTGCATTTTTATTAAAATGTGTGTAGCATTATTGATTGTAAACTTTAAACTCAATAATCATGTTATCCAAACACATTGCGCTTGTAAGCAAGACAAATAAGATCAAGATGAGTCAGCTCACACAGGTTGCAGCAGCTCTTCAAAAACAAGCCACCCGTGATCTTGGTCCTATCTGGGGTATTGAAGCAACCGTTGATGCATTTACAAAACTAAAAGATGTTCCCGGTGGGTATTGGCCTATCATCATCCGTGAAAAGATCGATGATCCATCTGCTGCCGGTTACCACAGTGATAAATACAGGCAACCTTTCGCCCTCGTTGCACACGACGATGGATGGCCGCTTACCTGCAGCCATGAAATGTGTGAGATGCTGGTTGATCCTTTCGGCAACAGGATGGTAACATCCGGTTCAATAAAAGAAGGGCAGGGCAGGGTAAGTTATCTTGTTGAGGTTTGTGACCCTTCAGAAGATGATGCATTTTCTTATTCCATCAACGGGATATTGCTGAGTGATTTTTATACACCGCATTATTTCGACCCCGTCACTTCTGCGGCTATACGTTATAGTTTTACCGGTTGCATCACCAAACCAAAACAGATACTGAAAGGCGGATACCTGAGCTGGCTCGACCCTGCAACAGGCAAATGGTGGCAGGCGACATTCTTTGGCGCTCATCAAAAGATCGAGGATATCACCGGAAGAATGGATATGCTTGAAGGCAGCCTGCGCTCAAGGATCGACAGGATAACAGCAACACCCAGGATGACCAATGGTGTAAGCAAAGAGCATATCAGGCAGAACAAAAACCGTGCTGCAAGCCAGGTAAAGTACGGAATGAAATATGAGAATCACTGGGAACAGGAAATGAACCGCCTGCTCAAACCCAGAAGAGTTATGTACAAATAGCAGTTTCAGTATTCAGCAACTATAGCAAAGAACAAAGCCATGCAATGCATGGCTTTTATCCATCAGAATAATTTTTCTTCCGGTGGCCTGATGCCCAGCAACCGTATATAGATCGTAGTTTGACCGCGATGGTGGCCCTGGTGCTCAAATGCCTTCATCATCAAAGCCCACCTTGTCTCTTCATAACTGAACAGTTTTTTCTTTTCACCCCACCTGGTAACATCTGTATGCCTGATGGCATTGAGGCAATAATCATAGCTGGCCGTTACATAATACACAACAGAATCCTTTGCCTGTGCTCCCTTGCTGTGTTCAATATCTGATTTAAAAAATGCAGGGGGTTCTACATCGGTTGCATTCGACATCAAAAAAATATTTCCACTCGCAAGGTGCAGCATCTGTTGTGCAAAGCTCCGGATGCTGTCAACAGCTTTGAATGAATACTTATCTGCGGGCATTGCTTCCAAGTATTCCAGCGTATAGGCTTTTGCACGTATCCAGTCTTTTTTCATCTGGTCTTTAATGTCGTTGGCGTTCATTAACTGCGCCTGGCTGTTATAGGCAAGCAGCATTGCCAAAACAGGTATTGCTATCTTCCTGAACATTCTTTTCATATGATCTTTTTTAGGCGAACAAGTTAGTAAAAAACCTGTCGGGTACATAATTTTTTTAATGCAGCATATCATGAATATTTAATGAACTTTGCTGTACAAAAAGATCAACATGAAAATCGTAATTGCTTCCGACCATGGAGGATATCAATATAAGCAAATGCTGCTGGAAGATATCAGGGCGCACGGCTATGAATTAAAGGACCTCGGCGCTTTTGATGAACAACCGAGTGATTACCCCGATCATGCGGAAACGGTTGCAATTAAAATTCAGCAAAATGAAGCTGAAAGAGGTATACTGATCTGTGGCAGCGGGGCAGGCATTTCTGTTGCTGCGAATAAATTCAAAGCCATTCGTGCTGCGCTTTGTCATGATGTATATACTGCTCATCAATGTGTAGAACATGACAACGTAAATGTATTATGCATCGGCCAGCGTGTGATCGGTATTGAACTGGCCAAAGAGATCATCTTTACTTTTCTTGCAGCAAATTTCTCTCATGAAGAAAGGCATGAAAGAAGACTGGCTAAAATTGCGGCTATTGAAGATCGTAATATGAAATAATATCCGGCAGTTATCAGTTATTTAAAAGCCCTTTCTTATAAAAAGGATATTGTTTGCAGATATTGGCCGGTATATAAGGTTTATCGCAATAAGTATGTTCTGCCTTGAATCTTGTTTGTTTGGCCGCTTCCTGTATCACATCGTCCCATGTAACATCTGTTTTAAAACTGCTGAAGTGATCTTCCATTGATGCTTTGAAGAAATAAGAAAAGAATCCGCCAAAGCCATTATTGCTTGAGGCCCTTTGTCCTACATCAGCTGCTGTTGCTAGCACTGATAACTTTTCCTGCGATAAAAAAAGCCTTTTCAGGTTGTCTTCATTCCAGTCAAGTCCTGAACCTCTTGGCTCCGGGATGCCCATACCTGTTGAATTGGTGGCTTCAGGATCTGTATTACAACAATCACTTAAGATAAGATTGAACCTTGCTCCCTTTTTTGTTATCATCGCATAGATATCTTCCAGGTTCATTGAAAATACTTTGTAATCATCAGCAGGTTTTGCCCTGAAATCAAGGAATGGATAACGGCGTTTGTCTTTTGCTTTACGGAAACCATGCCCGGAGTAATAAAATACAACGATGTCATTGGGTCCCGGTTTGATATCATTGATGGCGTCCTGGATATTTTTCTTGTTATATAACTTTCCCCAGATGCTGGTCGGGTAGATTTTAATACCAAGGTATTCAGCAATGTCTTTGAATACACTTACCATCCTTGTCATATCCTTATAACAGGATCCCCCGATCGCAGAATCATTTGTATTGGCTACAGTGAGCAAATAGATATTCGTATTTTTTTCTGTTTCACTCAACCCCCTTGATCTCAGGCCAAACAAGTTTTTATAAAAACTTTCATCCTGTTTAAAAAATCTTGAGACAAATCCTTTTGCAAGATCATTTGAACTTATATAATCTGCTTTTATTAATATACCCTTGCTTGCAGCAGAATTTACAGCAGATGATGAAACAACAGTTGGATCAAAGAAACCTGTTGCCATATTATGGCTATACACAAAAACGGGTATTGTAAAATTATTCGAAATGGTTCCTCTGATAAGAGATGGAGGGGCCAGTGTATATACCAGCCTGGATGTATCAATATCCCCGTTACTGTTCGATAAGTATTGTTCCTGCAGTTTCATTTCTACCAGCATACTATCAGAAGTATTACCTGGTTGATGAATTGAACGGACAAAACCGCTTCCATCATTATACCTTACAAGCAGGGATTCGTACCTGTTCGTATCTGCTGTGCCTGGAAAATTATATTCAAGGTGGTAGATCGTTTGCGAGCAAACCGTGATACTGCTGATGAGTGCCAGTAAAAAAGGCATGATTTTTTTTCGCATAAGCGTTTTATTTGGGTAATTAAAACTACATTTTAAAAGCCGGTCTCCTGTTGTGTCAGGAGTGTACGATCTAAATTTCATAAGCAAATATTTGAATATGTGAAATATAAATAGTACAATTATGGTCTAAAACTTTCTAATATGATGCACAAAAAATCAAAATCTGCTTTACAATTTATTCTTGCAGGCTTTATGCTTGTATCGGTAGCTGACATCAGCTGCAACAGCGAGAGCAAAACAGACAGTAAGACTGATACTACCAAGATGGAAACCAAACCCGCAATGGACACTATGGCGCCAAAAATGGACACAACAGCCAAAATGGACACTGCTTCAACAAGACCGATCGTACCTGCCAACAAACAATAAGGCAACCTAATTCACATTCTTTTTAAGCTTAGCCGTTTTAAGCTTGATCTTTTTAGTTGCATATACCGGCCTGTTGCTGATGAGCCGCTGAATAAGCCAATGCTCAATACGATGATGGGCCGGTATCAATATTGCCGCAATCGAAACAAATATGAACATCTCTATCACCGGTGTGTGCTGTGTTATCTCTGAAACGTATGGATGCAGCAGCAGGGTAAGGTATTCAAACAATATCAGCAAAGAAAGTACACCAAGGATCTTCACCACGCGGATGTGAATTTTGATCCGGCTCAGGATAAGAGTGAAGATGAAAAATCCCGGGATGAATATCCCGATAAAAAGTAACTGCAATTGCTGGTGGCGCTCTCTCGCAGCGATCCGTTTATTTTCTTCAATCTCCAGCTGGCGCAATTGCTCATTACTTGAAAGTACCTGCGACTCGCGTATCCTTTCTTTACTGTTTATAGAATCATTGAGTGTATTCAGGTAGCTAAGATAATGGTAAGCACTGTCAACATTATTTATATCCTTGTAATGTTTATTAAGAAATTTCACTGCATCCAGTTGTCTTGGCAAAAACCCATCTTTCTCAGCAATCGTCTTCGATATGTTGGCATAATAAACCGCAGAATCATAATTGCTCATCTTATCATAAAGCGTCGCAAGACCAAGTGTTGCTTCGCAAAGCAGGTCGTCATCATTGGCAGACTGCAGGTTTGCGATCCCATCACGGTAACTTACCAGCGAAGCAAAATATTTGTCCTGTTTCAGGTAACTATGACCCATACCGATCAATGATGCACCTATAAGGTCTTCATTGTTGAGTATGGTGGCTATATCAAGTGCCTTCTTAAAATAATGGTAAGCAGAATCAGGAACATTAATGCGGTCGTAAACATCCCCGAGATTCTGTGCACTATTGTATTTAAGGTCTTCCACATTCCTCTGCTGGATGACCGAATCTGATTTGTAATAATAAACGAGTGCTGCTTTGTATTCTTCCTGGTAAACATATACAACGCCGATATTCATCAATACACTGGCAAGGTTCCTTGGCTTATTTCTTTTCTCTTCGAGCTGCAGTTTTTTAAGATTGAATTCAAGTGCCCTCGGGTAATTGCCAAGTTTTACAAATACATTTGCCAGGATGCCCAATGCCCTCGATTGTCCTTCTTCATAATGGATCTTTTTTGCGAGGTAAACAGCTGCAGTTGCCTGTGTAAGTGCAGCTTCCGGGTCATAAATACTGGCATGATCGGCGATGCTCCACATCAGTTTTACTTTATTGGAATCAATTTTCTCATTGGCCAAAAGCTGGCGCAAGCTGTCAGCTTTCTGTTTTTGTGCATTGCTGCCCAGATATAAAAACAAAACAACGATAAGGTTGAGGTACCTGTTCATATTTCCGGTAAAGGTTGTTTATGCGGGTGCTTAAATATTCAGGCTTCTAATTTACGGTTAATATCCATTTATGATGTTTTTTATTAATTTTTACTGTGTATAAATATTCTTTGAGGCTCACGCAACAAAAAAGATCAAATGGAGTTATACCACAACGGCATTGAACAAAGCATGAAAATTGCTTTAGATGCTTACCTAAAACACACACCTATGAAGTACCAAACTAACACTGCCGATGAGCAGCTCATTCATTTCTTTCTTAACGGCGACCCTAATGCCATGGCTACACTGGTAGCACTTTACAAAGACCGCATTTATACTTCTATTTACAGCCTCGTGCAGGATAAGTACCAGGCGGAAGAGATCTTCCAGGCAGTCTTCATCAAGATAATCGATAATATGATGGCAGGCAAAACAGTGGAAGAGGGTAAATTCCTTCCCTGGGCAATGCGTATAGCACACGGCCTGTGCATTGAGCATAGCCGTAAACTTGCCCAGCCTGCTGCCAGTATTGACAAAGAATCAAATACTGCTGAATCAGCAGAAACGGGAGGATTTTCTTTACCTGCAGTGGCTCCGGTTATCAATACTTTTGAAAGCCATGATAAAATAAGGAACATGATCGATATGCTGCCCGAACAACAAAGGGAAGTGATCGTGTTGAACCATTATGCAGGGCTTGGTTTCAAAGAGATCGCAGACATTATGAAATGCAGCCTGAACAATGCGCTTGAAACAATGCGTTTTGGTTTGCTTAACCTCAGGAAGCTCATGATCGAAAAAGAAATGAGTATATAAACATTTACCTGATTACATTCGCCGGCCTGTTCAGTTTATTTTCATTGTTGAAAAGATAGTACCACTTTGCTTGTTGCGCAGTGGGCTAATTTGTCATTCTGAAGAAGGAAGAATCTCACCTGAGATGCTTCGTACCTTAGCATGACAAAACTGAGACGAGATGATATTAGTATCTTAATCAGTATATAATCAAATTAGCCAACTGCCTGCAGGTACCTTTACCGTTTATTCAGGCGAAATATTATCTTTATAAAAATCATAGATCAATGTTCAACCGCATCGCTGTTTTAATCTCCCTCACTTTTTTATTGCAACATGAATGTCTTTCACAGGACAGAACCATTATCCCGTTTACGGGCATCCGTTATTTCAGTGAAGGAATATCAGCAAAGTCTGTTGAAGTGAGGGTAGATGGATCCACACTGTTGAACAACAGGATCCCTTTGAATAAAGAATTTGAGATCAGGTTGCAATCAGCCACAGGTTTTACGGGAGATAGGTCAACTGTTTTTGCGGCAGTTGAAGTAAGTTTTGTTTCAATGAAAGGCGATGTGGCTTTTAAGTTACCGAATGCATTCCAGGATAAAGCAGCCATAGGATTTCCTGCAGCTGCATTTAAAGAATCTGTTCTTAAACTGGTGCTTAAACCGGAATATGTAAAGACAGATCCTGTTTGCACTGTCAAACTTCGTTACTATGATCTTAAAGGAAAGAACCAGCTAAGGCTGGAATTTCCAATCAGTATTGCAAGGCCGGGAGAAGTATTGCAAACCTCGAAACTTGTGAATGATGTTAAGACAACACCCCCTTTCATGGGGAAATCTGCTGTTGTAAAAATTAAGAATGTGAATGTAACGGTAGATACATCTATCAGGGTCAATCCAAAGATGGCCTATGCAAGCCTCGACATTACCGGCATTGAAGGATCGAGTATTTCAGAGATATTATCAGGCAAGGAAAGTTATTGGGTGTATGATGATAACCTCAATGAAATAAAAATGACAGACAAACAATTGAAACAGGTAGGCGGGGCAATGGAAGAGAATATTGTAAATTATCTTTCAAAGATCCCGTATAGGTTAAAGACAGTCAATAAATCATATACCGTACGCTTTCGCTGGGAAGGACCGGATAAGCGTAAGGTGATTGATATCGTTGTTACAAAATAATTCCCCGGTTAGTTTCTATATTCACTGTTAGTGTATGTCAATGTGGCTTCAAAAATTTCGCAGCTATTTCTTGCTTTTCTAAATCCATTTTACTATTTTAACATTGAGTTGTAATAACACGTTTTTTGAAGGATTTTTTTAAGTGACACTTCAGCCTTTCAAAATGGTTGTGTCAATTTTAAAAAGACAATTTGTGTCGACACAAAATGGCTTTTTTTTCAAAAGACACAAAATTGAAAAAAAAAATTTTGACACAACTTTGAATGGGCCTGGTTGAACAGCCCAGGTCGTCCTCTGATAAAAGCACCGCAATCCGGGCGGCAGGCAGGTTGCCAAACTGCGGCAATGCCCCACGTTCTGTTCCAATAAAATCATCTCATGTTGCCTACCCTGTTAGGATAGCCTATCATATTCAAATTTTTTATTCTTTTTCCCGATTTTAATGTATATTTTGTGTAGTATAACCCTTCGCCCGTCTCTGATCCTCAGGAATTTTAATTAGTCACTTCATTTTATTAATTAAAACCAGCAACATGAAAAAGTTACTCTTTTTAATGGTTATTCTTGTCTACATGGGTGCCGGCTGCACTCAATGTGATTGTGATAAGAAGACAGAACCAATACCTCCGGTAGATTGGACAAGGTATAAATCTGCAACACAGGAAGACGTGGCAGCAATGGCCAAGCACTATGTGGAACTGGTTGCGAAAGACCCAAAGATCGGGATCCAGCAGATAAATATGGATGGAGCATTGTTACAGGCACTTATGTTTGGCACAGAAGGCCTTAAACTTATAGCAACTGCGGATCTGAGAACAAATGCCGTTACGGTATATTTACAATTCTGGAGAAGGGGCGTATTTACCTATTATGACATCAATAGCTTCTTTAATTCAGGTGAACCGGGAATGAGAGGCCAACCGCCATTATGCCCGCCACCTGCAGGCTGTGATCTGCCGTTTCCACGCAGCACCAATCCTGAGGTACTCTCTGAATCAGATGTAACCAAGATGGAAGCACATTACAATGAAGTAGTTGCTGCCGATCCTGCGCTCGCAATTCAACAGGTAAATATGGATGGCCTGATATTATACCTGCTACTGTACAAGACCGAAGGATTTAAACTAATAGCAGCTGCTGATCTAACCACTAATGAAGTAACTGTGGTTGTTCAGTTCTGGAGAGGAGGAGAGTTTACTTACTATGATATCAGGGACCTGTTCACACCTGATATGAGGGGTATGAGGGGAAAGGCAGCGCTGTGCCCGCCGCCACCGGCATGTGATATTCCATAAAATTCCTGGATAAGAATAATTCTATAGAACAGCAGTATCTTCTTCCATGTCGGCATTCTCAATGGGGGGTGCCGGCTTTTTTAAACGATACCACCAGTTCCTTAATGAAAACCTTTGTCTTGCTTCCAGTAATTTCCTGCTTTGAAGGAAGCTGATGAGCCTGCGTTCAAGGAAATGCTGGAACGGTACCAGCAATGCGATCAGGCAGATCTTTATGCCCCATATCTTCAATGGTTCGCCGTTCGTAAATGCAATGATGGGGTGATCAAGTAAAACAACAATGAATTCAAATAAAGAGATAAAAGCGAAATATCCAAGCATCTTTATGGTCGCTTTGGAAACAGCGAACATCCCAAGGAAAAGCATGAAAGCAAAGATCCCTGTGATCATAAGTGTGATCGCCATTATCTGGAGATTGTGCTTTCGCTCTTCTTTTTGTGTTGCTTCAAGCAGATCACTTTCCCTTTTTTTATTTTCCCTGTCAACCTGCAGCAGCACCACTTTATCTTTTGCTTCATTTGATTGCAATAATTTATTTGCTGAATCAGCCTGTACAGAATAATAATATGCCATCTTAAAATCAGACTCCCTTGCATGCAGCATTCCCAGTTTGCCGCATACTGCAGGCAATGATGCTACCTGGTCTACCTGCTTACACAATGCAAATGTTTTTTCATAATACTCTTTGGCTTTTGTGCTGTCACCACTTTGCAGGTAGGTCTCGGCCATTGCAGTACAGATGACCAGTTTAATACCCGGATCATAGGATGTGGTAAGTTCTGATTCTGCAAGCCTGAAAAAATGAAGGGCTGAATCAAACTGCGATGAATAGCGGTAAATATTTCCTATCTCCCAATGAAAATTAGCAAGACCGGGATTTTTAAAATATTGAACAAGATCGGGATTGCTGAACAGGTAATTGAAGGTCTGCCCGCTATTCTTGCCTTCAACCATATACCAATAATATAAAAGCCTTTTGGAAGATAATTTATACCTGTCGGAATTCAAACCGGCTGCAAGTTCAATGGCCTTGTCTATATATTCACGCTCATCTGTAATCCTTGCCAGGTCAATATAATCCTTATACTGTCCTTCTTTGTTCTGATATTTTGTATTCAGCTGAAGGCTTTGCAACAGGTATTTTTTTCCCATCTCGTTATCACCAAACGACCTGTACAATTCAAAGAAACGGTGGTAGATCTCGGATTCCAGCATTACGTTCTTTTGCTTGTAAGCAATATCAAAAGCGTTGTTGTAATTCTTATAAGCAGGAACCGCATCAGCTTTGGCGATATAGATATCTCCCAGTTCATTGTATAATACACACCTTAAAGAATCTGCCTGGGTATTTGCCAGGGCGGTGAACGCCTGTGTGGCCTGCTGTATGGCTTCATTGAACAGACTTCTTTTCCGGTATATACCTGCAAGCCTGATATAGGCCAGGGCAATATAATCCGGCCGGTTAAGTTCCTGTGCGTATTGAAGCCCCTTCTGAACAAAATTGATACTACGCTCAAATATTTCCTTCCTGCTCCATACGCTGAGGTTGATAACATTATTATTGAAAAGGATCTTTAGAACAAGGTCTTTATCACTGGACACTTCGGCGATAAAAAGTGCTTTTTGCATGATACTGTCTGCTTTCGGTTCCAGCCTGAACACAGAATAGTATTCAGACAATTCTGACAGGGCAATGATCTTCTCTGCATCATTTTTTGCTTCGGCTGCTTTCTGCTCAAGGATACGCAACCGGCCAGCGTCCTGGGAAACGGAAGAATAAAAGAAAAAGCAAAGCAGGATGGTCAGTAACCTTGACTGCATAAAAATGGATTTGCTGGAAGGTTTATAAATATACAACATGAAGTGCTATAAAGCAATCAGCGATATGTTGAAAAGCTGTTTACAATTGAATATTCAATTTTATCCATTGCGTATTGATTGTTTCTAACTTAGTCTGCATAATAAAGGCGTTTTTTTATAAGATGGACCTGCTATCTTATAAAAGATGAAGCTTACATCGCCACAATGTTTTAGCCAATCAAAAACTAACACCGATGTCAATCAAAAAAATTCTGTTTGTTCTCTTCCTGTTCTGTTCTTCTTTCTCCAATGCTCAGAGTATAAAAAGCCAGGCCACATTCCGGATGTTGAAGACTGCAACATCATTGCTTGAAGCACAGCAATTCGAGGCTGCAGAAGAATATTTCAAAAAAGGCCTGGAAAAAGCCAAAGCCAACAGTGATTTTTATTGCCAGGCATTTGCATACGAAGGATTGGGAAACCTTTATACCAAATCTGATCAGCCGGAAAATGCAATTGTTTCATATCGCAATGCAGTAAGGTTATACAAAGCGCAGGGCCTTACGGTAATGGCTAATATCGTGGAGACCTTATTAAAAAGTGTACAGGGTATCGGCGACCTGTATGCCGGTATTGAAATAGGAGCGAAGGGGATCAAGTTAAGTGTGATCGAGGTAAAATTAAGCAAGGAAAGAGAATTTGATTACAGTTTGAAAGCAGATACTTCCATCAATACCGATGCAGCTTCTTTATCTTATCAAAGTGAAAAAGAAACCTGTGATGCGATCTCGGTATTATTGAATATCATCAAAACGCGTTACCAGCTACGTTCAGATAAAATTCATATTGTGATCAGCAGCGGGCTGAAACAGGAACTTGACAGGTATGAGAAAGTAGATTATTTCGCCAATGTTATTCGTCCAAAAGATATGGATCCTTCCATTAAGATCAACTATGTAACACCCGCACAGGAATCAGAATTAAGTTTTATGGGCATTGTACCGCAGAAATTCCGTTTTAATACAGATCAACTGGATATTGGCAGCGGTAATACAAAGGGAGGATATTTTAATGCCAATAAAGTTTTTGTGCCGGTTACTTTTCCTTTGGGCACAAAATCATTCCAGCGCCTGATCGAAACAAGAACACAGGGCGACCTCAATGATTTCCTGAAAGCAGCAGAGCAGATCCTTAATGACAGCCTTGCCAGGCTGATGGTTTATGAATTTGCCAATAAGAAGGAATTCAAATCAAGGGATATTGTTTATTTATCAGGCGGTATCGTTTGGGCCATTGCTTCATTGATGCACCCGCAGAACGTAAATAATAATTATATCGAGATCACGAGCCGTGATATTGCTGAATTCAGGAAACTTATCTTTTCAAATTATGATGAAGTGACAAGGCCTGATATTACTTTGATCTCGAATGCAGAAGATGCAAGGGCTTCGTTACGCAATATTAACCGTGTATTGAAAACATATGACCAGAGAGCATTGCTTGCCGGTGCGATCTGGCTGGACGAACTCATTCAACAGGTGAATACCATCAATCCCGATAAAAAATTCGTTTACCCGAAATATGCATATGTGGGATGGATCAGTGGTTATATCATCAAAAAAGTTTCACAGCAGTATACGGGGCTTGCAAGCAATTGAATATTGAATATTGAACACGGAATGTTGAATGTTGATCGGAGCCTTCCCTTCATAATTCAATATTCCGTGTTCAATATTCAATATTCTCCACCTGTCGGGATGACTGGATTCGAACCAGCGGCCCCGTCGTCCCGAACGACGTGCGCTACCGGGCTGCGCTACATCCCGAAATTCTCAAAACAAATGTAAAGTCTGGTTCACAAAATGCAAAATGTAACTAACCAGCCGGCCTGTACGTATTATTACCAAAACTTATAGAATGTTAAATTTCTTTAACGGGTACTGAAAATCTAAAATAGCTTATTACATTTGATACGAAAGTGTTCGTAACATTTTAAAAACCTAAAAGTATAGCCATGAAACAATTTATTTTGAAACACAAGGGATCCGTTGCCGGGATCTCTGCATGCCTGTTGTTAGGCATCCTCACGCTCTCATTCCAGGACAGCCCCTTTGTTCATTCCATGATCGAGCAATCTTCACCCTTGCAGGATACAGTACCTGTAAAGAAGAGCAGGAATTCAATGACCATGAAAGAATTTGACAGGCTTGCCGAGAATCTCGATAACCAGGTTGCAAAGGAATTGAAGAATATAGACTTTGCCAAAATGGAACAGGAGATCAGGTCCAGCCTGAAAGAAGTTGACGTGGAGAAGATCATGAAAGAAGTTGAAGGATCACTCAAAGAGATCAATACTGAAAAGATCCTTGCTGATGTAAAGAAAGAATTGGAAAACATCAACTTTGAAGACGTACATGCCGAAACAAAAGAAGCGCTTGAAAAAGCATCGGTGGAACTTGATAAAGCCCGTGAAGAGATCAGGAAAATAAATATGGATGAGATCAGGAAAGAACTGGCCAATGCCCAGAAAGAAATGGAAAAAAGCAGGGAAGAGTTCAAAAACATAGATATGCCGAAGATCATGAGAGAAGCCCAGGAAGGCATTGATAAAGCAAAGCAGGAATTGAAACAGATCAAAGCCATGTTCAATGAGATGGAGAAGGATGGCCTGATCAATTCAAAGAAAGGTTTTAAGATCGAATACAAGGACAAGAACCTTTTCATTAATGGTACCAAACAGCCGGAACAGGTAACCGATAAATACAGGAAATATTTTAAGGACGACCATTTCGAGATCACGATCGATAAAGAATAATGATAAAATTCATTCATGGCCGCAACTTTTTGTTGCGGCCATTTAGTTTTCCACAACTGTTCAACGCCGCAGATAACAGGCTTTCACAAACAAATAATTGATTAATTTCATATTCAGAAAGAATATCCTTCCAAAGCCCAACTTAATTTTATAATGGATATTTTTTGCATGAAAAAATCAGCGATCCTTGTTTTTATTCTCATAAATCTTGCCGGTCTCTTTCAAAGCGCTTCTGCGCAGTATGATTTTTCAGAAGACCCTTATTATGACCATCCGTTCACCTATGAACTTGGCGCATCTGTTGCCGTGATGAATTGTTTCACTGACCTGGGAGGGAAAAAGGATGTAGGCCAGATGTATTTTAAAGACCTCAACATCGGGTATTCTCAACTGGCAGGCAGTGTATATTTTGCAACCAATTATTACGACGGTGTTAGCCTGAGGCTTGAAGGAACTTTCGGTAAAGTGGGGGCAAATGACAATACTTTAAAAAATGTGAAGCCTACTACTTACGGCAGGTATGAACGCAACCTTAGTTTTAAAAGCACCATCATTGAAGTAATGGCAGCCATGGAACTACACCCGCTTTATCTTTTCAAGAGATATAAATATGGAGAAAAGCTTCCAAGGTTCTCTCCATACATCATGGGAGGTATCGGTTTCTTTTCTTTCAATCCACAGGCCATGCTGAATGGTAAATGGATAGACCTGAAACCTTTACACACAGAAGGGCAGGGTTTTTCAGAATTCCCCGACAGGAAGCCATACAAGCTCAAACAATTCAACTATCCCGTTGGTATAGGCATCAAATACAAGGCAACTCCCTTGTATAATGTAAGCCTGGAATGTGTATGGAGAATACTGCAAACAGATTACCTGGATGATGTGAGCACGGAATATATTGACCAGGGTTTATTCTCACATTACCTTTCAGGCACGCAGCTCAGCAATGCATTACAACTGAACGACCGGCAGGGCGAACTGAACCCTGCTCATGTTACCAATGTTGGATGGCAAAGAGGAAATTCTGCAAACAATGATTCTTATTTTACGATAAACCTGAAAATGTCTTTCGTATTTTAGATCACTTATATTCTACAACCAAAACAAGTTTTATGAACAGAAAAATGCTTCTCCCGCTCATTGCAGTTATTATGCTCATTTCTTGCAACAGCAAATCTGCTTTTAATTACAGCCAGGACATAGTAAAGAAAGAACAAAGCCTGTTGCCCGACATTACTTCGACAGAAGATAAAATAAGGGATTTTTTAAGTAGTGAAAAATACGACAGTATTGCTGCAGCAGGAGAGAGGATGGAAAAACTTGTTGATGCAAAACTGAACGAGATAAAAGATCAGCCTGCTCCCGATGTAAAAGAAGCACAGCCTTTCAAAGATGCAACCCTCAAATATTTCCGTTTCATCAAGAGTATGTATACCGGTTACAAAGATTTTGGCAATGCAAAAACTGCTGAGGACAGGGAATCTGAAATGGCCAAATTAAGACAGATCGTAAATGACAAGACACAGGCCATACAGGATATGCAGGCAGCCCAGAAAAAATTCGCGTCGGCCAATGGCTTTAAGCTGGAGAATAACTGATACCTGTTCAATAAAGGTTGGTCATTGCTTCAGACCAGTTGTGCGGGCCTGTTGATCCCTTTTTATTCGCAAAATTCAGGTTGGGAAAGCTGAAAACAATACCGTTCACCTTATCATCATCCTTGGTAAGGCCCACATTGCCATTCATTTTCTTGGCATAAGCCTGTGCCTGCTGAAGGTCACTGTCAATGGCTTCATTGTTCAGGCCACGTGTGCTTTTCATGTTCACAAAGATGATATCATCGTAATCATTGGCAGTAACACGGATACAGCTATTCTCTGCGTTGTTCACAAAACAATACAGGAGCCTGCTCAAAACAGTGGCAAGGATATTTTCATCAGTAATGATCATGAGTTCATTGGGAACTTCATTTACAATAAAACTATTGCTGCGCAATGCGGATGGTCTTGCATTATTTGCCAGGAGCTTAACAAGCTGGTGTAAGGTTTTAGGAGTTGGCATCACTCCATAATCAGATTGATTTTTCATGGTTTCTTTTGCTTTTATTAATGGTTTCGGACGGGTAAGGCCTTTTAATTATTAAACGTTTTTTATCAAAATTTGTTATCTGCCGCTTGCTGCTTTAACTTTTAATTTCAGAGGCGGGGGCTCAATAACATAACAAATCTATATCTAAACATAGCCTGTCGCAATAGTGAAGTCTTTCATTTTCAGGTAATATTCGGTTAAGGGGATTTGTAGTATCTAACCTACATCCCTGCCCGGAACCGCTTATAAAAACAACTTCTTTTCCAGGCATCTTTATGCCTTTCTTTGTCAAAAATTAAATCATTAGCCATGATAAAAATGTTCAAACAAATACTTGTTGCATTGTCTTTTATGCTTGTATCCAGTAATCATTCAAGTGCACAGGGTTATAATTACACGGTTGATCTTAATGATGTAAAAGACGATATGCTTACTGTTGAGCTCATCACACCAAAGATCGAAAAGCAGGATATTCTTTTTTACCTGCCAAGGATCGTTCCGGGTACTTATATGAACAGCAATTATGGCAAATACCTGCACAACCTTAAAGCATACGATAAGGCAGGAAAAGAACTTGCAGTAAAACAAATGGATGATAACAGCTGGGAGATAAAAAATGCAAGGTCATTATACAAACTCAATTACAGGATCGAAGATACCTGGTTCTCTGATATCAAGAACAAGGTCTATCCAATGTGCGGGACCAATTTCGAAGAAGGAAAGAATTTTGTGATCAATACCCCGGGGCTGTTTGGTTATTTTGATGGATTGAGAAAAATGGATTTCAATCTTTCTTTTACCAAACCAAATAATTTTTATGCAGCTACAGGATTAAAAGCAGTTTCGAGCAGCCCTGTGAAAGATGTATTCAAATGCAGGGACGCAGATGAATTATATGATTCACCGATCATGTATTCCTTGCCTGATACCGCCAGCGTTAAAGTTGGGAATACAGATGTGCTGGTTGCAGTATATTCACCCAGGAAACTGGCTCATGCAAGATTCATTGCCGATCATTTGGAAAAACTCCTGATGGCAACAAAGGATTACCTCGGCGGAAAACTTCCTGTAGATAAATATGCATTCATTTATTACATGAATGGAGAACAAAAGAAACTTGACATCACCGGGGCCTGGGAGCATTCCTATTCTTCTTTCTATGCAATAGATGAGCAGCCACAGGAGCAGGCGATCGATAACTGGGTAGATATTTCTTCACATGAATTCTTTCACATAGTAACTCCGCTTACCATCAGTTCAAGAGAAGTAAAGGAATTCAATTTTAATAAGACTGTACTTTCAAAACATCTCTGGCTTTATGAAGGAAGTACAGAATACTATGCCCATCATGTGCAGGTATATGGCGGGCTTACAACGCCGCAGGAATTCCTTCAAACCATGTCGCAAAAAATAAATTATTCCCGTAGTTTTTTCAAAGATTCATTGTCATTCACAGAGCTCAGTACAGAAAGTGCAGGCAAATGGGCAGAACAATATGCGAATGTTTATATGAAGGGAGCATTGATCTCCGCTTGCATTGATCTCGAGTTGTTGAAATTATCAGGCAATAAATACGGGTTGAAAGACCTCAAGCATGACCTTGGTGTGAAATATGGCAAGGATAAATTTTTTGAAGACAATGAATTATTCGATGAAATAGAAAAACTCACTTACCCCGAGATAAAACAATTTCTCATTACGTATGTGCAGGGAACAACACCTATTCCTTATGAAAAATATTTTGGGCTTGCTGGTGTTGATTATATCCGAAAAGAAACTTATAAAGAATTTACAATGGGCCATATCGACCTTACCAATACCAATGATGGTAAGGTTATAATTGATGTAAAGACCGTAAATGATTTCGGTAAGGCAATGGGTTACCAGAAAGGAGATGAATTGGTAAGCCTGAATGGCAAGGCTGTGAATGCTGCAAACCTTGATCAATCGATCGATGAATTTTATGCTTCACTGAAAGAAGGAGAGAAAGCCACTGTTGTAGTGAACCGTAAGAATACCAGCGGAAAAATGGAAGCGGTTACTTTATCTGCACCCGCTGTAAAGATTGAAAAAACACGCGAGCACATTTTAAGGATGAATGAAAACCCTACATCAGAACAGTTACAACTGCGTAATGCATGGCTGAATATAAAATGCAATAAATAAAACAGGCCGGTGATTCAACCTGCTGATCAAATAGAATTGATCATTTCATAAACAGTCTTGGAAATATCGCTCACAACAGCAGGCAATGCTTTATTGTCTTTTCCCTTAGTCATCACTGTTAAAAGGTATGGCGAGTTGTGTATGTACACGATACCGGATTCACTGAAATGTGCATTCACGCCATCACCTGCTTCGCCAAATTTGTGTGCAACCCTGGTATCTTTTGGAAGACCCTTTACAAGCCCCTGCACAAAATCACTATGGCTTAATAATTCAGTACAGAATTCTGAGTCTTCAATATTGAGATAGGATGCATTGTACAACACCCTCATGAAGTAAGAATAATCTTTTGCAGTAATGGGAATATCTCCCTGATTCATATCAGGAGAAGCTATACCCAGGTCAGTAAATACTTTTTTAAATACTTCAAGGTCCATTCGCTGGTTAAGCAACATGGTAGCATTATTATCAGAATAGGCGATCATATAATAAAGCAGTTCCTTGATAGTATATGTCTTTCCAACTTCAATACTTTTTGAAATAAAGTATGCTTTTTTGGCGAGGTTCAATGGTGCGCTGTAAGTAACTTTTTTTTCAAGCAGGCCCGGTGTCTTTTCATTCATCTTAAAGAAAGTGATCAGCTCCGGAACTTTAAGCAATGAACCCGGGTTATATTTTTCAGGGTCACCTATTGAGATATATTCTCCCTGGTTCAATTCCCGTAGATATACTGATGCCGTATTGATAGTGCCCGACATTTTATAGCTGTTGATCACTGTTTCCACCTGGTTTTTTAGCGGCTGCAATTTCTCAGATTGACAAGGCCTGTCGGCAAACAACAAAGGCCTGATATAATCATACCCGTTAAGACGTTTCACAGCTGCAGGGCATTGCTGAACGCTGTTATCAACTTCAGGTGTATTGTTAGTTATGCTGCGGTAGCGGTATGAAACAAGCAGCCAACTAAGAACAATAGCACCAATGGTCATGAGCAACGCAGTGTGCAGGGGAATCTTTTTTCTTAACATAGCATTATGTGGTAAATTCTTTAAAATAAATTGTTATCAACAGGGAACAGATGCGGCTTAACACAAATTCGCTGCCCTGAACTTTTCAAATTCGTGCGCAAATATATTGTTTACTAATCAGGTAGCCATACAGTTCATTCACGTGGAATGTTATCAAATGGTTTCCATCAGACCGCCCAAACCGTGAGCGGTACAGTCCAAAAAATTAGTTCTTATATTTCTGATCGAAACGAAGGGTTGCATATTTAACATTTTTTTTATAGCTTTCCTGTTCTTCTCCCTATGTAACTCTTCAGCTTAATACTTCTCCACGGGGCTGGTATCTAAATTTAAACTTCTTAAAAAACGCGTCATGAAAACCTTTATCAGTATTCTTGTTATTGCTATCAGTGTATATTCCTGCGAATCTACTAAAGATGTAACCACGGCTCGTGTAACAGCAGGTGCAGGATATTCAAAACTTACAAATGGAGATAGCTGGAAGGGAACTATCGGTGGAACAGTGGGCGGGGAAATTGATTTCCCTATATCAGGAGGATCATCTGTAGGAACTGGTTTAAATGCTTCCTTCCAGGGATCAAAATATGAAGACACTTACTACAATGGCAGGGTGAACCTTGTTTATATCAATCTTCCTCTATTGTACACATACCAGGCATTGAACGGCCTCTATGCAGAGGTCGGGCTTCAGCCAGGTGTAGTGATCAGTGCAAAAGATAAATATGATGGGAAATCACATGACTACAAAGATGCTGTAAAATCTTTCGACCTGGGAATACCTGTTGGTGCAGGGTACAGGTTCAAAAATGGGATCGGGGTGGGGCTTCGTGTAATACCAGGCCTGCTTAATATAGACGATACAGGAGACAAAATGCATAATTTTTTAGGCATGCTTTTATTATCTTACCGTTTCTGGAAAGGTAAACAGCATAAGTAGTGGATAAAATTTCATTGAACAAAGAGATCGCATTTAAGTGGATCAGTGCATTCAATGTGCATGACCTGGAAAAGCTATTATCGCTTTACGCAGATGATGCTGTTCATTTCAGCCCCAAATTAAAAATAAGGAAACCCGAAAGCAATGGGTGGGTAAAAGGCAAAGCTGCTTTAAGGGAATGGTGGGCTGATGCATTTAAAAGACTTCCTTCACTTCATTATGAATTACAAAACATGGTGACCGATGATGAACAGGTAGTGATGGAATACCTGCGTGAAGCAGATGATGAACCAGGTATGTTGATCGCTGAAATACTTGAGATCTCCGGGAACCTTATACAAAGATCAAGAGTATACCACGGGTAAGATTTTTTTTGTATTGAGTTGATCTGTTCATTTGCAGAAAAATCGCCATTGCGAAACTGCCTGTGGCAGGCGAAGTGAGCAATCTCATTAAAATATGCAGGATTGCTTCGTGCCTCGCAATGACCAATCTGGAAATAGCCCACTGCTGAATTTTTGCACAATACCATTCATATAAATTCTCGTGACACAGAATTTGATTTGATATAAACTTATACATCATTTCAATCTCATTTATCAAACACGTGTCATGATACCAAAGCAATTATTTATTAAGGCCAGGCAGATCCTGTTTTTTCTTGCATTCAGTACAACCGCTTATTCGCAGGTAAATATGTTCCGGGGCAATCCCGAACATAACCAGAACATAAAACTTGGAGGCGATGCAGTATTCGCAGAAACTGCATGGAAGTTTGATGCTGCAGCGCCGATACGTTCTACAGTTGTTTATGATAACAATACAATTTATTTCGGCAGCAGTAAAGGTATCCTGTATGCACTCAATAAACACAATGGATCCGTGAAATGGCTTTATAATACCGGTGCTGCAATTGAATCATCGCCGGCATTGTATAACGGGAATGTTTTTTTCAGTGACAATAAACAAACCTTGTACGCATTGAATGCATCTACCGGGAAATTGAAATGGAAATTTGATCTTGGTGAAAGCAAACCATATCCCTGGGGCTTCGATTATTTTTATTCTTCACCGGTTATTATTTCAAACAAACTTGTTATTGGTTCAAAAGACGGGAATGTATATAATGTAAATACAGCTGATGGAAAACTTAACTGGAAATTCCGGGCAGATGCTGTTATAAGAAGTTCCCCCGCAATATCAGGCAACATGGTCTTCTTTGGTGATGTTGACGGAACATTGTACGCCGTTGATCTTCTCAAAGGAAAAGAAATATGGCGTTTTTTTACATTAGGGCATGGTTTGAACAATGCTGATTTTGGTTTCGACAGGCGTGCCATCATTTCTTCTCCTGTTGTTGCAGGTAATAAAGTGATCGTTGGTTGCAGGGATGGATTGTTCTATGCCGTTAATAAAAACAGTGGTAAAGAAATATGGCGTGTGGATCATAATGTTTCATGGGTGATCTCATCGATCGCAGTCAAAGACAGTATCGCAGTTACCGGTACATCGGATGGAAGATTTGTACAGGCAGTTAATATCAATACCGGGAAACAGCTATGGAAGCATTCCACCGTTTCCATTGTCTGGTCATCACCCATCATTTGCGACGATAAGGTTTATATAGGAAGCCAGGAAGGAGTATTGTATTGCATCGACCTGCACAGTGGTAAAAGAATAAACGGGTTCCAGGCAAAAGGAAAAATATTTTCGTCGCCTGTTATAAGCGATTCTTTATTGTTCTTTGGAACAGATATGGGATACATGTATGCATTGAAACCAGGCAGGAATATTTTCCCTGCAGCAACATCCGTTAAGAGATATGTTTTTTGGGAGCCTGATGTAAATCTTTATTTCCATTATGGCAATGATATAAAGATCCGTGATTACTTAGCTTTCAATAAATATAAGATTCTCCATTCCAAAGAACTTACCGATGTTCTGGCAAAGGAAGATTCAGCAGCGAAATCGGTGATCGTATTTGCTTCTAATTATTTTCCTCAAAATATCCTCGATGGAAATGACCAGTCATTGCTCAGGAAATACCTTAACAACGGCGGAAGGATAGTTGTACTTGGCAATAACCCCATAACATATAAGCTCGACAGCAATAAACAACTGGAAGGATTTGATTTTTTAAAAGCAGACAGTGTATTGAACATTGTATATGGACAATACAATGATCTTCGCTCCATGGGAGGATTACAACCTGCACTGGTCACAAAACAGGGAAAACAATGGGGACTGGAGGATTCATGGACGGGATTTTTACCACTCCCGGAGAACCAGGCTGATATTGTATTGGGTGAAGATGAGAATGGTTTTGCGTCTGCCTGGTATAAAAAATTCAGCAACAAAAAAGGATCTGGTTTTATACAGATCTGGATCGATACCGATTTCATTGACGATATGAGTAGTATCAGCAGGGTAGCAGAATACGGGATGGAAAACTGATAGGAAGAGCAGGCTTTTGTTCGGATCTTCTTCGGGCCTGGGCCGGGTTTTATACGGTAAAACAGCCATTTTCCCGAACAAGACCCGGGGCAGGGCCGGGGAAATACTGTAAACAATTTCCGATTTCATAAGGATTATTATCTGCTATTGGGCAATTTTGCATTAAAACCAATTCATGGCTATCGATCCTGTACAATTCAATGAGCTATTGCGAAACCGTCGTTCTGTTTTTCCATCTCAATTCGATACATCAAAAAAGATACCTGATGAGATCATCAGGCAGATCCTTATCAATGCTACCTGGGCGCCTAATCACGGTAAGGCAGAGCCGTGGTCTTTTAAAGTTTTTACCGGTGCAGGATTGCAGACACTTGCAGACCTGCAAAGCAGTTTATATAAAGAATACGCAGGTGAAAAATTCAAAGAAGATAAATACCTGGGCCTGCAACAAAGACCATTGCTTGCATCTCATGTGATATCGATCGGTATGAAACGAACAACCACAAAACAGATCCCTGAGATCGAAGACATAGAAGCCGTGGCATGTGCTGTACAGAATATTTATTTATCGGTTGCTGCTTATGGCCTGGGAGGATACTGGACAACAGGCGGTGTGACCTATATTGAAAAAGCAAAATATCATTTTGGGTTAGGTGAACATGACAGGCTGCTTGGCTTTTTTTATATGGCCTATATAGCTGTTCCTTCGCCTACGGCTAGCCGCAAACCAATCGAAGAATCCGTGGATTGGGTAAGAAGCTGAATATGTACCTTTTAGGGTACCGTATAAGTTTTTTTTAACAAATAAACGGGTCATATTACAATAATAGGTAAGGAGAGGCGTTTACTAAATAACTCTAATAAAACCCTCTACTAATGAAAAGACCTATATCCGTAACGGCGCTGTTCTTTTGCGCCCTGGCAATATTCAGTTCATGCACTACCAGCTCAATTTCAAAGACACAACGTAAGGCCGATATTGAAAAATCGAAAGAACCTTCGGCTAGCTGTTTCGTACAGATGAATGACGGAACGATCAGGCACTACAACTCCCTGAAACTTGTTACATCTGCTTTTTCAACACCATATTTACTGGCTGATGGCAAGACAAAGATCAAACCAAAACAAATAACCGCATACCAGAATAAAGACCATTATGCAGTTTCACAAAAGATATTCTGTTGCGGTCGTAAAAGCTATGTGGCTACAGAAACGCTTCCAGGCTTCGCAGTAAGAACAGTGAAAGGAAAGATAAATGTGTATTGCAAAAAATACTTCAATGGCCAGGTTGCTGTTGATGAATACTTCCTCCAGGTTGGAGACAATGGCAAGATCGTTGCATATTCCGCAAGCTTAATGAGCGAGCTTGTTAAAGACAACTCTGAAGCTTTGACTTTCTTCAATGACAAAAAGTTCAAAGGATCTTCTTCAGAAAAACTTCACACAACGGCACATATGTATAATGATGGCCAGATGGTGACAAAAAATTAAACCAAAACCAGATATACAGCAAGTGAGCCTGAACTAAAATGCAGGCTCACAATTTTTGCAAAGCTTCGTTCACAGAAATAAAAAGTCCCGTTTTACCGGGACCTTTTTATTTGAATATCTATGATCAGTATTTTGGTTTCACACCCATATTATAAAACATAAAGCTCCATTTATCTGTTTGTTCAGCGATGGTTTGCTTTGTGCTCTTACCGGCTCCATGGCCTGCCTTTGTTTCAATACGTATCAACACAGGGTTCGGTCCTTTTTGTTTTGCCTGCATTTCAGCCGCAAATTTGAATGAATGTGCCGGAACAACACGATCATCATGATCGGCAGTTGTTATCATTGTTGCAGGATAAGATGCTTCCTTCACATTATGCACGGGAGAATATTTATAAAGATATTCGAACATTTCCTTGCTGTCTGCAGATGTTCCGTAATCGTAAGCCCACCCGGCACCGGCAGTGAATTTATGATACCTGAGCATGTCCATTACGCCAACAGCCGGGAATGCAACTTTGCTGATGGATGGATCCTGTGTGATACATGCACCGATCAGTAAACCCCCGTTACTTCCACCTTCTATCGCCAGCATATCCCTTGATGTGTATTTATTATCTACCAGGTATTTTGCTGCTGCCATGAAATCATCAAATACATTCTGTTTTTTTGTCTTGATACCCTGCTCATGCCATGATTCGCCATATTCACCACCCCCACGGATATTCGGTACAGCATAGATACCGCCATTCTCCAGTAAAATAATATTTGATGTGCTGAAGAAAGGAGTGATGCTCACACTGAATCCACCATATGCATATAAAAGACATGGATTCTTACCATTCAATTCAATTCCCTTTTTATAAGTAATGATCATCGGGATCTTTGTTCCGTCTTTTGAAGTATAGAACACCTGCTTTGATTCATAATCCTCAGGCTTGAATTGAACGTTTGGCTGTTTGTACATTTCTGTCTTGCAGGATGCAATATTCATCTTATAGATCGTATAAGGTGCTGTATAACCCGTATAGCCATAAAACAGTTCTTTATCATCCTGCCAACCGTTAAAACCACTGGCAGTTCCCAGTCCCGGTAATGCGATCTCCCTCGTTTGCTTCCCTGTTCTGTCATATTGATAAACTTTACTTACCGCATCTTTCAGGTATGTACAGAAAATAGAACCACCTGCAGATGAAGCATTCAATACTTCGGGTTTTGCATCTATCAATACTTTCCAGTTAGCTTCAGCAGGCGTAGCAACAGGCACCATCATGATCTTGCCTGTAGGCGCATTCCTGTCTGTCTGGATATAAAAATATTGGTCATCATTATCAACAAGGCCATGCTGGTTCTTCATATCTGTTACCATTGGCTGTATGGGTGCACCAGGTTTTGTAAGGTCCATCACCCACATATCACTGCCATAGGTTGAATTGGCGCCATAAATGAATAACCATTTTTGATCTTCAGTTACCTGTACCCCTATATAACGGATAGGCTCACCTGTTCCACCATATATCAACTTATCATCTTTTTGCTTCGTCCCCATTTTGTGGTAATACAATTTATGCCGGTCGGTCTTGCCTGCAAGAAAGCTACCTTCCTTCGGGCGGTCGTATGTACTGTAATAAAAGCCATCATTGCCTTTCCATGCAGCCCCGCTGAATTTGATATCCTGCATCGTATCAATTTGTTTTTTGCTGATTGCATCCATAATGATCATCTTATGCCAGTCGCTGCCACCTTCCGATATAGTATACGCTGCCATTGTTCCATCCTTGGAAAAATTAATGCCCGCAAGTGAAGTAGTTCCGTCTGTTGAAAAAGTATTTGGATCTAAAAATACTTCAGCTGCGCCGCCTTCAACTGGTTCACGGTACATCACGTATTGGTTCTGCAGACCCGAGTTCTTGTTGTAGTAGATATATTTTCCCTGCCGGGATGGGGCAGAGAATTTTTCATAGTTGAACAAATTCTCATAACGTTTACCAATAGCTTCCCTGAAAGGTATTTGAGAAAGATAACCCTGTGTTACTTCATTCTCGGCTTTTACCCAATCGGCAGTGGCAATGCTTGTGTCATTCTCGAGCCAGCGGTAGGGATCGGCAACGCTGGTTCCGAAATAATCATCTTTAACAGTAGTGTCTTTTTTTGTGACCGGGTATTTCACTTCAATGGTTTTAAAGGCTGTGCTGGTTGCTTCCTGGTTGTTGCTGTTATTACAGGAGATGATGGCCAGCAGCGGAATAATGGGGATCAATCTTTTTATCATAGCAGGTTATTTTTTGGAGCAGGAAGATAGTTTTTTTTGTATATAAACCCTGCGTTTTGTGACGAATGGCGGAGATAAGCATCAATATATTTTTGAAACGGCAGATCATTTTCTACCTTTGCATTCTCAATTTTTTTATAAACTTAATTGATTCGTTATGCCAGGATTTGAATTTTTCGGAGCTGAAGAGCGCAAAGAAGTGAACGACGTTCTTGAAACAGGTATATTGATGCGGTATGGCTTTGATGGTCCGCGTAAAGGTATATGGAAAGCAAAAGAGATGGAAGCTGCCATCTGCGGGAAGTTTGGAAGCAAATATGCCCAATTGGTGAGCAGCGGTACTACTGCTTTAACAACAGCCATGAGCGCTCTTGGCATTGGTTACGGCGATGAGATCATTCTTCCAACATTCACTTTTGTAGCGAGCTTTGAAGCCGTGCTCAGCGTAGGCGCTGTGCCTGTGTTTGTAGATGTTGATGACAGCCTCACACTGGATCCCGCTGCTGTACGCAATGCAATTACTTCTAAAACAAAATGCGTGATGCCCGTACACATGTGCGGTAGTATGGCAGATATGGATGCTTTGCAATCGATCTGTAAAGAACATAATCTCATATTGCTCGAAGATGCATGCCAGAGCATTGGCGCAAGTTATAAAGGCAAAAAACTCGGAACCATCGGCGATGCCGGTACATTCAGTTTCGATTTTGTAAAGACGATCACCTGTGCAGAAGCAGGTGTAGTATTAACGAACAGGGAAGATGTTTATATAAATACGGATGGTTACAGCGATCATGGTCATGATCATAAAGGTGTTGACAGGGGTGCCGACCTTCATCCGTTCATCGGCGCCAATTTCAGGATAAGTGAATTACATGCTGCAGTTGGATTGGCGCAAATAAAAAAACTCGATAAATTCCTTTCTATTCAAAAAGCAAATCATACGGCCTTAAAAAATATTCTTTCACAGGTACCGGGGATCTCATTCAGGAAAATACCTGATGCAGCGGGGGATAGCTGCACATTCTTAAGCTGGTTCCTTCCAACAGCAGAAGCAACAAAAGCAGTTGTTGATGAAATGAAAGCAAAGGGAATACTTGCCGGTAATTTTTATTGGTACGATAATAACTGGCATTATATCCGCAAATGGGATCACCTGAAGAATGCTGCTACATTGAATGCATTGCATCCCGACCTGAAAGCTGCTGTGATACATCATGCAACAAAAGATTTTACCACCAGTGATGCGATCATGAGCCGCTGCGTATCTACAGCCATCGGTTTATTGTGGACGCCGGAGCAGATCCAATCCAAAGGAGAGCAGATGGTTGCTATTATGAAACAGGTGATGGCTGCTCAGACAGAGAAAGCTTAAGTTTAAAATATTATAATTGCTCGTAGAGTTTTCTCAATTTCTCCCTGGTCATTATTTTTTCCCAATCCTTGCCCAGTGCATTTTCCCAAAGTGGTTTCATACCAAGGGATACATCTATCATTTTATTGAACTGATCATCTGTTAAACCGGCACAAACATTTTTCGGAATATCGATCTTGTTCTTTTCAACCATGTATTTGAACTCTTTCACTCCTTCGGGATAATATTCTTCCAGTTTATCAAATACGATACAATTTCCAACACCATGTTTTGTGCCGAGCAGGTAACTCAATCCATAACTAACGGCATGCGCTACCCCCACCTGTGAATAGGCAATGCTCATCCCGCCTGCATAGGATGCCATCATCAGTTTATCATCACTTTCCGCATCCCATTTATCTTTTGTTACAAATACTTCGCGGCAAAGTTCCAAAGCTTTTTCTCCATAACTCTTGCTGAATTCATTCAGGTATGTTCCTGTCAAACTTTCAATGCAATGTATATAACAATCCATGCCGGTATAAAAACGTTGGTTGGGCGGTGCATCAGCAGTTACTTCAGGATCAAGGACGATCTGGTCGAAAGGAGTGAAGTCTGAATTCATTCCGAGTTTTTTTGTTGGCCCTGTAAGCACAGTGGTACGGCTGACTTCCGCTCCTGTACCACTCAAAGTTGGGATACCCACTTTATAAACTCCCGGAACTTTTACAAGGTCCCATCCCTGGTAATCAGCGCTGCTGCCGGGATTGTTCATCATGAGTGAAACAGCTTTTGCAAGATCCATCGTAGATCCCCCTCCAATACCAATGATACCACTTACTGTTCCAAATTCATCTTTCAGTTCATTAGCAAGTTTATCAACATATTTGGTCTTTGGTTCGTCTGTTACATCAACATATACGATCTTATCGTTACCATGCAGCTGGATCCGTTTCGGTAATTCCTTTCCCTGGAAATAATGATCAACGAAAAAGATCATTGGTGCATTTTCCTTCCGGTGAGGCCTGATGATATCATCGAGCTGGTTGAATGATCCACGTCCAAACACCACGTAACCGATCATCTTGAAATTTCTATGAGCCATATATTAAGTTTAGGAGTTTAGAGTTGAAGGTGTAGAGTTCACATCATTAATATACTTCGCTGCTCTTTCAAGGTCTTCAGGCGTATCGATCTCTATACCCATATATTCTGTCACGACCATTTTAAGAGGAATGCCATTTTCAAGATACCTCAGGCATTCTATTTTTTCAACAGATTCCAATGGCGTCATTGGCCAACTGGTGAAATTCATCAAGGCCTGTTTACGGAATGCATATACACCAATATGTTCGTAATATACAGGCTCAATATTTTTATCACGATGGTAGGGTATCGGGCTGCGGCTGAACATTAATGAATTATTATTCTTATCAACAGCTACTTTTACATAATTGGGATCATTGATGAATCTTTCTTCTTTCAATACCTGCATCAATGAAGCAACCTGTACTGAGTCATCCTCAAATACTTTCAACAGTTTTTCCAACGGGGCTTTTTGTACAAATGGTTCATCGCCCTGCACGTTAACGATAATATCAAGATCCATGTCGGCAATGGCTTCAGCGATCCTGTCGCTACCGCTTTCATGATCTCTTTTACTCATGACCGCCTTCCCGCCATTATCATTTATTTCTTTGAAGATAATATCACTGTCAGTAACCACATAAACTTCCTCAAATAATCCGGTAGCTATGGTATTATCATAAGTATGCCTGATAACAGTTTTATCTCCGAGCATCTGCATCAGCTTGGCCGGGAACCTTGTGGCTGCATAACGTGCAGGTATCATGGCAACTTTCTTCATATTCTTTGAATTGACAGCAAATATATGCCGCCTCTGCAAAACAATACCTGTTATACAGCACTAATTTGATAAGGAGAATGGGAAGAATTATTGTTTGCAGGATACGCCGTCTTCAAAATGAAGTAACTGTTCTTCCTCCTGTTTCGTGATATTTATGCGACTGCGGCTTTCTGTAATGACCAGTTCCAGTATTTGCTGCTTGAGTTTCTTATCAGGATTAATAAACCGTTTGCTGATATCACCGGCTGCATCCTGGTTCATGTTGAACATTTTTGACTGCTGGGTACAGGCAAAATCGAATGCGCCGAACCGAACTGTTTTTATATCCCTGTTGGTTTCGGTTTTGAAATGGATGGTCCTGTTAGTGATGTCATACACAATGCTCCATTTCGTAAAAGTTCCCTGTGCAACTTGATCGAGGATAGAAAAAGCATAGTCAGTGAGGGGTACATTGATATTCGATTCATTGATCTTTTTTACCATGCTGCACGCTTTTACAAAGCGGTCAAGTGAATTATCAGGAATGGTCGATTCGCTTTTTGTATCTATGATCTTCTTTGCAACCCTTGCAGATGATTCATAAGTATTATTGGTAAGCACCGGGAAGGGGAGTTCCTTATTCTTATGAACTACCATTTTCCCATCAAGGAATTCAATAGTAGCTACATTCCCTTTCGCATCTGCAACCAGGTAATGCAATGTACTCTCTTGTTTACTGATCCTCACCTGTGCGTCGGTGCTTATCACATCATCAACAGATGCTGAATTATCGAGTTGGTATTGCACCCATTGTAATACACCCAGGGCCGGCCTGTTATCTGTTTCGGGGTATACAGTGCCATCAAGCCACATCAATTCAACAACCAGGCCTTTTTCATTCATACCACCTGTAGCAAATTCTTTCCCGTATTGATTGAATGTGATACTTCCATATTTTGATACCCATGTTGCAGTGCCGCCATCGCCTGTATTCATAGATGTTTTTAAAAGCCCACGCAGGTTTGTATTAACGATGCCGCCACCAGTTACCCAGTCGTAATTTCTTCCAAAAACTATATGGCCGTCTTTATTGATGCAGAAAGTTGTGCAGGCAAAGATCATTTTACCCGGGAAACAAAGGAAAAAGATAGCAAGGAGCTTTTTCATACAATAAGTTTTTTCAAGCTACTGATAGTTTTGAAGATTACAAACCGCAAAAAGGATGAATGGAGTTAATAAAAGGCATATTTTCGAAAGCATGAAAAAATGGGAACCGGATAAATGGAAACATTTTTATGTGGGCATACCATTGGGATTGGTATTGCAGGTCTCTGTCAATTACCTGTTCTCTTATTCAATTCCTTTATCAGTTTTCCTTTCCTTTATTGCACTGGCAGCAATCAGTTATGGATTTGAACTGTTGTCACTCCTCACGGGTAAAGGTCATTACGATATAGTGGATGCAGTTGCAGGCATCGCCGGGGGTTGTATTGGCATAGCACTTGCATGGCTTATAGTCCTGTTATAGTGACCTAATGTTAAGCGGATGTTATACCGGCATTCCTGCAGAAACTTTATTCCATTTCATAAAAAAAGTTTCTATTTTGTTGGAACATGTACCCCCTGATCATTCATGCTTCCTATGACTTGCAATAGTCATTAAATCTTAAACAATAAATTTTTCTGTATGAAAAAACTGATCCCTCTTGCGGCAGCATGCATCTTTTTGTATTCATGTAATAATGAAAAGAAAGATGAAAAAGCTGCAGGCACTTCTAACGATTCAACTGCGGCTGTTGCGAAGGAAACGCCGCAAAGCGAGTTTGCCGATGCGAAATACAGTGACATTGGTAAAAACTCCCTTGCGAAACTTTCATCAGGCGATGTAGCAGGCTGGGCTAATGATTTCGCCGACACGGCTGTTTATTTCTGGAACAATGGCGATAGCCTTGCAGGTAAAAAGGCGATCACAGATTACTGGACAAAACGCAGGACAGAAGTGATCGATTCCCTCACCTTTTCAAAAGAGATATGGTTGCCGGTGAAAGTGAATAAACCTCAATCAGTAGAAGCACCCGGGATCTGGTTGCTAGGCTGGTACCAGGTTAATGCAAAATATAAGACCGGTAAAAAGATGACCCAGTGGATGCATATTGATTTTCATTTCAACAGTGCAGATAAAATCGACCGTGCGATACATTACCTCGACAGGGTGCCGATAAATGCTGCGACCTCAAAATAATTTTTTTTGCATCGGTAAAGCTGTTCCTTACGGGGAACAGCTTTTTATTTACACTGAATACTTATCATCAATACATTGATAAAATAATAGAAGACCGGTGTGACCGGCCTTTTATTAAGAATTGATTTTAATCTTTGATCAACTTACCTGTCTGCACCAACCCGTCTCCGTTATCATATCTTATAATGTATACTCCTGTGCCAAGATCATTGATATTAATTTGTGTCTGAAGCGTATTCAAAACTACTCTTACGTGTTTTGCAACGCGGCCATCGGGACTAAGCAAACTGATCATTGAATTTGCAGAAGCCTTTTCATGCTGTATCGTAACCTGGTCTCTTGCAGGCACGGGATATGCCTGGACCTGTAAACCTTCTCCATCTTTTACATACACTTTAATGACAGGTGTATATTTACTACGGCCGTCATAATCATAATTCCTTACACGGAAAAACATAGTTTGTACAGGTCTGCCGGGATAATCCATGCTGTAAATCGGGCTACCGGTAGCTGTTACATAACCCATATTCGTAAACGAAAATCCGTCTGTACTGCTTTCAACATAATACCCTTTCACATTCACTTCTTCACCCACATTCCACAGGAGTTTTACAGTGCCATCTGCATTCCTCCGTGCAACAAAACCTTCAAAAGTTACCGGCAATGGTCCCGCTGCTACTGATAATGCAAGATCATCAAATATTACATTCCCCGGCTGATTCATCCGGAAGGTCAATTCAAACCGAACAGCCCGCCCGATAGTGAGGTCTGCATCAGATAAGGACATACATATTGATCCCGAAGTTCCAGGCAAAGCAGTATACACAGGACCATTGGCTGTATTTGCAAGGACTTCTACAGGTCCGCCGATAACTCCCGAAATAATTCTTATCCTGTATTCTGTTCCCACAGGTGCCGAATAACTAAAGCCGGTGGTTACCTGCCCGGGTGCTGTAATAAAATATATAGGAGATATAAGGCTGGCACTCCTTGCAATAAGTCCGCTGCTTTCTATTTCAGCACCGGCACCTGCATTCCAGAAAAAGGCAACATCATCGCCACCGGAATATATACTTGGTGAGCTGAATCCTTCATCGGAATTATTGAAATTCCTGAAAACCGTACAGTCGGTGGAAGCTGTGGTTGTTGTAGGAGATTGTGCTGAAGCGACAATTCCCGTAGCGATAGCGATCGCTGAGAGTAGAAAATTTTTCATAACTTTTTTGTTTGTTTAAGAGATAAATAAATCTTTTGCAGGAAGGATAGGTAAGGAGTCTTTGAACAGGAATTGGAAATCTATTGAATATATAAGCCAATAACAATGCCAATTGCAAACCTGCTGTTTAATCACTGCATTCTTGAAAAAAACAATGATCTTATCAAAAACAACCTTTACTTTAAGAACTATTTTTATATAACAACGAAATAATTTCTACACCGAGGAATTTTCACCCTACCCAGGGTATCGGTAATAGTTGTTGTTTGTTCTTCAGCTGCTTGGATTTATCGCTTACTTTTGTCATTTAACCAATTGGTATGTCTCCATTGCAGCGTTGGATCTTTTTCGGCAGGATGTTATTTGCTTTTATTGCAATATTCATCGGCGATAAAAGCAACGCTGCGCCAACAAAGGATAAACGCACTTTTTTTAATGATTCGCTGCAAAAAAAAGAACTGAAACTTTCTTTACCCGACCCGATCATCAGCACCGATTCGCCTACATGCATTATACCATTCACGCGTGCAGGCAACCTGATCCTTATCACGGCAAAGGTTGATACCATTATCGGGAACTTCATCCTTGACACAGGCGCTCCCAATCTTGTATTGAACATTACCTATTTCCGTGATTACCCCGTTCACAGCAGTTCAGACCAGGAACAATCCGGTATTGCCGGTTCTGCTGCAAGGATACAGACCGATGTGAACCGGTTCACACTTGGCCCGATGCGTTATGACAAATTGCAGGCAGATATGATCAACCTGGGCCATATTGAAAACAGTAAAGGAGTAAAGATCCTTGGCCTGCTTGGGATTGAATTGTTCAGGCAATTTGAAATGATCATTGATTATGAGAAGAGCCTTATCTACCTGCACCTCATTTCAAAGAAAGAAGCAAAGACATACGGGAATGATATGTTGAAAGACAGTGCCGCTTACACAACCGTTCCCTTCGATATAACCGATAACAAGATCATCACGAAACTGGAGATTGCCGGCAAAAAACTTCGCTTTATCATTGATTGCGGCGCTGAAACAAACCTGCTTGATAGCAGGCTGCCCAATAAGGTTTTTGAGAATGTGGTGTTTGGAAGAAGGGTAAGCCTTACAGGAGCCAATGATAAAAAGATCGAAGCCCTGTATGGCGACCTGAACAATATGCGTATCGGTGACCAGGATATCGGGACCCTGCCCGTGGTTATCACTAATCTTGAAAGATCATGTTTATCATATGTTTCATGTACAGATGGAATTTTAGGATTTGATTTTCTCTCTTTACATAGAATAGGATTTAATTTTGTTACACGTAAAATGTATATATGGAAATGAGGATTGCCATATGGGAGTTTGAAAGGTTTTGCCGCAATGCTGTTTGCATAATTGGCATCATGTTATGTATGCATCAACATGCAGCGGCACAACAAATATATACCGTGAAGGATGGCAGGATGTACATTGAACTCAGCAAGCATTTGCCTGAAGCGTCTCTTGATAGCTTTATCAACCGCTTTGAACTTACTGACCTTGCGCTTAAATTTTTTATTAAGACCAATTCAGCTGATACTTTAAAGCTGCTTGGCTGGCATCTTGATAAAAACAATGACCAGGCGTTTGCAATAAGTAAAGCATTGATCAGTTCAGAAGATCTTGTGAATATTGCCGACAAGATCGTATTCACTGAAAAGTCTCCCGGTTTTGCTGCATTATTTCCGGCTGTAGATAATGGTTTGATCTATGGATATAACCGGTTCCGCAATAAATCATCTTTTACAATAACAGATTCTGTCGTCAGGTTTTTTCTCCGTGGAATGCAGAATGCAAAACATGTAACCCTTGCCGGCAGTTTCAATAACTGGAATCCTGAAGCGGTTCTCATGGCCAGGACAGATTCCGGATGGGTAGCCGATGTTAAACTCGGTCCCGGCAAGTATTGGTATAAATTCGTTGCTGACGGGAATTGGATGACGGATGAGGACAATCTTTTACGCGAGAATGATGGTATGGGTAATATCAATTCTGTTTTTTATAGGACCAATTACCTGTTCAGGCTTGATGGATATTCCAATGCAAAAAAGGTGTTCCTCGCGGGAAGTTTCAACCGCTGGAAACCAAACGAACTGCAGATGATGCATGCTGCAACAGGGTGGGTGTTGCCGCTTTATCTTGCCGAGGGAACACATACCTATAAATTTGTTATTGATGGCGACTGGAAAACAGACCCGGCTAATCCCGACCGTTTCCCGAATGAATTCAACGATTCCAATTCGGTTATAAGAAATGGTAAACCATATTTATTCACACTGAAGGGTTATAGCAATGCAAGCCATGTATTGCTTACTGGAACTTTCAATGGATGGCGAAAAGATGAATTATACATGAACAGGACGGATTCCGGCTGGCAGCTGGCATATACACTTGGCCCCGGCAATTATGAATACAGGTTCATTGTTGACAGGAAAGAGATCACGGATCCTGCCAATACATTACTGACTGATGATAACCCGAAAGAAGCAAACTCGTTTCTAATACTGCAACCCAATTATACTTTCCGTTTAAAGGGATACCCTAATGCAAAGAAAGTATTTCTTGCGGGCGATTTCAACAATTACGATCCCAATGCCCTTGGCATGAAACGAGTGGGTGATGAATGGCAGTTCAGTGTTCATCTTACACGTGGTAAACATATTTACAAATTTGTTGTGGATGGAAAATGGATACGTGACCCGGATAACCCGCTGTGGGAACAGAATAAATTTGGTACAGGAGATTCGGTGATCTGGTTTGAATAACACAGGAACTAATTATTGATCATTAAATAAAGTTTATGAAGCTTGTTACAGGATTACTGTTGTTTTTATCGTTGTATGCAAAAGGGCAGGATAGTTTAAATTTTACAGGAACAGAAATCATCTACGGCAGGAAAGATGGTATGGCAATGACCATGATGATGGAAACACCAAAACAACTTGCCAATGGTAAAGCTATCATTAATATCATAAGCGGTAACTGGCGTTCAAGCTATGAACAGATGCTGAGGTTTGCGGAATGGGATAAAATTTATCTCGACAATGGTTACACGGTTTTCGCAGTGATGCATAGTTCGCAACCGAAATATACCATACCTGATGAGGTGCAGGATCTGAAAAGGGCTGTACGTTTCATCCGGTATCATGCGGCAGAATATAAGATCGATCCCGCGAAAATAGGTATCACAGGCGCTTCTTCCGGCGGGCACCTTGCATTGATGATCGCCACAGCTGATGAAACTGCGGATAAAAGTGCAAGGGATGAGGTTGACCGCGTTTCATCGAGGGTGCAGGCTGCAGCAGTGTTTTATCCACCGACAGATTTTTTAAATTATGGGCAGCAGGGATTCAATCCTTCTATGAGCCAGGCAATGCTTGTTGCAACAAACCTTGCAGCAGCATTTGATTTTAAAAGCTGGAATGATACAACCCGTACTTATGTTTCAATAACAGACATTGATACAAAGCTTAAGATCGCAAAGGATATTTCACCTATATACTCAGTAACAGCAGATGATCCCCCTGTTATGATCATTCATGGAGATGCGGACAGGATAGTTCCGTTACAACAATCTGAGTCGATCATACAAAAACTGGAAGAAGCAAAAGTGCCAAACAAACTGATCATCAAAAAAGGAGGTTCACATGGCTGGAGGAACAGTGAAGTTGAGCAAAAGAATTTTCTTGACTGGTTTGATAAGTACCTGAAGTAACAGAATATTGCATCAAAATAAAAAGCCTCCATATCAGGAGGCTTTTGCATTTAAATAATATTTATTAAAAGTTGAACAAACAGGCAACTGCAAAAATGTTTGGTTTCTTTTCATTCATACCTTTCATATAAGACAATCTTACTTCAATATTTTTATATTTTTTTCCAACACCCATCCGCACACCGGCATTAGCAGCTGGCCCGAATGTATTAGATGTATAGCTGTTGGAAAAAGTACCGTTATTGTAATCTATGACTTCACTTGTGATCACATCACCGTGATGATAACCAAAGCCTGCTCCAAAGAAATACCCAAACTTCTGCCTGTTCACTTTGCTGGAACCTCTTCCCATATTCAGGCCAACGATCACCGGTACGTTCAGCAAGAATCCAATAGCACTTGTCTGGTCACCATATTGATCATACTTGGTTGTACTTGCAGTAATTCCGACAGATAAGGGAATACTCACTGAAACAGAAAGTTTATCAGTCTCAAAAAAATTGAATCTTGGAGTATAAGTAAATCCTTCTCCAAAGCCGATATCGCTGCTGCTGCCCTCACCGGTTGTACTTCCGAAAATGGTAATACCTGCTCCGTGCATGAATGATTGGCTGAATGATACATTGGTAATAATGGCCAGGATAAGAACTAAAATGATCTTTCTCATAATTTGTTTGGTTTATTAGGGCCGAGAAAAAAACTAAAAGTGCGCAAATATATGACAGCTATTTAATTTGAAAGCAGGATCCCGTACCATTTGTAGCCTGTTAACATAGTGCTGCAAAAAAATATCCGCTGGATATACCAGGCAGCAGGAGGGAGATTGAAATTTTACATCACGGTGAATTTTTCAATCACGTGGCCGATCGTAAGCCTGTAAACTCCAGTCTTGAACCCAACAATACACAGTTTGAATTCATTGATGCCTTTGGAGATCGCACCTTTCCGTATCAGCTTTCCTGCATCATCTGTGATCACGTAATCCATGTCATGGAATTGATTGCTGGCAGACCTGACAGTGAGAATGGCATTTAATTCTACCTGGCTTGGAGATAAGATCACCTGTTGTTTGCTGTCCATAGTTCGGATTTTAAAAATGGTTTTTCAGAGGTTAACAAATTTTGAACAGGGACCGGATCATGAACCGGCCCCTGTTCATATGATCAAATTTTTATTTATTGGTGCAGTGTGATACCAGGTAAATGGGTCTCCTGTCCCTGTTGTACCTGTACACCTGTAATTAACGTATCCTGGTATGGATTTATTGGGTCAAAAACCACAGAATATGTACCCGGATCCAGGCCTACGATCTTGTAGCTTCCGCTCCATGGGAATGGGATGGCGTAGGCTGTATCTGTAGCGCCATAGGCAGCTATCAAAGTGGGTATATTGTGTGGGCTTACTGTACCTTCGATCTGGCCTGAGCGGCTCCAGCAGAACGACCTCAGGTAAGGTTGCAAGCAATAATGACCATTATACAATCTCCTGATTGACCGTTGCACATTGAAGTCAAAGTGTATAACAGACTGGCCTCCAGCCAAAGTATCAATACTATTACTGGACAATCTTAAATAAACATAAGGGCTGTTATAACATATGCTCAATGGCTCAGAATGTGTACTGTCGGTCCAGACAGCGTTATTTGTACCAAGAGTTAATCTCAGTTTGGTGATCCTTCCCTGGCCAACAAGTCCTGTAGCCAGTAATGTGTCTACACCATTGCGCAGGCGAAGCAGGTCATAAACACCGGGAGTAATACCCAATGTATCCCATTGCCCGAATTCATCGAAACCGTGGTGATCATCATCCCCGTCATGGTCGTCATCATCGTCGTGGTGATGTCCATACCCGTGAGACGAATCTATTTTTACTTCTACATATTGTATGTCGATGAGCACTTTTGTAAAATTCTGTACGGGATCATCATTCATATAAACCGATACTCTTTGTTTGCCATTAAGATTTTCGTCAGGAGATACATCTTTCTGGCAGGCATTGAATGCAAGGATCAGTAAAAAGAATCCACATAACAGGGCGGCAGCTTTCATAAATTTTTTCATATATCTTTTTTTAATGACGTTAAATAATGAATTGCAACCATAGGATCGCAATCAAAAGCAACTATTGAATCAGGTAGAACTAATTCATCCAAATGAATTATAAAATGATCAGAAAAAGATATTTGCCAGCGAGGTATATATGAGGTAATTGATCCCTGTTGTTGCAGGAAGATGTTTTCAGCAGGCTCGTGGTTACAGGAAAGAGCAGCTGCGTTTTCCCGGCCCGTACAACTAACAATTGGTTTCAAAAGATATTGGATAGAGGTTAAGCTGCCCTGCAAAAAGCAAGAAATATGCCATGCTTAAAAAATGTGAATATCTAAGCCGGAACAATGAATAAATTCACCTCATTAGTTTTTTGCCGGCTGCTTTGAATGCATCTCCATATAATCAACAGCAAGGTTGGCGAGTGCTTTTACACCTAAGACAAAACCACTTTCATCAATATAGAAATCAGGTGTATGGTGAGAAGAAACTTTTTTTGGATCTGAACCTTTGGGCATGCCGCCGAGATTGAGAAAAATGCCCGGGACCTTTTCTTCATAAAAAGCAAAATCCTCGGCTCCTGTTACAGCATTTGCCAGCCTCACATTTTCTTTACCGGCTGTAGTTTGAAGAGAAGGGAGCATCTGGGTAGTTAATGCACTATCATTAAATGTGACCGGGTAATGATAACTATATGGCACCAGCACTTCAGCTGTTGCACCGGCACTTTCAGCAGTTTTTGTAACAACCTGCTTTACCCGTTCAATGATAAATTTTTCATCATCCACGTTAAGCGCCCTTATCGTACCAAGCATCTCTGCTTCTTCAGGAATTATATTCGAGCGCAGCCCCGAATGAATAGCACCTATGGTAACAACCCCTGCATTTTCAGTAATGTTCAGGTTCCGGCTGATAATAGTTTGAAGATTGTTGATGATCTGTGCAGACACAACGATTGGATCAACTGACGTCCACGGATAAGCGCCATGTGCAGAACGGCCTTTTACAATTATCTTCATATCATTCACGCTTGCATAAAATCCACCAGGCTTATAACAGATCTTTCCTACTTCTATACGGGACTGTATGTGGAGGCCAAAGATCACATCAACAGCAGGGTTGGTCAATACGCCTTCTTTCACCATCATTTTGGCACCGCCTTCTTCACCCGGAAGCACGCCTTCTTCCGCTGGTTGAAAAATAAATTTTACGGTTCCTTTCAATTCATTTTTCAACGAGGATAATATTTCAGCAACTGCCATCAGCATGGCAACATGTGCATCATGGCCACATGCGTGCATCACACCAACTTCCTGTCCATTGTATTGTGTTCTTACTTTTGAAGCAAATGGGACAGGGGTACGTTCTGTAACCGGTAATGCATCCATATCAGCACGCAATGCAACAACAGGCCCCGGCTTTCCTCCTCTTAATATACCCACAACGCCGGTATGGGCTACACCGGTCTTAACTTCTATACCAAGTTGCTGGAGATGTTTAGTGATCAGTGCGGCAGTACGGTCTTCATGATTTCCCAATTCAGGATGTTCATGAATATCCCTCCGCCATCCGATCATCTTTTGTTCAATATTGGTGGCAGCGATGCTGATCTTATTCCTTAGCGATGCATTTTGACTGAATGCAGGGATTGATGTTCCTGCCAATAACAATATGAACAGGTATCGCATTAAGGGAAGTATTATTTCTGAGGGAATATTATCTTCTACGATTATTATTATTGAACCCGCCGCGGGAGCCGCCACCACCACCCGGGGGAGCACTGCGCTCTTCTGCAGGTTTTACAACAAGTGGTTTTTTGCCAAGTGAAATATCATTCAGGCTTTCGATGGCATCTTTTGCTTCTGCAGAATTAGGCATTTCAACGAATCCAAATCCTTTGCTTTTACCAGTATCCTTATCGATCGCAACCCTTGCTGAAGTTATGGTTCCGAATTTCTCAAAAATTTCAGTCAGTTCGGCATCATCAAGATCATAAGGCAGGCCGGCTACAAATATTTTCATAAAGATATTTTGCGTGTTATTTAGAGTGAAAATAGTAAACTTCTTCAATTATTCATATTTGTGAAGAAATTTTTATATTTCTTACTACAGCATTTGTCATGGCAATATCATGGATATTTTTATCAGGAGATCAAAGAAAATGAATTGCCGGTATCAAAAATTCATTCAAAGCGGTATCATAACCTAGTGCTAAAGTTTACCTAAAAAAGATAACTGGTACAATATTTTCAGTCAATTGAAGTTAAATTACAATACCTACTTACCTTCTACCTGCTCATTTATAATAGTTAACAAACTAAAACATTTAAGCTATGAATTCGCACACCCCCAATGCTTCGCACCCCATGGTACAACAAACCACGAATAACACTACCGGTTGGGTAGGGCATCATCCCCGTGAGCACAAAGAGATCTCAAGAGGACAAACTTTTGTAGCATCAGCAGAAGCTGATATCAATGCGATAGAAGTATATTCCAATTTCGTTTCACAGCCGGGAAATGTTATGATGACCATCCATAGTTTTGATCCGCAGCAAAACAGCTGGGGACCAGCTTTAGGATCTGCAAGCGTGGATCTCAAAAAATCAGACAGTGAAAAATGGATAGCATTTAAGATTCCTTCTTTACACCTTGATAAAGGCAAATCATATGGTTTCCGCCTCGAAAGCCATGATTCATACCTTGGTGTTGGCGAAGCAGCAGGCAGCGCAAAACAGCCACCATTTAGCGCCGGCCAGGAATGGAAATTCATCAACAATGATAAACATGGTGATGCTTATTCCTATTTCAGCCTTGCATTTAAAGTGAGAGCCTGATATTGAAAGAAATTAAAATGGTTCTTTGAACAGTGTACACTGCTCATAGCACCGTTTATTTTAAAAAAGGATGAACATCATTCATCTGCGTCGTCTTTCTTACTCTGGAGATTGATATGTACTTCCCATTGATCAAAAGCTAAATTCACCAGTTCCACTTCTGCATAGAATTTTTCATAAGCTTCGTCCTTTGTATTCAGTTTGAATGAAGAACTCACGAAACGAAGGTCAGTCTCAGGTTCATCGATCTTTCCACTGAAACCTGCAAGGGAATTATTATCAAGCTTTACCCTGGTGCGATCTACAAGTTTACAGGCATTTTTATAAGCTTTCAACGCATCTTTATAATTATCGCCTTCATACATCAATGCCTGCCAGCTGGCACTTGTATCTTTTTTCGAATGAAACCTGTAGATCACACAATGTTTTGCCCCCGGCAGTGTTATTAATGAACTATACACGTCCATATCGTCCTGTGATGGCAGCGAGGAGCCCTGTATCTGGTAATAATTATTGCGGAATGATTGGGTGATCTTGCCAAGATTGTCAGAGAATGCGGATGGCAATGCTGGCTTATTGGGTTGGGCACTTGCAGTAACTATACACAAAAGCATCGTTACGGGAATTAAAAGGGTCTTTATCATAGTATAAAATTTACATCGCAATATAGCCATATTGGCTAAAAGCTGTTTGCTGAACTTAGACACGTGATGTTAATTACTTACTGAATAACAACAGCTCAGCTTGCCCGTAGTGAAAAATATTTCGTTAAGGGCAAATAAGCTTGGGATATAAAACTTAACTTTATTGCTCATTTAGAAGGCATTTTATGAGATCACGTTTACCTTTTGTAAAATTACTGCGACTGGCCCCGGTGAAACTCATCTGCCTTCTCCTGTCTTTTATATTCATTTATTCCCCCGTTTCTGCACAATGCCCGCCAAATATTGATTTTGAGAACGGAAATTTCAGTGGGTGGAAATTATATACCGGTTCTGTTTTTGTTGATGAAGTAACCAGCCAGAACGTTATTAACCTGCAGGAAGTACCGGGTCCCGTTGCGAACAGGCACGAGATGTTGTCAGCCGATCCGGGAGATGGTCTTGATGAATATGGCGACTTTCCTAAGAATTGCCCCAACGGTAGTGCCCATTCCATAAAACTTGGGAACAATGCCGGTGGCAACCAGGCTGAAGGTGTTTCATATGAATTCACTATTCCTGCCACTGCAGATAAATTCAGTCTTATTTATTATTACGCTGTTGTGATCCAGGATCCGGGCCACCAGTCATTTGAACAGCCAAGGTTACAGATAGAAGTTACCAATATAACAGACAATACGCCCGTAGGTTGCTCTTCTTTCTCTTTCATTCCAAATGGTGGGCTGCCCGGGTTCATTTTGTCAACAAGACCTGGCAGCAATAGCCCTGTATGGTATAAACCATGGTCGGCAAATTCGATCAACCTTGATGGCAACCAGGGAAAAACATTCCGTATTTTCTTTAAGACAGCTGACTGCACTTTTATATCTCATTTCGGTTATGCATATGTTGATGTCAGTACTGAATGCAGCAGTAGTTTTGTTGGCGCTGCATTTTGCCCGCAGGATACTGCCGTAAATGTTGAAGCACCATTTGGATATCAAACCTACAGTTGGTATGACGATACCTATAGTACCTTACTTGGGGCCGGGCAAACCCTTCATATTGCACCGCCGCCGCCATCAGGAACGATCGTGCATGTGAGACTCACTCCCTATGCGGGATACGGTTGCATAGACACACTCACTGCAAGTATTGTTGATACCCTTCACGTTACTGCAAATGCAGGTCCCGATAAAGTTTCGTGTAATAATTCCACGGTACAGTTAGGTGTACCGCCAGTCTCGGGCCTTGTGTATAGCTGGAGCCCGCCGACAGGGCTTAATCATAACAATATTTCCAACCCTTCAATTGCGACGGTTACTGCTACCACTACCTATGAGCTAACTGTAATGACGCCAACGGGTGGTTGTATAAAGAGAGATACTGTTGTTGTCCGATCGGATGTATTGGATCCCACGCTAACGATGACCGGTGATAGTACTTTTTGTTCTGCATCAGGACAGCAAACGATACTAAAGGTTAATCCAGCCGACAGCATACAATGGTATAGGGACGATATAGAGATACCAGGTGCTACAGGGGCTCAATATGTGGTCACACAATCGGGAATTTATAAAGCAACACTGTTCAGTTCAGGCGGATGTATTTTAAGTACGATCACAAAAAATATTACAGTTAACCCAAGCCCTGTTGCAGGATTCTCTGTGAACAATGCAGTACAATGCCAGGTAGGCAACCAATTCAGTTTCACAAATTCGAGCACGGTTGCTTCAGGTGCGCTTCAATATAACTGGGCGATGGGAGATGGGAAGACCTTTACAACAACAGATGTAAATTACACCTACCCGAAATCGGGAGTTTATACTGTGAAGCTTATTGTTACAGCAGCCGGAAATTGTGTTGACAGCAAAACAATGACCATAACTGTACTGCCAAGTGCGATCGCTGATTTTTCCATCAAACCAACCTGTGTGGATCTTGATCTGCCGATAATTAATGCTACAACTTATACCGGTACATCAACCATTAATTATTTGTGGGATTTTGGTAATACCCAGACATCAAATGTTGCAAATCCTGTTTACAGTTATTCAGTTCCCGGCACATACAACGTGAAACTTTCTGTGAATACAAATCAATGCCCGCAGCAAAGTACCAAACAGATAAGCCTTGTAATTGACAGTCCGGCCCCGGGCATCACATATCCTGACCAGACCGCCATCTTTAATTACCCGCTTCCGTTAGAAGCAAGACAGATCGGCTCACAGGTACTTTGGAGTCCTGCAACCAGCCTCAGCAATCCTTATTCATTCACGCCAAAATTCAAAGGCGTAACAGAACAGCTATACAATATCCGCATTACTACTGCAAGTGGTTGCATAACCAATGATCAGCAATTGGTGAAAACCATCAAGAAGATCGAGATACATGTACCAACTGTTTTTACACCTGACGGTGATGGTAATAACGATTACCTGAAGCCGCTTTTGTATGGTTTCAAAAAAGTAGACTACTTCAAAATATATAATCGCTGGGGTAAATTACTGTTCCAGATGGAATCCGACACCCCGGGCTGGGATGGAAAGATCAATAATATCCCGCAGGATATGCAAACCGTGGTCTGGATCATCCAGGCTGTGGATGTGGATGGCAAGACACACGTGGAAAAGGGAACTACTATCCTGATGCGCTGATCTCCTTTTTTAAAATAATGAATTGTAAAGGCTGTTTTGGTCTCCCGAATTTTTCATCAGCAGGAAAAGGTTTTGTCTCACCTGTTCTCGCGTATCCATGCCGTTCATACCACGCGATCAATTCATGTCTTACATCAATGACCGTCATGGCAATATATTTTGCGGCTATTTCTTTTGCATAAGCTTCTGCGGCAAACAATAATTTTTTTCCTGTACCGGATCCCTGTATATGAGGTGAGACTGAAAGCATACCAAGATATAATCCTTCTTCTTCTTTTTTCAGGTAAACACAACCAAGTATTTTACCTGCATCCTTACATGTAAGCATTACCGCTCCCGGGGCCTGTAACATTTGCTTCAATGCTGGTATATCTGTGCGGAGGGCGCCTTCGATCAGGTCAGCTTCTGTTGTCCAGCCTTTTTTTGATCCCTCACCCCTGTATGCACTGTTCACCAGTTCAACAATTGGATCAAAGTCATTTTCAGTGGCTGTTGAGATCTTTATATTGTCTTTCATAAAACAAAAATAAACCATATTCCATCTTTCAATCATACCGGCTTTACATGAATATTACCGCCGGTTTATTTTTAGAGATGATTTGAAAACTAAATATTAACTTGATACAACATTTAGTAAATAAAAACATAGATATGAAAAAGCTTGGTATTCTTTTACTGGTAATTATGGTTGGATTTTTCCAGTATTGTTCTTCATCAAAAAAATCTTCATCAACATCTTCAATGCCAGCAAAGGTTTCTGTAACCTATGTTGCCAATATACAGCCATTGGTAAGTGAGCATTGCTCACCATGCCATATTCCTCCAAAGGGTTTCAAAAAAGCATTGAACACTTATGATGCAGCCAAAACAAATATTGATGATATGATCCGGCGCATACAAATGAATCCAACCGACAAAGGATTCATGCCATTCAAACATGCAAAGCTGAGCGATAGCACCATCAGTGTATTTGTTCAGTGGAAAGCCGGGGGCCTGGCAGAAAAATAATATCCTGCATAATCAGATCATATGTTGAAACCGGATTTCTCAAAATTCCCGCTATTGACAACGGGCCAGCTTGTCTTGAGGCAATTGCAATTAACAGACCGGCATAATCTGCAACTGTTGAGGTCTGATGAAAAAGTAAATGAATATCTCGACCGGCCGGGATCATGCACCGAAGCCGAATCAATTCAATTCATTGAAAAGATCAATAAAAGCATTGCTGAAAACCAATCACTCTATTGGGCCATTACTCAAAAGGATGTTGATGAACTGATAGGTACGATCTGTATGTGGAATTTCGACAAAGAAAATCATATTGCTGAAATAGGATACGAATTGATGCCCCGCTGGCAGAAAAAGGGTTTCATGCAGGAAGCGGTTAGCAAAGTTATTGAATATGCTTTCAGGGAATTAAAACTGGAAAGGCTGGAAGCATACACACATCCATCAAATAACAGGTCAAACCTGTTACTCGAGAAATTTCATTTCATAAAAAAAGATGAGACTGCGGAAACAGGCGAACTGATTTTTTTCCTGGAGAATCCACATTGATGCAACGAATGACTGCTCATTGTGGTCTTTTCCAAAAGAAGAATATCATGGGTAATTCTACAAAGAAGTCTCTCTTCACTACAATTTTAAAAGCCTGGTTACTGGCAGGCACACTCGATATCAGTTGCGCATTTATACAGACTTATTTAAAGTTTCAAAAAGGCCCATCGGCAGTTCTCAAATTCATTGCCAGTGGTGCATTTGGCAAAGCTGCATTCAGTGGCGGAACCGAAATGTCAGTATATGGATTGCTTTTTCATTACCTGATCGCATTTGTTTGGACAATCATCTTTTTTCTTATCTATCCAAAAATATCTTTCCTCCAAAAAAATATTTTTCTCACAGCCATCCTGTATGGTTTATTTGTGTGGGCGATCATGAACCGCGTTGTGTTACCTTTAAGTGCTGCGCCTTCAATAAAATTTGATCTTTCAAAAGCACTTGTTGCAGCATTGATATTGATGGCTGCGATCGGGCTTCCCCTGTCCATCATGGCAAAAAAATATTATGGCGTTAACAATGCCTGATGATGTGCCTGCTAAGTATTACTTTCGCTAAATAATCTGAAAACAAATTCCAATGAGCGAAGTACAACTTACCCATGGCGAGATCCACACCAATAAGGGAGTAATGAAATTTGAATTGTATGACGATGCCACACCCATTGCTGCAAATAATTTTAAAAAACTTGCCTCACAAGGCTTTTATGATGGATTAAGCTTTCACCGGGTGATACCCAATTTTATGATACAGGGCGGATGCCCGAATGGAACCGGCTCCGGCGGCCCGGGTTATACCATCAATTGCGAAACAAGTGCTCCAAAACAATACCACGACAGGGGTGTGATGTCAATGGCCCATCGGGGCCCAAATACAGGCGGTTCCCAGTTCTTTATCTGTCATAACCGCTCAGGTGTTGCACACCTCGACGGCAAACATACCTGCTTCGGAAAAGTTACTGAAGGGCTTGATATAATAGATGATATCAGGGCAGGGGATGTGATCGAAAAAGTCATCATTAAATAATTTGAAGATGAGTCAATTTGAAGATTCGAAAATGAGAAGTGGTTCAAATACGGAAGTACAAATTTCCAAATCTTCAAATTTTCAAATCAGCACATCTACAGTCTTTTTATTCACTCCACCATTCACACAGTTAAATACTCCTTACCCGGCCACTGCATATCTTAAAGGTTTTTTAAACACCAAGAACATTCGTTCTTACCAGGCAGACCTGGGCATAGAAGTGATGCTTGAATTATTTTCAAAACATGGGCTTACGAAAATGTTCGAATACATCCATGCAAAAGATCCTAAAGATCTTTCTGCAAATGCTGTGCGCATGATCGCTTTGAAAGATGATTATATAAAGCATATCAACCAGGTGATCTTATTCCTGCAGGGGAAAAACCCAACGCTTGCGCATTTGATATGTAAGCGTGATATGTTGCCCGAAGCTTCACGTTTTACACAGATCGATGATCTTGCATGGGCATTTGGCTCTATGGGCATACAGGATAAAGCAAAACATCTTGCCACCATGTACCTGGAAGATCTTTCAGACCTTATCATGGAATGTGTAGATGAACATTTTGGTTTCAGCCGTTATGCGGAACGTTTGGCAAGATCTGCAAATAGTTTTGACGAATTGTATCGATCCCTGCAAAATGACTATACCTATATCGATGAGATACTGGTAACCATTCTCAAGAAAAGGATCGAAACAATAAACCCATCATTGGTTGCGATCTCGGTTCCGTTTCCCGGCAATCTTTATACATCGCTGCGTTGCGGGCAATGGATCAAAAAAAATAAGCCCGGCTTGAAAGTAGTGATGGGTGGTGGTTTCCCGAATACAGAACTCAGGTCATTGTCTGACCCACGCGTATTTGAATTCGTTGATTTCATAACACTTGATGATGGGGAAGCGCCTGTTGAAAATATCGTTGCATACCTCGAAGGAAAAAAACAACTGGATGAGCTTAAAAGAACATTTACGCTTGAAGATGGAAAAATAATTTATATCAATAACAGGTCTACCAAAGATTATAAACAGGCTGAGGTTGGCACGCCTGATTACAATGATCTTTTGCTTGACAAATATGTTTCAGCCATCGAGATCGTAAATCCCATGCACCGGCTCTGGAGTGATGGCAGGTGGAATAAACTAACGATGGCCCATGGCTGCTACTGGGGCAAGTGTACTTTTTGTGACATATCACTTGATTATATAAAGCTGTATGAACCGGTTGCTGCTGCAACGATCTGCGACCGCATGGAAGAGATCATAGCACAAACGGGTGAGAACGGATTTCATTTTGTAGATGAGGCAGCCCCGCCTGCATTGATGCGTGCCGTTGCATTGGAAATACTCAGGCGAAAACTATCGGTATCGTGGTGGACCAATATAAGGTTCGAAAAAAGTTTTACAGCTGACCTTTGTTTATTATTAAAAGCCTCAGGATGCATTGCTGTTTCTGGTGGGCTGGAAGTGGCTTCAGACAGGCTTTTGCAGCTGATTGAAAAAGGCATTACTGTTGCACAGGTAGCAAAGGTGAACAGGAATTTTACAGATGCAGGCATCATGGTGCATGCTTATCTCATGTATGGTTTCCCAACACAAACTGCACAGGAAACGATCGATTCACTGGAGATGGTAAGACAAATGTTCAAAACCGGTGTATTACAATCAGCATTCTGGCACAAGTTTGCCATGACCGCACATAGCCCGGTAGGGTTGGATCCCGGAAAATATTCCGTGATCAAAGAAACAACAGCAATTGGAAGCTTTGCCAATAATGATATCCCGCATAAAGATCCCGGTGGCGCTGATCATGACAGCTTCAGTTATGGATTGAAAAAATCTTTACTGAATTATATGCATAACCTGGGCCTCGATGATCCTTTGAATAAGTGGTTCGATTTTAAAGTCCCAAAAACAACAGTGGCTCCCGGTTTCATACAAAATGCATTGATGGAAACAGAGATCGTTCCTTTTAAGCCTGATGCAAAGATCGTATGGCTGGGAAATGATCCTGTTGTTGAATCATTCACCCAATCCAAAAAGGGCAGGCACCGTGAAATGTATTCGCTCAACTTCACAACAAAGAAACAGGAACAGCAGGTACAGTTACAAAAAGACCAGGCAGAATGGTTCATCAGCATCTTAAAAAAACTATCAGTAAACAACGGGAAAACTTTAACGCTTGCTGAAGTGAAACATTCCTACGAGGATGCAGGCCTGGAAGATTTTGAATTATTCTGGGACAACAAGCCGGTGAGCACCATGAATAAGATAGGATTACTGAGATTATAAAATACTCTCCAAAGGGTATTGTTCAATCTCCATTAAAAAAGATCTTTGTGTTCCTTAGTGCCTTTGTGTCTCGGCGTCAAAAAACAACATTCAATAAATATTTATGAAAAATGTATTTCTCTTAATCACCTTGATGATTACTATGATAACGGCATCTGCCCAACAATTATATAAAATTGAAGGCAATGAAGTGAAGATCGAAAAGCCGATCCTTTTCAATACAGGAACTGCTGTTCTGAAAGCTGAATCAGATGAAGCGCTTTCCATCATCAAACAATACCTCGATGATAAATCATACATTACAAAACTGAGGGTGGAAGGCCATACGGATGGAGATGGCAATGCTGAGGCAAATCAAAAACTCAGTGAACAAAGAGCGTTGGCAGTATGCATAAGGCTGAAAGAACTCGGTGTTGATTGTAAAAGACTCATTGCTGTTGGTTTTGGAAGCACAAAACCCATTGCTGATAATAACAGCATAGAAGGTAAAGCACAAAACAGGAGGATAAGTTTCATCAATGTTGCTTTAAGAGGAAGGTTGATAGGTGGTTTACCCGAAGACGGAGGAGGGATTCCCGCAGGTGATCCTTTCCAGCACATTGGGATCCTAAGCTTAGAATTCCACGTGGACAAGTTGTCGCG
>JADMIO010835301.1_pt1 | contig 106003 bp, 89 predicted proteins | sample 8958161 | NCBI WGS metagenome assembly JADMIO01 (sample SAMN16585339, study PRJNA669376) | soil metagenome | isolation source: Crop rotation soil | place: USA: Cullars Rotation, Alabama | collected 2011
GCCGCGACTTCAAGTCACGTGAATTCCAAGCTTCGGATCCCACTGTGCTGGAAAGGATTTGCGCTGCTGGATCGTCCCCGGGCCCATGGCGCCGGTCTGGTTCTGCCATGCGCCTTGCGTCGTCATGTGCGGCGCCGGCGCGAAATGCGATGCGGTGTGCATCGGCGGCATCGCACCGGGCGGATAGTTCGAGATGGCACCGACGGGCGCCAGTTGGCTGCCCGAGCCGGGAGGCGGCGCATACGAAGGATACGGACCGCTGCCGGTCACGCCACCCGTCGTTCCGAACCCGCTCGTCGCACCCCCCGTCGTTCCGAATGCGGAGACCCCGCCCGGCTGAGAAGGAGAAGGCGCGATTGCTCCGCCGCCCGGCGAGCCTGCGCGCACGACGCGCGAGACGCGCGCCGCGGACACGCGACCGCGATCGGTCGCGAACGGCACGAGCGCATCCGCGAACGCGGCGACGTCCTGGAAGCGACCCGCCGGATCTTTGTGCAAGCATCGCGAGATCACAGCCTCGAGCTCCGCAGGGGCACTCGGACGTTTCGTGCGAAGCAGCGTCGGTGGATCCATCGCGATCATCGCGCACAGCGCGGTCGCGGTCGTCGCCTCGTAGATCGGCGCCGCGGTGAGCAGCTCGAACAAGATCGCGCCGAGCGCCCACACGTCCGATCGGAGGTCCACGCTCTTGAGGCTCCGCACCTGCTCGGGAGACATGTAGAGCGGCGTGCCCATCACGGTATCGGTCGCCGTGAGGTTCGGCGCGACGTCGTCGATGGCCTTCGAGATCCCGAAGTCGAGGACCTTCACGGATCCCGAGCCGTCGGGCAGCGTCGCAAGGAACAGATTCTGGGGCTTGAGGTCGCGATGAACGATGCCCTTGCCGTGCGCCTCGGCGAGCGCCTCGCATGCCTGGAGGAGATAGTCGGCCGCCTCCTCGACGGGCAGCGGTCCGCGCCCCGCGAGGAGCTGCGCGAGATCGCCGCCCGCAAGATGCTCCATGACGATGAACGACGCGCCGTTGGGCAGCGTACCGACCTCGAAGACGCGCACCACGTGCTCGCTCTGCAGCGACGCGGCGGCGCGAGCCTCGCGCACGAAGCGAGCCGCTGCGTCCTCGTTGCGTGCCTTGTTCGGCGCGAGGAACTTGATGGCGACGCGACGCCCGAGCGACGTGTCCTCCGCTCCGAGCACCACGCCCATTCCGCCGGTGCCGATGACGGACTCGACGCGGTATTTTCCCGCGACGATATCGCCGGCACGCGGAAGCTGGTTCTCGGACGGCCGCACGCTGTTCATGGCTCACGCGATCTTAGCAGGCGCGGGAGGTCGCTCAGTGACTCGAAGGTCCGGTCCTAATAGTGTCGTACGTCCAAGCCGTGAGCGCTGTTCCCGAAAAACGACGCGCACACCTCCTCACGCCGCTCATGCCGAGTTTTGCGACGGTGACGCTCGTCGCGGCGTCGTACGCGTTTCGTCTTCCCGCGCTGTTGAACGCGCGATCCACGAACTCGGACGCTGCCGTGGTTGGGCTACAGGCGATCCACATGCTCCGTGGCGAGCTGTCGCCGTTCTTGTGGGGGAGCGGCTATCAGACGTCGGCGGACTCGCTCGTCGCCGCGCTGTTCTTCGCGGTGCTCGGGCCGTCGCCGCTCGTCCTCATGCTGTCGGCGCTGTCGCTGCACGTTCTTGCGACCGGGCTCGTGTTCGCGACGCTGCGCAGGCGATTCGAGCCGTGGCTCGCCCTCCTCTTGACGATGCCGCTCGTCGTGAGCCCGAGCTCCGTGCACAGCTACGCGCTGTATCCGCCGAGGCAGCTGTCGCTCACGCTCGCGCTTGCGGCGTTCTGGGCCGTCGATCGCGCGGTCGATCGCGCCGGGCCGCGGTGGATCGCGATCGGCGGCGCGCTCGCGACGCTCGCCGTGTCGGCCGACCCGTATCCGATGCTGCTGCTCCCGCTCGTCGGGCTCTACGCCGTGCTCGTCGCGTGGTCCTCGGATCGCCGGCGCGAAGGCACGGCGGCCTTCGCGATCGGTGCAGCGGCGGGGCTCGTGCCGTTCTTCGTCGTGCATCGCCTCGCGGGCGCGAAGAGCGGGCCGATGGGCCTCACGCTGAGCATGCTCGACCATCATTGGAAGCTGCTCGTCGACGAGTGCTTGCCGTGGGCCCTCAGCTACAAGGTGTATTTTGCACGCAACGTGATGGACTACAGCGCATGGGACGCGCCGTGGTGGTTTCGCGGCATCGGAGTCATCGGCGCATTGCTCCTGGCGGCGCTCGTCGTGTTCGGATTGCTGGGGGCGCGCCGGCGCGAGCTGCCGGCCGCAGTGAGGCGTCTCGGCTTCATCGGTGCGCTCACCTTCCCTCTCGCCATCGCGGCGTTCCTCGTGTCGGTGATGGCGATGGATCACTTCTCCATGCGCTACCTGGCGGTCCTGACGTTGATGACGCCGTTCGCGGTCGCGCCGGCCGCGCATGCGCTGGGAGCGCGAAAGTTCGCGCTCGTGTTCGCGCCGCATCTCCTCGCGTCGGCGATCGGGGGATGGGTCGGCTACGGGCCGTTCGTACGGGGTCCGCTACCGGTCGCGGAGACGCCCGAGCTGCGCGACGACTACGCGCTCTTCGCGATGCTTCGAGCGCGCGATCTGAAATACGCGACGGCCGACTACTGGGCGTCGTATCGACTCACGTACCTCTTTCGCGAAGCGATCGTGGTGGTCCCGAAGAACGCTGTCGAGGATCGTTACCCGCCGTACAGGCGCGCGTTCGAAGCCGAGCGCGTGTTCGCTTACGTGCATGATCCAGGGAGATCGCGCGAGGACCTACAGGCCGCCGAGCGCGAGCTCGTGGCCTCGAATGCGAATGTGGAGAGGCTGACGGCCGGCGGCCTCACGGTATTCATCGTCACGCGCTGATCTCGGACCGCCTACGGAGTTGGCGATGGCTCACAACGCCCGCAGACTATTTCGACGGTATTTTTCGAAAATTGCGGTGTTTCGAGGCGTTCGTCGTCCAACCCGCGGCGGCTCGCGACTTGCTGAGACGGTTGTCGGCCTACCCGGCCATCTTCGACGTTCCCCTTCCATCGAGGTCCCATGCGCCTGCGCTCGCTCGCTCTCCTCCCCATCCTTGCCGCCTCACTCGGCGCCGTCATTCACTGCGGTGGCTCCACGAATCTCCAGATCGGCGGTCCCGACGCAGGCAACCCGGTACCGGACGCCGCAGCTCCCGACGATGCAGCTCCCGATCCCGATGCAGCGCCCGCACCGAAGCCGAATCCGGATGCTGTCGGCGCGAAGGTCTCGTCGAAGGTCGACGTGCTGCTCGTCGTCGACAACTCCGCATCGATGGGGGACAAGGCCCGGCTTCTCTCCGGCTCCGTCGGGACGCTCCTTCGAAAGGTGGTCCCCGTCGGAGACGTGCACGTCGGCGTCATCACGTCGTCGCTCGGCTCGATGGGCGGCGACGTCTGTCAGAACGGCGGCCCCGCGCAGAACTCGCTCGCGCATCTCAGCACCGTCGGACCGGGCGGCACGCCCGTCGCCGCCGCCGCGAACGGCTTCCTCTCTTATGGTGCAGGTGGCTCGACCGACATCGACGCGTTCGTCGCGGACGCCGCGTCGCTCGTCGGCGGCGTAGGCGAGAACGGCTGCGGGCTCGAGGCCCAGCTCGAGAGCGCCTATCGCTTCCTCGTGCAGCCCGATCCGTGGGCCAGCGTCATGGTCGACCCCGCCAATCAGGCGCAATACGTCGGGACCGACGAGACTGTCCTCGCGCAGAGGAAGGCGTTCCTGCGTCCCGACTCGCTCGTGGTCGTGGTGATGCTCACGGACGAGGACGACTCGTCCGCCGACCCGCGCGCGATCGGCGGACAGGGTTGGGCCTTCGAAGCAAACCAGTTCCCCGGCTCGCCGGTCTTCCGCGCCGACGGCAAGACGACCACCGCGCCGCGCGCGACGAGCGCGTGCGCCAGCAACCCCGGGTCTCCCGACTGCACGTCGTGCGGATTCGCGGCGACCTGCAATCCGAGCGACGCCGCGTGCCAGAAGATCAAGAACGATCCCGAATGCGCGAAGAACGGCGGGTACTACGGTCCCACCGAAGAGCAGCTCAACGTGCGGTTCCATCGCATGAAGGAGCGCTTCGGAATCGATCCGCAGTTCCCGCTCTCGCGGTACGTCAACGGCTTCACGAAGCAGCGCGTCCCCAACCGCGTCGCCGAGCACACCGTATCCGGCACGACGATCAGCCCGTATCTCGAGAACAATGCAAACTGCACGAATCCGCTCTTCGCCGCGACGCTGCCGTCGAAGCCCGGGGACGAGCTCTGCAACCTCGCGCAAGGACCGCGAGGAAAGGACCTCGTCGTGTTCGCGTTGATCGGCGGCGTGCCCGAGGTGCTTGCCGGTGCGAACCCCGACTGGACGAAGATCCTGGGCGCGAATCCCGCCGGCTACGACTACAACGGACAGGATCCGCACATGATCCCGTCGCGAGGAGCGCGCGCCGGTCTTCCTTCGCCGACCAGCACGCGCGGCGACAACGGCACCGACCCCGTGCACGGACGCGAGTGGGACACGGGCGGTAACGATTTGCAGTTTGCATGCACTTTCGCGCTGCCCACGCCGCGCACGTGCACTGCTCAGGACACGAGCTGCGACTGTGCGGACGCCAAGAATCCGCCGCTCTGCGGCGCCACGCTCGGCGAGCAGGTGAGGGGCAAGGCGTATCCGACGACACGTGAGCTCCGACTGGTGAAGGAGCTCGGCGATCGGGGCATCGCAGGCTCGATCTGCCCGACCAACTCGGCGCTCGGCTTCGCGGGGACGATGAACACCATCGCGGACCGCCTCGCGCCTCGGCTCACGAAGTAGCTAGCGCTGTCGATCGCATCCGCATCCGCAGAATGCAAAGCGCGTTCGGCGGATGCGCGATGTTTCGCAACCTGCAACGGGGTTCCAAACGTGTTGCGACATCGGCAACCACGTTGCGCGTCAGTCCTCAGGCCGCAGTGCTCAGTCCGTGCAGGGGACGTCGGCGTACGGATCGTCCGCGTCGCGCTTGCGCTCGCCGACGACGGCCGCCTGCAGCCGAGTCCCGCTCTCGCGGCGCACTTCCGTCTGCCGCTTCCGGAGGCTCTCGCCGTTCGAATCGGGCCCATGAGCGATGGGACGATGACGCGCCGCAGCTTGATTCTTCGCGAGCATGCCGAACATAGACGCAAGCTACGTGCCCTTCGCACGGTGGTCACGAATCCGGCACAAATGCGCGATGACGCAGCGCGCGTGCGCAGCTGGCTTCGCACCGAGACGTGAACCTTACGCCTCGCGGTTGTGGTCGTGAGGACGCGAGTCGTCGTCGGTCGATGTTCGGAGTCGGCATGTGCTGCTGCCACCGCGCAAACCGTGCATGCTCTAGACGCGGCACGTCATGAAGGAACGAGGACCGACCAAGCTCGGCGATTACCGTCGCAAGCGGCATCCCGAAGCGACGAACGAGCCGTTCGGCGGCGAGCTGCCCGTGCCGGCGTCGGAGGGCACGCTCTCGGGCGCGTACGTCGTGCATCTCCACGATGCGACGCGACGCCATTACGATCTGCGACTCGAAGTGGGCGGTGTGCTCGCGAGCTTCGCGGTACCGCGCGGACCGAGCCTCGATCCGGATGACAAAGCGCTCGCGGTGAAGACCGAGGATCATCCGATCGAGTACCTCGACTTCGAGGACGTGATTCCTCCGAAGCAGTACGGCGCGGGCCCGATGATCGCGTGGGATCGCGGGATGGTGACGTACCTCGAAGGACCGGCCGAGGAGGAGATCGCGAGCGGCAAGCTCCACGTCGAGCTGCGTGGGCTGAAGCTGCGCGGGCGCTATGCGCTCATCAAGCTCGCGAAGAGCGCGAAGGGCGATGAGTGGCTCCTCTTCAAGAAGGCGGACGAGCACTCGAGCAAGGAGCGGAGCCTCATCGAGGAGCTGCCGCGATCGATCTTGTCGGGCCTCACGGTCGACGAGCTCGAAGACGCGGCGGCCATCGGCGAGGCGCACGTCGCGCGTGCGTTCGAGCTCGGCGCGAAGCGGTTGTCGGCGCGTGGCGTGAGCGAGCTCGTCGCGCCGAAGGTGTCGCCGCTCGTCGCGGCCGCCGCAGGAAAGCCGCCGGCCGCGAGCGCCGCAGACGCATGGGTCTACGATGCCGAGCTCGACGGCGTACGCGTGCTGGCTTCGCGTGACGGCGATGTGGTCGGTCTGCATGTGTTCGATGCGAGCGGCGCGGCTCAGTCGGTCGAGGCCTTCTATCCCGACGTGGTACGCGGGCTTCGCGCACTGCCGGTGCCGCGCATCGTGCTCGACGGTGAGCTGGTGGCCTTCGATGCGAGCGGTCATCCCAGCCTCTCCCTGCTCGCGCAACGCGTGGAGAAGATCGCGAAGGGCGACGCGCATCGTGCGACGACGACGACCCCCGTCGTGCTCGTCGCCAAGGATTTGTTGGCTATCGGTGATGCTGACGCGCGATCGCTTCCGCTCACGGAGCGACGTGAGCTCCTCGCGCGAGTCGTGCCGGAGATGGGCTTCGTTCGCAGCGCTCCTCCGCTCGAGGGATCGCTGGAACCGATCCTTGCATTCTGCACGGAGCACGACGTCGCGGGCGTCGTCGCGAAGAAGAAGTCGTCCCCGTACGCCGCGGACGCGAAGAAGCCGTCGTGGATTCACGTCCCGAGTGGAGCGGCGCCGAGGTCGCGCGTGGCGGTGGATCATCGCGCGTCCGATGCGCGGGCCGTCCTCCGACGCGTGAACGTGACCAATCGCGCCAAGATGTTCTGGCCCGAGGAGGGCTACACGAAAGGCGACCTCGTCGATTACTACGCGAGCGTCGCCGACGTGATCCTGCCGTACCTCGCGGATCGTCCGGTGATCCTCGTTCGGTATCCGGACGGCATCACCGGCAAGAATTTCTACCAGTGGAACGTGCCGCCGGGCATGCCTGCGTGGGTGCGCACGCTCTCGATGAACGACGAGAACGACGAGCCGAAGCGCGGCTTCCTGCTCGATGACGCATCGACGCTCGTCTACATCGCCAACCTCGCGTGCATCCCGCTGCACGTCCTCGCGTGCCGCGTGCCGCGCCTCGAGCAAGCGGACTTCTTCACCGTGGACTTCGACGTGAAGCAGTCGGAGCTGAAGCACGCCATCACGCTCACGATGCGACTCCACGAGCATCTCGACGCGATCGGTCTTCCGAGCTTCGCGAAGACGTCCGGCCAGTCGGGCCTGCACGTGCTCGTGCCGCTGGGAGAGGGACAGAGCTTCACGACGGCACGCGCGCTCGCCGATCTGCTCGGTCAGCTCCTCGTGCGAGAATTCCCGGAGATCGCCACGATGGAGCGCATCGTCGCGCGTCGCGGTCCGCGCGTTTACGTCGATACGGGGCAGACAGGCCAGACGCGCGCCATCGTTGCGCCGTATTCGGTGCGCGCAGTCGCGGGCGCGACGGTCTCGACGCCGCTGTCGTGGGACGAGGTCGGCTACGACCTCGAGCCGCGGGCGTTCACGATGAAGACGGTGCCCCCGCGCGTCGCGAAGCTCGGCGATCCGATGAAGAAGCTCTTGGCCACGAAGCCGGACGTCTCGCGAGCGGTCACGAAGCTCTCCGAGCTCGTGGCCGACGGCGCACCAAAGCAAGAAAAGCCGCGCTGACCGCCACTGTCCTTGGTTCGTTCTGCCTTGTCTGGCACGGGGCATGGACCTACGGGGTCGGCGTGCATCCGTCTGCGTCGCTCGGCGTCACGTTTGGGATCGCGGCCATGGCGTTGCTCGTGGCGACGGCATTCCTCGTGGCCGTCCGCCGCGTGTCGCCTCACCGCTGGCAGTACATGCTTGCCGCCGTGGTCGGTTGGCTCGGCTTCACCGCCGCGCTCGGACTGAGCGGCGTGCTCACCCGCTTCGACGCCCGGCCGCCGCCGTTCGCCGTGATGTTGCTCGCCACGCTCGTCGCGGGAGTCGCTGTCGGAGCATCGAAGCTCGGCGGCGAATTCGCGCAGGAAATCCCGCTCTGGGTGCTCGTCGGCGTGCAGGGCTTCCGCCTCCCCCTCGAGCTGGTCATGCATCACGCGGCCGTCGAAGGAACGATGCCGATCGAGATGAGCTACAGCGGCTACAACTTCGACATCATCACCGGCATCTCCGCGATTGCCGTCGCCCTCGCGCTCCGCTCCGGGGCGCCGCGTTGGCTCGCCGCCGCGTGGAACGTCGTCGGCTCGATTTTCCTCGTCGTCGTCGTCACGGTGGCCGTCGCCGGTTCGCCGCTGGTGAGGCTCTTCGGCGACGGAGCGCACCTCAATACGTGGGTCGCGTACTTTCCGTTCGTCTGGTTGCCGACGGTCCTCGTCGCGACCGGGCTCGCAGGCCACATCGTCGTCTGGCGCGCACTGGCGAGCGGGCGACAGCGGACCCCTCGCGAGGCTCGGTCCATGCGCCCCGCTTGACACCATCCACGCGCCGCGGGAAGAAGCTCCGCCGTGGCAGCCAGCTATTTCGACGTGGATGGGACGCTCATTCGGACGAACCTCGTCCATCCGACGCTCTGGTATTTGATGCACCAGCGCACGCCGATGCGCAGCCTCCAGAAGCTCGCGCGCGCCGCGTGGAAGACGCCGCAGATGGTCTGGGCCGAGCTGCAGGATCGCCGCATGTTCAACGAGATCCTCTTCTCGTCGTACGAGGGGATCTCGAAGGATCGGCTCATGGTCCTCGCAGACGACGCCTTCGAAGACATCATGAAGAAGGCGCTCTACCCGCACGCGCGCGACCTCGTCTCGCGCTGCCGCGACGAAGGGCACGACGTCGTCCTCGTCTCCGGCGCCCTCGATTTCCTCATGACGCGCCTCGCCGATCACCTCGGCGCCACGCACGTCATCGCGAACCGCCTCGAGATCAAGGACGGCTACGCCACCGGCAGGCTGCTCCGCCCGGTCGTCGCCGGCCCCGAGAAGGCACGCCTCGTTCGCGAGCACGCACGCGAGCACGGTCACGATCTCGACGAGTGCTTCGCATACTCCGACAGCTACTCGGACGTCCCGATGCTGAGCGTCGTCGGACACCCCGCCGCGGTGAATCCGGACGCGAAGCTGCAGCGCCTCGCCCGCACCTACGGCTGGCCGGTGCTCACGCTCGACAAAAGCGTGAACTGAGCACGTTCGTTCGCACCTGAGCGATCGCGCGCCCGGCTGGCGCGGCCGCGGCGGCACGTGCTATCGAGCGGCACCGATGTCCCACCCGCTCGTCGTCACGCTGGATCGGAAGAGCGCCCCGCGCACCATTTTCAGCGGCGATCGCCTCATCGAGGTCGATCTGCCGCCCGGCACGCGCTGCATCTATCCGAAGGCCCCCATCGCGCCGCTCAAGGACGTCGAGGCCGCGATCCGCTACGCGATCAATCACCCGTACGAGTCCGAGCCGCTCCACGCGAAGCTCCGTCCCGGGATGAAGGTCGTCATCGGCATCGACGACATCTCGCTGCCGCTGCCCCCGATGCGACGCCCCGACGTGCGCGAGCGCGTCCTCACCGTCGTCCTCCAGACGCTCGCCGATCACGGCGTCGAGGACGTCACGATGATCATCGCGACCAGCGTGCATCGCCGCATGACGGGCGAGGAGATCCGCCACGTCGTCGGCGACAAGATCTACAACGCCTACTACCCGCATCACCTCTTCAACCACGACGCCGAAGACCTGAAGAACATGGTCGAGATCGGCACGACCGAGGAGGGCGAGGTCGTCGAGCTCAATCGCCTCGCGGTCGAGAGCGATCTCCTCATCTACGTGAACCTGAACCTCGTCCCCATGGACGGCGGTCACAAGTCCGTCGCGGTCGGCTTCTGCGGATACAAGAGCCTCAAGGCCCATCACAACCCGCAGACGATGCGGAAGTGCCACTCGTACATGGATCCGAAGAGCTCCGCGCTCGCGACCAGCGTCGAGCGCATGGGCAAGCTCACGAACAAGAAGCTCAACGTCTTCACCATCGAGACCACGATCAACAATCGCATGTTCGATCGCCCGCTCGAGTTCCTGCACAAGAACGAGGACGACCTCTCCACCATGGAGCGGGCGGGGCTCAAGGCGCTCACGATGACGCTCTCGAAGGTCCCGCAGGCCGCGCGCCAGGCGATCTTCCAGAAGGTGCCGTCACCGTACGGCGTGACGGGCGTGTTCGCCGGCTCGACGGAGGCCACGCACGAGCACACGCTCGCGCGCTGCTACGAGCAGTACCTCGTGCCCATCAAGGGCCAGGCGGACATCCTCGTCACGGGCGTTCCGTACATCTCGCCGTACAACGTGAACTCGTTTTTGAACCCGCTGCTCGTGCAGGTCATGGTGAACGGCTACCTGTTCAACATGTACAAGGGCGCGCCCCTCCTGAAGAAGGGCGGCACGATGATCGTCACGCATCCGTGCACGGACATGTTCGACAAGGAGCATCACGCTCCGTACATCGAGTTCGTGCACAACCTCCTCCCGGAGACGCGCGACGGTCTCGAGCTACACAAGCGCTACGAGGCGAAGTTCGCTTCGAACCCGGCGTACATCCAGGCGTACCGCACGGGGCACGCGTACCACCCGGCTCACCCGTTCTTCATGTGGTACTGGGGCGAAGCCGGCCGTCAGCACACCGGGCGCGTGATCGTCGTCGGCGCGGACAACGAGTACATCCCGAAGCTGATGGGCTGGGAGACGGCGCGCACGATGAACGAAGCGCTCGAGATGGCGAAGGACACCGCGCCGCCGAGCCCGGACATCGTGCTCATGCACATGCCCCCGATCGTGATGGCCGAAGTCACGGCCTGATACGCCGAGGTTTTTTTTCAGCGACCGCGGACGAATCGCGGGGGCGCCGGGATGTTCGAGATGCGCGCGTTGGGATCGAGGCCCATCTGGATCATGCGCGCGCGCACGGCGTCGGGGGAGTCACCGGCGTACACCATGCGATAGCTGCCCGACGGCGAGAACGGCGGCTGATCGACGACCGTCGCGGCGATCGCGTTGATCGCGCTGGCCGGAGCGACGCGCGGATGCAACGGCGGCACGCCGATCTCCGTCGCGGGTGCGCGCGGCGTCGACTTCAGCGGAGCGGTCGGCCTCTCGATGGCCTTCACCGGCACCGGCACCGGCGCTGCAGGCACGGCTGCGCGGAACGGCGCAGGAGGCGGGGGCATCGCCGGCGGCGGATGGCTCGATTGCGACGGCGGATGCGGACGCGCGGCGGGCATCGCGCGAACCGAGCCGGACTGCGCGATCACGGGCGCTGCGATGGCCGCGCGGCGCTCGCCGGAGCCCGTCGGCTCGATCGCCGCAGCCGCTTCGACGCGGCCGAGGAGAAGGCGAAGCGCGTTCTCGATCGCAACAGCGCGACCCGGGCATGCCGTGAGGCTCGGGCGCTGCGCGACGAGGAGGCGAAGCACGCGCGCGTCGATCGCGAGCGAAGTACGTCCACCGAGAACCAGCTCGGCGAGGCGCTCCAGCTCGTCGTCCGAGAGCTTGTGATCAGCGAGCGCATGAAGCGCGCTCTGCGCGACCTTCACTTGAGGGTCGGCGAGCAGCGCGACGAGCTGCGCGGTCGCGTCGGGCACGGCCATCTTGCGAAGCGCGATGGCGGCGGCCGAGCGAACCGGCGGCTCCGGATCTTGCGCGAAGCGGGTGACGACCATCACGTCGCTCGGGAAGCCGACGTTGCCGAGCGCGGTCAGGAGCGCGCACTTCTCGATGATCGCCGTGGCGCTCTGGAGGTCGCGACGCAGGACATCGGACGCGCGGATCGCGGCATCGGGATCGCCCGCGGTGAGGGCCTGACCGGCGGCGGCGCCGAGCGCATACGCACAGGCGGCGCGGACGTCGTGGGGCTCGCCCCGGCTCTCGGCGTAGACGCTCATCAAGAAACGCAGGGTCGGCCCGTCCGGACACTCGACCATCGCGAGGCGCTGCACGAACCCCGCGAACGTGCGGTTCGAGCGGCGGGCCACGGACAGGGCGAGGAGGCGCCGAATGACGACCTGGCACTCGAACGTGCCGCCGCCCGCGAGGATGTCGAGGATCAGTCCGCGCGTCTCGTCGAAGACCGACTCGTCCTCGAAGACGAGCGCAAGTGCTTCGCATTCCTTCGGATTCAGGCGAAGAAGCAAGAACGCTGCGCTACGCCAAACGTCGGTCGGCCGAGCCCCCGGAGGAAGGGCACGCAGCGCCGAAGCGACGGATCCCTGTTGAGCGTGAACGGGCAGCGGAGGCGGCGGGAGAGAGGAGCGCATGGGGGGAGGCAGGCTGGCGAGCAGGAATCGCCGTGGATGGTAGTGATAAGGCCCGCACGTAATGGGGGTAGTCACCCCGACGGGTGACGTCAGGAAGCCTCTTCTTGGCATGCTTTTCCTGGCGCTAAAGCTCGCTTGCAGCCTCACGTCATTGCAGCGAATTTTCGCCTGCTCGTGGCGGTTGCTCCACCTCGGGTCGTGGGGTAATCAAGCGACCCCCCATGACAGAATTGCACGCGCCGCACGGTAAAAACGGCAGCTCCGCGCCCGCGACGCCGATCCCCGCGCTCGACGTTCGCGTCCAGCTCGAGGGAGCGCGTTTGCTCGTGCTCGGCGGCACCGGTTTCCTCGGCAAAATCTTCTGGGTGATGATGCTCGCGCGCTACCCGAGCGTCGGACGCATCTATCTCCTCGTCCGCAAGAGCGCGACGAAGACGAGCGAAGAGCGCTTCTGGGCCGAGATCGCGAAGAGCGAGTGCCTCGATCCGCTGCGCACGCTCCACGGCGAGAATTTCGAAGCGTTCCTGAAAGAGAAGATCGTCCCCGTCGACGGTGACGTCGGTCTGCCGAACTGCGGCATCAGCGAGGCGCTGCTCAAGGAGATCAAGGGCACGATCGACGCGGTCGTCAACGTGGCCGGCGTCGTCGACTTCAACCCGCCGCTCGACGAGGCGCTCGACACCAACGCGTTCGGTGCACAGAACCTCGTCGCGCTCGCGAAGGCGCTCGGCAACGCGCCGCTGATGCACACGTCGACGTGTTACGTCGTCGGCAACCGCGACGGCCTCATCCTCGAAGAGATGCCGGGCGAGCGCTTCCCGTTCCCGCGCGCCGAGGAGCTCGGTCGCGATCTCTGGAGCCCGGACGGCGAGATCGCCGACTGCCTCGATCTCATCGCGCAAGCGAAGAGCCGCTGCGAAGACGCGTTCCGCCAGAGCGACTTCATGGAGCGCGCCACGAAGAACCTGATGCGCCGTGGCGAGCCCACGGTCGGCGCTCCGCTCGAGGCCGAGCTGAAGAGTGTAAAGCGCAAGTATGTGAGCGATCGCCTCGTCGAGGCCGGGCTCGAGCGCGCCACGCACTGGGGCTGGCCGAACATCTACACGTACACGAAGAGCATCGGCGAGCAGATCATCGCGCGCGCCGGCATCCCCTTCACCGTCGTGCGCCCTGCCTGCTGCGAGAGCACGATCGAGTTTCCGTTCCCCGGTTGGAACGAGGGCATCGGCACGTCGGCGCCGATCATCTTCCTCGCCATGAAGGGCCATCATCAGCTCCTCGGCAAGGACGCGATCCTCGACTTCATCCCCGCAGACGTCGTCTGCGCCGGCATGATCGTCACGCTCGCGGAGCTCCTCGAGGGCACCGCGAAGCCCGTCTATCACTACGGTGCGAGCGACACGAACCCGGGCACCAGCGCGCGCTTCGGCGAGCTGATCGGCCTCTACAAGCGCAAGTACTACCAGCGCCGCGGCAAGGGGAACCCGTTCGTCAATTTCCTCCAGATGCACTTCGAGCCGGCGATCGTGGAGATGGATCGCTTCAACGCGGTCGGCCCCGGAGCGATCGCCAAGGCTTCGAAGTTCATGGCGCGCATGCTGAGGCAGGCCCCCGGACCGACGGCGAAGCTCGGCAAGCCCGCCGCGAAGATGCTCGAGGGCGTCGCGCGCCAAGAAGAGAAGATCGACTTCATCCTCCAGCTGTTCGCGCCGTTCACGCTCGATCAGAAGGGGCCCTTCTCGTGCGCCAACACGCACGCCGCCTATGCGCGCCTCTCGCCCGAGGATCGCGCAGCGCTCCCCTGGTACCCGGAGAAGATCGACTGGGCCGACTACTGGATGAACCAGCACATGCCCGCCATGGAGAAGCGCGTGCTTCCGTGGATGGAGGAGAAGTACAAGAAGGAGCTCGCGCCGCTGAAGGCGCACGCCACGCTGTCGTCGCTCGTCGATCAGATGGCGGAGCGTCACGAGCATGCGGTCGCGTTCGGTCGCCTCGAAGAGGACGGCATCGCGCGCACCACGTTCCTCGACGTGCAGACGCGCTCGAACGCCGTCGCCGCTCGCCTCGCCGCGCTCGGCGTGAAGAAGGGTGATCGCGTCGTCCTCTCGGCGCACAACCATCCTGATTGGCCGCTCGCGTTCCTCGGCATCGTGCGCGCAGGCGCCACGGCCGTGCCGGTCGATCCGGCGATGGAGCCCGCGCAGTTCGCGAACGTCGTCCGCGAGAGCGAAGCGCGCGTCATCCTGTGGGACGCGAAGGTGGAAGCGGCTGTCTCCGCCGCGCTCACCAACGCGCCGGTCACGCGTCACCTCGACGTCATGACGCCCGCAACGGCGATGGCCGCCGATCCGGAGTCGCTCGCGCGGCCCGCGGTCGACGTCTACGAGGACGACGTCGCGAGCCTCATCTACACGAGCGGCACGACGGGTAAGCCGAAGGGCGTGATGCTCACGCACTCGAACTTCACGTCGCTGGTGGCTGCGCTCGCGCCGCTCTTCCCGCTCACGGGCGGCGATCGCGTGCTCAGCGTCCTTCCGCTCCATCACACGTTCGAGTTCACGTGCGGCATGGTCCTGCCGTTCTCGCGTGGCGCGCGCGTGGTCTATCTCGACGAGCTGAAGGGCGATCGCGTGGCCGAGGGCCTCAAGCAGGCTCGCGTCACCGCGATGGTCGGTGTGCCCGCCGTGTGGCAGCTGCTCGAGCGTCGCATCCTCTCGCAGGTGTCTGCGAAGGGTCCCATCGCCGAGAAGGCGTTCGAGATCGGCGCCGACCTCAATCGCATGCTCGGCAAGACCACCGGCATCGACCTCGGCCGCATCCTCTTCGGACAAGTGCACGAGGCGCTCGGCGGAAACATTCGCTACCTCATCTCCGGCGGCGCTGCGCTTCCGAAGGACACGTCCGACCTCTTCGCAGGCCTCGGCTTCAAGCTCACCGAAGGTTACGGGCTCACCGAAGCCGGGCCGGTCCTCACGGTCGCGAAGGCGGGCTCGCCTGCGGGGCAGGTCGGCAAGGCGATCCCCGGCGTCACGATCAAGATCGACTCGCCCGACGAGCACGGCGTCGGCGAGGTCCTCGCGCGCGGTCCGAACGTCATGGCGGGCTACACCGACGCCGAGGCCACCAAAGAGGTGAAGGGCGACGACGGCTGGCTCCACACCGGCGACCTCGGCAAGCTCGATCGCACGGGGCGTCTCAGCATCGTCGGGCGCGTGAAGGACGTGATCGTCACGTCCACAGGCGAGAACGTCTACCCGGACGACATCGAGCGCATGCTCGGCAAGGTCCAGCACGTCGAAGAGCTCGCCATCGTCGGCGTCACCGGACGAAGCGGCGGCGAGCGCGTCGGCTGCATCGCAGTGCCCGAGACCGACGACACGGTCGACCGCGCGATGCGCATGGATCGCGCACAAAAAGCGCTGCGCGATGCGATCTCGAAGCTGCCCTACGGCAAGCAGCCGGCGATCATGCACTTCTACGACGCGCCGCTCCCGCGCACCGCGACGAAGAAGGTGAAGCGCAACGAAGCACGCAAGATGCTCGAGCGCATGATCCAAGCGACCTCGCGTCACGAGGAGAGCGAGGGCGGCGGAGCCACGAACCAGGTCCGCGTCGCCATCGCCGCGGTCAAGGGCAGGAAGCCGAGCGACATCCACGGCGACCTCACCATGGCCGACGACCTCGGCTTCGACTCGCTCGCGCTCACCGAGGTGCTCGTCGCGCTCGAGGCGAAGTACGGCTCCGTCGATCCGAAGCAGCTCATGGCGTGCCGCACCGTCGCGGACGTCGAGCACCTCGTCGGCACCGAGCGCGCGAGCTTGCGCCCGCAGCAGCTCGCTGCATCGCGCTACAAGATCGAGGGCCGCAACGGCGCGAAGAAGGACGACAAGACCCTCGTCCTCCCCGAGCCGCTCCAGGAGCAGGGCAAGAAGCTCATCGGGAAGTTCCAGGACTTCTTCTACGGCGACATGATGCGCTCGCACATCAGCGGCCGCGCGTTCATCCCGCACAACCGCAACACCATCGTGGCCGCCAACCACGGCAGCCACCTCGACATGGGCTTCGCGCGCCACGCGCTCGGCACGTACGGCGAGGACATCATCACGCTCGCCGCGCAGGACTACTTCTTCGAGAAGGGCACCCTGCAGCGCGCGTTCTTCGAGAACCTCACGAATCTGCGCGCCATCGATCGCAAGAGCGGTCTCCGTGCGAGCGAGCGTCAGGCCGGTGAGATCCTCTCCAAGGGCAAGACCACGCTCATCTTCCCCGAGGGCACGCGCTCCACGGACGGCGAGGTCCACGAGTTCAAGCCGCTGCTCGGCCAGCTCGCGCTCACGTACAACGTCGACATCCTCCCGCTCTATCTGGGCGGAACGCGCGACTCGATGCCGAAGGGCAGCAAGGTCCCGATGAAGCGCGATCTCTACGCGCGCATCGGCCCGCCCATCACCGTCACCGACATGAAGCGGCTCACCAAGGGCCTCTCCTCGGCGGACGCCGCGCGCGAGGTCGCAAAGCTCGCGCGCCGCTGCGTCGACGCGCTGAAGAACAACCAAATCATCGATGCCTCGCGCATGAAGAGCCTCGATGAGAACGACGCGCCGAAGGAGCATCCGCTCGTCACGCTCTTCGCGGAGCTCGAGCAGAAGTTCGACGGAGGCGCGGTCGACAAACCCGTGTCGTTCTATTTCACGCTCGGCGACGACGCGAACGCGAAGTGGACCGTCCGCGTGTCGAAGGACAAGTGCGAGGTGAGGCCGGGCAAGCCCGAAGGCGGCAGCGCGGACTGCGTGCTGAAGACGAGCCCGGAGATCTTCACGCGCATCGTTCGCGATGCATTCACGCCCGGCCCGGCCGAGTTCCTCTCTGGAGCCATCAAGTCGAACGACGTCGGCCTGCTGATGACGTTCCAGAAGGTCTTCCAGCTCGGCGGCTGACCGCCTTGCGCCGCCGCCTCGCTCCTTTCTTCGCAGGCGCGTCCGCATTGGCGGCGGCGATCGCGGCGTGCACGCTCGTCGTCGATACGGACGGGCTGAGCGGCGGTCCGACCGCGGAAGACGGCGGCAAGGACGTGACGGCAGCGCCTTCAGACGCCATGTCGGACGCCACGGACGCCCTCCCCGTCGACGGCGGCGGCGCCAAGGGATGCGCGCGCGAGGCGCATGAGTTCTGCGACGACTTCGACGACGGAGGCTTGGGGGTGACCTGGTCGATGCTGACGGTCTCCGGGAACCCGTCCGTCACGCTCACCGATGCGGCGAGTGTCTCGAGCCCGAACGGCCTCGAGGTCAACGTCTCGGCGATCACCGACGGCGGAGTGAGGCGCGTCGCCTATCTGACCAAATCCATCGTCGGCAGCGTCAAGGGCGTCGAGGTCACGTTCGACGTGCGCGCAGACGTGCTCACGGGCGGCGGCGTGAACTACGCGACGCTGAGCTTCGACCCGGCGGCCGGGGAGTCATCGTCCTACTATTCCGTCGGCCTCGCCGGGGCGCAGAAGTCTGCCACGCTCTACGAGTACAAGGAGTACCCCGACGGCGGCTACATCGAGCACGACCACGCGATGAGCCTCTTGCCGCTGCAGAAGTGGCTCCACATGAGGTTCGTCCTCACGATCGCGTCACCTGCGAGCTACCAGCTCTTCGTCGACGGCGTGAGCGCCGCACAGGGGCCGCTCACCCCGCCAACGCACACGGGGATTTCCCTCTACATCGGCGCGGCGTACATCAACGAGCCATCGGGGCCCACCCGCGTCGTCATCGACAACGTCACATTGGACCGGCTGCGCTGAAGCTCGAGGGAAACGATGTATCTGCGCGTCCTGCACGGCCGATGGCGTGATGCCAAGCTCGCTCTACCCAACGGCAGGCCCTGCATCATCGGTCGCATCGAGTCGTGCGATCTCACGCTCGCGGAAGACATGGTGAGTCGCGCGCACACGAGCCTGACAGCCGTTGGAAAGATCGTCCGCGTTCAAGATCTCGAGAGCACCAACGGCACGTTCGTCAACGGGCAGCGCGTAACCGGGCAGCTCGACGCATGGGACGGAGACATCCTCCTCGTCGGGACCTCGATTGCGCGCCTCGAGCCGGGTCCTCTCGCGGCGACGGTGCGAGCGGACGCGTGGGAGAACGGGCCGCCGGGGTTGGTACCGGCGGCATGGCACATCTCACTCGACGACGTTCCGCTGCCGAACGTCCTCCGTCTCATGCAGACGTCGAAGAAGACCGGCGTGCTGCGGCTGTCCGGCCCGACAGGCGAGGATTCTGTGACCCTGCGCAAAGGAGTCATCGTCGGCGTCGCCGTCGGACGCCGGCAGCGCACCGACCTCGTCATGGCGGCGAAGCACTTGCTGACGCGAGGCGGCGAAGTGACGCTCGACCCACCGAACGACGACGCTCCCCTTGCGGGCGTTTCGATCGACGAAGTCCTGACCTAGAGCTCTTCCCGCGCCGGAGGGGCACCGCGTTCTGGCACGACCTTCACGTCTTGCGCTCGAACAGCGACAGCTGCGCCGGCTGTCGAGGTGCGCGCGGCGGGCGCTTCGGCTCGCCGAGCAGCGCGCGCACGACGCTCGACTCGCGACGAAAGAAGCCTTCTGTGTGGAAGCTGTCGTCCATCGCGAAGAGCGTCACGTCGAGATGATGGAGCAGCTCGTGGATGATCGTGCGGAGGAACGTCCGAAACTTCACGACCTGCTCGTGCGCCCGCGTCCGCATCCAGACCTCGAGGCGCGGCGGCGCGTCCTCGCTGCCAAACGTGTAGAGTCCATGCAATTCGGCGTCCTCCAGATCGGGACGCACCTCGCGGACGTGGACCTTCACGGGCGGGGCACCGAGCTGAGCCAAGATGCCGCCGATCAGCGCCGTTACCGCCTTTGCCACTCGTGCGCGCTTGCCTGTCGCGAGCGCGTCGTCGAGACCACGGACGAGCGGCACGAGCGCGGCCACATCGGGCAGCGGCACCTCGGCGATGGCGTCGCTCATGCGATAGGTGGCTTTGTCCTTCGCAGAGAGACGATCGTAATACGCGAAGCGGCGCGCCCGCCGTGCCTGGGCCACGACGCGATCCCTTAGGACGCGTCGTGGGTCATGGCAAGCTCACTTGAGCTTCGCGATGCAATCGCCGCACACTTGCTCGTTCTCGAAGCAGGTCCTGAGCGCGGCCCGACCGGTGGCCGTCATGCCCTTCGCGATGCTTTCGCAGCTCGCCTGCGTGAGCGTGTCGGCGGCGTTGAAGCTCTTGCAGTCGGCGACGTTCTTCGTGCAGAAGGTCGTTGCCGTCGGATCGGCGCAGGCCTTGGCGAGTGCCTTGTCGGTGCACGTGTTGGTCGTGTTGGCGTCGCAGAGCGCCTTCGTCAGGCACTTGCGGATGTCCGCGGAGAGGCCCTTCTTGAAGTTCGCCGCGTAGTCGGTGCACGCTTGCGCGCACTCGTCGCCGGCGCCGGCCGTGGGACACGCGGGCTGCGCCGCGGGTGCGCTGTCGTCGAGGCACGCGACAGCTCCGCTGTCCTTGTTGCCGCTATCGGTCGTGCCGGCGTCCTTGGTTCCACCGCTGCTGCTACCGCCGCTGCTGCTGCTGCTGCTCGTGCCCTTCGGCGGCGGGGCTGCGTCGGCGCCGTCCTTCTTCGCGTCGTCCGTGGTCGGCGCGGTGGGAGCGGTGACGTTTTGTTCCTGCCCTTCGGCGGCAGGATCACCCGACTTGATCGTGCAGCCCGCCATGACGGCTAGACCGATCGAAGCTGTCAGAACACCAGTGAGGAGCAGGAACCGCGGCTGGTTGAACGTCATGGGGGTTCCATGAGCAATTCGAGGACCAGGGGCTAAACCCTGGTTTTCCCACAACTGGCCGCAAATCTCAGTGCATGTGCTTGCACTTCGTGCGCACGCGAATCAATGGCGTGGCGATCACGATGTGCCGGCGTTGGCCTTCGCGATTTCTTCGGCGCCCGATTGAATAGTCTTGGTGATGCGCTCGATCGGCAAGTCGTTGTCGTCGTAACCGAAGGGATCCTCGATCTCGACGCCGATCTCGTCGATGCCGAAGAGCGCGAACGCGAGGACCGCGACGGCGATCGGCGTGTAGCCCTTCATCGAGTCCACGATCGCGAAGGGCACCGTGAAGCAGAAGACCGTGACGAACAGCTTGATGTGCTGCGCGTACGCGAACGGCACGGGCGTGCGCACGATTCGCTCGCAGCCGCTGTGATAGTCGACGAGCGCAGTCAGGTTCGTGTCCATCGCGAGGATACGCGCTTCGGAGAGCTTGCCTGCACGACCGAGCTCGTCGATCCGCTTCGTGATCCACGTGAGCACGATGGTGCCCCTCGTCTTGTAGGGCTCGAGCTGGGACCGCTCGTCGGCGGTGAGGTACTCGCCGGCGACCTTGAGGTCCGTCTCGCTGCGGAGGCCCTGCATGGCCACCACGAAGAAGGCGCCGATGTGGCGGATCGATTCGTCGCCAATGGCCCGCGAATCCGCAGGCACATAAGCGGCGAGCTGCCGTGCGAGATCGCGCGTGCGGTTCACCATGCCGCCGAGCAGCTTTCGTCCCTCCCACCACCGGTCGAACGAGGCATTCGTGCGGAACACGAGGAGCAGGCCGAGGGCCACGCCGATCATCGTGTGCGCGACCGCCGGGGTGTGGAATCCCTTCTCTTGGTAGAGCCAGTTCGCCAGGAACCCGAGACCTACGCAGATGCCCGTCCGGACGAGGAGCCGTGGCCCCACCGAGCCCCGAACACGAAGGAGAACGCCAACCCAGGATTTTGCGTCGTAATCAATCACTGGGGACCTGTCCTACGGTGATCTCGTAGGTCTTGGCAAGGGAAGGTCGCGCGACTACGAATGCGAGCGTGAGCCGTTATCTCGTCACGGGTTCTACGGGCTTTTTGGGCCGCCACCTGGTCACCGCGCTGCGGGCACACGGCCACGACGTGGTGGCCGTGGTGCGAAACGCAACGGACGTCCCGGCCGGAGTGGCTCCTGTACGCGGCGACGTGCTCGACCGAGCGAGCATCGAGCGCGCGGCGGCCGGCTGCGACGGCGTATTTCACTGTGCCGGCAAGGTCTCGCGCCGCCCCGAAGACGCCGAAGAGCTCCAGCGCCTGCACGTCGAAGGCACGAAGAACGTGCTGGATGCATGCATTTCGAAGGGCGTGCGCCGTGCCGTCGTGGCGTCCACGAGCGGCACCGTCGCCGTCAGCGACGACCCGGACCGCATCTCGACCGAAGAGGACGAGGCACCCATCGGCATCTTGAATCGCTGGCCTTATTACCGCGCGAAGCTTTTCGCGGAGAAGGCCGCCTTCGAGCGCCACGGAGTCGCTCTACCCAACGTCGCAAACGCGACCAACGGCGAGACGTTCGAGGTGGTGTGCGTCAATCCCACGCTGCTCCTCGGCCCCGGGGACGTGAACGGCTCTTCGACCGAAGACGTGCGGCTCTTCCTCGAGCGCAAGATCCCCGCAACGCCGCCCGGCGGCATCTCGTTCGTCGACGCGCGCGACGCCGCCGAGGGCATGCGTCTCGCCATGGAGAAGGGCGTCGGAGGACGGCGTTACCTCCTCGGCGCGTGCAACCTCACGCTCCGCGAATTCTTCGCGCGTCTCGAGCGCGTGTCCGGCGTGCGTGCACCGCTCATCCCGATGATCCGCGCGAAGCAAGCGACCGAGATCGCACGCGCCGGCGCGAAGATGCTCGAGGCGCTCACGACGCGGCTCGGCGTGCCGATGCCGATCGATCCGATCAGCCTCGATATGGCGCATTTCTACTGGTATCTCGACGCGTCGCTCGCCGAGAACGAGCTCGGTTGGACGCCCCGCGATCCCTCCGAGACGCTCGCCGACACGGTGAAGGACCTCGAAGAGCGTGGCGTCGTGTGGCCGGATGCGAGCACGTCCTCGGTGGCGGCGTCGGTGGTCGGTCCGCTGATCGGCCGCGTGATGTCGAAGAACGGCAGCAAGATCGACGAGACGCTTTCGTGAAGCCGCTGCTCGTCGTCAATCCGCGCTCCGGTGGCGGAGCGACGGGGCGGACGTTCGGCGCGATGAAAGAGACGATCGAGCGCGCGCTCGGTCCCGTCGAGGTCGCGATGACCGAACGGCCCGGCCACGGCATCGATCTCGCGCGCGAGGGCGCGCTCGCGGGGCATGCCCTCGTCATCGCGGTCGGCGGCGACGGCACGTTCCACGAGGTCACGAACGGCCTCATGCAGGCGAAGGCGGGCGCGTACGGGACGAAGGCGGACGCGACGCGCATCGGAATGATCGCGCAAGGCACCGGCGGAGACTTCCGCAAGGCGCTCGGCCTCGAGCATCGCCTCGACAAGTACCTCGACGCGCTCAAGAGCGGCAAAGAGCGCCCGCTCGACGTCGGCAAGTTCACCGGCGGCGGCAAGACGGGCCACTACTTCGTGAACATCCTCTCGGCGGGAATGGGCGGGCTCGTCGATCGCTACGTCGCGGACGCCTCACGCATGCTCGGCGGGACCGCCGCGTACTTCGGAGCGTCGCTGAAGGCGCTCCTGAATGCGCGGCTCGGCAACGTGAAGTGCACGATCACTCACGAAGGCAAGACCGAGACGCACCAGATCCGCTCGTACATGATCGCGATCTGCAACGGCCGCTATTTCGGGAGCGGCATGAAGATCGCGCCGATGGCCGAGGTCGACGACGGCATCTTCGAGCTCGTCGCGCTGGGCGCGACCTCGAAGCTCGGCTTCGCGATGACGTCGCGCGGAATCTACACGGGCGCGCACATCGGCCAAGCCGGCACGGTGCATCTCCGCGGCGAAAAGATCGTCCTCGACCTCGCCAACGACGACGCACGCGACGTCTACCTCCTCGACGTAGACGGCGAACCGATGGGCGGGTTGCCGCTCACGGTCGAAGTGGTCCCCAAAGCGCTCACGCTCAGGGCTTGAACCCCGGCAGGAGCGATTCCTGCGGTTGCGGGACGAAGTGGTCCCACGTCACTCTCGCGATTTTTGCGATGAGCGCTTCGATGACTGTCGGATCGGCGTGCGCGCCTGCGATGAAGACTGCGATCGCGAAGCGGTCGCCGTTCGGGAGCGTCACGATGCCTACGTCGTTCGTTGCGATGTTCAAGCCGAGGATGGTCTCTCCCGTACCCGTCTTGTGAGCGACGGGCGTGCCGTCGGGGAGTAGGCCCTTCAAGCGCTTCGCTCCCGTTGCGGTGCCCGCGAGCGTAAAGAGCAGCCATTTTCTCGAGGACTCGGAGAGGATCTTTCCGCTATCGAGAGCTGCGAGGAGGTCCACCATCGCATCGGTGGTCGCCCCGTTCGGCGGCGCGGCGATCTCCTGCTTGGCCGCGGCCTCCTGCGCCGTGGGGCTCGCCTCTTTGCATTCGCTGACGCGCGTGGCGGTCCATCCGGAGCCGTGACCGCCTGCACAATGCACACGTCCGAAGATGTTGATCTCCTGTTCGGCGACGTCGATGCCCTTGATCCCCATCTTCTTGAGATGCGCCGTGATCTTCGAACCGCCGCCGTTCAACGAAATGAGCTTGTCGCCGGCGGTGTTGTCGCTCTGCTGCACCATTTGGCGGAGGAGCGTCTCGAGCTTCGGCGACTTCTCGCCTTTGTTCCACGCCTCGGCGATGGGGCTCACGTCCGGCACGATCTCCTGCGGCGCGATCGGAATGGGCGTGGTCATCTTCCAGTGACCGGCATCGATCTCCGCGAGCGTCACCACCGCGAGCGGCAACTTGAGGACGCTCATCATCGGCAGACGCATGTTCCCGTGAACGCTGACGCGCTCCTTGGTGCGCAAGTGCATCACGGTGATGGCGACGTTGCCGTCGCTCTCGGTGGCGGCGTTCGCGAGCCTGAGCTGGAGCGGCGACTCGGCCGCAGGCCGCGGCGGAGGAGCGTCTCGCACGCAGCCTGCGAGGACGACGCTCACGAGGGCAGCGACACGAAGCTTCACGGCGTCACGCGAGAGCTCACGCCCCGTGCGGGCCCGTCGCTTCGTAGAGCTCTCGCAGGAGCGCGAGGCCGGGCTTTGCCTTGCCGTTCGCGATCGCCCACACCGTGTCGCGAACGCGCTCGTTCACGTCGACTCGGATCTTGTGAGCCCGCGCGCGGTCGACGACCTCGCCGTTCAAGAAATCGACCGCCGGCGTGCGGCCTCGCTCGATCGCCGAGAGCATCGAGCTCTTCATGCGGCGGTATCGGAAGCCGACCGCCATGAGGAGGCCATGCTTCGCGAACAGGCTCGGTGAGCCGGCAGTGGCGCGCTCTTCTTCGTCGAGCGCGACCCAATTGAGATCGATGGTGCCGGACACCTTCTCGAGCCGGACCTGCTCCTTGCGAGCAACGGCGACCACCTCGGTCATGATCTCGAGCGCGAGGCGTCGTACGAAGCGATGCGGCATCAACACGCCGAGCCGATCGCCGCCGATGGTGCCGAGCGAGGAGATCGCGCAGTTGATGGCGAGCTTGCTCCAGCGCTTGCCGCGCAGGTTGTCGGTGGTCTCGACGGCTCCGATCGCCTCGAGAGCGCGAATGAGAGGATCATGCGCCGGAGAGAGCGAGCGGCCGTCCATGCGGCCGAGCGTGAAGCCACCGGACGCGGTGCGCTCGTAGAGACCGGGCTCGGGCATCGTGGCGCCCCACGAGACGACGCCGCCGATCACGCGATCGGCGCCGATGATCTTCGCGACGCGATCTTCGCAGAGCCCGTTCTGCAGACAGACCATCGCGCCGTTGTCCGAGAGAAGAGGTGCCGCCGTGCGCGCGGCCTCTTCGACCTGCGGCGGCTGCGTGGCGAGGATGACGTAGTCGAACTTCGCGGCGCCGTCCGTGGCGGAGGGCGCGCCGAGAGCGATGCGCGCGCGCACGTTGCGCGCAGCGCCTTCGCCGACCATCTTCAACCCGCGATCCGAGACGGCGGCATGGATGCCTTCGTTCGTGGTGATCGCCGTCACGTCTTCGCCGGTCTCTGCGAGAGCCGCCGTGACGACGCCTCCGATGGCGCCGCAGCCCATGACCAGAAAACGGGGAGAAATGGGGGAATCGGACATCGGCGCGGACAGTAGCAGAGCCGCAAAAGACCGCCAGAAAAGCCGTTAAACGACGCGCCGGCGGCGTCCGCGGAGGGCCAGCACCGCCATCGCCGAGAGGCCGAGCAGGGCCGGGAGATCACTGCGTTCGCCGCCGATCACGTCGCAGCCGCAGCGTGACGCGCGCTTTCCCGCGCCGACCTCGGAGACGGTCTTTTCGGGCGCGGGGACGGCCAATTCCGGCGCGCCGTTCGGGAGGAAGGACGCGAGCGTCACCCCTCCGCGCGGCGCGTACGCGAGCTTGGTAGCCGCCGCCGCTCCTTCGTCCTTCGCGCCGGCATCGGGCCACGGTCCGCCCCAGACTCCGCGAATGGGCTTCTCGCATTTGATCTCGCCCGGCCACGGATGGCGGATCGCATAGCGCGCTTGGAACGCATTCTCCGTGGAGGTCACGGCGCCCTCTTCGAGATCGCCTTTCGTGTTCCGGTTCTCACGTCCTCCGGTGATCGCGCCCGCTGCGCTGAAGACGAGATCGTTCGCGAGCGCACCTCGTGCGTATCGCGCGTGGAGGCGCGTCAGCACGAAGCGATCGCCGACCGAGAGCAGACCGATCGGAACGACGGGCGGAGTCGTCGGCTTCGGACCTTCCGACGCGAGCGTCACGGGAATGACGATGGAGCCGCCTGACGAAAATGAAGCTCTCTTGATCACGTTGGCGATGCACGAGGCCGTCGCCGGAGACACACCGGTATTCGAAACCAGATCGGCTGAGGTGACGTCGCCGTTGGGGCTGACTGCGGCCTTGATCGTCACCGAACCGGACATGCTCGGATCGGCGTTGAGCCCGGCTTGGTAACAGGCGCGAAACCTTGCTCGCAGGCCGGCCGCGACACGGATGGCGTCGCTTTCGTTGGCGCCACCGCTGACCTTGATGTTGCCGACGTTCACGATCCCGCGAGGCCCGTCGCTAGTGTTCGAGCGCAGCGGGCCGGTCTTTGCTGACGGCATGACGTCACCGCCGAGCGTCGCGAGGTCGTTCATCGTGAGGCCCTGCACGGACCCGGGACACGGATCGCACGAATTTGCTCCCCACGCGTATTCGGTGACGACGGCGCCGGGCGTCTTCTCGAGCGTCTTGTCGAAGAGCGCGGCGTAGAACGTGGAAAAGCTCTTTCGTGCCGACTCGGCGACGTCGAGGTTCGTCGGGATCGTGACGACCGGATAGTTCGAGACGGCGTACCGCTGCCCCTGCGGCGCGAGGATCTGGACGATCAGATCCTGCGTGCCCGACGAGTTCAGCATCCCGAGTCGCACCGGCAACGAGAATGTGTCCGAGTCGTAGTGGAATCGAAGCGGTGAGAGCTGCGCGCGACCGTCCTCGAGCTTCACCTTCGCGATGTTGACCTTCGCGACGAAGAACTTCGATCCCGCCTGCACGTACGGACGTAGCGCGGGCTCGGCGTTCTCCGGGATTTTGTAGCCGTTCTCGCGCAGCCACGCGTCGAGGCCGCCGGAGTCCTTGGCGCTCAGGATCAGGATCTCGTACTCACCGACCTCGAACTGCGCCTCGATCTTCACGCTGTGCTCGGACGCGGCGCCGGCGCCCCCGATCCCCGACAGCCCGGCACCCTTCCCGGCCGGCTTCATGTTTCCGAAGGCGGTCAAGGGGCTGCTCGGCGGCGGACACGGATCGCTCTCCCAATATTCGACGAGCCGCGGCGCCGAGAGCGCATCGACCTTCGCGAAGATCTCCTTGGGCAGCGTCTTGACGTTCTCCTTCTGGAGGACGACCGGTACGGGGACCACCATCGCGAAGTCCGCGGCAGGCCCCTGGTAGTCGTTCTGCATCGACAGGACCGTGCGGGTCCCTTCGCGCATGAGAACGACCTGCGTCGCATCCGCGAAGAGCTTCGCGTCGGCGCCGCTCACGTAGAAGCCGCAGAACGCGTGCGCGGCCCGAGGGGTTACGAGGAGTACGACGAGCGCGAGGGTGGTGAGCAGCTTCTTCACGCACCGCAGGGTATCTCTTTGCACCCGGCACGGGCCAAGGCATGCTCCGGCCGTGCGGACGCTTGTTTCCAGGGCGGCTCTCTTGTGCGCGGTGGCCGTCATGGCCGAGCTTCCTGCATGCGCGGGCGGCAGCGGCGCCACGACTCCGGCCACCACGAGCGCGAACGCGAACCCGACCACGAAGGCGCTCCACGCGCTGTTCGACGAGGAGTGGGAGCACGATCTGGCCGAGTACCCCACGTGGGCGTCGAGCATCGGCGATCGCCGGTACGACGCGCGATGGAACGACGTGAGCCTCGCCGCCGAAGCGAAGCGCGCGGCGCACGATCGCGAGGTGCTCGCCAAGATCGATCGCCTGCAGCGCACCGCGCTCTCGAAGGCCGACGCGCTCAGCTACGACCTGTTCCGTTACAAATACGCGACCGCCGTCGACGGTCAGCCGTTCCGCCTCTACCTGTTTCCGGTGAATCAGCGCGGCGGCATCCAGACCGCCGACGAGCTCGCCGACGAGCTGCCCTTCACCACGGTGAAGAACTACGCGGACTGGAATGCGCGGCTCGCGGCATTCCCCGAGTACATGGACAGGACGATCGAGCTGCTCGCCGAGGGCGTGCGCACCGGCATGGTGCATCCGAAGATCGCGATGCAGCGGATCCCGGCCCAGATCGACGCGCAGATCGTCACGGATCCGACGAAGAGCCCCTTCTTCGCGCCGTTCAAGAAGATGGACGTCGCGATCGGTGCCGCGGATCGCGAGCGCCTCACGAACGACGCGAAGCGCCTCGTCATGTCGAGCGTCGTGCCCGCATTCGCGAAGATGCGTGCATTCTTCATCGATAAATATCTGCCCGCTTCGAGCGACGGCGTCGGTGCGTGGCGACTGCCGAACGGCGCCGCGCTCTACGCGTACACCGCGCGCCAGCACACGACGACGACGCTGACGCCCGATCAGATCCACGCGATCGGTCTCCGCGAGGTCGCGCGTATCCGGGCCGAAATGGAGGCTGTGAAGACGCGCGCCGGCTTCTCCGGCTCGCTCAAAGAGTTCTTCACGTTCCTCCGCACCGATCCCCGCTTCTTCTTCAAGGACGGGCAGGAGCTCCTCGTCGCGTATCGCGAGCTCGCGAAGCGCGTCGACCCGCAGCTCGTGAAGGTGTTCCGGCGTTTGCCGCGCACGCCCTACGGAGTCGCGCCGATCCCGGACATTGCCGCGCCCGACACCACGACGGCCTACTACCGCGAAGGCTCGGCCGACGGCTCGCGCGCCGGGACGTTCTTCGTGAACCTCTACAAGCCCGAGGCTCGCCCGCGCTGGGAGATGACCTCGCTCACGCTCCACGAGTCGGTGCCGGGCCATCACCTCCAGATCGCGCTCGCGATGGAAGAAGAGGGCATCCCGAAGTTCCGGCGGCACGGCGATTACAGCGCGTTCGTCGAAGGCTGGGGCCTCTACGCCGAGACGCTCGGCGAGGAGATGGGCTTCTACGACGACCCGTACGCGAAGTTCGGACAGCTCACGTACGAGATGTGGCGCGCGGTGCGGCTCGTCGTCGACACGGGCATCCACCAGCTGAAGTGGGATCGACAGCGCGCGATCGACTTCTTCATGGAGAACGCAGCGAAGCCCGAGCACGACGTGGTGAACGAGGTCGATCGCTACATCGTGTGGCCAGGCCAGGCGCTCGCGTACAAAATCGGAGAGCTCCGCATCAAGGATCTCCGCAAGAGGAAGAGCGCCGCGATGGGTCCGCGCTTCGACTTGAAGGCGTTTCACGAGGCAGTGCTAGGGTCAGGGCCGCTTCCGCTCGATATCCTCGAGCGCGAGGTCATGGAGGTGAAGTGATGGGCACAGGGGGAATCCGCACGTTTCAAGGCTCCGTGACGATCATCACCGGAGGCGCATCCGGCATCGGCCGTGCTCTCGCCATCGAGCTCGCGAGCCGTGGCGCCGCCGAGATCGTGATCGCCGATCTCCAAGCCAAGCTCGCCGAGGAGACGGCGGAGATCATCCGGCGCGCCGGCTCACGCGCCACCGTCGTGCCGCTCGACGTGCGCGACGACAACGCAGTCGAGCGCATGGTCGCCGACGTTCAGAAGAAGAGCGGCCGCATCGACTACGTGTTCAACAACGCGGGCACCGGCGTGATGGGTGAAAACCACCTGCTCGAGAAGCGCCACTGGGACCTCATGGTCGACATCAACGTCGGCGGCCTCGTCAACGTGGTACGTGCAGTCTACCCGCGTCTCGTCGCGCAGGGCTTCGGGCACCTCGTCAACACGGCGTCGATGGCGGGGCTCGTCGGCTCGCCTTTCCTCTCCGTCTACGTGGCGACGAAGCACTTCGTGGTCGGCCTCTCCAAGTCGATGCGCATCGAGGGCTCGCGCCACGGCGTGCGCGTCTCCGCGCTCTGTCCCGGCGCCGTGAGGACACCGCTCCTCACCGGCGGCTCGATCGGCGGGTCGATCTACGAGATGAGCGAAGAGCGAAAGCTGTCGTGGTGGGAGCGCTTCAGGCCCGGTGACGTCGGCCTCTTCGCGAAGCAGACCGTCGATGCCGTCGCGAAGAACCAGGCGATCATCGTGCTGCCGAAGCACAACCGCGCAGCCGTCGCGCTGTTCCGCACGTTCCCGTGGCTCGAAGAGAAGATCGCCGGGAAGATCTACGAGAAGACGCTCGCCGACTACCCCGAGATGGCGACCGTCAAGGCGAAGGTGGCGAGCACCACCGCGGACCTACGCGTCGAACGCGAGGCCGTCTCCTGAGTCCGCGGGCAGCTCGATGACGACGATGCTGCCGAAGCCGGGCCTGCTCGTGGCCGACACCTGACCTCCTGCGGCTCCGATCAGCTCGCGCACGGTGGCGAGGCCGAGCCCGCTTCGGCCCACGCCTGCACGCGTGGTGAATCGAGGCTCGAACGCGCGGGCGAGCGTCGTTGCGTCCATGCCCGCGCCGTTGTCCGTCACCGTGATGCGAACGACCTCTTCGTCGCGCTCACTGAGGATCGTGACGGTGCCGACGTCGACGATGGCGTCGACGGCATTGACGACCAGATTCAGCAGCGCGTGCTCGAGCGCATGTCGATCGATGCGTGCGCGGACCTCGCCGGCTCCGGGCTCGAACGTGACGCGTGCGCGAGCGCCGCCCTGACGGCGCAAGATCGAGAGAAACGCGCAGATCACCTCGTCGACGTCGATCACGCTCGTGCTCGCGCTGCTCATCGACGCGTCGCGATGGGCGATCTCCTCCACGACGTGGATCGCACGTGCCGCGGCGGCGCCGATGTCGGTCAGACCTTCGAACATCTCCGTGCCCGGCGACGCGTCCGCGATGGCGGCTTCGGAGCTCGACGAAATGACGAAGAGGAGGTTGCGGAGATCGTGGATGGCCGCGGCCAGATCGTTCCCGTGCTTCGAGCCACCCGGCGACGCATCGACTCGCGTGTACGCCCCAGACCGGCGGACGGGCGCGACCGCCCTGGTCGCTGGAGTGTTCAGCGTCGTCGCGCGATCGGGAGGCTTTCTGTCGCTTTCAGACAAAGGGCTATCCCGACCTGCACAGACTAGGCCGCGGCTGTCGACGACCGCAACCCCCGACTTCCACGAATTTCTGGCGTGTCGGAGGTCCGCGCAGCTGGTCTTCGCGATGACCGCCTGGTCAGAACCATGTCTCCCACTGGCCGCCGGCGAAGGCCGCATGACACGTCGCGGAGATGCGGTCGACGGCCCCTTGGAAGGGCTGGATTTGATGGAGGCGATAGCTGTCGATGACGACGAGGTCCCCGACTCCGTACTCACACGTGATGTGCGGACGCTCGAGATCGCCGTCCTCGTAGAAGTCGCTCCCCGCGTACCGGACATCCCACACGCGTAGGCCGCCGCCGCTCTTCGGTGGCTCGAGCATCAGGACGAGCGTGAGAGCGGGCGCGCGATCGCTCACGTGCGCGGGCGTGAGGCCTTCGTTGTCGAAATGCACGTCGCCCCCGTTCTGCGAGACGTGCGCGCCGGCGGGAAAAATATGAACGCCGGGCCCACACCAGCCCGCGCGTTGTGCGATCGGCGCGCCGACCACGCGTGCAACGAGCGCGCGCATCGCATCTTGGAGGCCCGGGCAAGCGCGCTCGACGGACGCATCTGATGCAGACACGTTCGCGAAATAGTCGGCCGCGCGGTCCTGTTCGAGATGCGTGTACCACGCACGCCCGAGACTGAACTGCGCACCACCGAAATCCGTGACCCACTCAGCGCGCGCGTTTCGTACGCCTTCGGCCCAGGCTGCAGCGCGTGCGCCGTCGATCGCGCCGCGCACGTGCACGGCGAGCTCGTCGTCGAGGGGCGCCCTCGCTCGCTCGGTCATCGCTCGGCGGTGAGCGCCGCCTGCGGCACGCAGCACGTCGCTCGCTTGTCGACGACGATCGCGAGCGCTCGCTCCCGCTCCGTCCAGAAGGCCTTCTCCGGCCCTGCCTTGGCCGCCTCGCGCTTGGCGTGTGCGCGCTCGAGCTGAGATTTCCAGTCGTTCATCACGTCGCCCGGGATGTCGGCGATCATCTCGTTCTTGGACTTCGAGACGAGCGCGACAGGCTCCCTCATGTCGTAGCCGACGCCGTGGAGGAGCATGTCTACCGTGGGACGATCGAGCACGTCGACGTAGGCCAGCACGCGCTTCGGCCGATCGTGACGCGCGACGGCGCTCGCCGCGAGCTGCTGCATCCACGCGTTGCGACGCGCGCCGAGCGGGTTGCCGCCTCGATGACGAGCCTCTGCTCCGGTCGCGAGCAGCACCTTCTGTTCGAGCTCCGCGCCGTTCGCTTGCTCGAACGTGTAGAGCTGCGGCTGGCTCAGGACCTCGGCCTCTTTCTTCGCGATCTCGACGGCGTCCCACGGCTCGGCGGCTGCTGCGGGCGCGGCGAAGTCCTGCTCGCGGAACCAGTCGATGGGCTCGACCGAGATCCCGTGCTGCTTCGCGAGATGGCTCACGTAGGTCATCTCGAACGATGCGTCTTCCAAGTGGCCTTCGCGAAATGGGTCGACGCGTACCGCGACGAGCACGAGATCGGGCTTGAACGTCGAGAGCACGTCGCCGAGCTTGGAGAGCGGATAGCGGCTCTCCACCATGTGCATCTTCCCGATCGTGCCGACCACCACCGCTTGATACGCCGGCTCGGGAGGCGGCGGCGGAGGTGGACACTTCGGAGCTCGCGCGGGAGCTCGATCGCCGGGCTCGCACGCCACGGCGCCCAGCGCGAGCAGCGCCAGCACGAGACGCAGCGTCATCAGAGAGACGAGACGCGCGTCATCAGCCGACCGCAGAGGTCGGAGCCCGCGTTCTTGGCGCGCTCGAGCGTGAGGCCCTCGCGGAACATGTTCGCGGCAGCCGCTTCGTTGCCGATCGCGAGATGACAGATGCCGAGCATCTCGTAGTCCTCGGGCTCGTTGTGCTTCGAGACGAGATCCGTGAGCGGCCCGATGGCAGCGCGATGAGCGGCGATGAGCTTCTCGCTCTTCGCGCCGGTTCGCTTGGCGAGCACGAGGAGCTTGAGCGCCTGGCGCTGATCCTCGGGTCGGTTGTCGGTGAAGTCCGGACGTGCGAACAGCGCGCTGTACCCGTCGAACGAGGCTTCGGCATCGCCGCTGCGCGCGAGCGTGACGATGTCTTTGACGGCGCCGACCAGGGCTTCCTTGCTCATGGGGACGGAGGATACTTTGCCCGGGGCGCGACTGCGAGCGGCTGCTATCCTTCTTCCATGGTTAGGGGGGTGGCGCTGGTTGTCGCGGCCTCCCTCGCGGCCTCCCTGGCAACCACTGCTTGTGGCTCTTCTGAAGGCTCCGGAGACGCTCCGGACGCCGACGTCGATGGTGCCCAGCCGCTGGGCGACGCTGCCGAGCCCGACCTGGATGCGGGCGCGGACACGCAGGCGGACGCCAAGAAAGACGTCGTTTCGCCGCCCAATGGCTACTGCGGGAAGCTCGTCCCCAAGCCGAAGTTCTGCGACGACTTCGACGACACGGTCCTCCTGAACGACTGGAGCGCCAACGCGGTGCTGTCGGGCACCATCGACCTCGACGAGGCGAGGTCGACGAGCCCCCCTTCTTCGTTCATCGCGCAGACGAACGCCCTCACAGTGGTCGGTTCGAGCGCGAATGCGTCCATCAGGAAGACGATCGTCCCGGCCACCGTGGGCCACGCGAAGCTCTCCTTCTCGGCGTTCTTCCCGACGGTCACGTTCACGAAGGGCATCATCGCCATCGCGACCGTCGACGTTTCGTCGAATCATTATTTCACGCTCAACCTGCGCGATCAGGACGCGGTGCCGGCGGCGTCGCTCGAGGAGTTCGCGTCTGGGACGCTGACGCGGCATGTGCTCACCAAGCTGCCACCGGCAGGTGCGTGGACGCGTGTGACCATCGATCTGAATTTCACGACCGGAAAGGCCGACGTGACGTTCGACGCCGACAAAGCGCTCGATGCCGCGCCGATCATGGCCGTCCCCGGCACGGAGGCGACCATCCGGATAGGTGCAGTCTACATGGAAGGCCCCGCCGACGCGTTCACGGCAAACTTCGACGACGTGGTGCTGGATTTCTAGGGGTGCCGCGGGTAAGAGGCCCGCAATGGCGAGATACCCCCGCGCGCTGCGTTTCGGCGCGCTCGCGTGCGTGGTGCTGCCGGGGCTCTGTCTCCAGCTGATCTCGTGCAGCGAGGACCCGGTGCCGGCCGAGGCGATCGCCGATGCGTCTCCCGATACGAAGCAGCGCGGCGCACCGCAGGACGACGCGGAGGTGCCCGACGCCGCCGATGGCGCGACGAAGCGCCCTCCTCCGGTGATCCCGGCATGCGTCGGGACGAACCTGAAGATGGAGCCTTCCGGCGAGCGAGCGTTCGTCGGCGTGAACCTCGGCGGCGACGGCGGCGACAGTGGGGCTCCACACGTCGGAGACTTCCTGCTGGATTTCGGAGCCAACGGCTCGACGATCGATCTGAAGGGCTTCGGTGCGACCACGCCACCCGATCCGGTGAGCTGCCAGGGCGATGCGGCCTCACCCGGCGCGCTGTGCTCGTTCGATCATTTCGATTTCTTCGGACCGTGGGGGACGGTCAGCCTGATCACGGCCGACTATTCGTTCCTCTTCAGCTCCGTGAAGCAGGCCGGGATCATCGGCACCGACTTTCTCTCGGTGTATCCGTTCACGATCGACTACGCGAACGGCCGCATCTGGAAGGGCTCGGCCACGGACTTCTGCACCGACGCGCAGCTCCTCGGCGCAGGGTATGCGCCGATCCCAGCCGGCGGTTTCTACACCAACAAGCTCAACACGCTTCGTCCGCTCTCCGACGTGATCACCGATCCGGACGCCGCCGCGACGGCGGGCTTCACCGTCCCGAACGTGCCCACGGTGCCGATTACGGTCGCCGGTGTCGCCGCGCTCGCGCAGCTCGATACCGGTTACGACGACCGCATCATCCGTCACTCGCTCAACATCAATCAGGCGCTGCTCGACCTGCTGCTGAAGGCCGGCGCCAAGCTCACGCGCACGCCAATGAAGGATCTCTACCTCACGACGTGCGTACCGGGCCTGAGCCAGCTCGGCTCCGCGTATTTCCTCCCAGCCGGCACCGAGGTGAATTTCGTCGGCGAGGGCGGGACGATCGGACGCAAAGACACGGGCAACGTGCTCTTCGTGAAGGAGAAGCTCGCCGCCGCAGAGCGCTGCGGCGGAATCGAGACGTGGACCGTTGCGGCTGCGCAGATGGGCGCGTCGTTCCTGGTCGATGCGCAGGCCGTGGTGTTCGATCCGGTGAAGTCGCGAGTGTGGCTTCCGAAGTGACGCGCTCAGCGCTTCAATGCTTGCAGCAAGGTGGATTCTGCGCGCAGGCCATCACGAAGGCGTCCTGCTGATCGTCGCACGTGGCATCCGCCGTCGGCACGTCGTTACCGTCGCTGCAAGTCCACGTCTGTTTGCCCGCGCACGCGTAGTAGGCCTCCGCCTTGGGTTTGCATTCCGGGTTGAAGGAACGTTCGAGCGACGCGCAGAGCTGCTTGCACGCCGCCGTATCGGGAGCCGTGCGGCATCCGGTGGATTTCGCCTGTGCTTCACACAGCGAGTTGCAGTGCTCGACCGCGACGGAAGAATCCGCGCTCGTGCCCGTGCTCGCGCCCGTACCTGTGCCAGCGCCTGTGCCAGTGCCGCTGCCGTTGCCAGTGCCGCGCGACGTGTCGCTTGCCGGCACCTCGTCGGCGCTCTTGCCTCCGCACCCTGCCGCAAGGCCCAAGAAAGCGCACGAGACGGCGATCGACACGAAGAGACTCTTGACCATGACTACCTCTGCAAAGGCCACGTTCGATTACGTGGATGAAGTCATGGCTGCAACGTGCGCGCCGCGGATCGCGTCGCACGAAACGCCTCGATCTGCAGACGTTTCCGCTGTCATTCGATCAGTTGCACAGCGCTCGTTGCCACCGGTTACCAGCAACCGCCGAATACGTCCGACGTGGAATTCCACGTTCGCTGGAGAAAGTCGCGCGTCGCGAGACGAGATTTGTCGCAAGAAGCGCAGGAGACGCGAGAGGCGCAAGGAGCGACCCGCGAAGCGCGGCTCGCTCCCTGGTCTCGCGTGCGCACCGCCACGTCCATGCGCAACTGCAGGCGTCGCCAGGGCACGCTCGAAGCGAAGCGACGACCCGGCCGGTCGGAACGCGAGACCTGGCGGGAGGCGAGCGCTTCGCTCGCTTCCCGCTTGCGCTCTCTCGCGCCTCTTGCGTCTCCGGCGACAAGTCTGGTTCTCGGACTTCTGCGCCGTACCTCTCCGTTGCCGAGAACGTCCTTGGTCCGAGGGACCAAGGACGAGGGACCAAGGACGTTCTCGTTCCTGGTTCGTTCTGTCGAAAAAGCGTCAGGCGTGGAAGTGAAGCCTAGTGGCCGTACTTTACGCTGCAGCCGTACGCCTTCGTTTCCGCGGTCGCGACTGCGCGCTTTGCGCCGAGGTCGGCGAGCGCGCTGTCGACGTAGCTCACCAGCTTGCCGCCGGTGGGGCTCTCGCCTTCGCCGTCAGGTGAGTTGTCGATCGCGCCGCGGTAGACGAGCGTGCCCTTCTCGTCGATGACCATCATGTGCGGCGTATTGGTTGCACCATACATCTTTCCCACGGTGCCGGCTTCGTCGAGCAGGATGGGATGGTCCATCGCCCAGCCCTTCGCGGCCTCGCGATTGGCTTCGGCGCCGGCGCCTTGCTTGCCGGGTGCGCCGGAGTTGACGGCGATCCACACGACGCCGGCCTTCGTGTTCTTGCGCGCCGCTTCCTTGAGCGAGCCCTTGGAGTGCGCGGCCTTCACGAACGGGCAGCCCGGGTTGAACCACTCGAGCACGACCGTCTTGCCCTTGAAGGACGACAGGCGCACCTCTTTGCCGTCGAGGTCCTTGAGCGCGAAGTCCGGCGCAGGCTTGCCCACCTCGGCCTTCTCGGCCGCGGTCGGGGTGGTGCCCGCGGGCGCAGGTGAGGCCCCGGTCGCGGTCCCGGCGGCAGGCGTGGTGCTGCCGGTCGTGGTCTGCGCCGCCGGCTCTTTGCCGTCCTTGCACGCGAAGAGAGAGAGCGCGGCGAGGGTGGCGGCCGCGAAGAACGTCGTGATGCGCATGCCCTAAGGGTTAGCGCATGCTCGCGCGAATCGCGCGATCTTCCTCGCCCAGCGCTCGGATCGCCTCGAGGCTGTGCTCCGAAATGCGGCGATGAAGCCGCGGGCTCGGTGCGCCGTCGAGCATGCTGCCGAAGTCGATCGGCTTGCCGAACACGACCGTGACGGGCCCGCCCTTCTTCATGAAGTTCTCGCCGACCTGCCGGACGATGTCGTTGCCGAGGCCGTTCACGAACACCGGGATGACCGTGGCCTTGCCGCGCGCCGCCTGGATGATGCGACCGACGCCGCCCTGCGCCGGAAGGAGCGCGTACGGGTCGTCCGTCTTGTTGCGGGTGCCTTCGGGATGCAGGCCGACGAACGCGCCGCCGTGCTTGAGAAGACGCACCACTTCGTCGAGGCTCGCGAGGTTCAGCGCCGCGCGCTTGCGCTCGCGGAACACCGGCGGGTACATCGCGAAGAAGCTCATGAGGCCGTTGACCGCGAGGCCGAGCGGCTTGTCGTAGAAGAACTGCGAGCGGACCGGGAACACGAGCCGCTGGGGCATGCCGCGCTTCACGAGGTACGCGGTGACGACATAGAGGTCGAAGAAGCTGCGATGGTTCGAGACCAGGATGGTGCTCGCGTCGCGATCGAAGCGCGGCAAGCGGTCGAGGCCGTGGACGTGACGGAGGTTCTTGATCGACTGCTCGATCCAGTTCGCGCCGATGTGCCGTTGCATCAAGCGAACGACGCGATCGGCCGCGGCCGACTCGAACGTGCGGCGCACGAACCGAATCTGAAAACGTTCGACCGGCGTGAGCATGTCTTCGCCGAAGTCGAGGAGGTCACGCGTGGCGACGTCGTCGATGGTGCGGAGCCGCGAAGACACGGGCGGCGCGGACTCGGGACCCACAGACGGGGGAACGGATTCTTCGTTCGTTTGGGACATCACGGCAAAACGGGCTCCGACGGCAGGGCGCATGGTTTGGCCACGCTTCGGCCCGGCCGCAAGTCCTCCGCGGAAGGGGGACGCCGGTTCTGTGAGTGCAGAATTAGCAGGGGTCGAGGGGACAAGGGGTCGAGGGGACAAGGGATCAGACGAGAACCGGGTCTTTCTCGGCCCTTGTCCCCTCGTCCCCTCGTCCCCTCGTCCCCTCCCCTCAGCAGCCGCCGTGGCCGGTCGGGAAGATTTTGCCCGGGTTCAAGAGGCCGCTGGGGTCGAAGACCCGCTTCAGGTCCTGCTGCAGCGCGATGAGATCCGGGCTCTGTTCCAGCGGGAGGTACGCCGCCTTCAGGACGCCGATGCCGTGCTCGCCCGTCAGCGTGCCGCCGAGGCGGATCGTGGCGCGCATCAGCGCGTCGATGGCGCGGTCGACCGCCACGCGCTCCGACTCGTCGTTCCAGAGGAAGTTCACGTGCAAGTTGCCGTCGCCTGCGTGGCCGTACGTGAGGTGGCGAACGCCCGTCTCGTCGCCGATGCGATCGACCTCGACGAAGAGCTCCACCAGCTTCGAGCGCGGCACCACGATGTCTTCCGAAAGCTTGTACTTTGCAAGCTTCCGCACGGCCGGCGAGAGCTGGCGGCGAGCCTCCCAGAGCCGCGCGCGCTGCGATGCGTCTTGGGCGACGAGCACGTCGATCGTCTTGCCGCCCTCCATCAGTGCTTCGCCGAGTCGCTCGATCGCGGTGTCGAGGTTCGTGCCCGCGTTGCCGTCGACCTCGACGAGGAGCATCGCCTGCGCACGCGGATCGACGGCGACGCTCTGCGCGCGAATCGCCTCCAGCGTGCGGCCGTCCATCAGCTCGAGGCAGCGCGGCACGAGCCCCGCGGCGACGACCCGGCGCACGGCATCCGCCGCGGCGCGCACGTCGTCGAAGAGCGCGAGCACCGTCGCCAGCTCGGTGGGCTTCGGCACGAGCTTCAGCGTCACCTCGCTGAACACGCCGAGCGTGCCTTCGCTGCCGACGAGCAGCGCCGTCACGTCGTAGCCGGTGACGCCCTTGATCGTGCGCTTGCCGGTGCGAAGGACGCGCCCGCCCATCAGGCATGCTTCGAGGCCGAGCACGTATTCGCGCGTCACCCCGTATTTGAAGGCTCGCGGGCCTCCTGCGTTCTCGGCGACGTTGCCGCCGATCATGCAGGTCTTCAGCGAGTTCGGGTCCGGCGGATAGAAGAGGCCCTCGGCCTCGACGGCCTCATGGAGATCCGCGGTGATGACGCCCGGCTGCACCACCGCGAGCAGGTCCTGTCGATCGATGTCGAGGATGCGCGCCATCGCTTGCGTGGCGAGCACGATGCCGCCCGCCACCGGGACCGCGCCGCCCGTGCGACCGGTTCCGCCCGCCCGCGGCGTGACCGGAACCCCGTGCTTCTCGGCGATCGTCAGGGTCTGAGCGATGTCGGCCGTGGTCTCGGCGAGGACCACCGCGTCGGGCATGCGCCCGATCGCTTCACTCTCGTCGATGGCGTGGGCATTGCGCCCAGCCTCGGTCGTGTCCACCTTCGACGGCCCCAGCTTGCGCTCGAGCTCGACGAGCGCGCGCTCGACGGCGTCTTTCGCAGGTAGACGGACCTCGGGTGCAGCTACGAGCACCCTGTTTTAATAGCACCTTCGTCTAGGATGATGACCGAAGACCATGTTTCGTGAGGGCGCATCCGACAAGCGCCGCGAGGAGAAGCGGCGCGACGATCGCTGGGAGACGCTGAAGCGTCGCGTCCAGCTCTTGAGTCGTCTGGACGGCAAGGCCGTGCTGTTCGCGGAGGGCGTCCACATGGTGCACCCGAGCCGCGTCACCGAGCCGGATCGGATCGTGGCTCGGCTGCGCGAGCACGGCGTCCTCGACCGCGCGACCTTCGAGAAGGCCATCGCCAACGAACGTCCGCCGGTCGCGATCACCCGCGAGGTGCTCGCCACGGCACAACGCGACCTTCGTGCGCTCGCGCTGCCGCCCGCTCTGTCGATGGCGCGCGATCGAAAGCGCGCCCTCGCGCGCTACGGCGAGGTCGACGCGGCATGGCTCGAGAAGAAGCGCGAGCGCATCGACGTGCTCGCCGACGCCGCTGCGCACGCCGTTCCGCACGATCGTGACGCGTGGTTCGACGTCGTCGTCGACCTCGCTCGCCTCGTTCACGGCGACGCGTCGGCGAAGGCGCTCGACGAAGCGCGACACCGCCTCACCTCGCTCGGTGCAGAGCGCCGCCGGCTCGCGCAAGAGCGGATCGACGCGCTCGTCGCGGCCATCGACACAGGAGAGCCACCGACCGACGCAGACCTCGTGCCGCTCGTGGAGCGGCTGGACCGCGCTCGCGAGCTCCCGGGCCGCGCGCGTCGTACGCGCGTCGTCGACGTGCTGCGCAAGGCACTCGCGTGGCCCGAAGCGCCGGCGGAGGCCGCACAAGACCTCGCTGCACCGCTGCGCGACAAGACCTTCGCATCGGCGGTACGCGATGCGGGGCGCGCGATGGTCCATGCGCTTCCGGCGGCACGCGATCCGGCGCTTCGCGACAAGACGCTCGAGATGCTCGCGTTCTACGGCCTCACGTTCCGCATCGGCGACGACGGCGTACCGCTCCTCTCGCCCGCGGACATCGAGCGGGCGATCGCGAAGAAAGAGGAGGCGAGCCCCCTCGCGACGACGAAGGCGACGCTCGCGCAGGCGCTCGCGATCGTCGAGCTGCCGTTCAAGAACAAGCACGTGCGCCGATGCGTGGCCGAGTGGTTGGTGGAGGGGCTCGAGCTCGAGCTCCTCGTGCGCGCCTGCAAAGAAGGCCATGCCGATGCGCTGGGCCGCGCTGCGAACATGCGTGCCGCGCGCGCGTACGCGACATGGGCGACGCGGCTCGTCCCGCACTACCGCGCGATGGGGATCACGTTCGAGCTGTCGCCCGAGCTCTTCACGCATCTACCGCGCAACGAGGACGTCGCCGTGCTCGCCGTTTGCCTCATGGAGCAGGCGCGCGACGGCGCGGTCGCAGCGGGTCGAGGAGAGAAGCCCGTCGCCGGCCAAGACCCGATCGCGATCCTCGACGCAACGCTCGGCATGTTCCAGAAGCTCCCCGTCAAGGCGGCGGGGATCCTGGCGCGCCTGAAGGGCACGAACCCCGGCGCAGGTCGCCGCGCATTCCCCGAGCTCGCAGCATGGCTCGATGCAGACACGCTCCTCGACCGTTTCGTGCATCTTACACATATCGCAGGAGTACCGGTCGCACTGGGCAAGCAGCTTCGCGAAGACTTCGAGCACGCCGACAAAGCCGCGCGCGAGCGAAGTCACCTCGAGGCGATGCCGTCGCGCTCCGCAAGGCAGGATGCCCGTCTCGCGACGCTCTCCGCGACCGATCGCACGCTTGCGGCGGCGCCGCGCGGCCGCACGAAGAGGCGCCTCGCCGAGCGCATCGACGAGCTCCTGCCCGTCGCGTACCGGCGCGAGCTCGACGGTGCGTTCCGCGAGATCCTCCGTGAAGCGTGGGGGATCTCGGTGCCGGTGCTCACGGCGGCGTGGCGCGATGCGGTGCGCTTCTGGCTCGTCGTGGACGACAATCGCGAGCTGCTCGGGCGTCTGCTGCGCGAGGCCGCGGCGAATCCCCGGCGCGACGTGAAGCTCACGTTCGTGAAGAACCGCACCTGGATCGCGAAGGTCCAGGGCCAGCTGCGCATCGGCGCGTGGCTGGCCCCGCGACGACAAGAGCTCGACATCGAAGGAACGAAGTACGTGGTCGCCCTCGAGGAGGATCCCCTCGAGGTGCTGCGGATGGGAATTCCGTTCGCGACGTGCCTCGCGCTCGAGACCGGCTGCAATGCGGCGTCGACCGTCATGAACGCGATCGACGCGAACAAGCGTGTCGTGTACGTGCGCGGTCGTGACGGCAAGATCGTCGCGCGCAAGCTCATCGCGATCGCGAAGGACCTGCGCATCGTGGGTTACAACCTCTACGTCTCGACACGCGGTGCGCACGAGCGCGGCATCCGCGCGGCGGTCGACGAGATGTGCCGCGCCATCGCGACCGAGGTCGGCGCGTCGCTCGCGGGCTCGGGAGAGCCCGAGAAGCTGCACGAAGGCTTTTGGTACGACGACGGCACGGTGCCATGGGGTGAGGACGTGGACGTCGCGTCGTACTGTCGCGCGCTCGATCTGGCGGCCCCACCGAAGTGGTTCGATGCGATCGCCACCGAAGCGCGCGGTCGTTCGGCCATGGACGACGGTGACGTCGACACCGGTCTCGCGGTGCTGACGCGATGGGACGGCGGACCCGCGAACGTCGGCCTCGGGCGATGGCTCGTCGAGCGCCTCGGCGACCGCGAGGCGATCCGGCGCGCGAAAGACAACGCGGCGCTCGCGCCGGCCATCCTGCGCTCCCTCGCGACCGCGGACGAAGACGGGATGGTGCGTGCGCTCGCGACCTCTACGCGTCTCGACGAGTACTCGTCCGCGCATGCGATTCCCGCTCTTTTGTCGGCATTTCCTCGCTCGGCGCGCCTCGCGAGCGCGATCGCGGATACGGCCGTGCGGGCCATGCGCGTGTTCCCGAAGTCGAACGACCACGGCCTCGTCCACGCGACGATGACCGAGCTGCCCGATTTCCTCGTGGGCATGAACGACGCGTTCGACGCGCTCGATCGCGCCGATCCCGTGTGGGAGGCCTTCACGAAGAAGGAGTCGGGCTGTTACGCGTGCCATCTTCGCGCCCAGGATCGAACGTTCGCGTCGATGTGCGCGGAGTACGCGCGGCATCCGGACCCTGACGCCGTCGTGGCGTGCTTGATGAGCCGTCATCGCGGGCTGCTCTCGCAATACGTGGCGCTCGTGATTGCGATGCATCATCCGCTTCCCGGAGGCGTGCGCGCCCTCGCCCGGCTCACGACGCTGCGACCGAACCTCGCGAAGTCGGCCAGGCTGCTCGCTGCGCACCTTCGACAAGCGGACATCACGTCGATCTCCGAGGCGACGGCGCGGAAGCTGCCCGTTCCGGACGAGTCACCCTTCGAAGCGCTCGGCGAGCAGCTCTTCACGTGCGAAGGCATCGAGCGCGTCGTGGACGCATGGCCGGCGCTCAGGGGGAGGGCCGCCGATACCTGGTCCCCCCGCCCGTGGGAGCTCGCGTATCTACGAGGCCGGCCCGATGCGCCGATCCGCGACGCGCTGTTCGAGATCGCCGCACGCACGCCAGGCGTCGCGACGCGTGCGATGGAGCTCCTCGCGAGCCTCGGGGATCTCGCGCGGATCGAGAAGCTCCGCATCCTCGCGGCCGAGCGGTTGGCGAATCGCCCATCCTGGCTGCCCGAAGGAACGAAGCCGCGCGACGAGCCACCGATCACCGAGCCCAAGGTCTGGAAGACCACGATCGACTGCCAAGCCGCGGCGCAGTCTGCAAACGTGCAGTTTACATCTACATGCGCAGGCAGGCTCCCGAAGGACGGCGTCGGACGGAGGGATGTCGTGGATCGCCGCCTCGTCGCTCTGGCGATGGCGAAGCTGGAGGACGCCACCACGCCCGCGCCGGAGCGCGCCATCGCTCTCGACGCGATCGCGGCATGGCCCGACCCGCCACCTGGTTGGGACGATCTCCTCGCGGCGCTCGCCGCACAACAGGACGCTGCCGCGATCACGAGGATCCTCGACGACAAGATCGCGAACAGCACCCTGCTCAAGCCGGAGCTCGTGGCTCTCCTCTGGACCGTCGAAGGCGCGCGCCCGGCGATCGCCCAAGCGCTCGCGCGCAACGCAGGCGACGACTGGTCGGCGCGCGCCACCGCATGCGAGCGAGCGGCTCGCGCGGCGGGCACCGATTCCGACGGCCTCTTCGAGGCTTGGGCGCTCGCGATCGTCGAAGCCAGCGCGGCCTCGACCGCGGCCGAGACCGAGACGATCGATCAGCTGCATGTCGTCATCAGGGAGGCCGTCGCCAAGGCGGCGCCGATCCGCGCGGTCGCGCTCTATGAAGAGCTCCTCGACGACCTCTCCGCATCGCTGTTCGTGCGGGCGATGAAGCGTCTTCCGCGCGATCGCCAGGCGGCTCTGCGGGAGGCGGCGGGCAAGCTGCGGTTCAACGGGGAGCGCGGCGCGGCAAGGAAAGCCTGGCTCATGGCGACGCGGGCCTTGAAGAAGAGCCGCTCCTCTTCTATCGAACGAGAGTGACTGATTTCATCCGTTTCAAGGGCACGGCGACCTACCTCACGAACGACGCCCTGGAGGCTGCCGTGAATGCCGCGCTCGCGCTCCAGCGTCCGCTGCTCGTGCGAGGTGAGCCGGGCACCGGCAAGACGCTCCTCGCCGAGGCGATCACCGAGGCGCTCGGGACCGAGATCATCCACTGGCCGGTGAAGTCGACGACGCGCGCTCAGGACGGACTCTACGTCTACGACACGGTGCAGCGGCTCTACGACTCGCGCTTCGGCGACGGCGACGTGAAGGACATCCGCCACTACATCAAGCTCGGTCCGCTCGGGCGCGCGTTCGCGTCGAAGAAGCGCATCGTCCTCTTGATCGACGAGGTCGACAAAGCGGACCTCGAGTTCCCGAACGACCTCCTGCACGAGCTCGATCGCATGCGCTTCGTCATCGGCGAGACGGGCGACGAGATCGTGGCCGGCGAGCGGCCCGTCGTCGTCATCACCTCGAACAACGAGAAGGAGCTGCCGGACGCATTCCTGCGCCGCTGCGTCTTCCACTTCATCGACTTCCCCGAGCCGGAGCTGATGAAGCGCATCGTGAAGGTCCATCACCCGGACATCGACCGCGCGATCGTCGATCAGGCGGTCGTCACGTTCTACCAGCTGCGCGACCTGCCTCGGATCCGCAAGCGCCCCTCCACGAGCGAGCTCATCGACTGGATCGCCGTCCTCCGACGCGCGGGCATCGGCGAGCAGCGCTTCGTGAAGGAGCTCCCCTTCCTGGGAGTCCTCCTCAAGAAGGAGCAAGACGTGGAGACGTTCGCCGCCGCCAAAAAATCGGGCAGCTGGCGCAACTAGGCGCGGAGCTAGGAGAGAGTCACTTGAACTCGCCGCTGCCGTCCTGCTTGCAGTTGACGCACTCGGGGTCGTTCATGTTCGCGGCCTTCTCGCACTTCGAGGGGCAATACTGGATGCGGTTGAAGACGAACGCGTTGCCGGAGCCGTCGTCGATGCCGTCGCAGAGCACCGACTTGCCCTGAACGGTCATCTCACCGTAGCCGCCGCTGGTGCGCCACTTGAGCGCGCACGCGGTGTTCGCCGAGGTGCTGGTCCACGCGCCGAGCGGCGGCAACGTCTGCTCGACGCCCGCTTCCTTGTAGTCGACCTCGACGCAGATCTTTTCCATGATCGCGCAGTCGCCGGGCTGCGGGTTCTTGAAGTCGCCGGCCTTGAGTTGGTAGCAGAGCTTGTAGTGACCGGCGCAGTCGACCTTGAGCGTGTCGGTCGTCCAATCCGAGCCGGGCTTCGGCGGCGGTGCCGGTGTCGTCTGCGGGATGGTCGGGCAATCGGACTGTCCGACGGGCCTGCACGTCATCGCAGGCGTGCAGTTCGCGCTCGTGCAGCACGAGCCCGTGCCGTCGGTCACCGTCGAGACCGGGTACGGCATCGTCGCGTCGCCGCCGTACTCGATGAAGCACGGCGAGAGGTTCGCGAGCTTCCACTGGCCGAGCGAGAAGCACTTGCAGGCGTCGGCGCCGCGAATGACGCCGGGCTTCGGTAGGACCTCACCGTTGCAGGGTCCCCACGCCTTCGTGTTCTCGTCGATCTGGTTGCAGACGGTCATGCCGTCTTTGCAGACGCCGGTATGGCGATTGATGCGCAGGCCGGTCCAGCACGCGGCCATCTCGCCGACCTTGTCGCAGCCGCAACCGGGCTTGTTCTTGTCGTCGGGACATTCGGCGTTGCCGTTGACCGACTTGGGAGTGGGCGGGGCTGCAGGGCCGCCGGGGATCGGGCAGTACTTCGGCGGCGGATCGTTCGCGAACGGATCGCCGCTGTCCGGCTTGTCGTTCGGATTGAACATGCCCGAATCGAGGCCCATGTTCATCGCGTTGGGATCTTTGAAGGTGCTGTCGTCGGACGACCCGCACGCGGCGATGACCAACGCGACGGACGCAATAGCGCCCAAGCCTATAAGGATGTTTCTCTTGCTTTCGGGCATGGCGCTTCAACAGTAAAGCACAGGCATTCCACCCCGTCAGATGGGGTGGAATCGATCCAGCTCGCCCGCGGAAAATTGCGCTGGAGGCCGCTTTTTTCGCTGTTTTTGGGGTGTTCGGAGGCTACTTCGTGACGGGCAGGCGTCGCTTGCCGCCCGGTCCGCCGCTCCGGTCGATGATCGGCCCAGCGTCGCCATCCATCTCGTCGGAGCGTGCGGCGACCGCCTCGATCACCTTGTCGGCGACCTCGAAGAACGCCAGCGCGATCGGGCTCTCGGGCGCGGCCTGCACGACCGGCGTTCCCTTGTCGCCCCACTCGCGGACCGACTGATCGATCGGGATCTGTCCGAGCAGCGGCGCCTTCGCGAAGTCGGCGACGGCTTGCCCGCCGCCCTTGCCGAAGAGCTCGTGCTTCACGCCGGCAGTGTCGACGAACCAGCTCATGTTCTCGATGACGCCGAGCACCGGGATGTCGACCTTGACGCACATGGAGACGGACTTGAAGACGTCGTCCGTCGCGACGTTCTGCGGCGTCGTCACGATGACCGCGCCGGTCACGCTCGTGCGCTGCGCGAGCGAGAGCGCCACGTCTCCGGTGCCGGGAGGCAAGTCGAGGACGAGGTAGTCGAGCTCGCCCCACGCGACGTCCTTCAGGAACTGCTGCAGCGCGCCGTGGAGCATCGGACCGCGCCAGATGACGGCGCTCTTCGGATCGTCGAGGAGGAAACCGATCGACATCAGCTTGATGCCGAAGCGCTCGAGCGGATCGATCGTCTTGCCGTCCGTCGACACGGGGCGCCCGGTGACGCCGAGCATCGTGGGGATCGACGGACCGTAGATGTCCGCGTCGAGGAGCCCCGTCCGATAGCCACGCTTCGAGAGCGCCATCGCGAGGTTGGTCGCGGTCGTACTCTTTCCGACGCCGCCCTTCCCGCTCATCACCAGGATGACGTGCTTCACCCCCGTCAGCGGATCGTCGGCGCTCGCGGGTCGGCTCTTTCCAGGGACGGTCTCGGACATGTCGGGATCACCTCTGCAGCGCGAACGGCTGCTCCCGCTGCTCTGCGGTGGCAACGACATACACCGTCCAGCCGCCGCGCGCGAAGATGGTGAGCTGGCGATGGGTCGCGAAATGCAGCTTGCCCTTCACCGGCGTGCCCTCAGGCGCCCCCACGAGCGTCGCAAAGCGCTCCAGCATGTTCTTCGGGAATTTCCCGGTCCCGGCGGTGCGATCGAAAAAGCAGCGTAGCTCGACCCCGCGTGCGTTCGGCATGCCCTCGGGGACCGCCGTGATCGAGGCGACCACGTTCTCGGCGGGCGCGTCCTTCGCGCTCGGCGTCCACCCGACCTCGAGCTCTTGGTCGAGGCGCACGGGGACCTCGGCGGCGGCGTCCGCGGGCGCGAGGATGGCGAGGTCTTGCGACGGAACGAGGAGCTTCGACTCCTTGATGTCCGGCATCGCGAAGCCCTGCGCCTCGAACGTCAGTGTGTCGCCGGCCTTCGTCCATGCGGGACCGTCGAGCGTGAGATCGTCCGCGCGGTTCGCGACGACCGCGACGCCCTCCGGAGGCAGGAGCCCGCCACCGAACTTCGCGACGCCGCCCTCGACGTGCGGCTGTCCGAGACGATCGTCGAGCCGCTCGGCCCAGCAGCTGGTGTCTTGCGTGACGACGCCACGCGCGCGCCAGCCGTGGTTGCGCACGTCGAGCATCTCGTAGCCGACCGACGTCGTCACCTTGCCGTCGGCGCTCTTCGTCTGGTCGATCCCGAAGACGATCGAGCTGTTGCTGCGCCCGTCGAGATCGAAGTCCTCGTCGAAGCACGCGACGACGACCGAGCTGCAGAGAACGAGGAAGAAAGCGGAGCGGTACTTCATGGCCCCAACTTCCTATCAAACACCGCGAAACGCGCAATAGCCCCGGAGGCCTCGAGAACAACCTCAAGCGCGGGTGATCAGCATCTTCCGATCGGTCATCTCCTCGATCGCATACTTCACGCCCTCGCGGCCGATGCCGGAGTCGCGGCGGCCGCCATAGGGCATCGAGTCGACGCGGACGCTTGGCACATCGTTGACGACGAGCGCGCCGACATCGAGCGCGTCGTATGCCTCACGAACGCGCGTGAGCGAATCGGTGAAGAGGCCGGCTTGCAGGCCGTAGCGCGTCTGATTGACCATGCGGAGAACATCGGGGAACGACTCGTAGACATGGACGGTGAGGACCGGGCCGAACGCCTCCTCCTCCACCAGCTTCAGGCCGCGACCGTCGCCCTCGATGCGAAGCACAGCCGCTGGCAGGCGATTGCCCTCTCGTTTGCCGAACGCGAGCGGGCTCGCACCCGCTGTGCGTGCCTCCTCGATCCATTCGTCGACGCGGATCGCGGAGCTCTCGTCGATCATCGGTCCGATCGCAGACGTGGCGCTGCGCGGATCCTGCGGCGTGTAGGAGCAGGCACGCGGCACGAGCTCGGAGAGGAGGCGCTCCGCGATCGGCGCGTGCACGTAGAGCCGCTGCGTCTTGATGCAGACCTGCCCGGCGTAGTTGAACGCGCTCGCGCAGAGGACGGCGGCGACCTGCGCGAGACCGCGCGAAGGTTGGACGCCGGGAAGGCTCAGCGCATCTTCATGCACAATACATGCAGCGTTACCGCCGAGCTCGAGCATCACGTGTTTGCGACCGGCAATGCCCTTCAGGAACCAACCGACGCGATCGCTTCCGGTGAACGACAGCACCCCGAACGCGTCGTGGCGGACGAGCAGCTCGGCGACCTCGTTCGTGCACGGAACGACCTGCAGCATGTCGTCGGGTGCGCCGGCCTCGCGGACGATCTCGGCGAGCTTCAGAGCCGTGAGCGGCGTCTGCGGCGCCGGCTTCAGCACCACGGGCGCGCCGCACGCGAGCGCCGGCGCGACCTTGTGCGCGACGAGGTTGAGCGGGAAATTGAAGGGCGTGATCGCGAGCACGGGTCCACGCGGCACGCGCTGCCATTGGCCGCGATAAGCCGACGTCTGCTCGGTGACATCGAGAGGAACGACCTCGCCGCCGATGCGCACCGCCTCCTCGGCGCCGAGGGTGAAGGTCACAATCGCGCGGTCCACTTCGAAGCGCGCGAGCGTCTTCGGCTTGCCCGATTCGCGCGTGATGAGCCCAGCGAGCTCCTCGCGATGGCGCACGATGCCGCGCGTGATCTCCTTGAGCAGGCGCCGACGCGAGTAGGCCGGCATGCGCTTCGTGGTCTCGAAGGCGACGGCCGCGGCACGTGCGGCGTCCTCGGCGCGCGCCGCATCGGCGAGGATGACCGGCGCGACGCGCTCGTTCGTCCAGGGATCGACCACCCATGACGCTTCGCCGTCCTGGTAGCGAATGCCGGCCACGTAGAGGGCGCCGTCGGGGAGCGGCATCGACTCCGGCGGGACCTCGCCGGGGGTCATCGTCAACTTCGACGGCCGCACCACCTTGGAGATGGTCACGTCCTCGTGGGGCGTCTCGCTCGGGGTGCGAGGCGTCTCGAGCTCGAGGGAGAGAGGCGACGCGGTCTGCACCGTGCGGTCGGCGCCCGCACCGGGCGCATGAACGGTCTTGTCGAGATCTTCGTCGCCCATGATGAGAAGGAGCATAGCGCCATAGCCCTTGTCGCGTCGCCGGCGCATGGCTACAGACACGTCCCATGCGGCACCTGCGAAGCGTGCCCCCGCCGGGGCAAGGCCCCGACGTCGCGGCGCCGCTCGAGCAGAGCGAGCTCGCGTCGCTGCTCCAGAAAACGAGCCGCACCTTTGCGCTGACGATCCCGCTCCTCGACGAGCCCCTCGCGACGGACGTCGGGCTCTCGTATCTGCTCTATCGCATCGCCGACACGCTCGAGGATGCGCCGCGCTGGGGGCGCGACAAGCGAATGGCAGCGCTCGACTCGTTCGGCGAGTGGCTCGTCGGCGCGGACGCGGAGCGGACGTGGCTCGAGACCGTCGCGTCGTCTCCGCCGACCGAGGATGCGGGTTGCCTCGAGCTCCTCGGGCGTGCGGAGGGCGTGCGCACGTCGGTGGCCCAGCGCGGCCACGACCTGTCGATGGCCATCACGATGGACGTCGTTCGTACGAGCTCGAAGATGGCGGAGTTCGTCTCGCGACAGACGGACGAAGGCGGCCTCGTCCTCACCGACGTCCCCGATCTGAAGGACTACTGCTACGCGGTCGCAGGCATCGTCGGCGAGCTCCTCACGGAGATGTTCTTGCGGCGCGATCCAACGCTCGAGCCCGAGCGCGATGCGTTGATGGACCTCGCTCCGGCGTTCGGTGAAGGGCTGCAGCTCGTGAACATCCTGAAGGATGCGCCGAGCGACGCGCGCGAAGGCCGGATGTACCTGCCGCCGGGCGTGGATCGCGCAGAGATCGTCCAGCTCGCGCGCAGCGATCTCTCGCGCGCGAACGACTACGTGAACGTGCTGAAGCTCGCAGGCGCTTCGTCCCCCGTGCGGACGTTCTGCGAGCTCCCGGTCCGCCTGGCCGAGGCCACGCTGGATCGCCTGGAACAAGGGGCCGCGAAGCTCACGCGCGAAGAGGTCATGCAGATCTTCGTGAAGGTCACGAGCGCGTCGTAGCCGGCGCGGCTGCACAAAACGAAAACGGCGTGCACCTCGAGAGGCGCACGCCGTGATCGGGATTCAGACGCTGGTTACTTCGCTGCGCCGGCGATGCTGCCGCACGCCTCGACCGAGGCCGTGACGTCGAGGATCGCGTCGCCAGCGGCGACGGCGATGGCCGGGATGCAGCTGGCCTTCACGTCGACGAGGACGTCGGCGTTGCCCGTGATGGTGCCGGAGAGCGACGCCATGACCGTGAGGCGCTCCTTGAACGCCAGGATGACGCCGAGGTTCGCCTCGAAGACCGCCTGGAGCTTGCCTGCCGCGTTCGCGTCGACCGCGCCCGCGAACTTCACCGAGATCGACGGCGGCTGGCACTCGGCCTTCGCCGACGCGCTCGCGTCGCAGTTACCTTCGCACTTGCCTTCGGCCTTGCAGCCGCCCTCGAGCTTGCCGCCCTCGCACTTGAGGGGCTCGAAGTCCGCGTCGCACTTGCCGTCGCACTGGACCGACGCCATCGCCGAGCCCTGGCACTTCGCATCGCACGAACCACCGCAGGAGCCCTTGCACTGGACCTTCGGGGGAGTCGCCTTGCAGGTGCCCTTGCAGACACCCTGGCAGTTGCCCTGCGCGTCGAGACCGTTGCCGGTGCCGCCCGCCTTCGCTTCGCAGGTGCCTTCGCACTTGCCCGCGCATTCGACGCCGCCTTCGGCCGTGCAGGAGCCGGTGCAGCCGCCGGTGCAGCTACCCGTGCAGCTCACTTCGGCGCTGCCGGAGGCCGTGCAGCCACCCTTGCACGCGACGGACAGCTTGCCGCCGGTGCACATCGGGGGATGCGCCTTGAAGTCACACTTCACGCCGCCCGAGCAGGACGCCTGGCAGTTCGCTTTCGCGCTGACCGAGACCTCACACTTCGGGGGCTGGAAGTCGACCGTGAGCGTTCCGCCGGCGCTCGCCTTGGCGGAGCCGATGGCCGTGACAGCCGCGGTGCACCAAAGCTTGAGAGCCTTGCGCTTGTCGGGCTCTTTGCCGGCAGCGTCCTGATCCGCCGCGGGCGCGTCCAGCGACGTAGCCATGTTGCGGCACGCCGCGGTGATGTCGTCGATGGACGCCGCCGCGATGCCGGCGAAGTCTGCAACGGCCTGAGCCGCGACTGTCGCCTGCACACCGCCGCCGATCTTGGCGTCGATCGTTGCTCCGGCCTTGAACTCGGTGCAGCAGACGGCTGCCTGCGCATCGGCAACGGAGCTACATCCGTTGGTGATGAGAGGTAGCGCCAGCGCAACGGCCAACGCGAGGGGCGCCTTGAAGCGATTCAAACTTGTCATGCAAAGCTCTCCTTGAACGCGATCTCTTGCGCGCCGAACAGACCTACGGCAGGCCGGCGGGCGCCCCGACTCACGATTGACGGAGGCATGCACGGAAGAATCCAAACAAAGAATTCGCCGTGCGTTGTTTCCGTCGTCCTCAACACCGGGGAGGGTACACGAAAAGGTGCGATCGCAAGACCTCCGTCGCGTGTGACAAAAACACCTGCCTCGTCGAGGAGATGTGCGCGTGTAGTCATCGGGCAACACAGCGCGCTGCCCCCATGACAGCAATGTCAGACGTCGGGGATTTTCCCGGTCTTTTCGTACTCGGCCAACTGCGCGATTCGGCGTGAATGTCGGGGCTCGCCGCTGAACGTGGTCGCTATGAAGATCTCCACGTAGCGAAGCGCATCGGACTCGTCCGTCATTCGCGCACCGAGCGACAGGACGTTCGCGTCGTTGTGAGCGCGTCCGAGGCGGGCCGTCTCCTCACTGTGAGCGAGCGCGCAACGTGCACCACGGACCTTGTTCGCGGCGATCGCCTCGCCGTTGCCCGAGCCTCCGATGACGATCGCGAGGCTGCCGGGCTCGGCGACCGCGTTGAGCGCGGCGCGAAGACAATGAGGAGGGTAGTCGTCGTCTGGGATGAACGCGTGAGGTCCGCAATCGACCGGCTCGTGACCGAGCTCGCGAAGCCGCGCCGCGATCTTCGCCTTCAGCTCGAAGCCCGCGTGGTCGGAGCCGAGATGGACGCGCACGCTACGCCCGCTTCGCCGCTTCGACGGCGCGCTTGATCGATGCGATGCCGCCGTTGATGCGCTCTTCGCTCGTGGCGTAGCTGAATCGGACGTAGCCCGGCGCGCCGAATGCGCCGCCCGGCACCGCCGCGACGTGCGCCTTCTCGAGGAGGAAGAACGCGACGTCCTCGTCCGAGGCGATCGGCTTGCCGTTGTACTCGAGGCCGTAGAGCGAGCGGCAGTCGGCAAACGCGTAGAATGCGCCTTCGGGCATGCGGCAGCGGACTCCGGGGATCGAGCGAAGGCCCTCGACCATCACGGTGCGCCTCTTCTCGAAGGCGGCGCGCATGCGCTCCACTTCTTCTTGGCCGCGCGGGTCGCTGAGCGCGGCGATCGCGGCGTGCTGCGCGATGGCGGTGGCGTTCGTGGTGCTCTGACCTTGCACGGTGTCGAGCGCCTTCGAGAGGCGCTCGTTCGCGATGCTCCAGCCGATGCGCCAGCCCGTCATCGCGTACGTCTTCGAAACGCCGTCGACGACGATGAGACGCTCGCGAGCTTCGCCGTCACACATCGTGGCGGCGGAGACGTGCTTGAAGCCGTCGTAGACGAGGTCGCCGTAGATCTCGTCGACGATGAGCCACGCATCGCTCTTCTTCCAGACCTCGACGAGCGCGCGCAGCTCCGCCTCCGTGTACGCGGAGCCCGTGGGGTTCGAAGGCGTACAGAGGATGACGGCCTTCGTCTTCGGACCGAGCGCCTTCGCGAACGCTTCGGGCTTCATCTTGAAGCCGCTCGCTTCGTCCGTCTGGACGATGACCGGCTCGGCGCCCACGATCTTCACCTGCTCCGGGTAGCTGACCCAGTACGGCGCGGGGATGATCACTTCGTCGCCCGGCTCGTACAGCGCGAGGGCGAGATTGAAGAGCGCATGCTTCGCGCCGATGGTGACGGTGACCTGGCTCGGCTTAGGTGACCATCCTCGGACCGACGCGGTGCGCGCGCAGATCGCCTGCTTCAACGCGGGCAGCCCGGTGACTGCCGTGTACTTGGAGACGCTCGTGTCGAGCGCCTTGCGCGCTGCGTCGAGGACGAGCCCGGGCGGCTCGAAATCGGGCTCGCCGACACCGAACGCGAAGACATCCACGCCCTTTCCACGCAGCTCGGCGGCCCGCGCATTCATCGCGAGGGTCACGCTCGGCTGCACGACATCGAGGCGTTTGGCGAAGGAGGTCGGCACGTTCGGCAGCCTAGCGAGGCGGCCGGAGCGACGCGAGGGCCTTGTCGTCCGATCGGGTGACAAGAAGCGTGTCACGGAACCGCGGCCTCGAACGATGTCTCGCTAAGGTCGCCGCAGGGAAGCTCGAGCCGGACGCAGTAGCGCCCGCCGCATCGAATTTCGTTCCCCCGTTCGCGATCGCGCCCGTGCGGCCGTTGCCGCACGACGTCCGCGATCCGTCCGCGACGACCGCCAAGGGAGTCGTCCGTGAAGTCCCATCGTGTCCCGCGCCATGCGCGGAAGGCCCTCGTTCTTTGTCTCGCGCTCGCCGCCGTGCTCGGCGCGCTTCTCGTCTTCGCGACGCGAGCGTCCGCGCGCGCGAAGTCGCAGAGCGGCCGCATCGCAGAGACGTCGCTCACGTCACGCGACGAGAACGTCCGTGCGAAGTATCCGACGCACGCTCTCTCTCTTCGCGAAGGCAACACGACGATCCTCGCGTTCCCTCCTCGCTCGGTGGCGAAGCCGCTCACGGTCGTCTACTTGCACGGCATCCACGGTCGCGCCGAGAACGGCTGTCCTTGGCTGAGCGAGGGCTCGAGCGAGATCGGCTGGCTCGTGTGTCCGGAAGCGAACGAGCGCCTCTCGAACGACACGTTCTCGTGGAGCGGCACGGTCGCCGATCAGCGCGCCGTCGTCGCTCGCGCCGAGCGCGCAGCGCAGGCGCAAGGCGCCGATCCGGAGAGCGCGGGCGTGCTCGTCGGCTTCTCGCAGGGCGCATACGTCGCCCTCGATCTCGTGCACGCGAAGCTCGGTCGTTATCGTGGGCTCGTCCTCATCGCTGCCGACGTGACGCCGTCGCGCGCGATGCTCGCGTCGGCCGGCGTCGACCGCGTCGTCTTCGCGGCAGGCGATCTCGACGGCGCCTCCGCACCGATGAAGCGCGCCGCAGAGCAGCTGCGACGCGAAGGCATGGAGGTGCGTTTCGTGAGCCTCGGCCGCATCGGCCACTCGTACCAGACGACCGACAAGGAGGCGCTTGGTGATGCGATCGCATGGGCCGGCCGGTCGACTTGACGCTCCCTTCGTGCGGACGCAAAAAATGGGATGCGCGCAACTCTCACGCTGCTCGTCGTCCCACATTTGCTGGGCGCATGTGCTTCCACCGGTCCGTCGCACGCCAAGGATCCTCCGTCCTCGCCCGCCACGACCGCCGCCTCGTCGAGCGCCGCGCCGCTGACCACGAGCGACGTCGATCCCGCGGACCTCCGCGCCGCGAATGCGTTCACCGCGAACCTGTATGCGCGCGTCAAGCGCCCACCGGGCAACCTGATGATCTCCGCCACGAGCTTGCGCGCTGCGCTCGGCGTCGCGCTCCTCGGTGCACGCGGAGAGACGGCGCGGCAGATGGCGCACGCGCTCGAGCTCCCGGCCGACAAGGGCAAGGTGACCGCGATCGGCAAGGCGGAGACCGCCGCGTGGAACGACGCGCGTGGCAGCGCCGATCTCGTCGTCGCGAATCGTTTGTGGACGGAGAAATCGTTTCCGCTGAAGGAGGACTTCACGAAGGCCGCGACCGACGCGTTCGGTGTCGGCATCGAGCCGGTCGACTTCACGAACGCTCCCGCCGATGCGCGACGTGCAATCAATGCGTGGGTCTCCGAGAAGACCTCCGCGAAGATCCCCGAGGTGCTGCCCGAGGGCGCGGTCGACAAGAGCACGCGCGTCGTCGTGACGAACGCGATCTACTTCAAGGCGCGCTGGTCCTCCCCGTTCCCGAAGCCCGACACGAAAGACGAAGCGTTCACGACGGGCGCGAAGACCCCCACCGCGGTGCAGGTCCCCACCATGCACGAGAGCGGGACCCACCTCTTCGCGCAGGTCGGTCCCGTCAAGGTGCTCGGCCTTCGCTACGACCAGACGCAGCTCTCGATGATGGTCGTCTTGCCCGCGGACGCCGCCGGCTTCGCGAAGCTCGAGGAGAGCCTCTCGGCGGAGACGTTCGATGCGTGGAACAAGGCGCTCGCTTCGCAGCGCGTCGCCGTGAGCCTGCCGCGCTTCGCGTTCCAGTGGGGCGGCCCGATGGAGACGCCGCTCCAGGAGCTCGGGATGCGCGACGCGTTCTCACCGAAGGCCGATTTCAAGGGCATTTCGCAGGCCCCCGGCCCAAAGCTGCAGCTCTCGAAGGTCGTGCAGAAGACGTGGGTGAGCGTCGACGAAGAGGGAACCGAGGCCGCCGCCGCGAGCGGCACCTCGATGACCGTGACCAGCGTGCAGCTGGGACCGATCGCCGAGTTCAAGGCGGACCACCCGTTTTTGTTCTTCGTCTACGACGCGAAGCGCGGACGCATCCTCTTCGCGGGCAGGGTGGTCGATCCGCGATAGAGTGCGCGGCATGGAGAACAAGCTCGGTCGCCGCACCTTCGTCGTCACTACTCTCGCGAGCGGATTTGCGCTCGCGGTCAGCCCTGTCGCCGCCCAGACGATCACCACCGACGCGAGCGATTTGCTCGCCGGCGAGATCAAGATCGGGGAGATGCCCGCGTATCGCGCGCAGCCCGCGACCGGCGCGAAGTTTCCGCTCATCCTCGTCGTGCAGGAGATCTTCGGCGTCCACGAGCACATCAAGGATGTGTGCCGTCGCCTCGCCAAGGCCGGCTACATGGCGATCGCGCCGGAGCTGTACGCGCGCCAGGGCGACGTCTCGAAGCTGAAGGACTTCGACGCCATCCTCCAGATCGTCTCCAAGGTGCCCGACGAGCAGGTCATGCGCGATCTCGACGCGACCGTCGACTGGGCGAAGAAGAGCGGCAAGCTCGACGGCGATCGCGTCGGCATCACGGGCTTCTGCTGGGGCGGGCGGATCGTATGGCTGTATTCTGCACATAACGGTCCGGGCGGAGCTCCGAAGGCAGGGGCCGCATGGTACGGGAAGCTCTCGAACGCGCCGAACGCGCTCCAGACGAAGACGGCGATGGACGTGGCCACGAAGCTACGGGCGCCGGTGCTGGGCCTCTATGGAGGACAGGACACGGGGATCCCGATGGGACACATCGAGATGATGCGCCGCGAGATCGCCGCGACGACGCCCAAGCCGAAGGTGCTCTCGGAGATCGTCGTCTATCCAGACGCGCCCCACGGCTTCAACGCGGACTACCGCCCGTCGTACCGCAAGGCGGACGCCGACGACGCGTGGCAGAAGATGCTGGCGTGGATGAAGAAGAACGGCGTCTGAAGAAGGGGACGAGGGGACGAGGGGACGAGGGGACGAGGGTCAGGCCTCTTCCGCCGCCTCTTCCTTTTTCGCGTCTTCCTTCTTGGCTTCCTTCTTCGCAGGCTTCTCGGCCTTCTCGGCTTTGGCGTCCTTCGCGTCGTCCGCGTCGTCGCCCGCTTCCTTGATGCCCTGCTTGAAGTTCTTGATGCCTTGACCGAGGCCTTTGCCGATGTCCGCGATGCGACCCGCTCCGAAGAGGAGCAGCGCAATCAGCGCGATGACGATGAGCTCGGGTGCTCCGATGCTGCCCATTGAATGGCCTGCTTTCCTGGCGAGCGACCCGCGCTCCGGCGATGCCGAAGCTACGAACCGTCCTTATTTCGTACCTGACCGGCGTGCGACCGGCAAGAGCGCAGCGAGGGCAGACGTCAGCGCGACCGCGAGAATCGCCGCTAAAGGCACCAAAACGAACGCCAAGAGCCATCCCCGCGACGCCACCTCCGGCACCCGCAGCTCGAGCCCGCGGAGCGCCCCCAGCGCAGCCAATGGGCCTGCCGCGCCCACGGCGACCGCGGCGACGCTGCCCACACGTCGCCTGCGGAGCTTCAACAGCGCGAACACCGCTGCGCTCGCCCCCGCCACCGCGGACGTGGTCACCACGATCGCCCGCACGAAAGGCGGGATCGAGGAGGCCTGCGCCCACGGCGCGAGGCCGCGAAGCGTGAGCGTCCCGACGTGGACCCGGAATGTGAGGTTCGCCTCAGCTTTGGCGCCCGTCGAGGCCGGAAGGGCAAGGCGGGCGTCCTCGAGGTCGATGCGACGGAGGTCGTCGCTGACACTTGCGCCCGTGGCGGTGAAGACGAGACCGCCGAGGGGGGTGCGACCCACGAGCCGAGCGCCGCTCGGCGCGCACAGCCATGTCGCCGCGACGAACGGCACGGCATGCGTCGCCGGCGTCGCGCCGTGGCTCGGCGTTTCGCATGCGGATCGGCCCTCGGCCAGCAGCGCTCCGACGATGCGGCCGGGCGCAGCGGCGTCTCTCCCCAACGCCACGGACGTAAAACCGAGCAGCAGGACGAAGAGAACGGCCTGCGGGACGAGGCGCATGAGCGTCTGGGACGGCGTCTCGCCGAGCGATGCGAGCACACGGGCCTCGCCGCGCTCGACGAGCCGGGCCGCGGCGAGCGCCCATCCGACGGGCCAGCCTGTGAGGATGGCCGCCTCGACGGCGACCGAGACGAGGCTTCGCGCGAACGGCGCGAGCGTCGACCACGGGATCGAGGGATCGAGCACCCACGGCAAGAGCCGCACGGCCGCACCCACGAGCGCTGCGATCAGGACGAGCAGGCTCGCGACCATCGCGCCACGCAGGGCCACCGGTGCGATCGGGTCCGGGCTCATGCCTCTCAACGCGTCGAATCTACACGGAACTAGGCTGGGATAGGGTTGCGCGATGCCGGCTTCCGGCTGAGGTGAACGTCGTGATAGCTTGCGGCCACCAACGGAACGACACGAGGCGATGACTCTTATGCTCAACAAAACGCGTATTCGCGCCTTCGCGCTCGCGACGCTCGCAGCCGGCACCGTTTTCCTCGGTGCGCCGAGCACGGCCCAGGCCGAAGAAGTGAAGCCGGATGGCAAGGGCGTCGTCGGCGGCGCGCTCGTGGGCGCCGAGCTCGTCGTGTTCACCGAGGCGATCATCGGCGTGCACAACAGCACCGCGTATCTCCTCGGCGCGGGTGGCGGAGCGATCGCCGGCGGTCTCGGCGGCTACGCACTCGAGACGGCCGTGAGTGACGGACGCGTGCCCGTTTACCTCCTTGCCGGCGGCCTTGCGCTCATCATTCCGGCGCTCGTCGTCACCCTCGATCAGACGCGTTACATGCCCACGGAGGGCGCGCGCGAGGATCGTCCCGTGCAGAACCTTCCGCCGTCCGACCCCGGAAAACCCGGCGGCAGCGCGGTGATCGGCGCCGAGGCGAAGCCGAGCACGCCCACGGCAACGCCCCCGAGCGGGACGACGCCCGCCCCCACGACGCCCACGACCCCGCCCGCGGGCGGCGGCGGCGGCACTCCGGCACCGCAGAGGGGCCCGCAGTCGCTGATCAACCTGCAAGGCACCGGTCTCAGCCTCGGCGTGCCGATCCCCGAGGTGCGCCCGGTCTTCACGCAGAGCCAGAAGAAGGCGTTCGGCGTCGAGAGCGCGGCCAATGAGGTCCGCTTTCCGGTCATGCGTCTCACCTTCTAGAAGGGCGTTCTGATGAGGCTGGGGCTGCAGCAGGTGCGGCTCCCTGTTCCTTTCCGTCGCTCGACCCTGTAGCCTCACGAAAACCGTAGCTTTCGCGCGGTCGTAGGCGGGAACATGTCCCGTTCTCGGTGCGCTGGTTCGGCACAGGCACATCAGCATCGGGATTGAGCAAAGGAGCTTTGGTGAACACCTCGCGCAACGTCACGAAGCCGCAGGACCCGATGCTCGGACGCGTCGTCGCCGGTCGCTACCGGCTCGAAGCGCGTGCCGGCGAAGGCGGCATGGGTGTCGTGTATCGCGCCCGCCACGTCCTCATCGACCGCGTCGTCGCGCTGAAGCTCATTCGGCCAGACCTCCGCGGCGAGACCCACCTTCGCGCGTGGATGCTTCGCGAGGCGCGCGCCGCCAATCGCGTCGATCACGCGCACATCATCGACATCCACGACATCGGCGAGACGGAAGAGGGCGAGCTCTATCTCGTCATGGAGTACCTCGTCGGCGTCTCGCTCTCGAGCGAGCTCGCGAAGGGGCCGATGCCTCTCGCGCGCGCCGTCGACATCCTCGAGCAGATGTGCGCCGCGCTCGCGCGTGCGCACGACCTCGGCGTCGTGCATCGCGATCTCAAGAGCGACAACATCCTCTTGTCGACGCGCGGCGGACGTAAAGACTTCGTCAAGATCCTCGACTTCGGGCTCGCGCACCTCGCGATGGACCCGCGGCTCGCACCGAAGGGCGCCGTCTTCGGAACGCCCGAATACATGTCGCCCGAGCAGGCGCGGGGCGAGGAGGCCGGTCCGCCGTCCGATCTCTACGCGCTCGGCGTTCTGTTCTTCGAGATGCTCACGGGGCAGCTCCCCTTCCGCTCGAACGATCGCGACACGCTGCTCGAGATGCAGCGCAGCGCGCCTCCGCCGAAGCCGTCGGCGATCAAGCCCGACACGGTGCCCGCCGCCGAGGTGGTGGTGCTGAAGCTCCTCGAGAAGGAGCGTCGCAAGCGTTATCAGGACGCCCACCATCTCCACGAAGAGCTCAAGGCCTTGCAGCGCGCGCTGCCGTCGACGCCGTTCGAGCTCCAGGCCACGCCCGAGAACCAGGCGCCTCCGCCGCCGCCTCCTCCTCAGTCACCCGGCGTGATCGAGTGGGCGAACCGCGCTGCGCTGTTCTCGCGCATGGTGAGTCGCGTGTATCCTACAGGCAATATGCCGCCCGAGATCCAGACAGGTCTCGTGCAGGCCTGGGACCTCGCGTCACGTGCCACGCGCCTCGAAGGAGAGGTCGCGAGCCATACGCGCAAGCTCGAGTCACTCGAGCGCCGCGGTCGTGCGCTTCGCGCCGAGATCGGTCGAAAGGTCGAAGAGCTCGCGCACGAAGAGTCGCGCGCGCTGCGCGAGGCTGCGGCCGAGCAGCAAGAAGCGTCGAAGCTTCGCGAGCTGGTGCAGGTCGCCGAGCGCGCAGGCGCCACGGCGAAGGCGCAGGCCGATCAGGCCGCGCAGCAAGGCGGCAACGGCGCCACGCTGCGGGCGATCTTCGAGCGCTCCGGCGGTGCTGCGGCGCTGCTCGAGGCGCGTCGCGAGTCGCTGGTCGAGCGCGAGGGCAAAGCCGGCGTGAAGGACGCGCAGGCGAAGGACCTCCGCCGTCAGATCGACGAGCTCCGCGCGCAGCTCGCACGCTACGCGGAGGCCCTCGAAGAGGATCTCGCCGCCGGCCGCGAGAAGGTCGCTTCGCGCACGCGCGAAGGCTTGAACTTCGAGAAGGCCTTTGCCGACGTCTCGACGCTCCTCTTGAATCACCTCAAGACGAAGCCCGAGGCCCGCGACCTGATCCAGGAGCTCATGACGACGATGCATGGCACGTCGGCCTCGGGCAACGCCGCGGCGAAGCCGGGCGCCGGCCCGGGCGGTCCCGAGAGCCGCGGCCCCGGCGTCAGCTAGCTCTCAGAGGTACGTGAACGCTTTGCACGTGTCCGCACCGACGCGGTACGGGCTCGAGCGGCGTTTGTAGAGCTCGGGGAATTGGCGTGCCGGAAGGCAGGCGCCCTTCACGCAGATCAGGCCGAGCAAGCACTCCGAGTCGGTGCCGCACATCTCGCCGACGTCGTGGGTGGCGGTGACGGTGCACGTTCCGCCTGTGCACTCGAAGCTGTCGAGACAAGGACGGTCCAGGCAGTCGCCGCCTTTGCCCTGATTCGGGGCGCACGCGTCGACCGCGCAGGTCTCCCCTTTCCCGCACTCGGAGCTCGTCAGGCACGGGATCCGCTTCGTTCCGTCCGTGCGACCGACGACGGCCTCGCAGGCATCCTGGATGCTCGACGACGCGAAGAGCGCGGGGGTGCCGTTGATGATCTGCCAGGCGACGTCTTCCTTGCCGCAGATCGACATGCGTGCGGTGATGGCGGCGATGCACACGTCGGCGGTGGCGTTGTCGTAGGGGCTCGATTTCTTGTCGAGCACCGCCATCGCCTCCGCCGTGATGAGCTCGCGGCACCGGCTCACGTCGATGGGCGGCTGGCCCGAGCCGACACAGCAGCTCGAGAAGGTCTTGCAGTAGGAATTCGCGATCTCGGCGGCGATCGACTCGGCCGTCGCGGGCGCGGGCGGTGACCGGCCGGGGACGGTGCCGCCGCCGGGAGGATGCCGTCCGCTCGGCGGCGACGCCGACGGCGAGGACGAAGAGCCGTCCACATAGAAGCCGTCGACCTTGCCACCACACGCGGCGATCAGGACGGCAATGGCCGCCACCGAGGTACAACCGGCGACGACCCGACGCATCACGCGAGCTTCGCGCTCAAGAAGGCCTTGAGCTTGATGAGGGTCTTCACGTCGCGCGTGAAGCTCGGGACTTGGTACTCCTTCGACCAGGCCGCGACCTCGTGCACGAAGGACGTGCGCGCCGAGGCGTCGGTCATGATGTCGTCGACGGTGCGACCACGAGCGGCGCCCTTGCGGAGGCCCTGCACGTAGGTGACGAGGCGCGGGTAGTCGTCTCCGAGGAACTCCTCGACGGCGAGGGCGTCGTCGGCGAGGCGGCCCACGACGCCGTCCTTCGCGGAGGGCTCGGCCGCGCAGGCCAGGGAAGCCGCGACGCGGATGACGAAGGCGTCGTCGCAGAAACCGAGGTCGTCGATGCCGTCCGGGATCAAGTCGAGCGACTTGAAGATGTAGTTGAGGCCCGACGTCACGTAGCGCTTCACCTCGTCGTTGCCGTCTGCGGAGACGACGTTGCCGAGGGCACCCGCGTCTTCGCCGAGTGTGCGCAGCCACGCGGGAAACATGTCGAGGTAGCGCACGAGGTTGGCCGTGTCGGTCGTCATGATGAGGAAGCTCCGATCGAAGGGCGAGGCTAGCGCTTGGGGGCGGGCCGGCCAAGGGCCTCGTCGCGGAGAATGCGGGTCTGGCCCATCAATCGCGCCGGCTCGCGATGGACGAGCGCGGCCGGCCGCGAGCGGGCGCGCGTGCGGCCGCGAGAGTATTGCGTGGGTCGATCGACTACCCATCGCGATCGCTCGGCGAGATGCGTGGTTCGCGAAAGCGATCGCAGCGGCACAACGGTTGCTCGTCATCGACGTACGCCGATGACGAAAATCAAATTGTCGCTTCGCTCGTTCGCTCTCCCACTCGCGCTCGTGTCGTCGTTCGCGATCGGTTGCGGAGATGGAGACACTCCGCGATCGGAAAAGTCTTCCGCGCCGGCGCCTGTCGCGGCGAAGGTCGCGCAGCGCATCGGCTCGCTCGGTCGAGCATCGGTGTGCGTGAACGGTCCGAGCGTGTACGGCGGCGACTACGACGACGCCGCGATCGACGCCATCATCGCCCTCGGCGCGGAGTGCGTGCGCGTGAACGTGCGCCAGGACGTGTGGTCGAGCATCGACGACCCGACGCCTCACGGATGGCGCGGCCTCTCGCTGCTCGAGAGCTACGACGCCATCGTCGATCGCTTCGAGGCGGCGGGCATCAGCGTCTACATCCTCGTCAATCACGAGGCTGCCGGCATCGCACCGGATGCGGCGCGATGGACGGGCGGGCTCGATGTGTACGCTTCGGCGTTCGTGTCGATCGCGGATCACTTCAAGGATCGCGTGACCTATTACGAGGCGTTCAACGAGCCGAACAACTGGATCGCGCCGAACTACCCTGCGCTGGATGCGCGCTCGTTCGCGCGACTGCTCGGGCGTGTGTGGAGCGACGTGCGGATGGCGCATCCCGATTGGGACGTGCGCATCGTCGCCGGCGCGCCGTTCGCGTTCCATCAGATCGGAGGCAGCTCGACGAACGCCGCCGACTACCTCGACGAGACCTTCAAGCAGGGGCTCGCGCACGAAGGCTGGGGAACGCTGCGCGCGGACAGCGGCAGCTATCCGGCCGACGGCTTCGGCTACCACTTCTACTTCGACAACGAGTCGAGCGCGGCGACGGCAGCGCGCGTGAATTCGTTCGTGGGCGCGTACGGTTCGATCATCGACAAGTACGAGGGCGTGGGGACGAGCAAACGGATCTTCGTCTCGGAGCTCGGCTGGCAGACCGACGACACGGCCTCGGGAGACGCGGACCAGGCGCGCGAGCTCGACGCCGCGTTCGGCGCGCTCCTCGGCAATCCGCGCATCGCGATGGGCATGTGGTTCAACCTCCAGGATTTCAACGAAGGCGAGAACCCGGTGAGGTGGGGCCTCTATCGCCAAGGCGGTCTCGATGACTCGTACGCGCGTCCGGCGCGCGATCACTTCCGTGCACTATGCACCGGTCTCGCCGGCGGCGGCGGTGGAAGCGGCAGCGGAGGAGGCGGTGGCGGTGGCGGTGGCGGAACCGTGGGCGGCGGTGGCGGTGGCGGCATCGTGAGCAGCACCGAGGCGCTGGACGTTCGCTTCCCCGTCGGCGCGGGCGGATGGGTCACGCAATGCACATCCGATGCAGAGCTCGTGTTCCAGACGGGCGGCGACGGCCGCGACGAATACTCCGCGTGGGCCCCGTTCAAGTATCCGCAAATGAAGACCGCCGCGTGCGGCGCCCCGAGCGGCGGTCGCTATCCCATCGTCTTCCGCTCGGAGCCGGGCGGCACCCTCGGCGCAACCTGGGTCGCGCAATGCAACGGCTCGGGCCAAACGCGAGGCGTGTACCGCATCGACTCGGAGGTCGATGGCCACCCCGCAGCCGCGTACTTGTACGACGAAGCAACGCCCGACTGCCCGTGATCGCGAGACCGTCCTTGGTTCGTTTCGCGGGAACGTCCTTGGTTCGTGGTCCTTGGTTCGTTTCGCGGGAACGTCCTTGGTTCGTGGTCCTTGGTTCGCTTCGCGGGAACGGGCGGGGGCCGGGGCGCCGACGTCCACGGGCGTTCGACTGAAAAAGATGGCCGCGGCCTTGCGATCGGCTCGACCGGCCTTAGATTATTGCCCAATCAAAGAACGGTGGGGGGCGACGGTGAGGGCAGTGGCAGGACGGAAGCCGAAGAAAGGGACGCAGCTCGAGCTCGGCGGCATCGCCGATGCGCCGCTTCGCCCGCGTGGAGCGAGCAAGCGTGGCGGGAAGCGTCCGGGCGCGGGTCGAAAGCGTGCGCCGGGCGCGCGCGAGTCGGTCGCGCATCGTTCGCGGCCGATGCATCTCGGGCGTCATCCCGTGCACGTCACGCTACGAGCGCGGCGCGGTCTGCCGTCGTTTCGCAGTCAGCTCGTGGCTGGGACGTTTCGCGACGTCCTCGAGCGTCAGATGAAGCGGCGCTACGCGAAGACCTTTCGCGTGGTGGAGTTCTCGATCCAGGACAACCACCTCCACTTGATCGTGGAGGCGACGGGCGTGATCGAAACGGGCAGCGTCGATGCGCCGGACGTTCTCCGCACAGGTGTCAGCGGCCTGATGATCTCGTTCGCGAAGCGCCTGAATGCTCTTCTGCGTCGCAAGGGCAAGGTGTGGGGCGATCGCTGGCACGGCCGCGAGCTACCGACGCCTAGCGAAGTCCGGCACGCGCTCGTCTACGTCTTCCGAAACATCGCGAAGCACGGCGCGCGCATGTACGGCGATGCTTGCGTCGACCAGCTCTCCTCGGCGCCGCGCTTCCGAGGCTTCTCGCGCCCGGTGCTCGAGGTCTTCGACTTCGCGAAACCAAGAGCGAAGCCATGGCCCGTGAACGAACCAACGACGTGGCTCCTCGAGAAAGGATGGCGCCTCGCGAAGGGCGGCCTCATCGATCCGAACGAGGTGCGAAGAACTGGGGCGTAGCGGGTCGCGAACGCGTCCGAGGCGTCCTGCGCGTCGGACGCATCCGAGGGGTCGGCGGAGCTGTACACGTCGAGTCCGGCGTTGTGTACGGGCCCCCCGCATTATCTCGTGTCCGGCGCGGTTCGTCGTGCGTAGCCGTCGTTCGGATTCCACTTGTCCGGTTCGAGCCGGCAGCGCGACCAGCATGAGAGCGCTGAGCGCGTAGCGAAAAGTGCGCGGGCGGAACAGCCTCATGTCTCCGCGTTCGTTCGAGAGGAATCGTCGCGCGTTTGCCTCGACGCCGAAGTCCTCTCGACGACGTTCGCGGAAGACCACCTGAGCCGACGCACGCTTCGCAGGCGAACGAGGGGCCGCGCTACTCTCCTTCTGTGTCCGCCGACGACGCTCCTCTCGACTCGCGAGAGCGCGCTTTCAGCCGCTGTCCCGTGCTGTACGCGCCGCGCGGCGATCATCTCATCGGTCGCGACGCGCATCTCGAAGATCTACGAAGGCACCTCGTGAGCGAACGCCTCGCCGTGCTGAGAGGCGTCGAGAGCGGTATTGGCGCCACGGCACTGGCAGCCGAGTACGCGCATCGCCATCGCGCCGACTATCCGGGCGGCGCCATATGGGTACCCTACCGGGTCAGTACTCAGCAGGGGCTCGCCGCCGACATCATCGAAATTTGGCGCTCGTCGACGGACAGCGTTCACGTGCTCGGCATCACGCGGCCAGGCGAGCCTGTCCCCGACGATTGCGTGTTCGAAGTAGAACGACCTAACGCCGCCGCTACCGAACGCGCTCTCGAAAACTTCGGCGCCACTTCGCTTCCGACGACTATCTCGTCGATCCCGGCACTACTCTCGATCGCACTGCCACTCGTTGCGGGCGGCCACGCGGCCACGGCGTTCACCGCTCCCTTGGACATCGTGCGCGAAGCGATCGGATCGTTGTCCGATCACCCGCGACGCCTACTCGGCGTCCTGAGCCTGCTCGACATCCAACCCGTCCCCGCTGCGCTCTTGGACGCGATCTTTGGCCACGTCGACGTCAGCGACTCGCCCGCGCCATGGCGTTCTTCGCTCGGTTCTCTCGTCGAGACCGCACTCGCCATCTCCACGACGCTTGGCGAGCCACGTATCCACGAGCGGATCCTGCCGCTCGTACGCGAGGTCCTCCACGTCGAGCTCGATGCCCTACATCGACCCGTGGTCGAAGGCCTGCTCGACCAGCTGCGTACCGCATCGCCCGCGAGACCGCATTCATCGCGCCGACTCGTCCCACACACCTACGCCGTACTGACGAGCGACCTCGGGAGCCACATCACCGATGAGCTCGTCGAGCAGGTCATCGAGATCGTGAGCATCGGGACCTCGGACCCCCTCGCCGTCATCGCGGCGCGAATGGGCATCTCGTCGGCAGAGTCGGCGGGAGATCTTCGCCGCAAGCTTCGTTACCAGACTGTGCTCGGGCACACGTTTTCGCAGATGCGGCAGCTCGACGACGCCCAGCGCGTTCTGCGCGAGGCGCTAGCGACGGCGGAGCAAGCGCACGGGTCAGTGAGTCTAGAGGTGGCCGAGGTCATCGATCATCTCGAGCGAGCGATGAGCCTTGGCGTGTGTGGCGACGCGGGACCCGAGGCACTTGCGTTCACCGAGCGAGCGCACGCGATCCGCGAAGCGGTGTGGGGCAGCGATGATCCTAGGCTGCGTGGCTCGCTCGCGAACGTCGCCATCAACCTGGCGGTTCGCGAGCGACACGCAGAGGCGCTGACCTACTACGAGCGCGCACTCCGTCTCGCAGAGCCCTGCGGACCGCAGGACGCCTACCTCCTTCAAGAAGTGGCAATGACACTCGCCGAAAACGGTCGCTTCGACGCAGCGATGACGATGATCGACCGCGTCTTCGCTCTCGAGACCCCAAACGGATTCTCCGGCTTCGGCGCGTTGCTGTGCACGGAACGGATCCTAGAAAAGGCGAATCGCGCCGATCGTCTACTCGCGTATGTCGAGCGCGTGCTCGATGGAGCGCAAGGGCCAACCGACGAAGAGCACGTCTGCCTGCGCGGAAGAGTGCTCGGAATGCGGGCGGCAGCATTGGTCGCGGCGGGGCGGGCGACGGAAGCGCCGGCCGTTGCCTCGGAGGCGCTCGCGATTCTCGAGCGATTCTACGGAGCTGATGAGCAGTGGCTCGCTGGGCTGAGAAATCTTCGTTCCGGCCCGTAGCCGCGTGATTCGACTTACGGTCCGTAGAAAACGATTCGGCTCTCTCGCGATCGAGATTCGCGAGAGAGCGGTGTCGACACGATCGCTCTCGTGCCCGAGCGTCAGTCGTCCGAGGAGCCGCGCTCGCGCAGCGCCTTCGCGATGCCGCCGAAGCCGCAGAAGAGCGCGATGCCGAGGCCTTGCGCCGCGAGGATGATCGCGCCGCCCATCTCGAGGTCTTCGAGGACGAGGCCGAGTCCGAGGTCGCCGCCGAAGTAGAGGATCGCCGCGACGATGGCTGAAGCACCGGCGAGCGTCTTGCCCGCCTTGGTGATCTTCATGCTGCCGTAGCCGGCGGCACCGAACGACAGCGCGGTCGTCAGATACCACGCGTAGCTGCCGACGCCTGGAATGTGGATCTTCAGAAAGACGACGTCGAAGACGAGCGCGATGAGCACCGCGCCGATGCCGAGTCCGAACGAGAAGACTCCAGGCAAGCCGGACGGAAGCTTCCCGGCGACGCCGCCCAGCCCCGGCATGTTCGGCAGGGCCCCGAGCCCCGGCATTCCGCCGAAGCCGCCTTGCGGTTGCTGCGGCTGCTGCATCTGCTGCTGCTGCATCGGCGGCTGCCCGTAGCCTTGCTGCATTTGCTGCTGCTGCATCGGCGGCTGCCCATAGCCCTGCTGCGGCTGTTGCTGCTGCATCGGCGGCTGCCCATAGCCCTGCTGCGGCTGCTGCATCGGCGGCTGTCCATAGCCTTGCTGCTGCTGCTGCTGCGGCGGCTGCCCGTAGCCTTGCTGCTGCGGGGGGTAACCCTGCTGCGGACTTCCCGGCGGCGCTCCCCACGGCGGCTGAGATCCTTGCATTCTGCACGCGTCCTTTCGGTGGTGAGATCAGGAGTAACAGCCGCCCAAGGGCCGCAAAATGTAGGAAAGCGCGCCCTCCTCCCACACGCGAAGCCGTCCGCGCACCTCGAATCGCTCGCCGGACCGCTGCCCAAACGGATGACCCCCGATGGACGACAAGCGGATGCCCCGGGGCGCCGCATGCTGCTTGGTTCGGAGGTCACCTTGATTCGTTGTCTCGCTCTCCTTGGTCTTGCGTCGATGGTTTCGATGGCCGTGGCATGCGGTGGTTCGGGATCCGACGGATCCAGCGGCTCCGTTCCCGACGGAGGAGGAACCCTCCCCGACGGCGCGCTGCCTGATGGCGGAGAGCCTCACGTCGATGGAGGGGCATGCCCCGCCGCGCCCACCATGGTGCTCGCTGCAGCCGCGGGCTCGATCGACGTGTCGGGCAACACGGTCGTCTTCATGGACAACGCGGGCGGCGTCGACTTCCTGAGCGCCACCGACAAGACGAAGGCCGTGCGCAAGGTGAACCTCGACGGCACCGGCGACGCGGTCCTCTACGCGGCCGCCGCGAAGCATCAGATCAACGACGTGAAGACCGTAGGCACCACCGTCTTCTTCCTGGAGAGCGAGCGCGACGACTTCGGCAACGAAGCGACGAGCCTCTTCTCATTGCCCGTCGCGGGAGGCGTGGCGCCGACGCTCATCGGCAAGCACGTCGATCCCACGGTGGGCCTCGACTTCGACCGCCTCGACTCGATCATCACTGCAGATGCCGACAGCGTCTACGTCGTGCGCGGCGCAGCCACCGGCGAAGGCAACCTCTGGCGTTTCGCGATCGCGGACGGCGCCGAGACGCTCGTCTATCGCGGCAGCATCAAGACGCGGCCCCAGAAGGTCGGCGACGACTTCTACTTCTTGTCGGCGGCGGTCCCGAGCGGGATGGTGAACTTCGACTCCGTCGTGAAGGTTCCGGCCGCGGGCGGCGGCGCACCAGCTTCGATCGGCACGCGGATCTGCCGCGGCGACGTCACCGCGGGCACGTGGGGCATTCTCTGCGCCGGCTCGGGAGAGACAATGAAGACGAACATCCTCTCGAAGTGGGACCTCGCGGGCAGCGGCCATGTGGCCACCTTCACGGGGACCGCGTCGCTGGCGATCTACATCGGCCCGTCCGACGGCACCTCCGTGTATCTCGAGCCGGGCGTGCGCGAGGGCACGAAGACGAATATCTACAAGGCCCCTCTCGCGGGCGGTGCTCCGACGATCATCGCGTGCGACCGCGAAGAGATCACGCGTCGCAAGACTGTGGCGGGCAGCGGGTCGAACGGCGCGTATGTCTCCGAGCTCGACATGGCGATGACGCCGACCGAGCTCGTGTGGACCGAAACGCGCAAAGCGAACGGCCAGCCGCACACGATCGGCATCTGGCGCACCGCGCGCTAGTCAGTGACGACCGGTCGCGAAACCGAGCAAGAAGCCGGCGATCAGCGCGCCGATCACCAAGATGATCACCAGCCACGGCGCCACGCCGCGCCGTGACGAGCCGTGCGCGCTGAACATCGGCAGATTTTCGGAAGGCAGCGTGCCCTGCGATGCGCCGACGATCACCACTTGCGGCGGCGGCTCCGTCACCGAGCGGCCGTGCGGGCTCGCGAGCGTGCCGCCCGGCCCGACGTTCAGATCAGGCGGCGGCTGCGAGACGGACGCCGCCGGCGCGTTCGTCTGCATCGTCATCGGCGGATTGCTCGGCGTCGGCGCCGATGCGCGCACCGGGACGAACATGCTCGGCACGTCCGGAAGACGGCTCAGCGGAAGGCCGCTGGTCGACGCCGCGCCCTCTGCGCCGAGCGCCGCCGACAAAGCGCGCGCCATCTCGAGGCCGCTCTGGAAGCGCTGCGCGCGATCCTTCTGCATCGCCAGCATCACGAACGACGACAGCCGTGACAGCTGCGGGTCCACCGCCTCGAGCGGCGGCGGCGACGTGTTGAGCACCGCCGCGAGACGCGCATATTCGGTGGGCGCCGGAAACGCGACGCGACCGGTGAGCATCTCGTAGAGCATCACGCCTGCGCTCCAGAGGTCGGCGCGCGCGTCGACGTCCTTCGCGTTCTTGATCTGCTCCGGGCTCATGTACGCCGGCGTGCCGAGCAAGACGCCCGTTCGCGTCTTGTTGCCCATGCCGCCGGCCGCATCCATGACCTTGGCGATCCCGAAGTCGAGGATCTTCGCGGTGAAGGCACCGTTCGGCTCGCGCGCGAGGAACACGTTCTCCGGCTTGAGATCGCGATGGACGATTCCCTGCGCATGCGCGGCACCGAGCCCGGCGAGGATGCCCTGCAGGATGATGCCCGCCTGCGCGAGCGGGACGCGACCACCCGACCGCGTGTACGCACTGAGCGGCACGCCGTCGAGCAGCTCCATCACGATGTACGGCGTGCCGTCCTCGGCCGTGCCGACGTCGAACACGCGAACGATGTTCGGATGGATGAGGCGCATGCACGTGCGCCCCTCCTCGATGAAGCGGCCTTTGATGTCCGCATCGTGGAGGTAGTCGATCGCGAGGACCTTGATCGCGAGCGGCTTCGGGTCCTCGGTGCTCGACGCTTCGTACACCGCGCCCATGCCGCCGGTGCCGATGAGGCGCTTGAGCGAATACTTCCGCGAGAGGATGGCCCCCACGAGATCCGCTTGCGGCGAGGGCGCGGCGGTCACGAGACGATATTAGCCTACGATCACCGCAACGTGGCGCCGAAGCGTTCGCCGACGGCTTTCACCACGTTCGCGTGGGCCGCGTCGACCTCCACGTCGGTCAGCGTGCGATCCGGCGCGCGATAGACGACGTGGAACGCCAGGCTGGAGAAACCCGCCGGGATCTGGCCCCCGACGAAGCGATCGAAGAGCCTCACGCCCTCCGCGAGCGGACCGGCCGCAGCGCGAACGGCGCCCTCCACCTCGCCGGCCATGACGCCGTCCTTCACGACCAGCGCGACGTCGCGCGTGCTGGCCGGGAAGCGCGGGATGGCCGTGAACTTCGGCAATGCGGGGCCTGCGACGAACGGCTCGAGGTCGATCTCCGCGACCAGCACGTCGCCGTCGAGCCCGAGGGCCTCGATGGCGTCGGGATGAAGCGGACCGAACGAGCCGATGCGGCGACCGCCCGCATGGAGGAACGCGGCGCCTCGCGGATGTAGATGAGGAGCGGCCTTCGCCGTCTCTTCGCGGCTCGCGGGCACGACCTCGATGGCCACGGACCCGCCGGCCAGTCGCTGCGCGATGGCCATCGCGAATCCCTTCGCATCCCACGCGTCGAGGGGCTGCGGCTTCTCGAGCCAGGCCGATCGATCGCCGGCGAGCACGACGCCGATGCGGAGCTGCTCGTCGGGAAGGCCGTCGCCCCCCTCGCTCGTGGGCTTCGCAGGCAGGAAAACAGGGCCGATCGTGAACTCGCGCACCTCGCGCTCGCCATGACGCCGCGCATTCGCGACCGCATCGAGGAGGCCGGGCAGGAGCGTCGTGCGCATGACCGCGTGATGCTCGCCGAGCGGGTTCTTGAGGAGCACCGTGGGCTTCGGCGCGCCGAGCGCGTCGAGCGACTTCGCGGACGTGAACGCGTACGTGATGGCCTCGGACAGGCCGACCGACACCGCCGCATCGCGGGCGCGTCGAGCGAGCTCTTCGTGTCCGCCGACGTCGCGCGAGGCGCGGATGGCCGGGAGCTCGGCGGGGACCGTATCCATCCCGCGCACGCGGATCACCTCTTCGACGAGATCGACCTCGCGGGTGATGTCGGGACGGTGCGTGGGGACGAGCAGCTCGCACGCGCTCGCGTTCTTCACGGGGATCTCGAAGCCGAGGCGCTCGAGGATGGCGACCGCCTCCGAGAACGGGATCTCGATGCCGAGCAGATCGCGGAGGCGATGGCTGCGCAGCTTCAGCGCGCGACGCTCGGGCGGCGTGGCCTCCGCCTCGATGCGTGTACTTTGCACATGCATGCGGCCCTTCGCGCGCGTGCCGCCGGCGAGGGACAGTGTCATCGAGACGGCATGCTCGAGGACCTGAGCGACGTCGCCCGGATCGACGCCGCGCTCGAAGCGATGGCTCGACTCGGTGTGCATGCCGTGACGACGCGCGCTGCGCCTCACGCCGCGCGGATCGAACCAGGCCACCTCGAAGAGGACGCGCTTCGTATCGGCCTGGATCTCGCTGGATGCGCCGCCCATGACTCCGGCGAGCGCGACGGGCCCTTCGCCGTCGCAGACGAGGAGATCGTCGGCGACGAGCGTGCGCTCGACGCCGTCGAGCGTGGTGAGCTTCTCGCCCTCTTTCGCGCGCCGCACGACGATGCGATGGCCGCGCACGCGATCGAGGTCGAACGCGTGCATGGGGTGTCCCCACGCGAGCATCACGAGGTTCGTGACATCGACGACATTCGAAATCGACCGCACCCCGAGCGCCTGCAGCCGATATCGCGTCGTGGGCGAAGCCGCGATCGCGATATCGACGACCGCCGCCGCACCGTAATGCGGACACCGCTCCGCATCCTCCACCGTAATCGTCACGAGCTCCTTCAGCTCCGTCCCCGTAAACGTGCCCGTGCCCGTGCCCGTAAACGAAGGCACCTGAAACGGAAACCCGTACAGCGCAGCAACTTCCCGCGCCAACCCCACGTGCCCGAGCCCGTCAGGCCGATTCGGCGTCAGCCCAATCTCGAAAACGGTATCCCGCGTCCCCGGCATCGCCACCGCGAGCGACTCGCCGACCTTCGCCGCGCTTCCCTCCGGCAGCACGATGATCCCGTCGTGATCGTCACCCAGACCGAGCTCGTCCTCGCTGCAGAGCATCCCTTCGCTCTCGACGCCGGCGATCGCGCGCTTCGCGATGGTGACGTTCTTCGCGGGCAAGTGCGCACCGAGCGGCGCGAGCACCACGAGCCGACCAGCCTCGGGCACGTTCGGCGCTCCGCATACCACTTCCTGCTGCCCGTTCCCGCGATCGACGGTGACGAGCTTCAGCCCGCTCTTCGTAGGATGCGGCCGCGTGCTCACGACGCGCACGATGATGCATACGTCGGAAGCCGCGCCGTACTCGGTGATCCCCTCGACCTCGAGCCCAGCGCTCGTCAGGCGAGCCGCGAGATCGCGCGGCGATGCCTCGAGCTGAGGAACGAGCTCTTTGAGCCAACGGTAGGAGGCCTTCATCGTCTCGGTCGTCTCCCCTCAGAACTGCGCCAGGAAGCGCGGGTCGTTGTCGAACATCAGCTTGATGTTGGGGATCCCATACCGAAGCATCGCGATGCGCTCGAGGCCCATGCCCAGCGCGAAGCCCGACCATGCGTCCGGATCGATCCCGCAGTTCTCGAGGACGACCGGATGGATCATCCCGCAGCCGAGCACCTCGATGAAGCCGGTGTGCTTGCACAAGCTGCAGCCGACACGCGTGCCGTCCGATTGCTTGCAGAATACACATCCGATGTCGACCTCGGCGCCGGGCTCGACGAACGGGAAGTAGCTCGGACGGAGGCGCACCGGAGTGCCGGGGCCGTACATGCGCTCGGCGAACTCCGCGAGGACGCCCTTGAGGTGCGCGAGCGTCACCTGGCGATCGACGAGGAACGCCTCGATCTGGTGGAACATCGGCGAGTGGGTGGCGTCGTCGTCGCGGCGATAGACGGTGCCCGGTGCGATGAAGGCCATCGGCGGCTTCATCGACTTCATCGCGCGGATCTGGATGTTCGACGTGTGCGTGCGAAGCAGATGGTTCGACGTCGTCCAGAAGCTGTCCTGCATGTCCGTCGCCGGGTGATCGGGCGGAAAGCCGAGCAGCGTGAAGTTGTTCGCCTCGTGCTCGATCTCGGGACCGTCGAACACCGCGAAGCCGAGCTGGCGGAACACGGCCACCACCTCTTCACGCACGATCGCGATCGGATGCTTGTGTCCCAGAGCGACAGGAACGCGCCCCGGAAGCGTGAGATCGAAGGGCGGCGCGGAGAGCTCGGCCTCGCGTCCTTTGCGACGAAGCTCTCTCAAGCACGTCTCGAAGCCCCCCTCCACTTCCTGCTTGAGGGCGTTGACCTTCTCCCCAATCGCCTTCCGGCCGGCCGGCGGCGCCTGGCCGAGGAGCTTCAGGATGGCGGTCAGCTCGCCCTTCTTGCCGAGGATCTTCGCGTTCTCGTCGCGGAGCTCCTGCTCGGTCGCCGCAGCACGAAACCGGGGCAAAAAGGCCTCGCGGAGGTCGGCGAGAGCGCGATCGATGGTCGCTGTCGGGTCGTTTTCGGCGCCCATGTCCTCGCTCTTTACCACCGCTTACGGGCTGCCTGGGACGCGGAATCGGTGAGGTGCCACATGTCCCCCTTTCGCCGACTGATTCGAACTGAAATGCAATTGAAATGCAGGTTCCGTGCAGTGCGGATTCATCATTCCGCCGCGACTGAGATTGCTCGACAGCGAGCTCTCGGTTTCAGAGGAGATCGGAACATGCGTAGCGCTCACTCAGCTTTCGTCGGTGGTCTCGCGCTCGTCATTGCAGCGGGTTGCGGCAGCGCTACTCCGCGTTCCGGATTCGGAGAGGACGAAGACAAATCGGCGACCGACCCGAACGGAGGGCCGAACGGCGGAGGTCCGAACGGCTTCGGCGGCGACGCGGCCGGAAACGTCACGCTCGATCCGAAGAACGTCACCGTCATCATCGACTCGGCGACGACGCCGGCCACGCCCGGCAAGCAAGCGTTCAAGGTCATGAAGAACGGCGTCGACATCACCGGCGCCTCGGTCTTCACGTTGAAGGACAGCTCGCTCGGATCGTTCAAGGGCTCGCTCTTCACGTCGATTGCCGCGCTGCCCGCAGGCGTGCTCGGCAAGAGCACGACCGTGCAGGTGCAGACGGACAAGGGCCAAGCGCTCGGCACGCTCACCGTCGTTCAGCTCCGCAAGACCGGCGAGCAGCGCGACTTCTTCTTCCTCGAGCCCTACGGCGAGGATCCGACGCCGAAGAACGACACGCTGAAGTTCAGCACGAACATCAAGCAGGCCGACATCGCGTTCGTCATGGACACGACCGGCTCGATGTCGAGCGCGATCGACAACCTCAAGAACGCGCTGCAGGGCACGCTCATGGCGCAGCTCCAAGCGGCCATTCCGAACGTCGGCCTCGCGGTCGTCGACTACAAGGATTGGGGCGACCCGTGGGTCGTGAAGGTCAATCAGGTCGTCACCACGAACCTCGGCCTCGCCAAGGCGGGCGTCGCTGCGATGAGCGCCTCCGGCGGCGGCGACACCCCCGAAGCGGCGATCGCCGCGATGCAGTACACGCTCACGGGTCAGGCGAACGGCACCATCGCCGCGCATTCGCCGGCCACGCCGGGCACGTTCGGAGGCGTCGATTTCCGTCCCGGCTCGGTCCCGGTCGTCGTCAACATCACGGATGCCGACTGGCACGACCCGTCCGGCACGGCGACCGTCGCGTCGCTGAAGGGCGCGTTCGCATCGACGAAGGCGAAGTTCGTCAACATCGCGGAGAGCGGCTTCTCGTTCGGCGGCGCAGGCCCCGAGACGCAGGCGAACGATCTCTCGGACGCGACGGGCAGCAACGTCCCCGCGGCGGCCTTCGGAAGCGTGTCCGGCTGCGCTGCAGGTCAGTGCTGCACGGGCAACAACGGCGCAGGCCGCGCGCCCTCCGCACCGGGCGGCATGTGTCGCCTCAACTTCCTCTCGTCGAGCGGCAACGGCGTGAGCGGCGGCATCGTGAAGGCGATCGAAGCCATCGCGATCGGCAGCACCTTCGACGTGAAGGCGACCGCCTCGAACGATCCGAAGAACGCAGGCGGCGTCGACGCGACGAAGTTCATCAAGGCCCTCCGCGCGATGGACGAAGGCAACCCGGCGAACAACTGCCCCGCAGCTCCGGCGAAGGACTCGGACGGCGACGGCATCAAGGACACGTTCCTCGCAGTGAAGGCCGGCACGCCGGTCTGCTTCGAGGTCATCCCGGCGAAGAACGGCTTCGTCATGCCGCAGCTCGATCCGCAGTTCTTCAACGCGTTCATCGACGTCATCGCCGTGCAGGGCGACCTGCATCTCGACAAGCGCAGCGTGCTCTTCCTCGTTCCGCCGAAGGACGCGGGCGTCAAGTAAGGGTTCGTCTCTCGCTAGAGACACGAACAGAGCGGATCGCCTGCTTGGCAGGTGCAGGCGGGTCGCGGCGTCGCCGCGTCCCTCGGCCGCAAGTCCTCTCTACGTGGTTGAAGCGCGGCCAGCTCGGCCTGCGTCGCCCGCTGCCTTGCCTCTGCGGCTCTCAGCTTCGTTCTCGCCGCTTCACGCTCCACATCGGACGTTGCAAGCATGACCTGTTGCTGCGCCTCGGCGATCGCGACGCCCTCCTGCTCGAGATCGCGCGTGAGTCTGTCGAGCCTCGCTTTCTGCTCCGCGAGTTGGGCGGTCTGAGCCTCACGCTCAGCGCGCTGCCGCGCATCGTCGGTCTTGCCGCACGCCGCCGCCAACAAGACCAACGCAACGATCGAGCATCGGTCCATCGTCGAGCCTCCGAAGCGCCGATCGTGCAGCATGGCATCGACAGAAATCCAGCGCGTTCCACGGTGAACGTCACGCGCTCGGCCAACTGGCCGGCTTGACCGCGCTACGCCGGCGGAGTTTAGTCCGCTCATGCGCAGGTGGCCTCACGCACGGAACGTGATGCTTGCGACGATCGCCGCGATCGCGTGCTGCACGGCGAGCTGCGGGGGCCTCGTCGACGACCTGCATCGGAATGACGACGTCCCGAGCTCGGCGGGCGATCCGGAGACGCCTCCGATGCCGCGCGATGCTGATGCCGCAGTGCCGGTGACCAAGCCAACGCCCGCGCCGCCAAACCACCCCGTGCAGCGTTGCACGTTCAAGGAAGGGCCTTGGCTGCTGAGCGGTCCCGGCACCGGAGTCCCCGAAGTGGACCTCGTCGTTCACATCGAAAATGGGGAGTCCGTCCTCTACCTGACCGTCGGCAGTGATGGTCCGGTGCGCTATCGCGTCGTGAGCGAGAGCCCGTGCGTGCTCGAGAATGGCTCCGGCTCGGCGCCACGCACGGCAGGCGGGACACTCGCGACCGTCGCCGTCGGAGATGACGGCCGCGTGTGGCGCTCTCTATCGAACACGCTTCGGAGCATCTCTCCTTTGCCGAGTCTCCGGTGCGTCGTCGGGCCGGGCTATGTCGAAGATGACTCCGTCGCCTACTACGTGGGTCCTCTGCTTCTCGACAAGGGCGGCAAAGGCGGTTGGGGACTCGAGGGCCCGCCGGGGAGGCTGAGTCGACTCACGCTCGGCACGGATGCGTGTTCCGTCGAGCTGGCTGCATCGCCTTGGGGCGACCTTCCCGTCCGTTCGAAGACGCCGCGCGATGCACAAGGGCGATTCCATCTGCGCGATTGGCCAATGAGCGGAGCCATGGGCATCTTCACGAGTACGGGCACGCTCGTGAAGACGTACTCAGGCAAGAGTGTGGCGACCGACCCCGCTCCGCTCGACGCCAACACCTGCAGCGGCGGCATCTGCATCCTCGGCTCGGATGCAAGCGGAGCGTCCGTCGTCTACCTCGATGACGACGGCAATCCGCGCGCGCCTTCCATACCGCTCTTCAAAGGGCTCCGTGTCGGTCGGATCGCCGCGGCTAGCTCAGGAGCAGTGTTCATCGCAGGAGCGAGCGATCCCGTCGTCGAGGCGACGAACGAGGTCGTGATCCAGATCGCGCCACCGCCGCCCTGACGAGCCGCTGGTCATACGCGGGTCGCCCTTGTGTGAAGCAAGCACGCGCATTACGTGCATAGTACACACAGTACCCGCACCGACGTATCGCACCCCGTTGACATCGCGAATCCGGTGCGATCGAAGGCGTTTCGTAGGTTTGCGCGCAATGGGCTCTCTCCTCTCTTAGAGGGCACGGCGTCAAGGGCGGATCCCTCCGTTCCCAGACTTCGCCGTTGATGACGAGGTTGGGTTGGAGTCTTGGCAAGGCGCTCCGATCGACAGCTTCTCTCGCGCGGTCGAGGAGTCGTAGCGATGGTTCGATGATGCGCGACGCGCGCAGCGAAGGCGTTCTCGCTCGTGGTGGTGATCTCGTAGCCGTCCTGAAGCGCTCCGCAAAAAAGCGGGCACCACTCTCTTAGATGGGCCTCGTGGGCCATGGCTCGAGTTGATGCTCCGAGGGGGCCTAGCCTAGTTATTGGGCCTGACCGCCGCGTGACGGTGGCCAAGAGGAGGGCGGAGACTTCCCCTCGAAACTCTGCACGGAGCACCGGCGGAGAATGCGAGCTGTGACGCGCCGAATCGAACGGCGGTGCGCTCAGGCCGGTGCTGTTGGAGCGATGTACCTGCTCGGGTCGTAGACCTCCTTCTTCTTCCAGATGGCTAGGGCCGCAGCAGCGATGCTGCGGGCAATCGTGAGGCGCGCGAGGTGAGGCTCGATGCCGTCGGCAATCAGCTTGTCGTAGCGCGCGAGCAGCGGGGTCGGATTGGATATCGCAGCGAGTGCTGCTCCCTTGAATACGCTCTTGAGCAGCGAACACCGATTGCGATTGAGACCGCGCACCTCGACTCGCTTGCGTCGACTCCAGGATGCATCTGACGTGTTGCGCTCCCAGTCGCTCGACGAGCGAGTCACGATCCCAAGACCGCAGTAACTCCAGAACTGGCGCTTCGTGCGAAACCGCTCCGGGGTGACGACGATCGCAACAATCTGCGCCGCACGAATCACCCCGATGCCGGGCAAGTCGGTGAGTCGCCGAACGTCGACGGACATCTTCGCAACGCTCTCCAACTGATACTCCGCGAGCGAGTGCAGCTTCGTCATCGCATCGACCATCTCGCCGAGCCACTCGGCCCGAGGACGAAACTCCCGCGGCAGCTTCGCTATCCATTCGGCGCGATGCTTCGGTTGATAGAGCTTCTGACTGAGCTCCGGAACACCTCTTGAGCGGAACAACGCTCGCAATCGGTTTTTCGCTCGCGTGAGCTCTTTCGCGGCGACCGTGTACGCGCGGACGGCCTCCCGGAGCGGACGCTGCTTTTGGAGCGGCTTGAATACGTACGTCCCGCGAGCTCGCACGCGGATCTGTTCCGCAAGAGTCCAAGCGTCGTCCGCATCGCTCTTCCTTCCCGCGTGCTTCTTCGGCTGCGTGACGCGGATCTCGTCGACGTGCGGACTCAGCACTTCGACAAGCCACTCCGCGAGCTGTCCCTCCTCGAGACAGAGCTGTTTGGATCCGCCGAGTGCCGTCACGAAATCGATGAGCACCTCGGCACGTGTTTCGAGAACCTGCGCTCGCAGGCGCTTTCCGTGCGCATCCATCACCGCGATCGTGCAGCTCTCTGAGTGCGCATCGAGTCCGATGTATCGTTCCATCAGTGGCCTCTTTGGTTGAGAGTCGTTTGGTCGCGATCTCGAATACCAACGGAGGCCACGCTTGATCACGCTCGGCAGCCAGACGCGCCCATCGCCGACGTAGCAGCTGATCGACGTGGAGCGCAGAGTCGGTCAAGGGCGAAGCCGCGAAGCGGGCGGCGAAGCCGACCCTTGACGGGCTCGAGCACCGCGTATCCTCTCGCACCTCGGCGGTGGGCGCGCTCCCAGGAATCAGGGCTATGGCAGCAGCGCGCGGGACAACCGGCACGCCCTTCTTATGCCTAGTAGGGGGGCCGCGCGACCCGCTCGAGCAAAAACCTGGACCGTCGTCATCTCGGATTCGTCGAGTGGAGCTCGCATCGATCGCCGGTGAAGCCATCGGTCGCGTGCGCGTGCTCGATTCGAAGAATCGAGCCGCGTGAGACCGCCTCGATCTAACATGGGTGCGTGAGTGCCCCGGAGCCTCCTGCGCTGCGAAGCCGTCCGCGTCTGACGTGGACGGACGGCGCCGGGTCACACTCGCTCGACTTGCGCGACGTGCGCACCGTCGGGTCGGCGCCGTGGTGCGAGATGGTGCTCATGGATCGCGCTGTTTCGCGCCTCCACGCGGAGATCGCCCCGCGCGACGACGGCCTCTGGGTGAAGGACCTCGGCAGTCGCAACGGCACATTTGTCGCGGGCGTGAAGGTGCATGATGCACGCGTTCCGGCGGGCGCCACGATGCGCTTCGGAACGACCGAGGTCACGGTCAACTACGACGCGCCCTCCGTGCCGGATGGGCTCTGGCCGGAGCCCACGTTCGTCGGCATGTACGCGGCCTCTACGGCGATGCGCGAGGTGTTCTCGTCGGTCGCTGCGCTGGCGAAGGCGGACGGCGCGGTGCTCTTCGTCGGCGAGCCCGGGACCGGCAAGCACGCGCTCGCACGCGCGATGCACGACACGTCGAAGCGATCGGGCGCGCCGTTCGTCGTCATCGAGTGTGGAGCGCTACCCGGACCTGTCGAGGCTGCGGAGATCATCGAGCAGGCGCTGCGCAACGCCGTCGACGGCACGCTTCTCCTCGACGAGCCCTCGGAGCTGCCCATCGCCATCCAGCGCGAGCTCATCCCGCCGCTCGACGCGAAGGTGTTTCGCGTCGTCGCGACGTCGCGCCACGATCTTCGTCCGCTCGTGAACCAAGGTTCGTTCCGCGAGGGCCTGTATTTCCGGCTCGCTGCCGGCGCGACGGTCAACGTGCCTCCGCTGCGCGATCGGCTCGCGGACGTGCCCGTGCTGCTCGAGCACTTCCTCGGCGATCGCGCATCGCTCGCGACGCCGGCGCTCCTCGGCGATCTGGCGCGCGTCCCGTGGAGCGGCAACGTCCGCGAGCTGAAGCAGTACGCCGAGCGGTTTCGTGCGACCGACGGTGAGTCGCGCGACTTCCCCGAGCCGGCCGAGCCCTTCGACGACGTCATCCCGACGTTCGAGAACGACCTCGGCGCGACCGTCGAGGCTCCCGCGCTCGAGCCCGATCAGGCCGCGGCGCTCGCAGGCACGTCGGGCACCGCGCCGCGTCTGCCTGCGGGCCTCGAGCCTTGGTTCGAGACCGGCTTCAAAGAGTTCCGCGAGCGCTGGATCGAGCTGGGCGAGCGCGAGTACCTGCGCCGCCTCATGAAGCGCACGAATCGCTCGAGCGGCGCGGCCTCACGAGAGGCCGGCCTCGAGCGCACGTATCTCTATCGGCTACTGAAGAAGCACGGCGTGTAGAGCGCCGCGCTTCGGGGTCAGCGAGCGCCGGCGGTCTGGACGATCTTCGAGAACGCGGCGGGATCGACGATGGCGAGATCCGAGAGGACCTTGCGGTCGAGCGCGATGCTCGCGTTCTTCATGCCGTGCATCAGGCGCGAGTACGACGTGCCGTTGGTGCGGGCCGCGGCGTTGATGCGCGTGATCCACAGGCGGCGGAAGTCACGCTTGCGACGGCGGCGATGAGCGTAGGCATAGACCCACGCCTTCATCACGACTTCCTTCGCGTAGGCGTACAGGCGCGAGCGCGCGCTGTGGAAGCCCGAAGCGTGCTTCAGAATGCGGTTGCGGCGACGACGCGCCTTGAATCCTCGTTTTGCGCGGGGCATGGCTTTCCTTCTCTCAACCGTAGGGGAGGAGACGCTTGATCTTTCGCTGCAGCGTCTTCGGGACCATGTCGTTGTTGCGCAGGCGACGCAGGCGCTTACGGGACTTGTTGATCAGGCCGTGGTTGCCTCCGGCCTTGGAGCGCCGAACGCGTCCTTTGCCGGAGAGCCTGAGCCGCTTTGCTGCGGTCTTGCGGGTTTTCATCTTGGGCATGAGGTGCCTTCCTTAGTCGCTCGATTAGGGCCGTTCGGACTGCGATGACTCGAAGCCGAACTGTTCCGTGCACCTACGCGATGCGGGGCCGCGGGTTATGGCGAACCCCCGGCTGGATGTCAAGACGAGGTCTGAGTCCCCGAAAAAACGGGCCCAATCAGGGCGCCTGGTAGCGGACGAGCTGCCAGCGGGCTGGGCCCGTCGCCGCCCGCCTCGTCCAGTAGAGCTTCTCGGCGGCGAGCACCAGCTGGGCGACGTCCGCCTGGGGGGCGTCGTCGAGGAGGGAAAACGAGTTCGTCGCGCCTCGGAACCCAGTGTAAATCACGAAAGCCGTAGGCCCCGTCTTCTCGGTCCAATAGACATTCACGGCGCTGGCGACCATCGAGCTCGGTGGCGTCGTCGCAGGGAGGAGCCCCGGTGCGCCGCTACCCGCGTTGCGAACGAAGCCGCCGTCGGCCGCCGTCTTCCCCCCCCAGAACACATCGCCGGCGTCCAAGCCCACGTCTCCGCGACCGCCCGCGACCACCGTGCCCACGCCGCCGTTACGGGAGTCGACGAGGACGGACCCCGATCGCAGGAGCTTCCCGTCCGACGTGACCCACACCGGCGTGTCGTCGAACGCATCGAAGCCGACGATCTTCTTGGACGGATCGACCGCCTGCGGCGTGTCAGTGATGCCGCACTCGCTCGTCACACCACTCCCGCACCGCCAAGCGCCCCCATTGTCGGCCCAGAGCAAGTACCGGAACGCAGTCCTCGCCACGTACTTCATCGCGGTGACCCCGCCGTCCCTCACGCCGAGCGTGCCGGAATTCGGTCCCACATAGAGCGTCAGGCGCCCTGGCGGCGACGCCGAAGCGGCCGCAACGCCGGCCTTCGTCGCAGCGAGATAGTCGATCGAAGTGCCGTCGACCCCAGGCACCTGCGTCGGCGGCGCATACGTCACGAGATCGAAGCGATCGATGCTCCAGTTCGCGCCTGCGACCCCCGGCTTCGTGGCCCAGTACAGCGCGTCGTCATCTGGTGACCCGCTGAGCGCGGTGATGGGACCTGGAAGGTCGTCGATGAGGACGCATTCGTAGCCGGCTTCGCAGGCCGTAGCATCGAACACCATCACATCGCGGCCGCCGGCATCCGTTGGACCGACGCTGCCGTCTTTCATCGGCGGCGCGCCGTCCGTTGCGACGAGCGCGTCGGTCGCGCTGCCCTCCTCGCCGCCGTCGGCGGCGCCAGGCACGTACTCGGGCTCATCGTTGCCGAGCAGCGCATTGCACGCAAGGAGCCTTGCGCCCATCGCCGCGCCAACAGCGATGACGACCACGTGGCCCTGCGCGCGCGAACGTTTCACCAGTCGAACCTCACGACGGGGCCGCGACCGTTCAACCCCACCTGCGGGGCTGCGGGCTTCGGCGCCGTGAACCACAACACCGCGCCTGCGGCGACGCCCACTCCGCCGACGATGAAAGCGATCGTCGATACGTTGCCGGCCGATCGCGCGTCCCTCCACGCGTCGACGCCTGCTTCGCTTTCACACCTCGTCGCGACCTGGCAGAGCTCGCCGGCCTTGTTGTGGTCCGACAGCGAGATGAGCCCGAAGATTCCGCCGACCAAGAGGCCCGCCGCGCCCACACCGAGCGACACGACCGCGATCGTGCGCTGTGTGCGTCCCTCTTTGCGGTCCTCCGGTGGCGCCGCCACGATCGGAGCAGCGGAGGGTACGTCGGCGAGCACCGGGATCTGAACGACGGTCCGCGTGCCGATCGCCGAGGTCACCTTCGCGTGATGCGGCGTCTTTCCCTGGGCGCTCGCCTCCACGTCGTGCTCGCCGGGATCGACCGGGATTCCGGCCGCGAGCTCGCTTGCCGGATGGGTGACACCATCGATGCTCATCGTGTCCGGTGGAGGCGCAGAGGCGGTGACGATCACCCGAGGAATGTCGGTCTCGAGCTTGGTGAGCCTCTCCTTCGCGCGCTGCTCGAGGTCCGCTTTTCCGGACGAGTGCGCGATTCGAACGACGTCCTCGAACGCGGCTCGCGCCTTCAGCAGACGTCCGAGCTTCTGCCAGCACTCGGCGAGATTGAACTGCGTTCCGACCGCCGGATCGAGGCGCTGACTCTCGTCGAGCTTCTCGCACGCTTCCGCGAATTTCCCCGCTTCGAAGAGCTTCGTTCCTTCGTCGAAGAGCGTGTCGGCACGGGAGGGAGGTGCTGCCGGCGCCACGGGAGGAGCGCCCTTCTTCTGCGCCTCGGCCGCGCCGTCACAAAAGAAGAGGACGCTCGCGAGAGCAACTCCGACCGCAAGCGGGCGCATGGGCCCCAGTCTAACTGCCATGCCGGTTTCTAACGAGACCCGAGCTTGTCGTCGGCGCGGTCGCAGGCGCCACAGGCTCCGGACCACGTACGGCCGGAGGTGGCCCGACCTTGCGCACAGGCGAAGACGCGGGTGCGGACGTCGCCGCCGTGACGGATGCGGACGCCGATGCCGATGCCGATGCGACCGGCGCCGCCGGAATCGACGCCGACGTCGTTGCCGGCGCCTCCGACGACGCGGCCGACGTCGTCCGCGGCACGTCGGACGCGGCGGCTGCGAACGGGTCGTGCTTCTCCGCGCGCGCGCGCATGGCAGAGATGCTGAATGCGATGCCGATCACGGCAAGTGTCGCAAACGTGAGGAACGCCGCGATGAGGAGCGTGCGCCGATTTCCTCCGCCGCTCGGTTTCGCGCCGCCCCACGCGCGCGACGTCTGGTGTTGCGGTCCCTCGGCCGTCGCCGCGAGATTCAGCGCGGGCACCGTCGCCGCGGAGACGACCGCCGGAGCACCGACCTGCATCGGCATCGATGAAGGCGCCATCGACGCCGCTCGCATTCGATCCGAGCTCGCCGCGGCGATGCGTACGATGCGCTCGACGCGCGCATTCGTTCGCGCTTCACCAAACGGCGCGAGTGCCTGCGCGAGCTCCGCGACGTTCGCGAAGCGCTTCTCCGCCTTCTTCTCGAGACACCGTGCGACCACCGCGTCGAGCCCCGGCGGCACCTCGGGCCGCGTCGTGCGCATCGCGAGGGGCTCGTCGACCATGATCGACGCCGCGAGCGCCGCCAGCGAATGACCGTCGAACGGCATGCGCCCCGTCACGAGCTCGAAGAGGACGACACCGAGCGACCAGATGTCCGCCCGTTGATCGACCTCCTTCAGCGAGCGGATCTGCTCGGGCGACATGTAGAGCGGCGAGCCCATCGTGCCGCCGGTACGCGTGAGCGCAAAATTGCCGGGCGCACCTTCCACGACGGGCGCCTTCGCGATCCCGAAGTCGAGGACCTTCACGCACGTGCCATCGAGCTCCGTCGACGCGAACAAATTGGACGGCTTGATGTCGCGATGGACGATGCCGAGCCCATGCGCATGCGCGAGGGCGTCGCAAGCCTGCACGACGTAGTCGACCGCCATCGGGAACGGCAGCGCACCGACGACCGACCCGAGATCGTGACCACGGAGGTGCTCCATCACCAGGTAAGGCTGGCCACGCTCGTCCTCGCCGACGTCGAGCACGCGCGCGACGTGCTCGCTCTTGATCTTGACGACCGCTCGGCCCTCGCGGAGGAAGCGCGCGACGAACTCGGGCTCGACGCACTCCGGCCGGATCAGCTTGAGTGCGACGCTCTCCTCGAGGTGCATGTGGAACGCGCCGTACACGACGCCCATGCCGCCGATGCCGAGCACCTTGTCGATGCGGTACTTCCCGACGAACACGGTCCCCGGCTGTGGCATCCCGGCGGGGAGCTGGTCGGCGGGTTCGGGCGCACTCATCGACGTCTGGATGCTATCAGCGTCCGGCGGCAACCTGCACGAGGCGCCTGTAAAATCGGGCTCCATCGACCAAGGAAGAGGTCGCGAGGCGCTCGTCTTTTCCGTGGATGCGCGTGATGTCGCCTGAGGTAAACCGAAACGGCGCGAAGCGATAAACGTCGTCGGCGACGCGGCTGTACCAGCGACCGTCCGTCGCACCGAGTACGAGAGAAGGCGCAACGACCGTTCCTGGGAAGACCTCACGCACCGTCGATGCGAGCAGCCCGAACGCGCGACTGTCGGCGCGCGAGACCTTCGACGGCTCGGTACGCGACCCCTCCTGAGCCGTGAGGACGATGCGTGCATCATCCACGGTGTTCTTGACGTGAGCGAGCACGTCGTCCGTCGTGTCGCCGGGCAGCACGCGGAAGTTCACCGTCGCCGTCGCCATTGCGGGCACCACGTTGTCCTTCACACCGGCGTTGAACATCGTCACTGCAGTGGTCGTTCGAATCGCTGCGCCGAGCGTGGCCGACGCGCCGAGCTTCCTCTTCACGATCGGGCCCAGCGCCCAGGTGTTGGCGAGCGCGAGCTTCGAGCCGAAGGCCATCTCCGGTGCTGCCCACGCGAAGAACTGCTCGGTCGCGCCATCGATCCGCGCAGGCATCGGCTCCGCCTGGAGTCGGGCGAGCGCACGCGCCATCACGGTGAGCGCGTTGTCGGCGGCCGGGGTGGACGAATGACCGCCTGGGATCTCCGTCTTGAGATCGACCGACACATAGCCCTTCTCCGCAATGCCGATCGCCGCGACGGGCGCCGGTACGTCGGTGACGATGCCTTCGACGAGCGCGCTGCCTTCGTCGAGCGCGAGCTCCGCGTGCACGCCACGCTCGACGAGCTTGTCCACGATCTTCGCCGCGCCGGCGCGACCCGAGATCTCTTCGTCCTGTCCGAACCCGAGATACACCGTGGCCGCGGGCGCGAATCCTTCCGCGAGCAAGGACTCGACCGCTTCCATGACGGCGATGAGCGAGCCCTTGTCGTCGATGGTCCCGCGACCCCACACGAACCCGCCTTCGACGACGCCGTCGTAAGCAGGATGCGTCCACGCCTTCTCGGTGCCGGGCTCGACCGGCACCACATCCATGTGCGCGCATAGGATGATCGGCTTCTTCGCCGCGTCCGATCCCTGCCACGTGTAGAGGAGCGAGTGGTCGCCGATGATTTCGCGCTTCAGCGTGGCGTGTACCTTCGGAAACGCGGTCGCGAGGTCGGCATGCAACCCCTCGAGCTCGGCCGGGGGCGCCGCCGAGTCGAGCGACGTCGAAATAGTCTTTCGCTTCACGACGGCCGCGAGCTTGGCCGAGACGGCCTCACCGTCGATGGCCGCGGGGGCGAGCGGCGAAACCATGGGCTGTCGTGACTTCGAGGTCGAAGCCTTGATCACGAGGATCAGGACGAACACGCCGAGCGCGAGTCCCACTGCGGCGGCCAAGCGCTTCACCCTGGGACGTGCCATGGAATGGCAATCTACGGCGCGCGATACGTTCCTAGTTCCCAAAAACCACGGGTGGCGCGTTAACCCGGCAGAACACGGTTTTTGAACATGACTTCCCTTACAAAGCTCTTTGCCACGGCTGCATTCGGCGCGCTCACCGTGCTCGGCACGGCCAGGCCCGCCCATGCCGATGAGCCGGCCCCTGCTGCGGCGGCGTCCACCGTCCCTCATCCCTACGCGTACGGGATCATGGTCGGTACCAACGTCGGCGGGGCAGGCCAGCAGACCTTGCGGTATGCCGAGGACGACGCACGCAGGATGGCGGACGTGCTGAAGCAGCTCGGCCGCTACGGCAACGCGGACATGCGCGTGCTCGTGCGTCCCGACGGCGCGCGCCTCCTCTCCACCATCGACGACGTCGCCGCGAAGATGCGCGCGCACCAAGCGAAGGGCGAGCAGGCGGTGCTCGTCTTCTATTACTCGGGCCATGCGCGCGCCGGATCGTTCAGCCTGGGCGGCGAAGAGCTCGCGGTGGCGACGCTGCGCGAGAAGCTCCGTCAGATCCCGAGCACGCTGACGCTCGTCGTCCTCGACGCATGTCAGAGCGGACAGTTCGCGCGCATCAAGGGCGTCGAGGCCGCCGCGGACTTCTCGTTCAACTCGGTCTCGCGACTCACCACGAAGGGCATCGCAGTGATGGCCTCGAGCTCGGCGCAGGAGCTGTCGCAGGAGTCCGACGAGCTGCATTCGTCGTACTTCACGCATCACCTCATCGTCGCGCTGCGCGGCGCTGCGGATGCGGACGGCGACGGGCGCGTATCGCTCGACGAGGCCTATCGCTACGCGTATCGGCGCACGCTCGCATCGACGTCGCAGACCCAGGTCGGCGGACAACACGTCACGCTCGACACGGATCTCGCCGGACAAGGCGACGTGCCCGTCACGTATCCGGCCGACGCGAAATCACAGCTCGAGCTGCCCGGCGCGCTCGAGGCGAAGATCCTCGTGCAACAGAAGCCGAGCGGCAACGTCGTCGCCGAGGTGCAGAAGGCGAAGGGCGCGCCGCTCAGGCTCGCGTTCGCGTCCGGCACCTACGAGGCGATCGTGCGCGAGAGCGCGACGATCGCCGCGGGGCGCGCGCTTCGTTGCAAGCTCTCGCTGTCGGACGATCGCGTCACGTCGCTCGATCTCGGCGCGTGCGAGAACGTGCGCATCACGTCGTCCGGGTTGAAGGGCGACGACGAGCCCGACGACCCGATTGGGCCGCCTCCGCCCGACGTCGTCAAACCCGTGCAGCTGACACGTGCCGTCGACCCGTGGGCGATCGAGCTCGCGAGCGGCTTCATGGATCGCACGGAGGGTGACTTCACGCGCCGGCTCGAGTCGTTCCAGTACAAGAAGGACCGCAGCGGCTTCGACATTCCACGCGGCCGCTTGACGCTCGGAGTCTCGAAAGGACTCGTTCCGCATGTTGGGCTCGGATTCGCGCTCACGACCTTGGGCGGCGACACCTATCAGCGAAAACTGGGCGACAGCGACGATCGCTACGTGTTCGGCACGTATGGCGCCCTTGGCTTCGTGCGGTTCAACACTTCGCTGGCGTCGATGTTTGGTGCGCAGCGCGCGTTCGACCAGGTGATCGGGCCAACGCGGCGCATCGACCTCTACGGACAGCTCGACTTCGGCGTCACGCTCGGCACCTCGAGCCTGACCATCGGCTCGACGAAGAACGGCGCGAGCGAGACCTCGTCATCGACCGACTTCGGCTACGTCGTCGGCTTGACGAGCGGCCTCGTGCTCGTCAATTCCGGTCCCATCGCTCCGTTCATACAGGGTGGCTTCGAGTTTGCGCCCACCACGAAAAACCGCTTCGGCGAGGTCCACGACGCGGGCGGTCCGTTCGCGCAAATCGGGATCCGCCTCCAGTTCTGACACCAGGTGAACGTCATGATTACTTCCCGTCGCTTCATCACTTCTGCACTGATCACCATTGCCTGCGGGATCCTCGCTGCGGGCTGCGACGACCTCGTCAGCGATCCGAACTTCCACACGTGGTGCGGCGATCAGCTGTGCTCGTGGAAGCTCGAGTCCGGGCACATCCAACGCGCGCCGACCTGGCACCCGAAGGACTTCGGCGTCGAGCTCCTCGACTCCACGGAAGGGAGCCACGTCACGGCGATTTCGCAGGTCGTCGATCGGAAGGTGGCCTGTCTCGAGTTCAGCACCCTCGCCGACGTGGCCGTGGAGGCGCAGGTCTCGATCGCAATCGACTTCAACAACGACGGCACCATCGACTACGAGCAGCCCGTCGCGTCGACGAACTTTCACGAGCAGAAGACGCTCGTCACCGCACCGCTCGACTACGACACGCTCCGTTTCATCATCGAGAAGAAGGGCACCGGCCACGCCGTGCTCGCGCAGATGGCCGTGACATCGGTGAAGACCTGCACCGCGCCGCCGATCGTGCTGAGGGCCCAGCCGCTGGGCATCACGTGCCACGACGCTGACGTCTGCAGCTCGGGCGTGTGCTGCGAGGGCCGCTGCGCCGAGTGCTGCGCTGCCGCCGGGCAGGCCGTCGCCTGCACCGGAGGCGGCACCTGCGAGCGACGCGCGAACAAGTCCGCCGCCACGGGCATGCAGGTCATTCCCAACCAGTGCGATCCCGGCAAGAAGAAGCACCTCGCAGGGAGCGAGTGCCTCCTCGGCGACGACTGCACGAGCGGCACCTGCGACGGCGCTCTGTGGAAGGTCTTCGACGGAAAACTCGAGCCGTGCACCGAACCGTTTCCCTATAGCTCGGCATGCTTCATTGCGTCCGTACACGCGGGGCGCTGCAAGTAGTGAGACGATGGCGGTGACTCCATGGACCTCTATCAGCGTCACGGCCGCGCGCTCTTGCGCAAGGCCGAGCGCATCCTTCAGAGCAAGGCGGATGCGCAGGACATGGTCCATGCGCTCTTCGTCGACTTGCTCGCGAAGGGCGAGGAGCCGGACCTCCCGTATCTCTATCGCGCCATCACGAACCGCTGTCTCGGGTTCATGCGCGACGAGTCCAATCGCGCGCGCCTCCTCGAGGCCCACGACGATGCCTTGCGCGGCCCGGTGCGCACGCGCTGCGACGAGCACGTCATCGGCATGGACATGCTCGTCAAGCTCGCTGCCGCGGTCGACGAGCGAACGCTCGAGATCGTCTTCTATCGCTACTTCGACGACCTGACCCAAGAGGAAATCGCCGTGTTGCTCGGCCTCAGCCGCAAGACCATCGGAAAGAAGCTCGACGACGTTCGCGAGATCGTCTCGAGCCTCGCCGGAGGTGCGTCATGAGCGCCGAGCTTCGCTGCATCGGCACGCCGATCTCGTGGCTGCGCCTCGAGCAGCATCATGCGGGCGAGCTGACGCGCGCCGAGCGCAAGGAGATCCAGGCACACCTCGCGGCATGCGCGGCGTGCGCGGCGTGCTCCGCGCAGATCGAGTCCGATACCCTCGTGCCGCTCGCGGCGCTGCCCACCACGCCGCCCGTGAAGCCGCCGGCGCGCGTGCTTGCGTTCCATCGCGTGGTGCCCGTCGTTGCTGCGCTTGCCGTGGCGGCGTGCATCCTCCTCTTCCTTCGTCGCGGGTCCGACACGAATCCGCGCGAGCTCGATCCGCTCGCAGCGCGAACGAAGGGCGGCGACATATCGTTCGTCCTCGTCCGCGACGACGAAGCCGTGGTGGCCGAAGCGGGCGGCGTGTATCGCGACGGCGATCGCTGGAAAGCGCTCGTCACCTGCCCCGCAGGCATGCAAGCCACGTGGGACCTCGTGGTCGTCGAGAACGGCGAAACGGCCTACCCACTCGCTCCAGGCGCACAGCTCGAATGCGGCAACGCCGTCCCGCTCGCAGGAGCGTTCCGCACGACGGGCCACGCACGCATGACGGTGTGCCTCGTGTGGGATCAGGGAGCGACGTGCAAGGTGCTCGACCCGGCACCGTGAGTTCTCTAGCTGAGCGCTCTCGCTACGAAGGCGTCGGAGAGCTTCTTCATCGTGGCTTCGGCTCGCACGCTTGCGGCCGCCAACGGCTCGCCCGGTGCGACGGGCTCGCGCACGTCGAAGTAGAATTTGCACTTGGGCTCGGTGCCGCTCGGGCGCGCGATGATGCGGCTGCCCGAGGCGAGCTCGAAGGTGAGGACGTCGCTCTTGGGGAGCGCGAGAGGCTTCGTCGTGCCGTCCTTCGACGTGACGACTTGGCCGAGGTAGTCGCGCACCGCGACGATGTCCTCGTCACCCACCTTCCACGGCGGGCTCTTTCGCGCCTTCGCCATGAGGGCGCGTAGCTCGGCGATCCCTTCGGCGCCCTTGCGCGTGATGTTCACCTGCGAGCTGACGAAGAGGCCGTAGCGGCGATAGAGGCCTTCGAGATGATCGAGCACCGTCGTGCCCTGTGTGCGGAGCACCGCGGTGAGCTCGGCGAAGAGGACCGCCGCGCTGATGCCGTCCTTGTCGCGCACCAGCTCACCGACGGTGTACCCGAGCGCCTCTTCGAAGCCGAAGACGAAGCGCCAGCCCTTCTCCTTCTTCAGGTCCATCGCGCGGTTCGCGATCCACTTGAAGCCCGTGAGGACCTCCTCGTAGTGCGCGCCGAGCTCGCCGGCCATCACGCTGAGCATCGGCGAGGACACGATCGACGCGATGACCAGCGGGTCCTTGCCCGTCGCCCGCTCTGCGCGAAGACCGTCGGTGAGGATGTAGTGGCCGAGCAGTGCGCCGACCTGATTGCCTGTAAGCTGCACGTATCCCGTGGGCGAAGCCGCACCGGGCAGGGCAATGGCGAGGCGGTCGGCGTCGGGATCGTTCGCGACGACGAGATCGGCCTTCTTCGCGCGGGCGAGCGCGAACGCCAGGTCCATTGCGCCCTTCTCCTCGGGATTCGGGAACTCGACGGTGGGGAAGCGCCCGTCCGGCTTCTGCTGCTCCGGCACCGACGTGACGTTGGGGAAGGCAGCGTCGGCGAAGGCGCGTCGCGCGCACTCGTCACCCACGCCGTGCATGGGCGTGTAGACGATGGCGATCGAGCGATCTCCGTCGCTGCGGACGCCGAGCTTCTTCACCTCGGCGAGATAGGTGCTCGTGACCTCGCCATCGACCACGTGCACCAGGCCCTTGGCCTTCGCTTCGGCGAGTGAAGGACGCACGACGTCCTTCGCTGCCGGCGCGGCCTCGATGGCCTTCGCGATCCCCACGTCGATGGGCGGGATGATCTGCGCGCCGTTTCCCCAGTACGCCTTGTAGCCGTTGTATTCGGGCGGATTGTGGCTCGCCGTGATCATGACGCCTGCAGCGCAGTCGAGATGCGTGACGGCGAACGCGAGCAGCGGCGTGGGGACGACGCCGTCGAAGAGATGGGCTTTGATCCCCGCGCCGGCGAGCGCGCACGCCGTGTCTTCCGCGAGCTCGCGGCTCATGCGGCGGCCGTCGTATCCGATCACGACGCCGCGCGATGCAGAGCCAGGCGACGTCTCGAGGAGATGATGCGCGAGCCCGTGCGTCGTGCGAAGCACGACGGCGCGGTTCATGCGATTCGGCCCGGCACCGATCACACCGCGCAGCCCGGCTGTGCCGAACTCGAGCACGCCTGCGAAGCGATCGGCGAGATCCGTCTTCGTGGGATCGACGGCGGAGCACAACGCGTCGATCTCCGCGCGCGCATCCGGATCGGGATCGTTGGCAGCCCAGGCACGCGCACGATGGAGGAGCTCTGCGAGGTCCATGCTCGTCGCTTATCACACGCGGCATGCCAAATGCGTGCTCGTACGCAGCGGCCGCGGCCGCTGCGTAAAGGAAGCCCCATGAAGACCTTGGCATTGACCACCGTCGCCGCGTGCATCGCGCTCGGCGCGTGTGCGACGTCACCGGTCCCGGCGGTTCGGCTGGCGCAATCGGAGGCCGCCATCCGTAGCGCAAAGGAAGCAGGGGCCGAGAAAGTCCCACCGGCGGCTCTGCACCTCCAGGTCGCGATGGACGAGCTCGATCTCGCTCGAAAGCTCATTTATTACGGCTCGAACGAGCGTGCAGACTACATGTTGTTGCGGGCAGAGGCCGACGCCGACGTCGCGCTGACATTTACGCGCGAGGCCGCCGCGCGCGACGCCGCGGAAAAGACGCTCATCGAAGTGCAGAAGCTCAGGAACAGCCAGAGCAGCCGCCCGGAGGGGACGTGACGGACGTGATGAAGACGATCGCGGGCCTTCTGATCGCATGCCTCGTCGCGGCGGGATGCGTGAACACGATGCCTCCTCCCGAGCTCAGGGACGCGCGCAGGGCTTACACCGAAGCCGTGCGGTCACCCGGAGCGCAAGTCGCGCCGACCGATGTCTACGAGGCGAAGAAAGCGCTCATCGTCGCGGAGAAGGCGTATGCCGACTTCGGCGACGACTACGAGACGCGCGATCTCGCCTACGTCGCGGAGCGGAAGGCGATCATCGCGGAGTCGCGTGGCAGAGCGGCGCTCTTGATGCAGCAGAGAGAGAAGGCGCTTCGCGAAGCCGAGCAGTGGAAGCGCTCGAGCACGGCGCGATAGCCGTTCAGAGCCAGAACGGAGACGCGACGGCGGCGAGCCACCACGGCCACTCGTGTCGCCGCTTGAACGAAGGCAAGACGCCCCACGTCTGCTTCGCCTGCGTGATGGCATCCTTCGAGCCCGCGTCGTTCTTCTGCTTCGCGCGAGCTCGCGCGAGCTTGACGTAGGCCTGCACCGACGACTGGTTGTGAGAGATGAAGCGATCGAGCGAGTCCTCCGCTTCCTCCCATCGACCGAGCTTCGCGAGCGCGTCGGACGCATAGAGATAGGGATCGCCGCGGCCGACCTCCGGAGCGATGGCGACCGCCGCGACGAGCGGCTCGAGAGCCGCTTCCGTGTCTCCGGCGCGGAGCCGGCAGATCCCGAGCTGGAAGAGCAGCTCCGCGTCGTCGAGCGAGCCTTGCGGGTGACGGGTCGATTCCGCCATGCGTTGACGCGTCTTCTCGATCAGCTCGATGGCTTTGGAGGGCCGCTTCCGCTCGACGTAGAGGCGCGCGAGATCCCGCGTCGCCATCATGTTGCTCGGATTGAGCGCGATGTCGGCCTTCAGCTTCGAGATGCGCCCCATCGTGCGAATCCACACGACCGGATCGGGCAAGAACCCCCGACAGAGCCAGAACACCAGCGCGATCCCCGCGGCCGCAGGGTTCTGCGTCGCGTACGCAAGCATGATCGAGAGGAGGTAATAGCTCCAGTAGCCCATCGATCCCCCTCCCGAGCTCAGCTCGCTTGGCGCATTCCCGGCGCTTCGCGGCCTGTCGCGGCGACGTACTCGTCGTACGAGCCGCCGTAGACGTGCGTCTTGCCGTCCTTCGAGAGCTCCAGGATGCGCGTCGCGATCGCGCGCAAGAATGCGCGATCGTGAGAGACGAAGATGATCGTGCCGTCGTACTGCGCGAGCGCCTTCACGAGCGCGCGCTTCGTGACGAGATCGAGATGGTTCGTCGGCTCGTCGAGCACGAGGAGGTTCGGCGCGTCGAAGAGGATCTTCGCGAGCGCGAGGCGCGCCTTCTCTCCTCCGGAGAGGATCCGGATCGGCTTGTCGTGATCGTCGCCGTGGAAGCCGAATGCGCCGGCGAGGCTGCGGAGCGTTCCCAAGTTCGTGGTCGGTGAGTGAGCGATGAGCTCCTCGATGACCGTGCGGTCCCCGCTGAGCTGCTCCATTTGATGCTGCGCGAAGTACCCCATGGTTACGGAGGCGCCGATGGCGACCTTCCCCGCGTCGGGGGTGAGCGCTCCGGCCATCATCTTGAGGAGCGTCGTCTTGCCGGAGCCGTTCTCGCCCATCACCGCCCAGCGCTCGGTGCGGCGCACGAGGAGGCTCGTGCCGTCGTGCACCTTCTTCGCGCCATACTGCTTCGCGACCTTCTCGACATTGACGACGTCGTCGCCGCTGCGAGGCGCCTTCTTGAAGTCGAACGTCTTCTCGACGATGCGGCGGGGCGGCTCGATCTTCTCGATCTTCTCGAGCTTCTTCACGCGGCTCTGCACCTGCGCGGCGTGACTGGCGCGCGCCTTGAAGCGCGCGATGAAGGCCTCCTCCTTCGCGAGCATGGCCTGCTGGCGGTCGTACTGCGCCTCCTGCTGCTTCGCCGCGATCGCGCGCTGCGCTTCGTAGAAGTCGTAGTCGCCGCTGTAGCTCTTCACTTCGCCGCCGTCGATTTCGACGATCTTCTTCACGACGCGATTCAAGACGTCCTTGTCGTGGCACGTCATCAGGACCGAGCCGCGGTAGTCGCGGAGGAAGCCTTCGAGCCAGATGATCGACTCGATGTCGAGATAGTTGGTCGGCTCGTCGAGGAGCAGCGCATCGGGCTGAGCGAGGAGGATCTGCGCGAGCGCGACGCGCATCTTCCATCCGCCGGAGAGCGCACCGACGTCGCCCTCCACCTGCGCCGGCTCGAAGCCGAGACCCGCGAGAATGGCGTGCGCGCGGGCCTCGAGGTCGTAGCCGCCGAGCTCCTGGAACCGCGCCTGAGCCTCGCTGAATCGATCGACGGCCTCCGCGAAATCGGGGGCCTCGTGATCGTTCAGCTTGAGCTCCAGGACCTTGAGCTCCTCGCCGAGTCGACCTGCTTCACCGGCTCCGGAGAGCGTCTCGACGAGGACGCTCCTACCCTTGAGGTCGCCCACGTCCTGCCGGAAATATCCGAGCGACATGCGCTTGGGGCGATCGACGACGCCGTCGTCAGGATGCTCTTCGCCCGTGATGAGGCGGAAGATCGTGCTCTTGCCGGACCCATTGGCCCCTACGAGGCCGACCTTCTCCCCTTCGCCGAGGAAGAAGGACGCATCGACGAAAAGGACCTGGCCACCGTACTGCTTACAAACGTTTGCGAAGGAGATCATTGAACAGCGTCACCGCTCTTAGCACGGCCAAAGGATCTGTATAGTTCGACCGTATGCTCGCCTTCGCCCTGCGGCGCGCGATATGGGCGATCCCCACGCTCTTCGGGGTGAGCCTCGTCGTGTTCTTGCTGACGACGCTCCTCCCCGATCCGGAGAGCGCCGAAGGCGGATTGCCGAGCGACGTCGAGGTTCGGCTCAAGGTCGACGACCTCCGAAGGGCGCGTTTTCTGGACCTGCCGAAGTTCATCAACCCCACGCCCCACGACGTTCGGACGCGCATCGACGACTGCGTCGGCCATATCGTCGCGGAGGACGAGGACTCGGCACTCTGTGAGCGCAGACTCGCGCAGATCGGCGGCGCGGGTCTGCCGTTCCTGCTCCCACACCTCGACAACATTCCTCCTGCGCCGCGAGGGCGCTTGGCGCTCGCGCTCGCTCCCATCGCCCGTCGTATGGGGGTGGGGGACGACCGCGAGCTCGAGGACCCGGATCGCGCCGCGCTCTTCTGGGAGCGCTTCTGGCAAGATCGCTCCGTCGATTTCACGGCGCCCGCGGTACATCGCGAGGTCGATCGGCTCGTCAACCGCGGTACCGACCTCCGCGAAGAGGAGCTGCAGGTCGTCGACACGTTTGCCCTCGAGCAGCTCATCGAGGCGATGCGCACGACGAAGGACCGACCTGCGCTCGTACGGCTGACGCGACTCGCGTCGCATGTCTCGGGTCGGGACGTCGCGGTCGGTTACGAGGACGACGACGCGCGCGCACGAGCCGTCGTCGCGGATTGGCAGTCGTGGTGGTACGTGCACGAGTCGGACTACGTCGCGCTGCAAGGCGGCGCGAAGGTCACCGCGAGCATCGCGCAGACGCGCTACGCGAAGTGGGTGCTCGGCGCGGCGACCGGGCAGCTCGGGCTCTCGACACGGGACGGTGAGCCCGTCTTCGACAAGTTGCTCGCACGAGCACCGGTGACGCTCGGCATGGCACTGCTCGGCCTGCTCGCGGCATCGGCGATCGCGATTCCGCTCGGCGTGCTGGCGGCGTGGCGTCGGGGCCACGCCATCGATCATGCGACGGCGCTCGTCCTGCTCGTCTTCTATTCGCTGCCGACGTTCCTGGTCGCCGAGCTGCTCGCGAGGCTCGGGCGCGACGGGAGCCCCGGCTTCGTGTTGCCGGTGGTGGCGCTGGCGACGGTCTCGCTCTCGGTGATGACGCAGCAGCAGCGCGCGTCGATGATCGAGACGCTCGGTCAGGACTACATCCGCGCGGCGCGGGCGAAGGGCGCACGAACGCTTCGGGTTGCGGTGGTGCATGCGCTGCGCAACGCGCTCGTGCCGACGGTGACGCTCGCAGGCGTGCAGTTCCCCGCGCTCGTCGGCGCGGCATTCGTGATCGAAGAGGTCTTCGGGATCCACGGGATGGGCTGGGAGACGCTCCGCGCCATCGAGTCACGCGACGCCGCGTGGATCGTCGCGGTCACGCTCCTCTGTGCCGTGGTCACCACCGCGTGCCTCGTCCTCAGCGACGTTGCGTACGGCCTCCTCGATCCGCGCGTGCGCGAGCAGCAGATCATGCGCAGGCGGCCGACGTGAGCGATCTGCCCGGAGATCCGAACAAGGAGAGCGTTCCGCTGCTCCTCGCGCGCACGAGCCGCATCCCGATGGGAGCCGGCAAGGACAGGGCGCGGCCTTCCATCCGCGTCCCGTCCGCACGGACCGAGAAGGTGGGCGCGCTCGGTTGGTTGCGCAGCTTGTTCGCGCCGGCGGGCGGGCTCGTCGCGGCGATGCTCGTCCTCTGCGCGATCTTCTCGGACGTCCTGGCAAGCGACCTGCCAATTGCATGCAGAGTACACGGACAGCTGTGGTTGTTCCCGAACATCACGCAGCCGGCGGAGCTCGTGGCGATGGGAGGAGATGCGGTCGCGGCGGAGGCGGAGTGGAGCATCATGCCGATCGTCGCGCATGGGCCAGGTAGCGGTCCGGGCAGCGGCTCCGCGGCGCCGCTGCTCGCACCAGGCACGGTGAAGGGCCATCCGTTCGGGACCGATCGCGACGGACGCGACGTCTTCGCGCGGGTCATCCACGGGACGCGGACGTACTTGGTGTTCGCGCTGGGCGCCGTGATCGCGTCACTTCTGTTCGGCGGCTTCACGGGAGCGATCGCAGGGCTCTTCGGCGGTACGACCGATGCGCTGGTCGGCCGGGCCATCGAGACCGTGAGCGCATTCCCACCGCTGGTCCTCGTGCTCGGCATCCAAGCGGCGGTTCCACGCGCGACCGTGGCGACGCTCTTCCTCGCCATCGCGCTGACGCGATGGCCCGAGGTCGCGAGGCTCGTGCGCGCCGAGGTCATGCAGGTCGCGACGCGCGACTACGTGATGGCCGCGCGCGCTCTCGGTGCTTCGCCGCTGCGTGTGCTGCGTCGCCACATCGCGCCGAACGTGCGCCACCAGCTCGTCGTGCTGGGCGCCGTCGGAGTGCCCGCGGTGATCTTGATCGAGGCGTCGCTCGATTTCCTGCGCATCGGCGGGACCTCGCAGACCGCGTCGTGGGGCGAGACGATGAGCGAGTTCCGTGATGCCCCGGGTGCATGGTGGCTCCTCGCGTTCCCGGGGTTCTTCCTCTTCATGACGGTGGTGGCGATGACGCTGGTGGGCGAAGCGCGTCGCGAATCCCTCGATCCGCGCGCCCGCTGAAGGCTTCTCGCCCGACGTATTGCTGAGCTCTCTTTTTCTGCGACGGACCGAGGCATTTGGACATCAGAGCGGGCTCGGGAGAGCTCGGATGGCGTTACTGGAAAGCGCACTCGCGTGTGGAGCGTTCTTCGTGATCGCGGACTTCGTCTACGCGGTCGATCACTACTTCGTGCATCACGATCGCCAGCGCTATCGCGTCACGCACGGCCGCCACCACCGTCGGTACAACGGGAAGAAAGACGCCGCCCATCTCGATGGGTACGAGATGTCGACGTACGGCAGCGCAGCGCTGATGACGATGGGTCTCACGAGCGTCGCGTCCTTGATGACCGGCAACCCCGGCTTCTTCATCGGCGCCGTCCTCAAGTTCGTGCACACGCTCGTGTTCCATCTCTACCAACACGGGTGGTGGAGCAAGGTGCCCGTGCGGCAGCAGAAGCTCGAGCCGCCGCGGCGTACGTGGGGCCTCGCGTCGGCGCGTTATCACGCGTTTCATCATTCGCATCCGGACGACGGCGTCTTCACCTACGCCGAATCGTGGGCTGGCTTCGATCGCGTCCTCGAGATCCTTCACCCGTGGCTCGTTCGTTTCACCGCCGACGGCGCACGTCACGGCGAGGCAACCCATCGATGAACTGGCTGGGGCTCACAGCGACCGCGTTCATCGTGGCGCTCGTCGGTGCGGTCGTAGGCGGCGTGGGTTACGGCATCGCGTTGATGCACGGCTGGGACGTGCCGTTCGTCGTCGGCCTCGCGATGGGCGGCGGCGCGATGCTCGCGTCCCCAGACAAGAGCGGGCTGCGCGGCCTGCTCATCGCATCGTGCGCCATCTGGATTGCTGCGATCGTCCAGTCGCGCGTCGGACCGTACGTGGGCGCGGGCCTCGCCGGCTTCCATACGACGCTCACGCCGCGACGGCTCGCCTCGTTCTCCGCGTGCGGCGTCTTTGCGTTCCTGCTCGCGAAGGCCTCGGCACGCAAGAACGCCCCCACGCGGGCGGCAGGCTCCTGAAGGCACTCCGTCGTGAGGTCTGATGGGGTCGCCCGAACCCCGTGGAATCAAAGCGGAAGTTTTTAGCGACGGCGCCCCCATGGACCGGGTCCGTAGCGGGCCTCTCGAGTCGGGAGCCCCCTCCGTCGATTTCGCGCAACTTCGGCGCGGCGCGGCCGAAGGGGACGGCCATGCGCATCCTCCAACTGCCAATCTTCGCCGCCGTTGTCGCCGTTGCTCTCTTCGCTGCCGCTTGCAGCAGTGACCCCGAGGCGCGTGAGGAGATGGTCCTCACGCGATCGTGTGGGAAGACGGCGTGCGATCGGAAATCCGAAGTTGCGAACAGCTACTGCGGCGCGTGCCTCTCCGCGTGCAGCTCCGCGAGCTACGACTGCGACCCGAGCAGGGCATGCAAGGCGAGCTGCGGCGAGCACGAGGTCTACTGCTCGGACGAAGACAACGGCGCGAGCGGGCGCAAGTCGCCGCGTGCGGCGTGAAAGTGGAGGACGACGTCGCCGCGAGTTGCCGCCGTTTCGCGAAGGTCGAACGACCCGAGCTTGCGACCGCGTACGATTGCATGTCGAAGCAGCCCTGCGGCGCAGATTCTGCCGCGTGCAGTCCTCCGAGCACGACGTTCGGCGACGAAGTGTGCGCGGAGGATCGCTGCAAGTTCTGCAGCGACGACGCGCGGAAGCTCTTGAACATGGAGGGAGGTTGGCTCCGCAGCGACGTCCAGCGCGCCGCCATGGACTGTCGCAAAGAGGAGGACTGCGACGACGCCTCGGCCTGCCTCGATGCGTGGTTCGCCGCCGTCGTGCGCTGATGCGCGGCACGTGCGATGCTCCCGTCGCACCATGGCCGATCCGTTCGATTCGCTGAAGCGCGACATCTCGGACCTCGGGCACGTGCTCGGGGACACGCTGGTCGAACAGGAGGGCACCGGGCTGCTCGACCTCGAGGAGGCGATCCGCGCGCTCGCGAAGCTCAGGCGCAAGCGCGATCGCCGCGGGCCGTCGGCTTCGAGCATGCGCGGCATCATCGAGAAGCTCGATGTGCGGCACGCAGAGCACCTCGCGCGTGCGTTCACGCATTACTTCCAGCTCGTGAACCTGGCCGAGCAGCATCATCGCGCGCGCCGGCGACGCGATTACGCGCGCGAGCAGAAGCCGCAGCCCGGCTCGCTCGCGTTCGAGCTCCGTCGCCTCGCCGAGCACACGCCGCGCAAGGAGCTCGAGGCGCTCCTCGCGCGCATGTCGATCGAGCTCGTGTTCACCGCGCATCCGAGCGAAGCGCAGCGGCGCACGGTCCTCGACAAGCACCGGCGCATCGCGCATCTGCTCACGCGTCGCGATCGCAGCGAGCTCGTACCGGAAGAACGACAACGGCTCGCCGAGGCGCTCCGCGAAGAAGTGACGACGCTCTGGCAGACCGACGAGATCCGCACGGAGAAGCCGCGCGTCGGTGACGAAGTGAAGAACACGCTCTTCTACCTCGAGGAGGTGCTCTTCCCCCTCGTGCCGTTCTTCTACGAGACGTTCGAGCGCGAGGCGGAGGCCGCGTTCGGAGCGGGCGTGCCCATTCCCAGCTCCATTCTGCGCTTCGGATCATGGGTCGGCGCCGACATGGACGGCAATCCGAACGTGACGCCGGAGGTGGCTGTGGACACGGCGTATGCGCAAGGCGCGCGCGTCATTGCTCGATATCAGGATGCGCTCGACACGCTCGGGCAGGCGCTGTCACAGAGCACGCTTCGCGTTCCTGCGAGCGCAGCGCTCATGACGTCGCTCGAAGCGGACGCGCTTCTGATGCCCGCGTTCGCGGCGCAGCTCGAGGCCTCGACGAAGAACGAGCCGTACCGCAAGAAGCTGCGCTTCGTACGCGCGCGACTCGAGGCCACGCGTCGTGCGCTCATCGACGCTCGTCATGCCGCCGCGACCAAGGTCGATCTGCCCGCGTATGCGTATGCCGAGCCGCGCGCGCTGCTCGCCGAGCTGGAGCTCCTCGCGACCTCGCTCATCGAGAATCGCGGCCAGCGCGCCGGGCTTCGCCTCGTTCGCGCGCTCGTGCGGCAGGTCGAGACGTTCGGCTTTCATCTCGCGAAGCTCGACGTGCGCGTGCCGGCGGCGTGGGTGCGCGAGGCTGCGCGCACGTCGCTGTGGGTGGCACCGGAAGCGCCGCTCGACGCGGCCACGCTCGCGCGCGCGCTCGCCGGCGGTCCTGTTCCTCCACGCGCCGATGCGGCCGGGATGCGCGCGATGGAAGCGATCGGACGCATCCGCGCGGTGACGTCGAACGGCGGCGCCGAGTCGTTCATCCTCAGCATGGCGCACGGACACGAGGACATGATGAGCGCGCTCGTCCTCGCGCGCATCGCCGGGCTCTATCGTCCGGAGGAAGGCGTGGCCGACGTCTCCGTCGTGCCGCTCTTCGAAACGCTCGACGACCTCGATCGCTGTCCGGACGAGATCGAGCTCGCGGCAAGGCAGCCCGCGTATCGCCGCTATCTGGATCTCCGCGGAGCCACGCAGGAGATCATGATCGGCTACTCGGATTCGAACAAGGACGCCGGCATCCTGATGTCGTCCTTCGCGCTCTACCGCGCGCAGCAGCGGCTCGTGGAGGTCGGTCGTCGCAACGACCTGCGCCTCAAGATCTTCCACGGACGTGGCGGCTCCATCGGACGCGGCGGCGGTCCGTCGCAACGCGCGATCGAGAGCCTTCCGCGCGGATCGATCGACGGACGCTTCAAGCTCACCGAGCAGGGCGAGGTCGTCGGGTGGAAGTACCTCCTCCCCGAGATCGCAGAGCGGAACCTCGAGCTGACCGCGAGCGGCGTGCTCCGAGCATCACTCGATCGAGCCGTCGACTACGGCGCGTTCGAAGAGGCCTTTGCGCAGGTCGCGCAGACGAGCCTCGAGGCCTATCGCGAGCTCGTCCACGATGCGTCGTTCGTCGATTACTACGAAGGCTCGACGCCGCTCGCCGAGATCGCGCTGCTCAACATCGGCTCGCGACCGGCGAGACGCACCGATCAGAAGAAGCGCACGCTCGAGGACCTGCGCGCGATCCCGTGGGTCTTCGCGTGGACGCAGTCACGTCAGATGGTGCCGGGCTGGTACGGCGCAGGCCGCGCGCTCGTGAAGCTCATCGACACGCACGGCCTCGCATTCGCACGGCAGATGAACGAGGCGTGGCCGTTCTTCGCGTCGACGCTCGACGCCGTCGCCGTCTCGCTCGCGACCGCCGACATGGACATCGCGCGTCGTTATGCGGGGCTCGCGTCCGACGAAGAAGGAGCGCGAAGGTTGTTCTTCAAGATCGCGCTCGATCACGGACGCGCCGAGCGCGCCGTGATGCTGATCCTCGATCGCCCGAGCGTGCTCGCGCCCGGGTCGACGCTCGCGAGGTCGATCGAGCTGAGAAATCCGTATGTCGATCCTCTGAGCTTCATCCAGCTCGACTTGTTGCGGCGGAAGCGCGCACTCCTCGCCGAAGGCCGCGAGGTGCCCCACGACCTCGATCGCGCGCTGCTCCTGACCATCAACGGAATCGCCGCAGGCCTCAGAAACACGGGCTAACGGGCAGGGCTTTGTTCCAGCCGCGGGATGAGTTAAGTCACGGGGCAGGATGCACATCTTCGGCGGTTCCAAAGGTCCGGCAGCAGCTCCCGGCCAACCGGGCAAGACAGGCAACCTCGCGTCCGTCACCGAGCGTGACTTCGAGCAGGAGGTCCTCCTCAGCGAGGTCCCCGTCCTCGTGGAGTTCATGCTCGAGTCGTCGGCGCAGTGCCAGGCCATGGCGCCGGAGCTCGAGGCGTTCGCGAACGAGCTCCAGGGCAAGCTGCGCGTCGTGAAGTGCGACATCGAGAGGTCGCCCGCGCTCGCGCGTCAGCTGCGCTTGCAGTCCGTGCCCACGTTCATGCTCTTCGTCGATCAGAAGCTGGGGGACGCGCAGGTCGGCGTGCTCTCGAAGAAGCAGCTCCGAGCGATGGTCGAGCCGTTCCTGCCGCGCCAAGAGGGCGCGCTCAAGGCCCGCGAGCTCGCCGAGCTGCTGAAGCAGGGCGTCGTGGTGCCGGTCGACGTGCGCGATGCGGCTGCGTACGGGCGCGCGCACCTTCCGAAGGCGAAGAGCCTTCCGCTCGAGGAGATCGAGTCGCGCCTCGCGGAGCTGCTCATGCTGCCCGGTCAGCCTGTGCTCTACGATCGCTCGGGCACCACCACGAAAGAGGTCGTCGAGCGCATGGCCGAGACGGGCACGCCGCTGGCGTTCCTCGAAGGCGGGATCCTCGCGTGGGAAGCCGAAGGCCTCCCGATCGAGCGCTGAGCGGTTCGCTTCAGAACGTCGCGCCGACGGAGACGACGCGGCCGCCCGGGACGGCGCTCGACGTGAGCATCGTGCCTTCGAGTGTGCGCGCGATGACGTTCGGGCGTTCGCCGGCGCGAGGGTGGAAGAGCAGCGGGATCGCGGCGCCTACGCTGAGGCCGATCGCGGCTCCCGCGACGTGATCGGTGAAGTAGTGCTGCTCTGCTGCGATGCCTAGGTACGTCGACGTGAGGCCGAGCGTGGTACCGACAATCCAGATGAGCGGTGCGAGGCGATAGCCGCGGAGCGTCGCGATGGTGGCGGTGGCGGACGTGATCGCCATGATCGAGGCGGTCTGTCCGGACGGAAACGAGTCGAGCGAGGACGTCTCGGAGAGCGCAGCGGCCTTCGCATCGGGATCGAGGGCATGCACGTCGGGCCTCTCGCGCCGCAGGAACGCGCCGAACGCCTCGTTCACCGCGATCGCGGCGAGCGATGCCTCGAGGACCAGCATGCCGTTGAGCGGTGCTTCGTCTGCACGATGATCGGCGGCCGCCGCGGCGTACGTGAATGCGAAGCCCATCGCAGGAGCGACTCCATACGCGAGCACGTTGCTCGCTGTGGCGGCAGCGGAGGCATCGTTTCTGCGGAACGCGTCGCGGAAGAAATCGTCGACGCCGTTCACCTTCCCCGGTTGGGAGCCATCACAGATCGTGCACTCCGACGACACGATGCTGGAGCGCGAGACGCGCCACGTCACGAGGGCGCCTGCGAGCGCAGCGGTGGCGATCCCGTCGGCGAGAACGCTGTGCCGGAGCTGGACGGGCATCGTGAGAGGCGCGTCCTTGTCCGGCGGTGGCGCGGTCGGAATTTCCGGTGCTGCCTGTGCTGCGGCCGGGGACGTAACGAGCACGCACGCGCTCGCGACGGCGATGGCAACGGCGACGAGCGAGGCGGAGACGGCGCGGCGCATCGGCAGACGCGAATCTACATGATCTAGAAGCCCCACCCGATGCCGACGATGCGACCGCCGGGGACCTCCGTCGTGCTCACCATCGCGCCTTGCAGCCAGCGCGTCGCGACGCCGGGGCGCTCGTCCACGGGTCGATGGAAGAGGATCGGGATCGCGATGCCCATTCCGGTGCCGAGGGCCCCGCCGGTCATGACATCGGTGAAGTAATGCCGATCCGCCGCCATGCGCAGGTAGGTCGTCGCGAGCGCAATCGCGCCTCCCGCGATCCACACGAGCGGCGCGAGCCGATAGCGGCGCATCGTCGCGACGGTGCCGCCCGCGGCGGCGATCGCGAAGGCGGAGCCGTTGTGTCCCGCCGGAAACGACTCGAACGAGGAGTGGCGACGAAGCGCGTTCTCCCGATCTTCGCCTTGGGCTGCGTGCACGGATGGACGCTCGCGCGGCAGAATCGTGGTGAGTCCCTGCTGAACCACCGCGAAGGCGAGGGATGCCTCGACGATGAGGCTTTCCAGCACATTGGGATCCTAAGCTTAGAATTCCACGTGGACAAGTTGTCGCG